>JAEEGL011503263.1_pt1 | contig 22375 bp, 17 predicted proteins | sample 9134231 | NCBI WGS metagenome assembly JAEEGL01 (sample SAMN16246548, study PRJNA631951) | gut metagenome | biome: gut microbiome; feature: rumen; material: fiber-attached | host: Bos | place: Iran: Karaj | collected 2018-10
TATTGAATTAAAAAAATTTATTTTAAATTGTTATTTAATAATATTATATATTTATATTTTTATTTGTTAAATTAATAAAGGAAAAAAAATATAAAAAAAAAAAAAAACAGATCAACGTTTTATAGTCAAAAAAAAATATTAAAAAAAATAAAAATAAAATATATATCCTTTTATTAATAATAAAAATAATAAATTATTAAATAATTATTATTAAAAATATAAAAATCTCCGAGCCGGAGAATTGAACTCCGGTCACCTGCGTGACAGGCAGGTATACTAACCACTATACTAGCTCGGATTATTAATATTTTAAAAATAGAATTATATATAATTTAATTATTTTTAATAAACTAAAACATAATTTTTTTAAATTTCTTATTAAATATTTTGAAAATAAGAATTTAAAATAAAAAAAACAAAAATAAATAAATAAATAATAAAATAAATTAAAAAATGAATAAAATAAAACAACATAAACATTCAAGAAATATTTCTTTAGGAAGAACAAAAACATTAAATACAATTTCTTTTTTGAAATTACCATTTAACACATCATGTAAATTTAATATTTTTAAAACAACAAATTTTTCAAAAAATAAATTATCATTAAAACAAATAATTAACTCAAATTTACAAAAATATAACATAAATAAAACTCAATTAGGAATAATTAAAATAAATGATTTAATTGACTCAAAAAATTGTAATTTGGTTGCAATTTTTAAAGATTATTTAATAAGTGATTATATAGATGAATTTTTAAGAAGATTTTATAAAAAGAAAGAAAGTAAAAATAGAATACCTAAATTTTCAGATTATTATAAAAATTATTTATTATTTTTTTGTAAACCTACTTTTTCTGATTTTTTTGCTAATGAAATTATTCAAAGTTATGGAGAAGCAAAAGCAGAAATTTATTATAATAAAAATTATAGAAATAAAAATAAAGAAAAGAAAAAAATAAATAAAGAAATTGCAAAAACTATTTTTAATACTTTAATTAAAGAAAGCATTGAATATGTTATTAAAGATACAAATGAATATATTACTACAATAAGTTCACAACAAACAATAAATTTACCTGATGATACTATTTTAATTATTAATGGACAAAATAATAAAGAAAGCATTAATAATAATATAAATGAAAATTCAATTACTTCTATTTTAAGATGTTTTTCTGTTGAAAATTACAAAACAAAAAATAATAAAAATCACAATTTAAATATTAAAAAATTAAGAAAATATGATATTAATAATTATTCAAATAAACAAATTTTAAATTCAATACAAAAAGAAATTAATAATATTCAAATAAAAGAATTATCAAATAAATCACATTTAAATAAATTTAAACCAACTTCTACTATACCAACTTCATCAAGAATATATTCTGGAAATAAAGTTAATTTAAAATATAATTATAATAAAAATTTAAAAATGACAAATATTGAAACTTCAACTTCACATAATAATTTAAGTAGTAATAGAAATAAAAATAAATCAAAATCAAAATCAAAAGATTTTTCAAATAGTAAAGTTATAAATACTCAAATGTCAAATTCTAATTTTTCAAGAAATATAATAAAATCACCTTTAAATTCACCAACAGCAAAAAATATGAATAATAAAATATATCTTACTTCAAATTCTCCTAAATTTAATAATAATTATTCTAATAATAATAATTTTAATAAAAAGTCTCCAGGGAAGAATAATATTAGTAAACAAGGAAAAAACAATTTACAATTAAATAAAAATACAGAACATTTAAATTTAAAAGACATAATGAAATTAACACTTCAAATATACAATGATAAAACAAAAAATCATTCATCAAAAAATAATAATAATAATAATATAAACAATAATAATAATAATAATAATAATAATATAACTAATAATAATATAAATTCAACATCAAATCAAATTTTAAATTCAAACTTTATTCGACATCAACATACTCGTTCATCACCAACAATAAATAATTTTAATATAAATATAAATAATCATATTTTACTTCAAAATTCAAATAGTAATAATAATAATATTCATTCATTAAAACATTCAACTAATAAAATATCTCCTTTAAAAAATAATTCTCCAAATAATAAAAATAATAAAGAAAGAACTTTCATAAGAGTTAATACAGACTCACAAAAAAGATTAAATCCATATTCTCCTATGTCAAATTATCGTAATTTTGCATCTAATACAAATAAAGAAATTGATACTTTTTTAAATAATAATTTTTTTTCTTCTTTTAATGGAAAAAATGAAAAAGGAAAAAAAGAAAATAAAGGATTTAAAACAATTAGATAAATTCATCATTCTCCTTTACAAAATAGATCTAGTCTAAATCATATTTATAATGATAATTTACAAAAAAGTCATATTTTGTCTCCTCAGTTTACAAAGAATAAAGGTTTTTTTAATAATAAAAAATTGAAAAATCATTTAAATAATTATAAATTTAGTAATAATATTCAGAAAGAAAAACTTAATTTTCCAAATGAGAATAGTAAAAAAGAAAATAAATGAATTTTAATTTTTTTAAATTTATATTTTTTTATCAATTATTATTATTTATTATTATTATAATATATAATATAATAAAAAATTTTTGTTTTTTTTAAATTTAAAAATTGTTTTTTAATTAATAAAAATGAAAATGGCACATAAATTTAGAAATAAAAATAACAAAAATAATGTTCCAAAAACAATAAACGAAACAAATAATAACTCTATTTTAGAAATAAATAATTCAAAATCTTATTTAACAAATTCTACTAATTTACCAACTTTATCAAAGTTAATTAGAACAGAAGAAGATTTTTTATTTAAAAGTGATAGAAAAATTCAAAATGATAATGAAGTTTATAAAATTGAAAATAAAATGGAACAAAATCAAAGAAATGAAAATTTAAAAGATATTAAAATATATGAAAGAGAAAATTATATTTCAAATAGAGATACAAAGTTACCTTTAAAAATAATAAATAAAGAATATGTAAAATTATCTGTTGTTCAAAAAAATGAAGATTTAAATCATAATAATATAAAAAAAAATGGGAAGATTTTAAATAACAATCTTGAAAAGAAAAAAAAGAAAAAGTGTTTTCTTAAATTTGGTTTGTATATTTCCCTTATTATTGTAATTTTAATTATTATTTGTTTATTGGTATATTATTTTTATTATGTTTTTTTTAAAAAATAAAAATAAAAAATTCAATTCTTTTAATAATTGTAAGTAATATTCAAAATGAGTTCCTTTATTTCAATAATACAAGTAAAATATTTTACAGATAGATCTTATTAAAAAGTAATTTGCTCATTTAAAAAATTATATTAGAAATAATATTTATTATTAAATAACATAAAATTAGATAATTATTAAATAATATTCATTAGTTTTTTATATAGCTTCATTTATTAATTCAGAATTTTTATCAATTAATAATTCATTAAATTCTGAAATATTCTTTTTTTTAATTTTCATATTTGAATTATATTTCTTTCGATAATTTCTAACACAACAACTTAAAATAATATAATAAGCAAAAAATATTACATTAAAAATAAAAAGATTATATAAAATTTCTGAATTTGTATTCTCTTTATTCATTGATTGTGCTTCATTCATTTTATGAAAAATATTAAAAATTAAATTTATAAAAATAAATAAATATTTAAATAGAATGTCTTATAAAAAACAATAAATTGTTAATATAAAAATAATTTATTCTTTCAATTTGGTTTTATTATGAACAACACAATAAATATTATTTTATTAAATAATTTTAATATAATTATTGTCCATTTTTTTAGACATTTTTTTTCATATAATGTTTTTTAAATTTTATTTTTTATTATTAAAAATAAACTATTATTTAATTTTATTAAATTTTAAAATATTTAATTAATTTTTTCAAATATTTATAAATGTTAAAAGGAAACAAAACAATAGATACTTTCCAAAAATATGTTTATATTATAGGTGGAAGTATAGCTTTGCTTTTATTAGGAATAATTTTGATAAAAAATATAACATACAAACAAAAAGATATTATAATACATTCATTAATAATAATTGTATATTCAGAAATGTTAAATTCAATGATTAGAATGATAAATATTTTTAAATTTGATAAAAAAACAGAAATTTGTCAAATTCAAAAATATATTGGAATTTATTCAGATATATGTACTCCATTAGCAAATATTTTTTTATCTAGAGAAATATATCATTTTGTAAAATATAATGAATCAACATCTTTTGCTTTAAAACCATCATATTTAATTTATATATACACTTTTATTATTCCATTTTTATTAACTATACTATTGATATTATTGGAGAATATTATTTTAGAAAAAAATAAAAATGAGGAAATATATGTATGTTACATTAATGATAATTTGATTTTTGTAGTTATAATAATTATTTTAATATTACTTATAATTACTTGTGTATATTCTTTAAAAACTTTTTTGAATAATAAAAAAAAAAAAAAAAGAATATAAAGAATTAGAAGAAGAATTAAATTCAGATAATGAGGATATAATAAATAATAATAATGAAAATTATGAAAAGATTAAAAAAAAATTAAATAAGGTTCATAATCAAATGATCAAATTTTCAATTTGTATTTTATTGGTTTGGCTGGTTTTAATTTTTATTAGAACATTTCATTATATTAAAACATACAATAAAAATGAAGATGAAGAAGATGAATTTCTTAAAAATCTTTTTAGATTTCATTGTGTTCTTTCTACTTGTAGAGGAATATTTTTTTATTTTGTATATTCAAATGAACAAATATTTAATTTTAAAAATGAGAAAAATAAAAAACAAAATAATATGCAATTAATTCCAGAATTAAAAAATCAAAATTCAGAAAATTTAAATAATGAAAATAAAAGTAAAATTGATAATGAATATGAAAATGAACCTTATAAACCAGATGATGATGAGAAAATTAGTGATATGATTTTAAAATGAAATATATTGAAATATTAATTATTAATGTATTATTTAAAATTAGTGAATTTAATTTAAATCTTTTTTATTTTCAATTATTTTTATTTTAAATGAAAGATTCAATATGAAGAATTAGTGATTTTAGAATTATTAAAATGAAAACAAGATATTATTAAATATATAGGAAAAGATATATATTAATCAATATTTCATTAATAAATCAATCAAATAGAATTAATTCAAATTTTTCAAAATAATACAATTCGAAATATTAAAAAAAATATTTATTAAGCATTTTCTCAAATTTTTATCTCAAATATAAATTATAATTAATTATTTTCATATATATTTTATTTTTTATTATTTGAAACAAATTATAAAAATATTTCTAATTATATAATATATTAATCAGTTTAATTTTTTTGAAGAAATATATTATTATTAATTTTTCTTTTTATTTATAACCATTATATTATATTTATTTATTAAATTTATTGTTCCATTTATAATAACAATTATATTTATAATAATTGGAGATATATCCAATTATCTAAATCAAAAAAAAATATTAAATAAATTTGTTTATAAAAAATAATAATATTATCATCATTTTTATTATATGGTTTTTGCTTATAATTAATTTTATATACTCTTATTTGATTCATCAATTATTAAAAAAAAATAAAGATTTATTAGAAGAAATAAACCTATTTAACAATATTATTTTAATTTCAATAAAGAAAAATGTATAAAATATTGAATAAAAATAAATAATATATGTTGGAAAAAATATTAAATATCAATTTATATTTTTATTATTTGGTTTATTTTAACTTTTATAAGATTTATATTTTTATTTGAAACAGGTGATAAATTTGAACAATATATTACTTATTTGATAACTATATTATATTCATGTTTATTTTATTCATTTTTATTATTGAATTTTATAATTAAAGAAAATTATTGTATTAATAAAGAAAAATATGAAAATGAAAAATGAAAATAAATTTAATATTATCTGATATAATAAATGATATCACAAATATTCATTCAACAAAAAAAAATATAAAATAAATATAATAAATTAAAAAATGATGAAAAAAGTAATAAATTAAATAATTACATTTTTATATTTTTTTAATTTCTTTTTTTTTTATTTAAATGAAATTCAAAATATTTAAATAAATAAATTAAAATAGTGTGTTTAATGAAAGAAGCATTAAGACGCATATCAGAAGATAATTTAAATTTTTTTAATGATAAAGAAATAAAAAAATTAATAAATTCAGAAGATATTATTTATACAGAATATTTAATAAAATTCAATAAAACAAAAGAAGAACCAAATATTATAATTCTAACTAATTTAAAATTATATAATTTAAAACCAAAAAAAATATTTAATTCAAAAATTCCAATATCAATGATAAGTGGAATAACAATATCATCTCAAAATGATGAATTTATAATTCATTATTCAACAGAATTAGAAAATGATTATCATTATAAATCAGAAAAAAAAAGAAAAATAATCCAAATATTATCAATGTTATATTATTCAATAAATTATAAAAAGATAAAATTATCGTTAATAAATGAATCAAATTTATTTAATTATATAACATTAAAAAGTGAAAAGAAAAAAAATATTAGTTTTTCTCGTCAAAATATTAAAAACTTAATTGATATTGATTTATTCTTATATGGTAATATAAAAAAAAAAAAAAATCAAGGTCAAAAATGGAAATTTTCACAAGTAGCAACAATAATGAAATCAATAAAGACTGAAATAATATATTTTGACCCAACACCATTTAAAGATTGTAATTTAAAAGAATTAAAAATAGAAAATTTTAGATTATTAGGAATTTTAAGTTATTCTATTTATGGTCAAGTCGTTTTATGTGAATTTATTCCAAATGGAAGTTATTATTTTATGAGATGTTATAATTCAAATAAAATTGATTCTTATATGCATAAAATTGAAAAAATTTATGATTTTTTTCTTATGAATAATTATCCTTTTTTACCTAAAATTGATTTTTTTATTCAAACTGAAGAAAAAGTTTATTTGGCAAATTTATTTAGTCCTGAATGTGAAGGAGGATATTTATTTAATCATTTAAATAAAAAAAAAATTTTCGATGAAGAAACTACAAAATTTTATTCTTCACAAATAGCAATTTTGATTAATTATTTTCATACAAATCAAATAAATTATATGGGATTTTCTCCAGAAAATTTTATTTTAGATTCATATGGTTATATTAAATATTTAAATGGAGAAATTGATACTAATCTAGTAAAAGAAAATAATATATTAATTTTAAATAAACCTTATGAATATGATATTGTAAAAGATGATTGGTATAATTTAGGAGTAATTATTTATGAAATGTTATTTAATATAAAACCTTATTATGGATATGATAATATATTAAAATTTCCTTCTTTAATTTCAGTAAGTGATAATGCAAAAAATTTACTTAAAAATTTATTAACTAAAAATGATAATTTGAGAATCAATAATTTTGAAGATTTAAAAAAAAGTGATTTTTTTAAAGATGTTAATTTTGATGATATATTAAATAAAAAAGTTACTCCTAATATTATTCCTATTGAAATAAATAATAATCTTAATAATACTTATATTGCTGATGAACAGAAAGATAAAGAAAATTATAATGTAAGTAATTTTGAAATGCTTGATGACGATTATGATGATGAAGAAGAAAATAAAAATTAAAATAATAGAAAAAATTGTTAATTAAGAAATATTTTAATTTGTTTATTTTGATATTTTTGAACTTAAAAAATTAATTTATTATATTTTAATTATAATTAAATAAATTTATTTTAACTAAATTTTTTTTAATTTAAAAATATAAAATTTTGAATTATAATTTTTTAATTATTTTTAAATATAATTCTTATAAAACCATAAAATAAAAATTTAATTTTAATTTCAATGAAAAAATATTTATTTTCTTTGGTGAAGGCAAGTAAAGATGGAAGGAAGGCAATTCTTTTTATGTTCCTTTTTTCTTGACTGAACTTGCTAAATAAATTACTTTGACGGTCTCTTCAAATTATTTTTTTATTGTTTGAGGAAATTCCAATAAGTTAACATTTAAAAATAAAAAAAAATTTAAATAAAAAAATTTTAATAATCAAAATAATATATAATATCAAAAATAAATTATATTTAAAAAAACTAATTGATAATATAATAAATAATAAAATAAATATTATTTTATTATTTTTTTATTTGTTTTTCTATGATTGACATTAATATTTTTTCAAATACATTTTCAATTCTTTCAATTTGAATTCTTAATTTCTTTATAGTATCATTATTTTCATTATTTATAATACAATTAGAATTAAAATTAGATATTTTTCCTTTTTTATTATTAAATTTTAAAAGATTAGTTGGATTTTTTAAATTTTCAGATAAACCTTTTAAATTTTGTAATATATTTCCAATTTTTCCTTTATTTGTTTTTTGATTTTTAGAAAAATCATTTAATCTAACATTTGAAGAAGAATAACTGTTATGAATATTTAAATTAAAATTTACATTATAATTATTAATTTGTTTTTGTTCATTATTTTCTCTATTAAAAATTTTATTATGAAAATTTTCATTAGCTGAATTCATTAAACTTTTTCTTCTATATCTTTCTAAATTTGAATTATTTTCATTTTCATTTGTAAAATTTATTATTGGTAAATGAAATAATTGTATATTTTTCAAATTATTTGAATATCTCCTTTCTACTTGAAGTGGATTTGTTTTTACTTTGTCTATATTAAAATATAATGATTTTAATTTAATTGAAGATGTTGATTTTCTTTGAATATTGTTCATATTTTTTTCTATTATTGATTGTGAAGAGGATGATATGTAAGTACCAAAATTTTTTTTATTTTTTTCGTTTATATCTAAATTACTATTCTGAGATATATTACTATTGCTTATATTTATAATTTCTTTATTATTTTTATTTACATTGGAATTAACTGATAAATGATTACTATCTTTAGATAATCTTTTATCTAAATTATCATTATTATCTTTTTCAATTCTTACTAAATTAATTAATGAATTTGGAGTATACTTGTTAAAATTTGAAATTTTTGTATTATTATTAATATTTTTATTATTGTTATTCTTTTTTATATCACTTTTATCTATTTTTTCCAATGAACTAATTGTATCAAATTCTTCACTAATAATAGTTAAATAATTTTTATTTTCTTCATTTCTATGAATTCTATTTTCATTAAATGTTTCATATAAAGTTAAATTGTCAATATCAACTTGATTTTCAGCTTTTTCAAAAATTACTTTAGCTTTCATTTCAATCCTAATAGAATTTTTCCAAGATAAATTTAATATTTTTTCAATTTCTTTTGGAAAATCTTCATATAAAAAAATAAAATCACTTTTTTTAAAATACAATAATTCACAATATCTAGAATATCCAACAACATCAAATGGCATAGGTAAATTTGAAATCATATAAATTTCACCAAAATGTTCTTTTTCTCTTATTTTTAATATTTTAAGTCTTTTTCCAAAATTAGCTTCTTTTTGAATTTGTAAAACTCCTTTTTTAACCATATAAAATTCATCTACAATATCTCCAGTTTGAATTAAATATTCTCCTTTAATCAAATTTAAATCTTTTAAAAATAAAACTGCAATAAATTTAAAATCATTTGATTGTCCTTTAAAAAAATTTAAATTATTTAAATTTTCTCCTTGTATTTCATATAATAAAATAGATTTATAATATTTTGGTAATGATTTCATTAATAAATTATTATCTTTACTATTAATAATTGAAGTATATTTTAAATATCTTAAAACTTTATGATATAAAAAATTAGGAATATGATATTTATCTCTTATATCATCAAGTAAATAAATATTTTTTTTAAAGTTTCTTTCTCTTATTAGAATATCTTCAAATACAGAAGATAAAATAGATAAAACAAGAGAATATAAACACACTCCAACTATCATTAATATTATTCCATATATTTTTTCATATTTTGATACTGGTGTAATGTCACCATAACCAACTGAAATTATTGTAGCTAAAGAATAATAAAATGCGGTTAAATATTTTGTTGAATTTGAAGAATCACTTATTATTTTTGTTTCCCAATTTGGATAACTAAAATTTGCTAAAAAAATAAATATACATGAAGATAAGTGACATAATGTAAAAAAACCAATTATGAATGCTGTAAAAGAATATATTGGATAATGTACACTTAATGATTTAATTACATGATAATTAAATATTAATTCATCATAAAATATTTCTGAGTCTTTTTCATCATACAAAAATTCATAAAATTTTAATATTCGAATTAATGGTAATATTTTATATATTGAATTTGAATTATGAAATACACTTAAAAAAGGAAAAGAAAAAAATAAATTTTTAATAAAATTTGTATTTAAATAATTTATAAAACATAAATATAAATTTTTTACAATTTTCCCTTCATCATTATAAAATCCAATAAAAAAACCAATAACAAAATCAATAATAAAAGTTGTATCAATAATTATTATTAATAAATGAGGAACATGATAATTAAAAGCAAAAAAAATAGGATAAAAAATAATAAAAAAGAAAATAAGAAGAAAAATAAAACATTTATATAAAACTAAATAATTATCAGTAACTTTAATAATATATTTTTCAGATGAATCAATATCAATTACAATATCATCTGATTCTTCACTGTCACTTAAATTTTGTTGTTTAAATAATTTTCTAAATCCTCCATTTTTATAAATAATATCTTTACTAATATCAATTAAATAATTTTTTTTTATTAATTCTTCATATAAATTTGTTATATAATTTTTTTCTATTTTTTCTTGTAATAATGAATCACTTTTATTTAAAAAGTCATTTGTTGATTTAGAAGAATTAAAAAGTCCTTTATCTTTTATTATTGTTGAATGATAATTTTTTTTTTCTAAATTATTTATAATAGAATGAAAATTATTTGATGATTTTTTAACAATTACTGTTTTCTTTTTTTGTTCTACCAATAAATTTTTTAAATGATTTTTAATATCATAACTTTTTTTTTTAGGATTAGTAGAAACACCCAAACTTTTTCTTAAATATTTTGAAATATAGTTTGATTCTTGATGGAGAGTATATTCAGGTATATTATAACAAGGTAAAATTGAATTTTTTTTTTTTAAAAGCATATTATTATTAAATTTATTTGATTCAATTCGTGATTCTAATTTAATTTTACGACTTGCTTTTTCTATATTTAATGTTTTTTTTGCTTTTAAAGATATATTTTTTGAAAATGATTCATTATTGTTTTTTCTTGTTCTGATTACCGAATTATTCATTTAATTTTTTTTTAAACATTGGTTTTTTATTATAAAAAAAATTTAATATAATAAAAAAAAGTAAAAACAATATTAAAAAAAAATAAATTATTTTAAAACTTCCCTTTTTTCTTATTTGATTTATAAATAAATTGTTTATCAATAACTTCATCAGCATTAGTAACTAAATTTCCATCTTTAAACTTTTCATTTTCACTTTCATTTCTAATAGCAATACTTTCATTATCATTAATAAAATCTTCTTTCCTTAAATGTAAATAAGATTTATTAGACATAAAAAATAATAATCTACAAGAATGATATCCACAAAATAATTTAAAAGGATTAAATCCAGGAAATTTAATCCATTTTTTTTTAAAATATTCATAAAATGTAGTATTAGTAAAAATTAAATATGAATGAAGTATAAATAATTTTCCAAGGAAAAAAACAATAAACATAACATTAAAAAAAATAACAAAAGAAAAACAAATATAAATTAAAATATTATATTTACTAATACTTTTATCACTTTTTCTTTGAAAAACAATAAAATAAATACAATAAGAAATTTGAAAAAAACCATTTAAAATAAGTGAAAAAACTAAATAATAAAAAAATTTATGATTTCTTATTCCAATACAATTTCCTAACCAAATACAATGATGATCAAATCTCCTTACACAATTATCACATGAAGCACAATGTGAACAACGTGGAGGTCTGAATAAATTACAAGTAAAACAAAAAGTAAGATTTTGAATATGACCATTTATAACTTGTTTAATAATATTTTTTTGAGGTGAATAAAAACAATCTAATTGTCTTTCTAATATTCCTGGATCTGTAAATCCTCCTCTTATTAAACTAAATATTGTTATAATATATATTATTGATGATATTATTATTGGAGGTAATGATTTTTTGTAGTCTGGTTGAATCTAATTTTTTATTTTTTTTTAAAATTTATTTTTACTTTTATGTTTATCGATAAAAATATTGAATATGGTAATGTAATAAGAATAAATGAAAAGAATACATGATAGAATTTTTTTCCTGATATTATTCTATTACAACACCAAATTTTATTGTTTCCTATTCTTTCATGTGGATCAAATTCCAAGTTTATTTGAGTATTTTCTATCTATTTTTTTTTTAATTGTTATATATGAGTTTTTTTACTTTTCTGTTTGTTTTCATTTTTTTTTCTCTTTTTTAAAAAAATGGTTTTTAAGTTATTATTTTTTGATTATTTTTTTTTATTTTAATAATATATAAAATAAAAATTGGAAAAAAATTTTTTGATTTATTATTTTATTAATATAAGCTTTTTTTTTAGGTTATTTTTTTTTTAAAATTCAAATATTTCCTCAATATTAATTAATTTATTATTTATAAAGTATTAATATTTTAATTACTATAATTATTATTCTTTTTTAAAAATATTATTTTTTTTACCTTAATTCTACAATATTATTCCACCTTTCTAAAGGATTATTAAAAAAATTAATGATTTAATATATAGTTGATTTCTCAAATCTTGATGTAATAGAAGATTTTTGAGAAATAATAATTCCATTATTCTTTTGATTAGAATAAGAAATCTGAGTAATTTTTGAATATTTATCTTTATTATTTAAATTATTACTACTTTTAAATATTGAATTTTTATAAAAATTACTATTATTATTAGACGCTCTTCTTTTTTCATTTTCTCTTGAAACATAAATTTCAGGTGAATTATTAATAATAGTAGATTCAAAATCTTTAATTGTTTTCATTATTTCTTTTTGTGAATTTTGTAAATTTCTTAAATTATATTCTGATTTAAATTGTTTAGAATGATAAAATCTTTTACATTCAGTATTACTTCTTACTTTTTTTCTTGTAATAACATTTATAAAATTTTTTGCTGATTTCTGTAAAAATTTAATTGAATAATGAATTTTATCTTCTTGAATTATTGAATTTAAAATTTTTTTTGGTGTTGTTAAATTAATTAAAATACGAGTTGAATTGAAATTATTTTCTTCTTTTATTGTATTTCTTTCTTTTTCATCTAAAGTTAAACTATCAAAAAATGTTTTATTTTTCTTTTCTGAAATTGTTATTTTATTAATTAATTTAACTGTTTCTAAACAAGGGCTTAAAGTATCATTTTTTGTAATCGGCGAGTCATCAAAAAATTTTCTTTGGTTTTCTTTTATTTTTGGTGTAGAAAATTCATATATATTTTCTTTTATTTCAATATTACTATAAAAATTATAAATGTTTTTAGGTAGTATTGTGTTGATTAAAGTTTTTGAATTTTTAAAATATTGAATTTCAGATTCAATTTTTAATAAAAGTTTTGTTCTAACTTCATTTGCTTTTAGGTTATTAAACATATTTATTAATTTTTAATATCATTTTTAAAAAATTTATTTTAATTTATATTTGTTTTTTTCATATTATTATTAATTAATAATAGTAAATTTACTATAATTTTTATAATAAATTTTTCCATTTTCTTAATTAATAAAGTAATAATTTCTAAATTATTTAATTTATTCCTTTAATAAAATTGGTATTAGAAATATTATATAAATCATTCAGATCTTCTAAAAATATTTTCACCATAAAAAAATATTAATCATAATAAAAAATGATATTTTAAATGTTTAAAATTTATAATAAATATTTAAAAACAAATAATTTATATTTGTTAATTATTTATTCAATAATTTTATTATATTCTTTATTATAAACACTTAGTTTGTTGACAAATTAATATATTTAAATAATTCATTTTATGGTTAATAAATGTGAAAAATAAAGAAAATAATTATTCCATTTAAATTACAAATATGAATTTTAAATGCTTCTTCGTACAATAATATTGAAATCCTTATTTGAAAATTAAATAGAAATAAAAAATATTTATTTAAAAAATAGAAAAATAATTATTACTCTTTTTAATATATTAATTATTATTAATATAAAATTGAAATGATTTATTTCATAATATTTATTCATTAATAATAAATTAAATGATAAATTAAATAATTAAATATATATAAATTCTAAAAAAAGTTTTAATAAATTAAATAAAGTAAATATAATGACTGAGACAGAAAGGCATTTAATAGAATTAACTTATATTTTAACAATTTTAATTGGAGATAAGAAAGGTAATATATATATATATATCTTTTAGACTATCAATTCTCTAATATAAAAGATAAATTGAAAGATTAAGATTAGAAATAAATCAAAAATTAAAAGATGTTGAAGCATGTTATGAAAAAGAAAATTTTTTTTTTCAAAATAGAAATGATGGAAAGACAATTATAATTAGAATAAAATTAGAATATAAAATAGAAAGTTTGTTGGAAGATGTTTATAAAAGATTAAAAGACCTAAATAAAATATATAAAATTTAAGCAAAAGAAAAATATAAGAATTTAAATACAAAAAAAAATATAATCCAATTATTGAATAAGAATTATGAATTGCTAATGAATAAATTCATTGGTAAAGAAATATAAACTGAAAAGTATGAGAAAAACAAAACATTTTTAGTACAATTAGATGATATAACAAAAAACATAAAAATGAAAATAATGAACAAATAGAAATATATGAAGAAGAACAAAATGCAATAAATGAATAGAATGAAAGAATAAAAGCTCAAGATTTACTTTTAGAAGATATTTATCTAGATATTAAAGAACTTAAAAATATAGCAATTAAAACTTTTGAAAAAATCAAAGGAACAAGTACACAACTTCCTAGATTAATAGAAATAATGGATGATACTGAAAAAAATACAAAAACTCAGAATAAAGAATTAAAAGAATTAACAAAAAAGATTCGTAGTCCTTCTAAATTATGTTGTGATTTTGTCCTATTTTTTATAATAATAGGATTAATTATGGTTTTATATAATTTAATAAAGGAAAAAATTTAAATAAAATGAAATAAAAATAAAAAATATAATAAAATGATATACTAAATTTATATTATTTAATAATATTTGAATTATTTAAAAAAAGTATAAAAACATATTTATTATTATTATATAGTATTTTTTAATTATTTGTTTCATACTTTTTTATTCATGATAATTTATTATTAATCCTAAATTCTTCATTTATTCCTTATTTAAAATTTTTTTATTGTTATTATTATAATAATTCTATATATAATATTTTTTTTTCTCTTTTAATAAAATAAAACCTTTATTATTATTCTATATATTCTTATGTCAAAATATATTTTCTTTAAATTTCAAAAATAATAGAAGAAATTAATTTTGATAGACTAAATGTATAAGAACCAAATTTAAATATATATAAGTTATTTTAATATAAAAGTCTATTTTAAAATGTATTAAAAATTAAATTTTTATTTAAAAATAAAATCTTTTAATTTCAAATTTTAAATTTCTTTTCTTCATTTTCATTACCAAAAGAAGAACTTAATTCCATAGATTTATTTTCAATATGCAATTTTTTTTCATCAGTTCTTCTTGGCGAACTCATTTGACTAGAATTATTACTATTAATATCATTAATAACAAAATTGATTTTAGTATTTTGTTGTTCAAGCATAATTTGTCTATCAATATAATCTAAATGTAATAAATAATTTTTCAAACCTAAAATTTCACAAAGCATATTTCTTTTTTGTTTTGCTTCTTTATTATGATACCAACATCTACAAAATCGATTAGCAAACCAAATACAATAAGAAGTATATCTTTCTTTATGAAAATTTTTTTTATTTTTTAATTTTGAAGTATCAGTAATTTGATTATTATTATTATTATTATTTTGACTAAGAGAATAAGATGATTCAATTATTGCTTTTTTTTCATCTAAATATTTATTTTTTCTAGTAACAATTAAATTATATAAAGTAGTTTCATATAAATAACTCGTCCAAAATTTACAAGACATTTTCATTAAAGTAATAATTTTCATAATACCTCCTAATTTTGCTAAACATTCTAATAATTTATATTTTTGAATAGTAATTAAAATTATTTGTTCACTATTTTTATTTTCTAAATTAATTTCTAATGAATAACCTTTAAATTCTTGTTTTTTAATAGTTAAATTTGGGTTTTTTAAAACAACATATGCTTCATAATTTTTTTTATTAACATATAAATTACTATCATCTTCTACTATTACAAATTTAGTTTCCATTGAATAAGATGAATATTCATTTTTTTCTATAGCAAAACTAAATTCATTTTCATGATTTGTTTTTTGTAATCTTCCACTTCTATCAACAGAATAAATTGGAGTATTAAATAAGAAAGTAAAATCATTTTTTGGATAATTTCTATAAAAATAATTTTCATATTCATCTTCACAATTTTTTTTATCATCTTCATCTTCCCATATAGTAAATTCATATTTTTTTAATTCTTTACAAGACATTATTTTTAATACTGAAAATTCTTTTTCTTTAAAAACATCACTAATAGGAATTTTAAATCTAAAATCAAATTGCATATTATTATTTACTCCTTTTATAAATTTAGCAACTCTTAAATTATCTAAATAATCATATTCATTTTTTTCATAAAAAGCAACTCTAAAATATTTTCCAAATTCATTTAATTGAGTAAAATCTTCATTATTATCAATTCTTAATTTTCCTTTTATATCAAAATATTCTAAATATGCAAATTTTTTATTTATGTAAAATACAATATTTGAATTAATTATTGGTTTTTGAAGAAAAAAATTTACTAAAGTTGTTATTGCAATTGTAAACATTAAAGTAAAACTTGTTACTGAAAGTAATCCTCCAAAAACTGTTTTGTGAACTGTACTTGTTTTGTAATAAAATGTTACTGGTTTTCCATTTAAATCCCAACCTTTGATTAAATCAAACATTTTTTTATATTTTTTTTATTTTTTTATATTATTATTTTTTGAGATTTTTTTGATTTTTTTTTTTTTTTTGAGTTTTTTTTTTACTGAATATTTTGATATTAAAGGGAAGTATATATTAATTTTTTTTTTATTGTAGAAATTATTTTTAAATGACGTTTGATTATATTATTCTATTTTTTATATTTTATATTATATTTAAATTAGTTTAAATTATGGGATGTTCAGGTGCAAAAGCTTTAGAAACAATATCTGAACAAAGAGATAATAATAAAAATAATAATAAAGAAAATAATATTGATAATAATAATAATGATAATGAAAATGAAAATAATAATGGAAAAATAGAACAAAATAATACAAATCAAAATAATCATATTTCAGAAATGAGAGATATTTTATCATTAAATAATACTTTAAACATAACTCAAACTGAAAATACAATATTTGAAAATAGAAACATTAATAATAGAGAAAATAACAAAGAAGAAGATGAAATTTCTAATGAAAACAATTTTTTAAATATATCAAATTCTGATAATAATACATTAATTTCCTCTATAAATAATTCATTTTATGATAATGAAACAACAACAGAAAATATAAATGAAATGTTTAATATTAAAAAAGAGTCTTCAAATTCAAATTTAACAATATTAAATTTAACAATATATGCAAATAGATTTGAAGCAATGTATCCAATTTGGATTGAAAAAGATACAGAAATAAAATTTAATGTAAATGGAAAATGGAAAGTTGATTCAAAAAATGAATGTACTTCAACTGGAATAGAAAGTAATGAAATAAACACAACTATAAATTTAAATGATGAAGATAATTTTAACAATGGTGCTTTAATTGGAAGAATTTTTAATGATAAACCTTTTGTTATTTATGATAATTTAACTATTAATAGTAAAGTTTCTGGTCCACTTTTTTTAAGAATGAATGTTAAAAATTTATTTAATAAAATTTTACCAAGTGGAAAATTAAATATTAAAATTATTGGAGCTAAAAGTGTAAATTCATTTGAAGAAATTGAAGAAATGATTGGTTGGGATAAAAATTTAAAAGAAATTGAATATAATGATAGTGATAAAAATTTTTTTGTTAAATTAAGTTTTATTGATAAAGAAACTATTATTTATTTAAATAAAGTTAGATTTAATTCAAATTTATTTTGTATTCAATATTTAAATAATATTAAAAATTTAACTTCAGCAACTAGAATTTTATGTGATTTTATGATTAATCAAAAAAAAAAAATTGAAAAATTTAAAGTTAATTATGTTATAATGAAATTAATTGAAAATTTTTATAAACCTTTTTTTGGAAGAAGTAATAAATTAAAAAATAAAAAAATTTCTATTTTAAATTCACAAAAAGAATTAGAAGACCATTTAAATGAGAGTTTTGAAAATAAAAAAAAATTTAAAATATTTATGAAAAAACATGATTGTCAAAAACCTTTATCTCTTTGTATTAAATTTCTTGTTTCTGAAGAAATAAGAAATGAAATTTTTAATGAAGAAAATAAAGAAATTACTTTATTAACATTAAGGACAAGAAAAAGACAAAAAATAAATTATTTTAGTTTTCTTATTTTTAGTAATGAAGAAGGAAATAAAGGAACAAATAATTTAAAAAAACTATTATTTTATAATCCTTCATATTCAAATATGAATGTAACAAAATCAAATTTAGAAATTATAAATGAAGAAAAAGTTAAAAATAATTTTGGAAAAATTGGTGGTAAAAAAATTAAAATAATAAGAGGAATTAATAAAAGTAATTTAAAAGAACCTATAGGTAATCTTCATAATAGTATAAGTCATAATTTTAATCAAATTGAAAAAGATGAAATAGATAAAATTATTTATAAATCTGATGATGAAAGTAATGTTCATAAAAATGAAAATGATAAATATGATGAAGATGAAGATGATGATGAATAAAATAATATTTATATAGATTTTTGTTAAACTTTGTTTTTAACAAATTATTTACTTATTTTTTTGAAGATATAAAAATCATTAATATTTATAAATTTAATTATTAATAATAACATAAATAGAAAATCTCGAATTTATTTTCTTCTTTAAAAATTTAAAAAAGAAAATAACTTATTTTTATTATTTTCATTAACATTAAGATCATCATTATTTTCTTCAATATGTTTAACTTGATTTATTTCATCTAATTCTTCTCTGGTAAAATCTTCTACTCTTCTCATTTCACTTGCTCTTTTGAATTTAAATCTCTTTATATTTGAAGAATTCATTTTTAAATTAATAAAAATGAAAAATTGTGATAAATTTAAATAAAATATTATTAATAATAAATATTTATTTTAATATGAAAAAAAGAATTAATTAATTAAAATAAAAAAATAATTAAAAAAAAATAATAATAATATTAAATTATTTGTCAAAAAAAATATATCAAAGTTAAAATTAAAAAAAAATAAAAATAAAAATAATAATTAATATATTATATTTAATAATCATCTTCATCATTTTCATCTTTTTTTTCATTATCAAAATCTTTATTTTTCTCTTCATTATTAATTTTTTCACATAAATCAATCCATTCATAATAAGCATCAACTGGTTCAGTTAAATGGGTAATTTTATCAGAATAATTGGTATTACAATGATTACAATTAATAAAATACTTTCCTTTTTTTTTATTTATTTTTACTGAAATACACTTTTTATAATTACAAAAAGGACAATCAAATATTGTTGGTACTTTTGGTTGAGTAAATTTTATTATTTTTCTTCTAACTTTTCTTTTTCCCATTATATTTTTTCCTTTTTAATTTGAATTTATTTTTTTATTTTGGTTGAATTTTTATTTTAAAGTTGTATATGATAATTATTAGAAAAAAATTTGTTTTATTTTTAAAATTAATCTAATTTTAAATTATATAAAATAATAACTAATTTTTATTATTTATATAAAAAAATAATTTTTATTTCTTATTTAATTTTTTACATATGTATCGATATAATTCTCATCAATATCTAAATCTTCAAATGTGTCTTCAACTTCAAAATCTAAATCAAAATTTACTGAATTAATTTCATCTTTTTCATCATCATTTTTCAAGTCTATCCAATCATCGATCATATTTATTTTATTTCCTTCATTGTTATCAATTACAATACCACTATTAAAATTATTAATTTCATAATTTTCATTATTTTGTAAATCATTAACATTTAAATTATTTTGTAAATTTTCTTTTAAATTTTCAATTTTAGATTCTAAATTATCTTTTTTTACTTCATTAATATTTTTTATATCTTCATTATTTTTTGTTTCAATTTCTTTATTTTTTTCATTATCTTGCTCTTTATTGATTAAATTTTCATTTTTATATTCTAAATTATCTTTTTTTACTTCATTAATATTTTTTATATCTTCATTATTTTTTTTTTCAATTTCTTTATTTTTTTCATTATCTTGCTCTTTATTGTTTAAATTTTCATTTTTATATTCTAAATTATCTTTTTTTATATCTTCGTTATTGTTTTTTTCAATTTCTTTATTTTTATTAATATCATCATCATTTTTAATATTATCATCTTTTTTTTTAATATTTTCATTGATAAACTTTTGATCAATTTTATCTAAACCAATATTTAATTTAGTATCAAAATTAACCCATAAAAGATTATCACAATTCTTAGTATCCATAACAATATTATTACTATCATTATAATCAATATTTTTCAAATTAATATAATGGAAATTTTCTACATTTTCATTAATAAAAGGATGTCTTTTAATTTGTTCCCAATTAAATCTTTTTTCAGGATAAAATTGTAATAAACCATTAATAAAAGAAATAGCTTCAACAGAAATTTTTATATTTGTTGGTATTTTATATTTACCATATTTAATTTTTTGAAAAATTTGTAAAACATTATCATAAAAATTAAAAGGTGGATATCCAATTAATAGTTGATAAGTAATTACTCCTAAAGACCATAAATCTGCTTTTGTATTATATTTTCTTTCATTAGCATTTCCAAATAAAACATCTGGTGAAATTGTTATTGGTGTTCCTAGGAAAGTATGAGCATATAATTCTTTTGAAATATTTTTTGAAAAACCCAAATCTGCAATTTTTAATGTGAAAGAATCATTTAATGATACTTTTGAATAATCAACTTTTTGAATTTTTTGTTCTGAGTTAAATTTTTTTTTTATATCATTAAAGTTTAATAATATATTTTCTAATTTTAAATCTCTATGTATTATATTTTTTTTATGCATATATTCTAATCCTAATATTAATTGACGTAATAATTTTTGAATATCACTTTCATTTAATAATTTTCCTTCTTTTTTTTCATAATATCTCATATATTCTGATAAATTTCCACCATTACAATAATCTAATATGAAATAAATATTATTTTTTGTTTTTTTGCAGTCAATTAATTTTATTATGTTATTATGTTTTATTTTTGATAATATTAAAAATTCATTTTGTAAGTTTTTATAAGTTTCTTTACTAGAATTTATTTTTGATATTTCTATTTGTTTTATTGCAACAACTTCACCTGTTTCTTGATTTATTCCACTATAGACTGATGCAAATGTACCTTTTCCTATTTTTGATAATAAAATATAGTTTCCTATAGATTTTAGTGTTCCTTTTTGCATACTCATATTTTATTTTTTTTTAAATTTATGTAATTTATTACATTTAGTTTAAAATAGTTTTTTTAAAATTTATTTTTTTTTTTGTTTATTTATTTTTTATTTTTTTTTAAATGAGTACTTTTAGAAATAAACATTTAGATATATTAAAAAAAATAAAAGGAATTGATTTCAATAAAGAAAAGACAAAGAAATTAATAAAGTTTATAGAAGAAAAAAATATTCTAGAATATGATAATAAAGATAATAATTTATCAGAAATAAATATATTATATTCACCAAATGAAGTAATTTCAAAATTTGAAAAAACATTATTTAATGATATGAAATCATTATTAACTCATTATAAAGAAAATATTGATAAAGTAAATGAAATATTAATGCATGAAAAAATAATTCAAAAGGAATATAAAGAAATAACAAAAGCAATTCATGATAATGAAAAAGAAA
>JAEEGL014397991.1_pt1 | contig 22375 bp, 17 predicted proteins | sample 9134231 | NCBI WGS metagenome assembly JAEEGL01 (sample SAMN16246548, study PRJNA631951) | gut metagenome | biome: gut microbiome; feature: rumen; material: fiber-attached | host: Bos | place: Iran: Karaj | collected 2018-10
CATCACCCCTTTACGGCTCCGAATCCGGAAGATACGGACATGATAGAGACTGATCCCGGGATGGTGCGTGCCCGCGCATACGACATGGTCTTCAACGGCTGCGAAGTCGGAGGGGGTTCAATCAGAATAAATGATCCGGAACTGCAGAGCAGGATGTTCAAGGCGCTGAGCATTTCCGATGAGACGGCCCGTGAACGTTTCGGATATCTTCTTGATGCATTCAGCTACGGAGCTCCACCTCACGGAGGTATGGCATACGGACTTGACAGGCTGGTGATGCTGCTCCTGGAAAGAGAATCGATACGTGACGTGATAGCTTTCCCAAAGGTGCAGAATGCAAGCGAGCTCATGACGGGATGCCCGGCTCCTGTGGACAGGGAGAATCTTGAGGAACTCGGTATCGAAATCAGCAATAAACAGTAAGGCATTGATTATCCCAGACGGAAGGAAGCAAAACACTTGAAGAGAGAAGACCTCAGAAATATTGCCATAATAGCCCATGTCGATCATGGCAAAACCACGCTTGTAGACAAGATGTTAAAGCAGAGCGGGGTATTCCGCGAAAACCAGAATGTCCAGGACCGAGTACTGGATTCCGGGGATCTTGAAAGAGAACGCGGGATAACCATTCTCGCGAAGAATACTTCGGTGACATATAAAGATATAAAGATCAATATCGTTGATACGCCGGGGCATGCCGACTTCGGAGGAGAGGTAGAGCGTGTGCTCAAAATGGTGAACGGCGTTCTGCTGATTGTAGATGCGGCAGAAGGACCTATGCCCCAGACACGTTTCGTGCTTCAGAAGGCACTGGAACTGAATCATCCGATAATAATCGTTATAAATAAAGTGGACAGGCCTGATGCCAGAGTATATGAGGTCATAGATGACGTCCTTGAGCTGCTGCTCGATATGGGAGCCACATCAGAGCAGTTTGACAGCCCTATGGTATTCTGTTCTGCCAGGGAAGGTACGGCATCTTATTCGCCGGATGCAAAAGGGGTAGACTTTGAACCTCTTTTCAAAACGATAGTGGATTATATCCCGGCTCCGGAGGGAGACGCCGATGCACCGTTTCAGATGCTCGTTTCATCGATAGATTATAATGACTATGTCGGAAGGATAGCTATCGGCAGGATAGAAAGCGGAAAGCTCCTGCTCAATCAGGAAATATCGATATGCGATTATCACGACCCGGCCGTTTCCGGCAGGTCAAAAATAAGCGCGATTTATCAGTTTTCGGGACTTGCGCGCAAACAGGTGAACAGTGCCACGGTTGGAGATGTTGTTGCCATCTCCGGCATTGAGAATATCAATATAGGCAATACTATATGCTCTCCGGAACGGATAGAACCGCTCCCGTTTGTAAAGATATCGGAACCGACTATCGAAATGGTATTCATGGTCAACGACAGTCCTTTCGCCGGAAGAGAGGGAAAATATGTGACTTCGCGCCAGCTGAGGGAACGGCTTTTCAGGGAACTTCTCAGGGATGTTTCGCTCAGGGTGGAAGAGACAGATACTACCGAGGCATTCCGAGTGATGGGACGCGGAGAGATGCATATCTCGATACTTATAGAGACTATGCGGCGAGAAGGATATGAATTTCAGGTAAGTACGCCGAGGGTGCTCTACAAGGAGATAGACGGGGTATTATGCGAACCTATGGAGACTGTGGTGACGGATGTGCCTGCAGAATCGGTAGGGACCGTGATGGAAAAGCTCTCTTCAAGAAAAGCCGAGCTCGTTTCCATGGTGCCTCAGGGCAGCCGCACACGGCTCGAATTTCTGTGTCCGTCGAGAGGACTGTTCGGATACAGGAGCGAGTTTTTGACTGACACCCGGGGAGAAGGAGTAATGAGTGCCGTTTTTAACAGCTATGCTCCCAAAAAGGGAGATATCCCCCGGAGACAGAACGGATCCCTAATCAGTTTTGAAACTGGTGAGACGGTCACCTATGGCCTTTACAATGCACAGGAAAGAGGGGCACTCTTTGTAGGACCAGGAGTGCCGGTTTATGCAGGTATGGTTGTGGGCGTTGCGGCGAAAAATGACGATATAGCCGTTAATGTATGTAAAAAGAAGCATATAACGAACATGAGGGCTGCGGGCAGTGATGAAGCGCTCAGGCTAACTCCTCCCAGAATACTCAGCCTGGAGCAGTCCCTGGAGTTCCTGGCGGATGATGAGTGGCTTGAGGTCACCCCCAAGTCCATAAGGATAAGAAAATCAGAGCTCGATCATGCTCAGAGGATGAAAGCCCTGAAAAAAAACAGCTGATAGTTATAAAACTTTGGAAAAGACAGAAATGTCCTTTCCAAAGTTTTTTATATGTGAAGACAAATGCGGATGATGCAACGAAGGGTATGAACAACGGCACAATATATATAAATAATGTCAGATGATTATTATATTTTTGCATGGGATCTGGCTGGAAATTGCCCGGATTTTGCTGTATTATCTAACCATAAGATGCAGATTGCGAGGAGGCGGAAAAAGTATGAACAAACGACAGAAACTTACAATTACCGCCGTTCTGGCAGCTGTGCTGATAGTCTTCTCGGTAATGCTGGCGATAAAGCTTCATAACAGGGAAGAGATACAGCTTACGGAAAACACGGATAATTCCCAGAACATACAGGAAAACGGCAAGATATCTCAGGAGCCGCAGCAGATAGTACTGTATTCAAGTCAGGCAGAGCCTGAACCGGTGCCTCAGCAGGAACAGCAGCAGGCGGTCCGAGTATATAATGCCGAAGACTACGAGAACATCATGAAACCGGGCATATATCAGGTGCCGTCAAACCTCAGCAGGCCTATAAACAGTGTCGAGATAAACTGCGGAGGAGTAATGTATAAAAACGCAACTGTAAGAAACATTTTCATAATGAACGGCGTTGACTCCCAGGTAACGCTTCAGGATCTTACCGTTACGGGAGGAATATATGTTTACGGAGCGGACAGGGTGCAGCTTGAGTCGGTAAATGCGAAGAATCTTTTTATACGTAAAAATGCCGGAGATGTAAGAATAAACATATCGGGAAAAACATCCATAGACCTGACGACGCTTAATTCTCCCGCCCAGCTGGAACAGGTCTCCCTCACGGGAGACGGCACGGGGTTTGACAGGATGAATTTTGCCCAGTCTCAGTATACATGGTATGATGTTTCCCTCATCGGGGTCAAACTGCGTGAGGGATATATCAACACGCCGGTCAATATCAACTGCACCGGGAAATCAGTCATAGATGTACTTGTGGTAAACCGCATTGCCAACATAACCGGCAGCGGCAGGGTAAAGAACCTCATGGCCAACAGTGACAGGATAACTTATAACCTGAAGCTCGATACGATATATCTGAACGAAAAGATATCCGCTCCCATATATGAAAATTTGCCCATAGGTTCCCAAAGCGTGACGGGCAGTATCCCCGCATCCGTACCGATGACCCTTAACAGTCCATCCTCCCTGACGATCGAGCATGTTGAAAAAGATGGAGGAGAACAGCTGATCGCCGGCTGGTCTATGGTTCCCGGCTGTTCGGGTTATCTCATAGAGGTATATAAAGATTCCCAGATGACCCAGAGCGCCACATTGAATTCAGCGCAGAAGAATTCATATGTGATCAAAAACAGATTCGAAAACGAAGCGACCGACACCAGTTTTTATTTCACTGTCAAGGCACTGGGAAGCCAGATGGCGAATACCTCCGATTCATCCGCTTCCACTTCGGAGACGCTGGTAAAACTGTTCGAAAGGGGTACGGGAAGCAGGGATCATCCTTATGAAATAATCAATGGGGAACAGCTGGAATCCGTAAGGAAGAATCTGAATGCCAGCTATAGACTGATGTCGGATATTTCCCTTAAGGGAAAGGAATTCCTGCCCATAGGAAGCGGGGAGACTCCTTTTTCGGGGATACTTGACGGAAACGGACACAGCATAACTGATCTTACTGTCACAAAAGGCGAATATGCAGGCCTTTTCGGGTATATAGGCAAGAGAGGTTCTGTCAGGAATCTTACGGTCTTATGAGGGAGCATAAGCACTGATGAGAAAGAGGCTGTAGCCGGCGGAATAGCGGGATACAACGGGGGCAGCATATCCTGCTGTGCAAACTTTTCTGATGTAAGGGCACCGATAGCCGGAGGCATTGCGGGAGTGTGCGAATACAGTGTAGCTGAAGGAGGAACCGTCTGCGGCACGGTCATGGATTGTATGAATGCCGGCGGAGTAACGGCTGACTTCGGAGCAGACAGTACAGCGGGCGGCATCTGCGGACAGCTTCGCAAAATACCGGAAAGCCCGCTCATCATGACCAGCCTGAATATAGGAAGGGTGAGCTCATCGGGACGCGTCGGAGGAGTTATAGGCGATGTCAATCTTGCGAAGGCATATTGTTTGAACACTTATTATCTTGATTCTGAATGTGAGTTTGCATACAGTTCAATAAAAGATGAAACCACCGCCAAGAACTTTGATGCGATATGCTCTGACGAGGTCCTGTCAAAACTCAACAACGGACGTAAAGTCTGGAGCATGAATAAAGAAGACGAAGGATATCTGTTCCCCAGTCAGAATGTCCTGACATTCGAGAAAGAGGAAGAAATAAAAAGCCCAGTGAAACCAATTGCCGAAAACATGCAGGATGCTGGATAATGACAGCTGCGGGATAGGTATCCGACAGAGCCGGGTCGGAAGGTGCACCATAAAAACAGACGGGCGCTTCAAGAATATTAACGGAGGTCAGACAAAGGTGAAAAAAATACGTTTACTGATTGCAGCGGCTGCAGCTGCCATGATTATTACAGTGATGCTGGCCGGATGCAATGATAAGGGAAGGACAACTTCCCAAGAAGAACCTGAAATATCGGAAGTATCGGTATCCTTTTCAGACGGATCCGATATCTCATCCGAAGAAATACCTCCGGAAGATGAACCCGATTCTTCATTTTCGGAGGAAGATGTACAGGCAGTGAACCCCGATTTTTTACAGATTGCCGGTCTTGACAATACGGCACAGGGATGGGGGCAGGGAGTAAGACTGCTTGAAGACAACCGACCTGAAGCAGCAGTGTATTTTCAGGAAAAGTATGGCAGCTATGGGGCGAGATTCATCGGAGAAAACAACAGGAACATCTATCTGACGTTTGATGAGGGATATGAAAACGGTTATACTGAAAAAATACTTGATACACTGAAGGAAAAAGAGGTTACGGCGGTATTCTTCATAACAAACAGTTATGCACGCAACAATCCCGAACTTGTCCTGAGGATGATAAGAGAAGGGCATATAATCGGAAATCACAGCTATTACCATAAGAGTTACCCATCTCTTTCGTTGGAGGAAGCGGCACAGGATCTCGGAGACATGCACAATTACGTGCTTGAACATTTCGGATACAGGATGTGGCTTTTCAGACCGCCGGAGGGGGCTTACAGCGAAAGGACCCTGGCGCTGGCCCAGCAGATGGGATATGAGAGCGTGTTCTGGAGCTTTGCCTATAAAGACTGGGATGTTGATAACCAGATAGGACGTGAAGCGGCATACGAACAGGTATCGGCTCATGCACATCCCGGGGCGATATTCCTTCTTCATGCGGTATCAAAAGACAACAGTGAGATATTGGGAGATATTATTGATAATTTCAGGGAGCAGGGATATACTCTTGCGAAATACGACTTGTAGAAAAAGAAGGATATTTCTATTCTTTATAATAGTACTCTGGCTTGCGGTCATATTCTTGTTTTCATCACAGTCTGCAGACGGATCAAAAAAGCTCAGCGAGGGGATCTCCGTAAAAATAGCCAGGCTGCTGAACAGAGATCGCACAGAAGATACTGAAGACGTCAATGCCGTAACCATTGCACGGTACAACCGGATAATAAGAAAAGCAGCCCACACGGCAGAATACGCGGTGCTGGGCATGCTTTTATATATATTTGTATCTACCTTCAGCCTGAAAAGGATAACCGGGTCCGGTATATCTTTAGGAGGATGTATTCTCTATGCTGTTTTGGACGAACTCCACCAGGTATTCATACCGGGAAGGGGTCCCAGGGCAACAGATGTGCTGATAGACAGTCTGGGAGCAATAGCGGGAATTGCCGCCGCGGCAGCCGTTCTGCACCTGGTTTCTGCTACGCGAGCTCGTCGAGGGTGAGAAGGTAGGACGGATAGATCTCATCTAAAAAAATATCGGCTTCAGGAATATTAAGCTCTTTAATGGCTGAAATGGTACTTTCTGAGGCCTTCTTAAATTCAGTATTGCCGCTTTTGTTCTCTTCAGCACATTTTATCAGCGCGCTGAGTTTGTCCGCGGCTTTTACCAGAGCAGCTATTTCGGTATCGTCACAGTAAAAATACTCTTCATACTCGGCCCTGAAATCATCGGGCAGAAGTGAGAGAAGACGCATGTTGGCATTGCTTTCAGCCTGTTTGTATGCTGCTCTCAGATCCTTACTGAAATATTTGATGGGCGTCGGCATGTCTCCGGTGATGATCTCGGAACAGTCATGATAAAGTGCCGTAAGCACTGCCCTGCCGCAGTCAATATTTTTACCCAGACGTTTATTGGCTATGAGGCATAGAGCATGAGCTATCTGGGCAGTATCAAGCGTGTGTTCGCTCAGGGTCTCATTGCGGCTGTTTTTCATAAGACCCCATCTGGTGATATATCTCATGCGGTACAGCATGGCATAAAAGCTTCCCTGCATCAAGAATAACCCTCCCTGTTCAGTCAGTACATTTTTCCATATCATTATATAACAAATTGCAGATGAAAGGTACCTCGCAGTTTAAAAGAAAAAAAATATATGATATAGTATCATTACATGATTATTGAGGTGATACAATGCAGGACGTAAGGCTCGGAAAGGTAAACAGCAAGGAAAAGGCAGCCCTGGCTTTTTTTCTGGCGCTGGGGCTTGCGGTGATAATGCTCCTACCCTATGTCATTATGGACAGGGGGTATTTTACCTTTTATGGTGATTTTAACGTACAGCAGATACCGTTTTACAGGATGGCACATGACAGCGTACGCGCCGGGGAGATTTTCTGGAACTGGAAGACAGACCTGGGCGCCAATTTTATTGGATCATACAGTTTTTACCTGCTCATGAGTCCTTTCTTCTGGCTTACTCTTTTATTCCCAAGCGCAGCGGTACCGTACCTGATGGCGCCGCTTATAGCGCTTAAAACGGCATTTGCTGCACTGACGTCCTACTGGTACATATCCCGTTTTTTAAAGGATAAATCGTATGCACTGCTGGGTTCTCTCCTATACGCCTTTTCCGGGTTTACCACCTACAATATTTTTTTTAATCATTTTCATGAAGCGATAGTCTTCTTTCCCCTGATGCTGATAGCACTCGAAGAACTGATGGTAAACAGAAGACACGGGCTCTTTGCAGTTACCGTCGCGGTCAATGCCCTGGTCAACTACTGGTTTTTCATCGGGGAAGTTGTTTTTGTCATAATATATGTCTTCGTAAGGGGAAGAAGCGAAAGCTGGAGGCTTAATTTCCCGAAATTCTGCATGATAGCCTTTGAATCTGTGATAGGAGTCATGATATCGGCATTTATCTTTGTGCCTTCGGTAATGGCTATCATGGGAAATCCAAGGGTGACTTCCGACAATCTGATAACAGGGTGGAGCATGTGGCTCCATGGTTATCCCCAGAGACTTTACAGTATATTTCAGTCGCTATTTTTCCCTCCTGACCTTCCTTCACGCCCGAACTTCTTCCCGGAAAACGGAGCAAAATGGGCATCGCTCTCCGCATGGGTCCCTCTGGTCGGAGCTTCCGGGGTCATAGCATATATCGCTTCACGCGACAGACACGACTGGCTTAAAAGGATCCTTCTCATCTCGCTCCTGTTTGCACTGGTGCCGGTGCTGAACAGCGCGTTTGTGGCTTTTAACGGTTCATATTACGCAAGATGGTTTTATATGCCGGTACTGCTTATGTGCCTTGCCACGGCAAAATCCTTTGAAGATACCGCGGTCGATTATAAGCGGGGACTTCGCATATCGACCATGATAACCCTTGCCTATATCGTTGCGATAGGTCTTTCTCCATACAGGGAATCCATTGCAGACGGAGATCCGGCAAAAGCATTCCAGATAAGTGACTCCGGCTTTATATACATCTTCAATAAGATACGGCTGGGCATTATGCAGTACCCGTACAGATTCTGGGGATATGCTGTCTTTACGCTGGCATGTCTGCTTCTGGTAAAGATAATACTCCTGCTGCGTACCTCCCCGAAGTTCAAACCTTTCCTGATAACCGTCACGGCAATCATATGCGTCGCATGGTCATCAGCATTCATATATCTGGGAAGAATGCACTCCGACAATCAGAACTGGATCATCAGTACGGCAATAGAGGGAGGAGAGAGCATTGATCTGCCCGATGAAGAATTTGCACGCAGCGATTTCTATGACACTATAGAAAATCTCGGAATGTTTTGGCAGCTTCCGAATATCCAGGCTTTCCACAGTATAGTCCCGAATTCCATAATGGAGTTTTATCCTTCGGTAGGAATAAAGAGGGATGTTTCCTCAAAACCGGAAACGATTTACCGTGAACTGCGCGACCTGCTTTCGGTAAGGTGGCTCTTCATAGCACAGAATAACGGTGAACAGGAGCCGATGGAAGACTTCACTCTCTGTTCCGGTGCAGCCGGTTTCAATATCTATGAAAATGACAACTGGCTGCCGATGGGATTTGATTATGAATACGGAATGGATGATGAGATCTATGAAGGACTTGAAAATACCCAGAAGGTAAGGATGCTTGTAAAGGCAATATATTTTGACAAAGAAGCACTCGAGCGCAACAGCGACATACTGACGGCTATGACAGTGGACGACCTGATAAACTTTGACGACGCTGCCTATAAGGAAGAAATTTCGAGGAAAAAAGAGTCTGCCTGCAAAACATTTGAGATAGACCGGTACGGGTTTACGGCAACGACATCGGGAGAAAGACAGCGCATGGTGTTTTTCTCCGTACCGTACGATAAAGGCTGGAGCGCAACGGTAAACGGAAAAGACGTACTGATAGAAAAGGCATCCACAGGGTTTATGGCTGTCAGAGTCCCGGAGGGAGACGCAGAGATACGTTTTGACTATATGGCACCGGGCCTTATAAACGGGATATTCATAACTGCAGCAGGTGCCGTGCTGCTTCTGATATATGTACTGCTACCGACGGGCAGACGGAAAAAGCCGGCATTCAACAGTCCCAGAGACATAAAGCTTATAGCAGACTACAAACTGGATACTGATAGCCGCACTGACAACTTCGAAGATATTATATTTCATGAAGATGCTTTTCTGCCGGAAGCGGAAAAGGAAAACGATACCGGCAGATGAATGTCCTTATTATCTGAGCAAGGAGAATATGAAGGATGACGACCCTGTGGATAACAGTCCCATGTTATAATGAGGAGAAGGTCCTTCCCGAAACGGCAAAAAGGCTTCTGGAAAAGCTGGGGAAGCTTTTGGAGGAAGGCAGGATCTCAAAAAACAGCAGAATCGCATTTATTGATGACGGAAGCACGGACGGCACCTGGAATCTAATCAGCGGTCTTTGTGATGAGAACGTTATATTTGCAGGAATAAAGCTTTCACGCAACAAGGGACATCAGTATGCCCTGCATGCAGGACTCATGACGGCAAAAGAATATGCAGATGCAGTGATATCGATGGACGCCGATCTGCAGGATGATATAAACGTCATAGACGGTTTTCTCGATAGTTATGATAACGGGTGTGAGGTCGTATATGGTGTCAGGAGCGACCGTACTGCAGACACAGGGTTTAAACGGGTCACTGCAGGAGGCTACTACAGGCTTATGAAAGGCATGGGGGTGGATATGGTAGACAGCCATGCCGACTGCAGACTGATGTCGAAAAGAGCGCTTGAAGCACTGTCGGAGTACAAAGAGCACAATCTATTTTTAAGGGGATTGGTACCTCTTGTCGGATTCAAGAGCGATACGGTTTACTATGTCAGGCACGAACGTTTTGCGGGAGAGAGCAAATACCCTCTGAAGAAGATGCTTGCATTTGCCTGGGAGGGGATGACCTCCTTTTCTACAAAACCTCTGAAGCTGTTTTTATATCTGGGTATCATAATGACGGCAGTTTCGCTGGCGGCACTTATCATAATGCTGATAGTAAGGATCACCGGACATTCTGTTTCTGCCGCGGCGGTGCTTGCGGGATGTATATTTGCAGCCTGCGGGATCAACCTTACGGCCGCCGGGGTCCTGGGAGAATATCTTGGCAAGATATATCAGGAAACAAAGGCAAGACCCAAATATCATATAGAAAAAACGATCATCAGTTAGAAAAGACATGGACAGAACGGCTGAGAAAAAAGAAATTAAAAAATGCATACGTCCCGGCGATATCATCATTGCCGCAGTTATTGTGCTGCTCTCCTGCCTGATAACAGCTTTTTTTGCCCGTTTTGCGCGTACGGAAGCTGACTGTGCGGTGATCTCCCGAAATGGTACGGAACTGTACAGGGTATCTCTTTATGGTGACAAAAGAGAGTATATAATAGAAGGTGATTATACAAATCACATTATCGTAGGGGACGGAGAAGCTTATTTTTCCGAAAGCGACTGCCGTGACCACGTCTGCATGGACAGCGGCAGGCTGTGCTATAACGGACAGACAGCCGCATGTCTGCCTAACCGTGTGGCTGTTAGGATAGTAAAAAGTGATCCGGATCAGCCTGATCTGGTCGTAGGGTAGGTGAACGGATGAAAAAGACGAAGGCTTACAATATAGCATTTACAGGAGTGCTTTGCGCACTTGCTTTTGCCTTTTCCTATTTTGAAAGGCTGTTCCCCCTTACGATGATTATCCCCATACCCGGAGTTAAGCTCGGACTTGCAAATGTTATAACTATGTACGCTCTGTGCGGACTTTCCTTCCGGTATGCAGCCGCAGTCCTTTTTATAAGATGTTTTTTAAACTGGATGCTTTTCGGTTCTGCGGTGTCCTTTGCGTTAAGCATTGCAGGAGGAGTACTGTCACTTGCGGTCATGGCGGCGCTGCTAAGGATCAGAACGGGCAGAATATCCCTTATAGGTATAAGCATGGCCGGAGCAGCTGCCCACAATACGGGGCAGATCCTTGCTGCCTGTATCATCATGAGGCAGGGAGGACTTATGATATACCTCGCCCCGCTGTTGCTGACTTCCATACCTTTCGGAGTAATAACCGGTGTCATAGCCATCATGATCCTTTCAAGATTGAAACAGATAGAAACAGCCCGTTAGAACTGCAGGCTCATTGATTCAAAAAAACAGGCCCTCCTGCATTGCAGGAGGGCCTTAATGCTGTCCGGATGTTTCTTAGAATATCGAGAAGCTTATGGTAAGCTGTGCGAATACTATCGCTACAACGGAGAGCAGCTTTATAAGGATATTGATCGAAGGACCGCTCGTATCCTTGAAAGGATCGCCGACGGTGTCGCCTACGACTGCAGCCTTGTGGCAGTCGGAGCCTTTGCCGCCGTGATGGCCGGATTCGATATATTTTTTCGCATTATCCCAGGCGCCGCCGGCATTGGACATCATTATGGCAAGTATAAATCCGGTAACGGTAGAGCCTGCCAGCATTCCTGCCACGCCGTTCACGCCGAGGATGAATCCCACAACGATAGGTGCGATAAGTGCGATGATGGAGGGAACGACCATTTCCTTCTGTGCAGCCTGTGTACAGAGACCTACGCAGCGCGCATAATCGGGTTCGGTGGTGCCTTCCATGATGCCGAGGACTTCTTTAAACTGTCTGCGGACTTCTATGACGACGCTCTGTGCCGCACGTCCGACAGCTTCCATGGTAAGGGCGGCAAAGACGAAGGGAAGCACGCCACCGATGAACAGGCCGACAAGAACTGCCGGATTCGTGATGGTAAGGTCAAAGGCAAAGGACGGGTCAAGGATCTTTACCTGCTCGATATATGAAGAGATAAGAGCCAGAGCGGTAAGAGCGGCAGAACCTATTGCGAAACCTTTGCCGGTAGCGGCTGTAGTATTACCGAGAGAGTCGAGAGCGTCCGTGCGCTCACGTACATATTCTCCAAGGCCGGACATTTCAGCAATGCCGCCGGCGTTGTCAGCTACAGGACCGTAGGCATCGGTGGCAAGGGTGATGCCCAGAGTTGAAAGCATGCCGACTGCCGAGATGCCTATGCCGTAAAGACCGGACACATAGAAGCTGATGAGTATCGCGATACCGATTATAACAACAGGGATGATGGTGGATATCATACCGAGAGAAAGACCGCTTATAATGATGGTAGCAGATCCGGTCTCTGAAGTCGCTGAAAGTTTCTGGGTAGGTTTGTATGTATCGGAGGTGTATACCTCTGTGAAGAAACCGATAAGGATACCGGCGACAAGTCCGCAGAGGATGGCGATATAGATACCTACATTGCCGGGACCAAGGATGAAATGCACACAGGGATAAGCAAGGACCGCGCTGATGATACCGCTTATGTAAGTTCCTTTGCGGAGAGCGGAAAGAAGTTTCTTCTGGGAAGTCTCTTCACCGGTCTTCACGAAGAAGGTACCGATTATGGAAGCAAAAATACCGATGGCGCAGAGCACCAGAGGAAGAGCGATGCCGGCCATTCCGAATCCGGCGGTCACACCCAGGGCACATGCAGAAACACGAGCTCCCATATATGACTCATACAGGTCAGCACCCATACCGGCAACGTCACCTACGTTGTCGCCCACGTTGTCGGCGATAACGGCAGGGTTACGGGGGTCGTCTTCAGGTATACCTGCTTCGACTTTACCGACCAGGTCAGCACCGACGTCCGCGGCCTTGGTGAAGATACCGCCGCCGACTCTTGCAAACAGAGCAAACGCGGAGGCACCCATTCCGAATGTAAGCATTGCTGACGATATGGCCTGGGCTTTCATGGCAGGGTCAAGATCCCTGAACCAGTACAGCAGGAAGAAGAACCAGAGCGAGGTATCGAGCATACCGAGGCCGACGACTGTGAAGCCCATAACGGCACCGGCGGAAAACGCTACGCGGAGACCGCGGTTGAGACTGTGCTCGGCAGCGTTTGCCGTTCTGGCATTCGAATTCGTGGCTATTCTCATGCCGACGAATCCAGAAAGAGCGGAGAAAAAGCCGCCCGTGATAAACGCGACAGGAATAAATATGTTGACCATGCCTACGATGGCAAGAACAATAAGAACGATGGTTACAACAATAAATACCTTAATAACGGCCTTGTACTGCTTATTAAGATAAGCCTGAGCACCTTTGCGGATAAAACCGGCTATTTCAGCCATCCTATCGGTACCTTCGCTTTCTCTCATTACCCTGCGAGAAAGGTAGAAAGCAAAAATAAGAGCCAGTACGGCTCCGATAGGGGCCAGGAAGACATATTGCATAACTTTCCCTCCTGAGTTAACATTAATGACTCCCCGAAAAAGGGAGTCGCACACAGTAATCATATCCAATCAGAAATGTTTAGTCAAGAGATTATTTTCACTTAGAAACAACAATGGTAAAAATTCGCAATTTAGCTAACAGATACAAGATATTGAAAAATCATTCTGTGAAATTGCACAATGGCTTCCAAAATGAGGGATCCGATTTTGCTGGACAATATCCGATATTCGGATATATAATACAATATAATATAATACAAAGGCATACCTTACAGCATTATTTTGAAGGAGGATTCCTTATGGACTACAATATCGCGGCACTTGTGATGCATAAGAAGTGGAAGGGAAAGCTGAGGATAGAGACGGCGATGCCGCTGGAAAATACGGATGACCTTTCTATAGCATATACTCCTGGTGTGGCGGCTCCCTGTAAAGAAATAGCGGAGGATACGGCCCTGTCCTACGAATATACCGGAAGAGGAAATCTCGTAGCAGTAATAACCGACGGGAGCGCGGTGCTTGGACTGGGAGATATAGGACCGGAGGCAGGCATGCCGGTAATGGAGGGGAAATGCGCCCTGTTCCGCCGTTTTGGAGGCGTGAATGCAATCCCTCTGTGCATAAGTAGCAAAAACGTAGATGATATAGTAAATACGGTGACTTTAATCGCGGGAAGTTTCGGAGGGATAAATCTGGAAGACATATCCGCACCACGTTGTTTTGAAATAGAAAAGCGGCTGAAAGAAAGCTGTGATATCCCCATATTTCATGATGACCAGCACGGTACCGCGATAGTTGTACTTGCCGCTCTTATGGGAGCTGCTGAGATCACGAACAGGAACATATCTTCCTGCAGAGCGGTTATAAACGGGGCCGGTGCGGCGGGAATAGCCATAGCCAGGCTGCTTATATCGGCAGGGATAGGAGACATCATCCTCTGCGACCGCAGGGGAGCTATATACAGCGGAAGGGACGGACTGAACGACATAAAGAAGGAAATGGCAGCGATAACGAATAAAGACATGAAGAAGGGCAGCCTTGCCGATGCCGTTGCAGGTGCGGATGTTTTTATAGGAGTATCAGCTCCGGGGGTCCTTACTGCAGACATGGTGCGCACTATGAATAAGGATGCGATCATCTTTGCGATGGCCAACCCCAATCCCGAGATAGGATATAACGAAGCAATCGCCGCAGGAGCCGCCGTGGTGGGGACAGGCAGATCCGATTATCCGAACCAGATCAACAACCTGCTGGCATTTCCCGGAGTATTCAGGGGAGCACTTGATGCAAGAGCCTCAGATATAAACGATGAGATGAAAAATGCAGCAGCGCTGGCCATAGCTTCCATAGCAAAGGAGGACGGATTGAGCCGGGAGAAGATCATCCCATCTCCCCTTGACGAGAGAGTTGCGAAGAGAGTGGCGGATGCTGTTTACAGGGCGGCAGCCGAAAGCGGAGTAGCCCGGATATAGATATCTTATCAACTGATTACGTCAATGCCTTATACAGAGCGACAGAATTATCTGATGCTTCGGTGATGAACAGCAATACACGATATACGCATAATATTTTTAATTGAAAGACAATATAACAAAGAGGAGAACGGCAGTGCCTTCTCCTCTTTGTTATATTATTCATATCTGTTTATATGATGCCGGATCCCGGCCCCCTGATAATGAGCGGAGAAATCCGTGCAGGCATCTGTATGATGCTGGAAATAACCGACAGGTAGAGCATGGTATGCTGCTAAGCAGTAAGGAAGCCAGACCCCAGAATTCAGCGGGCATATTTAGGAGGTTCCGATTCATACAGATTGTTGCCGAGACTGTCGATTATCACTATGGCAGGAAAATCCTTAACGGTAAACCGGTATATTGCTTCCGCACCGAGATCCTCATAGCATATGAGCTCACTCTTTATTATACTGCGGGAAATAAGAGCGGCGGCTCCTCCTACGGCACCAAAGTAGACCGCGGTATTTTTTTTCATCGATTCTATTACCTCGCGGTTCCGTATCCCTTTGCCTATCATGCCGGTAAGACCCAGTTCAAGAAGAGCGGGGGTATAACTGTCCATACGATAACTGCTGGTGGGACCTGCAGGCCCCACGGGATATCCATTTGAAGTGGGAGCAGGTCCGACATAATATATTATTTGTCCTTCAGGGTCAAACGGCAGGGGCTTTCCTTCGCACGCAAGGGTATAAAGTCTTTTGTGCGCAGCATCACGGCCGGTATATATGCAGCCGCTTATCAATACACTGTCTCCGGCGCGAAGATTTGCGGCGGAAGCTTTATCAAGGGGAGCTGAGATCTTAATTCTTTCCATTTCTGCACCTCTTTATAACACTGCACGGCTGTGGCGTGCAGCATGACAGCAAATGTTTACCGCTACTGGCATGCCGGCTATGTGCGTCGGGGAAAAGTCGATATTGACAGCAAGTGCCGTGGTTCTGCCTCCGAGTCCTGCAGGGCCTATTCCCAAGGAATTGATCTCGTCAAGAACTTCGGCTTCGAGGGAAGCATAGCGGGGGTCGGGATTATGTAAACCTATCATGCGTGCAGTGGCTTTTTTAGCCATGATGGCAGCATACTCCATCGTGCCGCCGATGCCTACTCCGACGACAACAGGGGGACAGGGATTGGGACCTGCCTTTTTAACCGTATCGACTATAAAGCGTTTTACGCCTTCAGGACCGTCCGCGGGAACGAGCATGGCGATGGCGCTCATGTTTTCGCTGCCGAAGCCCTTCGGAACAGCCAGGATATCCATATGGTCTCCTGCAACTATGCGGGTATGTATTACGGCAGGAGTATTATCAAGGGTATTTCTCCTTTCAAAAAGCGGGTCGCTGACTATGGATTTCCTCAGATGACCGTTTGTATATGCCCGGCGCACCCCTTCGTTGACGGCATCTTCGAATTCTCCTCCGCATATCACAACTTCCCGGCCGATATCAAAAAACAGTACCGCCATCCCTGTATCCTGACACACGGCGATCCTTTCCGAAGAGGCAATGGCATAGTTTTCAAGAAGCTGGGAAAGGACGTCTGCTCCTATCGGGGATATCTCTACAGAAGCTGCCCGGTCAAGAGCAAAGGTGACGTCGCTGCCTATGTCATAGGCAGCATCCAGAAGAAGCGAACAGACGGTATCGGTGATAAGACTAGTATGGATTTCGCGCATAAACAACACTCCGTAAAAAATCATCACTGATATATTACATCCCGCATGCTTTGTAGTCAACCAGAGACGCCAGGGGAACAAAAACAGCCTGGAGCACTTATGTAATTGCAAAAAAAGAAGTATACATTAAAAACAATAAATGTTATAATGAGGAAAACAATAAAAAATATAAAGAGAGAACGTAACATGAAGTATTTGCTGGTGATAGGTGACGGGATGGCTGATAATCCCGTGGAAGAGCTTTCTGGAAGGACTCCTCTTGAGTGTGCCTGTAAACCGATGATAGATTATCTTGCTGCAAACGGTGAGACCGGCAGCGTAAGGACAGTGCCGGAGGGAGTTGCCCCGGGAAGCGATACCGCCATATTATCCATATTTGGATATGACCCGAGAAAGTATTATACCGGGCGTGCACCGCTTGAGGCGGCAGGAGCAGGAGTGAATCTGAAACGGGGGGATATCGCATATCGCTGCAATGTGGTGTCTCTCAAAGGAGATAACCTTGACTTTGAAGATAAGATCATAGTTTCACACAGTGCCGGTTCAATAGACGGGGAAAGCTCTTACAGGCTTATGAAGTGGCTTACGGAGCAGCCTGAGTTCAAGAAACTTGCCGACAGATGTGAACTGACCATATATCCTGCGCAGTCTTACAGACATATAGCAAGACAGGAAAAATTCGACATAACAGGGATATCTCTCACCCCTCCCCATAATGTGCTGGACAGCGTCATAAAGGAATATCTGCCGACTGGATGTGAGGCCGCACAGCTTTTACGTTCCCTTATGGAGCTTTCGTCAAAGTTGCTTGAACATCATCCTATAAACGAGGAACGGAGGGCACAGGGCAAACTGCCGGCCAACTGCATATGGCCATGGGCAGAAGGAGTGGCTTCTGACATGCCGGCCTTCAATGAAAGATTCCGGCAAAAAGGTTTTGCCGTGAGTGCCGTGCCGCTGGTGCTGGGAATAGCAAGACTGTCAAAAATAGAGGCCGTGACCGTACCAGGAGCTACAGGTGAGATCAATACAAACTATGAAGGCAAGGCGGATGCGATCATTAAGGGTCTTATGAACGGATACGATTTCGCGTTGCTGCATCTCGAGGCTCCTGACGAATGTACACATAACGGAGACCTGCCCGGCAAGATAAAGGCCATAGAAAATCTTGACGGGCTCCTTGTCAAACCTATCTTTGAGGCTCTCAGGGATTCGGGAGAGGATTTCAGAATCGAGATCTTAAGTGACCATAAAACACTTACATCCAACCGCCAGCATGATGGGGCCCCTGTTCCGTACATCATATATGACAGCAGGATAAGACAGGGCAGAGGAATAGGTTATACCGAAGCAAATGCAGCAGAAGGACCGTTTATTGAAGAGGGATATACCCTTATTGAGAGATTCCTTAATGATTAGCCATATTAGGCCGTGAGACGGCCATGGAAATACAGATTTTTCAAAGCCGGAAGGCGTTGAAAAAGGAAAAAGAGGTGTTGAAGTGAACAACAAGAGGTTAGTAATTACTAGCTTTGCCAGAACTCCTTTGGACAGCCAGAAAGGGCGGGAGTTCATCGAGATGGCGATTCCCGAGATGGCAGTAGTAGCCGCCAAAGCAGCTATTGAGCGTTCCAATCTGGGAAGAAGCGAAGTGGAGAGCTTTATCCTCGGTCAGGTCGATTCAAGCACCGGTGAGGCCGGAAATCTGGCCCGCCATGTTGCTCTTAAATGCGGACTTGATTATGAGACAGCCCTCGGCTTTACCGTTAACAGGGTCTGCGGATCAGGATTCCAGGCCGTAGCCAGTTCCATGATGGAGATATGGTGCGATAATGCTACTGTCTGCGTGGCCGGCGGTGCTGAAATGTGCTCTCATACCCTTATGGCCCTGCCGCTTTCCGTTGCTTGGCTGGGACTGCGTCCCGGTATGCAGCTGGGTGCCCGCAATTATGAGGGTGATGCCTGCGCCCCCAACGAGATTTACGGGTATCTTTACGGACCGGGAGCTACTGTTGAAAACATAGGCAGAAAATACAAGATACCCCGTGAAGACGCTGACCTGTTTGCTTATCAGAGCCAGATGAAGATGAAGGCAGCCCAGGAATCGGGACGTTTCGACTGTGAGATCGTACCTTTTGAAGTCCGCCATACCGATCGTAAGGGCAGGGTGGAAAAGGTAGTATATGATAAGGACCTTCATCCGAAGCCTTATACCACGCTTGAAGGACTTGCAGCCCTTAAACCCGCATTTGAGCCTCCTGACGGAACGATCACCGCAGGCAATGCATCCGGTTCCAACTCCGGCGCAGCTGCAATGGTCATAATGCCGGAAGAAGAAGCTTTAAGGCGCGGACTTACCCCTATAGCTTATCTTAATGCCTTTGCATTCGGAGGAGTCGATCCCCGTCTTATGGGAATGGGTCCTGTTCCCGCTATCAACCGCCTGCTTGCAAAGACCAATCTCAAGCTTGAGGATATAAACGTTCTCGAGATCAATGAAGCATTTGCGACCCAGGTACTCGGATGCCTTGTCGAGCTCGGCAACTACATAGGTACACCGCTGTATGAGCGCCTTAACCCTAACGGCGGCGCTATTGCCATAGGTCATCCCCCGGGATGCACGGGTTCCCGTATCATCGGTTCTGTTGCAAACGAGCTCCGCATTACCGGAAAGAAATACGGTATTGCTTCTGCCTGTATAGGCGGCGGTCAGGGAGTTGCGGTTCTGATAGAACATTACGGTGAATAACATTTTTAAAACAACAGCGATAATCTTATTTCGGTACAAAATGTGTCCGAATCCCCATGTGTATCATTGACAGTACATAGTATTTTACAATTTACATATAATTGACAGCTGTTTTTTAAAAAATAAGTATATTGTACAAGCCACGGTCGATGATATATAATATTTATGTATGTGGAGACCTTGAGGTGTGGGATAAATACCGGGGATCAGTCAAGCTCTCTCTTACCTGATGTCAAACATGTAAATTTTATGCAAAGGCATAAGATTTATGGCAATTTTTATTCAATTGATTGAAAGAGGTGTCTGAATTGAAAAGATTAGTTATCACCAGTTTTGCAAGAACTCCGTTCGATAGCCAGAGAGGCGCAGAGTTTATCGAAATGACTCTTCCCGAATTGGCAGTAGCTCCTGTTAAAGCAGTTATCGAGCGCAGCAAGCTCGGCAGAAGCGAAGTTGACGGACTTGTAATGGGTAACGTTTCCGACGGCGGACAGGCAACGAACCTTGGCCGTCACGTAGCCCTTAAAGCAAACCTTGACTACGAAAAAGCCCTTGCTTACACAGTTAACAGAGTCTGCGGATCAGGTTTTCAGGCAGTAGCCAGCTGCATGATGGAACTCTGGTGTGACCAGGGCAAAGTATATATCGCCGCAGGTGCTGAAATGTGCCAGCATCATCTCATGAGCCTGCCTATGTCCGTACTTTGGACCGGTCTTAAGCCCGGAACTCCCATAGGCGCCATGCAGTATGACGGTGACCCCTGCGCTCCCAACGAGATTTACGGACGTATCTACGGACCGGCCATGACCGTTGAGAAATCCGCCCGTAAATACGGCATTACCCGTGAAGACGCAGATAAGTTTGCTTTCGAGAGCCAGTCCAAGATGAAGGCTGCAGTTGAGTCCGGTCGTTTCGACTGTGAGATTATCCCGTTCGAAGCACGTCACACCGGTAAAAAAGGCAAGGTAGAGACCGTAGTATATGATAAGGACCTCCATCCGAAGCCCTACACCACTATGGAAGGCCTTGCAGGTCTTAAGCCCGCTTTCGAAGAGAACGGCACCATCACCGCAGGTAATGCTTCCGGTTCCAACTCTGGTTCGGCTGCTCTGGTCATCATGCCCGAAGAAGAAGCCAAAGCCCGCGGACTTGAGCCCATCGCATACCTCAACGCCTTTGCATTCGGCGGCGTAGACCCCACCCTCATGGGCATGGGACCTGTTGCTGCTATCACCAACCTGTTCAAGAGAACCGGCCTCGGCTGGGACGACATAGATGTTCTTGACATCAATGAAGCTTTTGCGACCCAGTGTCTGGCTTGCGTAAAGGCTATGAATCCTGAGACCTATATGGAATCCAAGATGTACAAGATCCTCAACCCCAACGGCGGCGCTGTTTCCATCGGACATCCTCTTGGTGCAACAGGTGCCCGTATTACCGGTACTGTTGCTCAGCAGCTCCGCATCACCGGAAAGAGATTCGGTATTGCTTCCGCCTGCATCGGCGGCGGACAGGGCGCTGCCATCCTTCTCGAGAACTATCAGAAGTAATCCGGCATCCCTTAATTCTTTCAGCGAGGCGCTTGATAATTTGTCAAGCGCCTCGCTTGGCTCAAACTTGTCATACTATGAATCATGTCCGGATAAGCAGGCATGATTTGAGAATATGCTTAATATCATTAGTATCAGCTTCATCTGAACAGAGGATAACAACGGTATTGGGATGGCTGCAGCAGAAAGAGCAGCCAGTTGTCACGGCCTTTGAATGATGTCAAAGCAGTGACTGCTGAGGTCATGTCTGGTAAAACAGGCAGGGGATCTGCTATAATACAGATAATATGACCGTAGCTCTAAAGGTTGCTGTGACCGCAGTACTGGGTTCGGAAAGAAACGGTGCAGCTGTGACAGCAGGTTTTAGGCTGCGGTACAGAGATTGGTCCGCGGTCAATAAGCCTTAAAGGTAAAAAAAGGAGGACAGACAATGGCAAAAATCATAACAGCCGCTCAGGCAGCAAAATTAATTAAAGACAAAGATTTTATTGCAATGTGCGGAGTAAACTTTGCAGGTGTCGCGATGGAAGTCATAGACGCTATCGTTGACCGTTACAAGGAAGAAGGACATCCCAGAGGTCTTTCACTTATGCATTCCGGAGGAAACGCATACGGTGCAGCTTTTGGTATAGACGGACTTGTGGATACATACTATGCCGGGTTCACCACTATCGGCAACGAGTTCATCGATGGGAACAAAATTGCCGCATATTCACTTACTCAGGGTGTAGCAACACAGTTCTATCGTGCTCAGGCGGCCGATTATCCTTATCTTACCCGCGTAGGCCTTCATACATATATCGACCCTCGTAACCAGGGCTGTGCCACGAATGAGAAGGCGAAGGCAAACCCCATAGTCGAGCTGGTAGAGATAGACGGAGAAGAATGGCTCCACTTTAAGATCCCTCCCATAAAGGTCGCACTTATCCGTGCAACTACTGCGGACGTTACCGGAAACCTCATCAATGATGACGAGTCCATAAAGCATGAGATACTGCCTGTCGCAATGGCTGCTCACAATAACGGTGGTATAGTTATAGCTCAGGTAAAGAACCTTGTCGAACTCGGTGAAATAGATGCAGCCGACGTCAAGGTACCGGGCATGCTTGTAGACTACATAGTTGTTTGCTCCGATCAGGCAAAATGGCAGCCTCAGCAGGCGATGATGATATTCCAGCCCGGTCTGACCGGACATGTCAAGGTCGCAGAGAGCACTATACCCTTTGATCTTATGATGCCTAAAGCTGACCGTCTTGTAATGGCCCGCCGCGGATTAATGGAACTGTGGCCCGGATGCATTTCCAACGTTGGCATAGGGGCTTCTGACGGCGTTGCAATGCTGGCAGTTGACGACGGCCTTAAAGATATGTTCTTTATGACGAACGAGCTGGGTGCTATCGGCGGAATCACTGCAGGCGGTCCGTATTTCTCGGCTGCATTCAATG
>JAEEGL010556098.1_pt1 | contig 22374 bp, 18 predicted proteins | sample 9134231 | NCBI WGS metagenome assembly JAEEGL01 (sample SAMN16246548, study PRJNA631951) | gut metagenome | biome: gut microbiome; feature: rumen; material: fiber-attached | host: Bos | place: Iran: Karaj | collected 2018-10
AAAGAGGGAGACGTTGTTAGAAAATGACAACAAATCTGAGAAGTTGGTAATACATGAAACACATTCTGAGCATTATGATGATATCATGTTCACTTTGAAATTGATAAAAACAACGGATGAAGACCTGCATATGCATTTGCATGATGTCCAGAATTATCTAAATGACATTCTGAAATTATTGCAAACGGTTATTGTAGAATTCAATTATTCCAATACACAAAAGATCCAATTGCTATGCTTGAATCAGTAGATGCTCCATATCCTGTTCAAACAGCACAAAAGATTGAAGAAAAACCTGCTATAGAAAAAATTGAAGAAGAATCACATTGAGTAGCTACATGAGAAATAGTTTTATCTTGAGAGGTTAAAGATGAAACAAAAGAAAATGTAAAAATAGAATTACCAGAAAATAAACAAATTGAACAAAAGCCAATGGCTACAGAAAAGAAAAATTTACTTGAATTGAATTTTGATGGATTGGATATTAATGGAAAAGAATTTGTAAATAAATGGAATATTGAAATAGAAAAAGAATTTGTTGACTCTATTATGCTAGAACAATCGACTCAAATTGTTATTCGTATTACTAATAAAGTATCATGAGCTAAATTTAATTGAGCATTAAGTATCCCATTTACAGTAATCGCAAGCAATACTAATGTATCACTCAATCCTGTATCAGTAATGTTGGTTCAAGATGGTGAGGCTAGAGTTACTATTACACCAATGAAGAAATGAAATACTTATATTGCCATTAATCTTGGTAATGCAAAGATTTGAGGAACAACAATTGCAATTAAATAATTTATATACAAGAAGCTTTTACAATTTAATTACATAAAATGGAAAAAGATACTAATAAACATAGCATTAAAGAAAGTAGCATTAGAGAATCAAATGGTTTACTAACTGCAAAAGAAGCCCGTAGCGAAATCGCAAAAGTTTTTATAGATAAAAGAAGAGAAATTAATGAAGAAATAAAAAAAGTTCAACAAGATGAAACAATGACAGATGAAGAAAAGAAGGTAAGGATGGATGAATTAAATAAAAAATTATATGATTATATTGAAGATATAACAAAAGGATATAGATATAGATTTGAAAAGTCTTTTGAAAAACCAGTACGCAAATTACAAAGAAAATATTGGCAATCTTACATAAAAAGGTTTCAGATTAAAGAAGCTGAAAGAAAATTAAAAGATACGCAATATCCACCTTTAAAAGATTTACATAGGGAACACTTGAGTAATTTAAGAAATTTTTATGAAAACACTGAATATATATGAGCTATTCATGATGTTTATGGTAATGCTAAACTTAAAGAAGAGGTAAATAGCAGAAACGAATGGATAGATTGGTGGGCAAGGTGGAAGGATTGATTATTTGACGGTAAAACATTTGACGAAATATGTAATATTGTGAGAAAAAATTGAGTTGATTTTTATATAAAAAATTGACCTGCAAGTAGTTATTATATGTTTGATAAAAACTTTTATAATAAATTATCGAAAGGGAAACGTCAGATATTTATTGATGCTCTTGTTGATGGGGGGTGAATATGAGTACAAAGATGAAATGTTCCCGATAGTATACTTATGAATCCATATTTTTTCGAAAGGATATGATGAGTAAAAGAAGATTGATACTACAGACTAACAGTTAATGATTATGAGTCGCGTGAAACATTAGTGAAAATTTTAGAAATTATTCTGAACACATGATGAATGAAAGAAGGCTGTGAGATTGATATTGAATTTAATAATTGACAAAAAGAGTGAGATGTATGAGATAGATGTTCCGACTTGATATACATATTAAGTCATGATGCAGATGATAAATGAATAAATAGTGAGATAGCAGCACATCATAGTTGATATCATGCAAAAGACTGGTATCAAGATGAATATATTAAAGGTTATGATAAATTTTATAGTTCATGATTATGAACGAGTCTCGATTGACGAATGAATATAATTGAAAAAAAGAAAAAACTCATAAAAAGTCAGCGCATAAAGAATCAAAAGATAAAAAACAGGCCAGTTTTAGATATAGATAATTACCAAGGTTTGGAAGTAACAGATGAAAATGTTCAAAAAGTGATTGCTACTGAGTGAAAAAAATTAAAAGATAGTATTGCGAATGATTATTCTGATTTTGAAAAGGTATGAATGGGAGAAACTGTATCAAAAATGGTTGATATTTTTATAAAATCAATAGAGAAAAAAATAAAGGATAGTAAAAATGTGACACTAGAAATGGTGTGACGTGCTGTGTTAACAATTTGAGATAAGATTATATGAATATATAAACATCCTTATTATTTAAACTGAGAACCAAAAAATCCTAATCTTAGCTTTGAGGAAATATCTATATCTGAAAGATGACTGAAGGTTAAAATTAGATACACATTAGGAGTATCTTGAACATGGGTTGGTAATGTAAAAGTTGATGATCCTGATTTTAAGGTCGAAACATACTTAATCTGAGAAGATTGAGAAACATACCAAGAAGATTATACCTATAATATGAGAGATTTATATGAGTAAGCATTTATAAAATTAAGAAATCTGATTCCATTGTTGAGTCAGATTTTTTTGAATATTTAGCTTGTAATATAAAATTTCTTATGTATTTATACAATAAATCATTTATAATGATTAAAAAAGTATGGAAAAGTTAAAACTTATGAAACCAAATAAGAATTTTGAAAATCAGGTGCTTGATATGGTGCAAGAATTTTATAATGATAATTCTACTCCATATTGATCATCATGAATAAAAAAGTTTTTTGATAATTATTCCTGATGTCTGGATTTTCTAAGGCAAAGTGAGAGTGAAAATTCTGTTGCTGAAAATATTGTACCTTCAAGTCAGTATATTCTGGTCCGTGAATCTGACAACAAAGTAATTTGATTTATGAGTGTAAGATATAGATTAAATGATAAATTATTAGAATGTTGAGGACATATATGATATTCAATCCGTCCAAGTGAAAGGAGAAAGCATTATGCTTTATGACAGTTTTTCAAAGTGTTGAATATATATGAAAATTTATGAATTGAAAAAATATTAGCAGTTTGTGATAAATCAAATATTCGGTCAGCAAAAACTATGCAAAATTGTGGATGAATATTGGAAAATGAAATAATTGATCCTACAGATTGAGAATTGATTCAAAGATATTGGATTGATGTAAAAGAATGAATAGAAAAATGAAAAATATTTTTTAGTACTTGTGGGTTCGATATTGAAATTATATAATATTGTCACAAATTGAAAATTCTATCGTATACACATAGTGTGGATAATTTTATTTTAAGAATCTGTATCCAAATGAATTTTAGAGCTTGCTATGGCGATTCAGTATTAGAGTGCAATCCAACTTGGATTGATGTTTCCCCATAGCAGAAGAATTCTTGGATAAAGTGTAAAGTTAAGACTGAGATTATAAGGATATAGAGGCTATGGGGATGTAAAAGTTTCCATGGCCTTTTACTTTTAATTCATTAATTTACAATAAATATGTCTTTAATCACTAAATGAGAAAATATGCTGGAAGTAAAAAATGTAAAAAAGGATTTTTCTAGGAGGATTAAAACTGGGAAATGGGCAAAAGATTTATTTTCTCCAAAATATGAAAAATTCCATGCTTTGAAAGGTATCTCATTTAATATTAAGCAATGAGAGAAGGTAGCTTTTATATGACCAAATGGAGCAGGGAAATCTACAACTATTAAAGCAATTCTATGAATATTGCACTATGATGGTGGAAAAATTAGAATTTTTGATAAAGATCCAATGTCTGAAAGAGAAGAAATAGCTAAGCAAACTGCATCTGTGTTTGGCCAGAGAAGCCAATTACTTTACCATCTTCCATTGATTGATAGTTTTAATTTCTTCAGAATTATGTATGATATTCCAAAAGATAAATTTGAAGAAAGATTAGATAAATTTGCTAGCAAATTTGGATTAAATGAATTCCTTGAGCAACCTGTGAGAAAGTTGAGTTTAGGTCAAAGAATGAAATGAGAAATCGTTGCATCATTGCTTCATGAACCAAAGGCAATATTTCTAGATGAACCTACTGTATGATTGGATATCATCGCCAAAAAAGTTCTTTATGAGATATTGAATGATATAAACAAAAAAGAGAACGTTACAATCTTTCTGACTTCTCATGACTTAAACGACATCGAAAATCTATGCGATAGGGCTATAATAATCAATAGGTGAGAAATATTATATGATGGGCAACTTGATGATTTAATGGCAACGCATGCTAATAAAAAGTTTATAAGGTATAAGGCAAAAGATACATTACAGTGGGAAGAAATAGTTATTGAAAATGATCCCAAAGTTGTACAAAAAACTTTGAAATTCTTGTTTGATAATAAGGATGTAGAAGATGTAAAAGTGGAAAATGTACCATTAGAAGATGTAATTGAAGAATTTTATAAATAATTAGCCAAGTAAAATGAAAAAATATTTATGATTCCTAAAGTATGCAATTAAGGAACAACGACAGTATAGGGTAAACTTCTTTGCAAGTATGGCTACTATGATTTTTAATGATATTTGTTTTGTTATAATATTTATTATATTTTTATGATATTTTAGTAGCACGTGATTAACTTTAGGTAATTTTCTTGTTTTGGTTTCTTTGTCATGTTTATGATACTGAATTATTCATTGATTATTCTCCAATATTTGAGCATTATCAGATGTTATTGAACAATGAAAGCTGGATTATTACCTTAGTTTTCCAATTAAGCCTTTATATTTTCTAGCTAGTACGAAAATTAGGATAGGGGATGTGTGAGATATTATATTTTGATTGATTTGTTTAGTGATATATGCATTTGCTTTTGCAGATGCTCCAGCATCAATAGTGATAATAAAGTGAATTTGAGTTCTGATTTTATCATCATTAGCAATGATATGATTATATATCTTAATTTGAAGTATATCATTTCGACTGCAGAGATGATCAAAAATTGCAGATTTGTTTAATAGTACGTTTGTTAGCTTTTCTGAATATCCACCAGAAATATATAATCAAAATAGATTGGTTTATATCTTCATGTGTATGCTTCTTTTCCCATCAATAATATTACCTTATCAGATAATGATGAACGAATCTACATTATTAGAGCGGACAGTATTGATATGACTTTCTATAATTTGCCTAGTGCTATGAATATGGGTTTTCAATAGATGACTTAAGAGATATTCTAGTGGAAATCTTGTTCATCAGATGTAAATATTTATTTGTATATAAGTTATTAAGAATGTTGAAGTACATAAAAATAGGATTCTATTTCTTAAAAGAAATGTTCTATTACATATATATGTTGGCTATAAATAATATACACCTACTTGTATTTGTATTTATTATACCTATGTTGGTCAGTTTTTGAGCTAGGTCTCAATGATTGGATAATATTTCATGAATTCAAATATGAATGTATGCTTGGTATATATTTATAGCGGAGCTAATTATGACAAACCGGAGAGATAAAAATATGGTAGAGGAGATTAAGGGATGATCTATTGTTACATATTTAAACAAACCTATTTCATTTATCTGATACTACTTTTCTCAATGATTCTTTAGAAATTTATTGAATATAATATCAGTCTGAATTATATCATGATTAGTGGTATTCTTTGTGTTATGAAAATTTCCTCGGTTTTGAATCTGAAATTTTGTACTATTCTTGTTAACTATGGTTATTTGAATATGTATGCTTTCACTTGTATCTTTAATAATTGCACTATTTGCTTTTATATTGGAAGACAGTTCATTTATAAGGTTATTTATTAATAAACTATATTTTATCTTTTGATGAGTATTTTTTCCAGTAGATATATATCCAGTACGAATGCAAAATATCTCTAAATTTATGCCATTTCAATACTATGTATATTGACCAGCAAAATTCTTTACTACATGAGATATAAACTTTTTATTGTCATACTTACCATACCAGATATTGCGGTTGATTATATTGGTATTAATAGTAAAGTTGATTTATAAGAAGATGTTAAGAAGTGTAGAAATTAATTGATGATAGAAAACGTTATATTTTATCTTTTATTTATATTAAAATGAAGTACTTTCCAAAAATTTCACGAGGTAATGTTTATTTGTCTCCTTTGCATTTAGATGATTATGAGATTTTGACAAAATGGATGAATGACAGTAGAATAACCGATTTTATTCCAATGTGAAGTAAAATAGCGACAATTCAATGAGAAAAAGCATGGCTAGAAAATATAAATAAAAACTGAGATTATACCTTTGCTATTGTTAAGAAGGATGGAGATCAATTTATTTGAACCATAGCATTACATTCAGTTGATTATATAAATCAATCGGCTGTACTTTGAATAATGATATGAGATGTCAAAGAGCATGGTAAATGATATTGAAGCAATGCGATTAATGCACTATTATCATACGCGTTTAATACATTGAATTTATACAATATAAATTTGCGAGTTAGAAGCTTTAATGAAAAAGCGATTGCATGTTATACAAAATGTTGATTTAAGAAAGTATGAGCTAAGCACCACTGTATTTACCATAATGGTAAGTGGTATGATCATATTTTAATGGAAATATTAAAGCCAAGTTGGCAAAAAAAGAATAAATAATTTATTTGATAAGTTAAAAGAACTATGAAAACAATAGATAAGAATAACAGGATTTTTCAAAGTGATGAATATGTTAATGATAAATATTTGTTTTTTATACTAGAAAAGAAAATTAATCACGAAAACGCCAGAATAATGAGTGATGAAGAAAATTATGTAATCTCAAATGAGAGTCCAGAAACAAACCCTTGGATATGGACAAAAGATAATTTTGATAAATCTAAATTAAAAGAATTAGAAGAATTGATAAAACTATATTTAGTAAAAGAGAAAATGAGCTTTACTTGTAAAAAAGAATTATATCAAGCCTTATTAAATGACAATTTTAAACTAATAGATTCTTCTAGTTATTTTGAACTTTGATTTATGAAGTGTATGAAGTTGAAAGATACTAAACCTAATGATGGACGATTAGATAAGGCAAAAATGGAAGAAATAGATTTGATTGCAGATTATATCTATAAATTTAATAATTTTCAAGATGATCACGTAAGTCATTATAGTTCAAAAACTGCAGAACAAATAAAAGCCGAATGTTTACAGGCGGCTGAATATGAAATTAATAATAAAAATTTTTATGTGCTTAGAAATAATGATAATAAAATCGTTTGTATGGCACATTATAAAATTAATCAAAATTGAACTGGTAAAGTATGACTAGTTTATACGCCAGATGAAGAAAGATGAAAATGATATGCTGCAAAATTGGTTCACGAACTGACAAAAATGTTATTAGAAGAATGATATACCCCACTTTTGTATACAGATCAGAATTATCCTAACTCTAATAAAGCTTATGCAAATGCGTGATACGAAAATTGAGGTACTTTAGTTTGTTTTTCTGTCGTAACAGAGAAAAATAATAAATAATTTTACAACTTAATTACATTAAAAATGACTAGTAGGAAAATTGTAGCCATTGGATGATGAGAAAATGGAAGATTGAAAGAATGAAATAGGCTTCCTTATGAAACAGGTCCAATGGATCAGGAGATTGTCAGATTAACAGGAAAAGAACACCCAAACTTTTTGTTTTTGTGTCATGCTCAAGCTGAATCTCTTGAACGTCAAGAATCTTATTTTGAAGCTATGAAAGATATCTATGGTGGAAGATTCGGATGTGAATGTAAAGATTTAAAAAGCAATATGCTAACAGATATTGAATATACTCATAATCTTATTAATTGGGCTGATATTATTTATGAATGATGATGAAACACAAAAGCGATGATTGATTTACGAAAACAAACTGGATTTGATCAGATTTTGAAAACAGCATGGGAGTCTGGGAAAGTATTGTGTGGACTTTCAGCATGATGAAATTGCCGATTTAATAAATGCTCCAGTAATGCCTGACCTAATCAATCATTGGTTTGATTAGACTGTCTTTGATTCGTTAATTGATTATTTGTACCACATGCTGATGAACCAGGGAGGCAAGAAAGTGTAAAAGAATTATTAGAAAAAGAACAAGGTGAAATTTGATTGTTATTATCAAATTGTGCAGCTCTAGAAATTGTGGGTGATGAATATAGATTGATAACTAGTCCTTATGCACCAAATCATGGACTAGAAAAAGCATTCTGAAAGAAGACATATCGAAAAGATGGTGAATATATAGAAGAAAATTTAGAAGAATCTTCAGAATTTAAAAAATTATCTGAATTATATTCAAAATTATAATTTTATATATTTGAAGCAAAGATGAAGTATTTTCCAAAAATCACTCGAGGTAAAATTTACCTTTCACCAATTAATCCAGAGGATTGTGAACTTTTGACGAAATACATGAATGATGCTAGAATAACTGACGGAATTAATCAGACTAAAGTAATTTTATCTATTAATAAAGAAAAAGAGTTTCTTGAAAAATATTCCCAAGATTTATCTGATACAAAGGCTTTTTCTATCGTGAATAAAAGTAATGATGAAATGCTATGAATTATAGATTTGTGAGATATTAATCATATAGATCAAACGGCAAGACTTGGAATCTTAATTTGAAATGTTGAAGAGCATAATAAATGATATTGAACGGACGCGATTAATACCATTTTGTTATTTTGATTTCATACATTAAACTTACGTAATATAGATCTTCATGTATTTGCTTTTAACGAATGAGCAATAAAATGTTATCAAAAAGTATGATTTAAAGAATATGGAAGAAGAAAAGAATCTCATTACTGTAACTGACAGTTTCGAGATGAGATTTATATGGATATAACAAAAACAGAGCGAGAAGAAAAGAATAAAAATATTTTGAAAAATTAATTAACTATATTTCTCTAGTTTTTCTCTAATAGTATCAGAAATTTGACGTCTATTCCATTCTCTATTCTCGAGAGTGTGAATGGCGTCTTTTAATTTTGATATACTTTTTTTATCAATCAAGATTCCGCTATTTTTATCTACTAATTCTTTGCTTCATCATTCATTAAATCATATAACAGGAACTCATAAAAGCAAAGCTTCTGCGGTTCACATTCAGAATGATTCTTTAGTCAGATTTATTAATCCTTTAGCATTTCTAATAATTTTTAAACTTTCTTCTTGAGACAACCGTCACAAAAATATGATAGTATCTCATGCTAAGGATTTCAACTCAACTTCATCTGGTCACGAACCAATAATCAAAAGATTAGTCTTAGTCTCATTACAAGCTTTGATAATTAATCCAACTTCACGTACAAAATTTACCACTCTACCTACACAAACAAAATAATTCTGAACCTCTCTAGTAGGAGTAGAAAGATAAAAGCAATCCTTGATTTTTGGATATTTCACTTTTCATTCTATTCAGTAAATTTGTTTTGCTAACTGGGCTGTATAGTTACTATTAAATATGACTTCATCAAACTTCGTAAATTGTTTATCCCATTTTTGTAAACGAGGAATTATTGATGTGAACATCTTTTTCTTCCATCATTTAAATTTTCAAATATATTCTTCACGATGCGACCAAATATATTGCATAGGGGAGTGTAAGTACAATTTCGTATGTTTACAGGTCTGTGGAATTTTTACATTCTTTGCAATAGCATAACTTGATATAACCATTCTTTCAGGCCAGAATCTTTTAATTTTCCTAGATAAAATACTCATAATTTCAGGATAGAAGACTATCAAATTACGGTAATCGAATATGGATGAAAGAATAGGAATGTGCTTTTTTCAGCAGAAAAGAAAAAATCTGCTCAACCATTTTGGTAGAGATTCTACTACTTCAATTTTTCTATATTTTTCAGTTCAAGGAATTTGAATCTCCAAAAATTTTAAATTCTCATCAGCTATCATCGTAAAAATCTTGATCTCAGCTTTTGGATCATTTCTAAGTTCCTGTTGAAGTAAATCCTTAAATACTTCTAAAGCTCCTCCAGGGAATAATCGACAATGTACAGCAGCAATTTTCACTATATGATATAATTATACAACAATTAAATGTAATATTTTACACACTCTTTTATAAATTTTTATATAATAATATCAAGAAAATAGGTTAAAATTATAGTTTTTTAGCTCAAGATGAGCTATAAAAATAGAAGTTTATTTATCGGAGAATTTTGGCATAAATAACCCGTTTTCAAAAAACTCATCACATAAGTCACCATATAAGTCAGTTATCTTGAAAACTCCTTCATTTATGTCTGTTAAGTTATTTTTCATTCTACCATCCATAGTTGACCCCCAAGTTACTTCACCCTCTTTATCAATATCCCACATTTTTATGCGGTTTCATATTACAAGATAATTTCAATGAGTAAATGCATTCCTAATGTGTCTCATTTTATCCATATTTTTGTTATATTCTGTTTTGCAATCAGCAAATCATCTATCGAGTTTCTCCCTCTCAACAACTTCAGCATTTTCAGTATTTGCCTCTTCATTTCCAGGTTCAATTACTTCTTTCTTATTAATTCGTTCGTACATTTTTATTATATCATCTAAACATTTTTGATTACTTTTACTTAGAGTTTTTCTATTTGTAGTTATCTTTCAGTCGCTATTCCGGATAGTCTGTAGTTTTTCATCTTCGCTAAAGTTACCAATATTAACATAATATCTTCTTAAAAATTGAACCTGTATTGGATCGATAATATTTTCAAAAAAAGACGATATTGCATCTGCAACATTTTGCATTGTGAATATATAATTTGATAATTCTTTTATTGTTTGAGCTTTTAACTCTTTATATCCCCAATTTGGATTTTTTAATCTTAGATAACAGATAGTTATAGATACAATCGAAAGTAGATTATGAACATATAGTCTATTAGTATCACTCACTAATCATAACGTATTTCATGTTACATTTAATCTCTCGGACTCTATTAACGCTTTCATATTTTTACTTTCTTCGTCTGATTTTCTTGTTTTTTTATAAATCTTATCGTCAGAAACCTTTTTGAAAAATGCTTGTTTAAATTGTGAATCATTTCACATTTTATAAATTCGTTTATTTGAATCTGAACGTTTCTTGTGCTTAAAGGTATAATAATTTTGTGATTTTGAATAACGTCAATTTTCTACAGCATCAAAATCTAAATAAGAATAATAGTTTAATAATTTCAAAGCCTCATCAAAAAAAGAGGGGTTAATATATGCTTCTTTGTGAGGTTGTCATCCTCTATCAATTTTTACGTATACTAATTTCTTTCAGTTTTTCTCTTTATATGATACGTTATGTGCTAATCAGCATCTTATATCATTTAAATCTATCTCATATCCTCCATTTTTATCCAAGATTTCCCTAATCATATCATCAATCTCAAAAATTCTTCTATCGTGATAGAACTGTCGAAATTCTAAAAAGTTATTGCAATATATAGATAGAATGAAATTAACTGAGTCGGGATCTTTACAATTATACTTATCTATATATTCAAAAAAATCATTTAAAAATCATTTACCAGATTGTCATCATCAAACTAGATTAAACAAGCAATAATCATATTTTTCATACTTTTGTTCAGCATGTAGTGTTCATGGTTCAATCTCTTCTCAACCGGGCTGTCTTCATTTATGTGTATCAGAATCCGCAGACTCTAAGGCTTCTAATTTTAGTTTATCAAATCGTTGTACAATATCTATTCCTTTAAGAAATACTTTTCACGGATCTTCTTGTTCGTTGTCTCATAATTCCTCTTGTTCATATCAAGTAATCTTTTCTGGGGAAAAATGTTCACCAGCTTCTAAAACCTCTCAAATATCTCTTTTGAGTTCATCAGGTAATCTTTCTTGTGAAAGCCCACCTTCCTCGTTTTTTAATCTATTTAAATCTTCTTCCACCATATATTATATTTATTATAGTATATAAACCATATACTATAATTATATTCAATGATTGATTTTTTGCAAATTTTTTTTGTTTGACATGAACATGATAGAAATTTGGTTTATACTAGAAATGGATCTTTTGATATAGAATTTGATAAGCCATATACAATATGAGATATCCCATGCTGTTTTTCAGTGCCTGCTATTTGATATTGTCATAGTACAATGCAACAATGAGTAGCAATTTTTGATACAGAAAAGATGGAAGTTACTTATTTAAAAATTTAGAAATTTACACACTATTAATAACCTCAGCAACTACATCGGCAACTCATTCATCAAAGGTAGAATGAATTATATTTTTACGGTTAGAATCTTTTATGAATTAGTATTAATTACAATTTTCATAGCTAAATTTATATAACTTATAGATATCATTAATATTTAGCTTATTTTAAAGAGAATTGTATGAAATATTGTATATGTAAAAATTATTTTACATAAAATGAGATAATTTGCTTTATTTTTATAGGTAGATGATTACTATATTCCATATAGTAACCTTAGAGTTTTAATCATTAATCATCACAAAATGCTAAAGCGATTTTCTGAAATTTCAATGAGAGATGTGACTACATGCTGATGAAAATGAGCTTCACTTTGAGAAATGATGAATGCATGATTGCCAATTCCAAATTGATTTGTTTTGACAACAAATGCCTATTGAAAAGATTCTACCGAACGAGCAAAAAATGTATTACAGGCTTTTGATAAATTGGATACAAAATTTGTAGCAGTTCGTTCATCTTGAACTAAAGAGGATTGAGTAGATGATAGTTTTGCATGACAATTTGATACATATCTTTTTGTAACAAGAGAAAATCTTATTGAAAGAATCAAAGAATGCCATGATTCTGTAAATTCAGAGAGAATAATTTCATATTGTGATTATAAATGAATTGATAGAAAATCAATCAAAGTAGCCGTAGTAATACAGAAAATGGTAAATAGCGATAGTGCTGGAGTATGTTTTACAGTAAATCCAGTATCTCAAAATCATGATGAGATAATGATTGATGCTTGATTCTGAGTTTGAGAAGCTGTCGTATCATGAATGATTACACCAGATAATTATATTGTAAATAAAAAGACATGAGAAATAAAGAAAAATATATCGCAACAGGAAAAGAAACTTATATTATCAGATAAATGATGAACACTAGAAGTAGAAGTTATAAAAGATGAACAAGGCAAACAGAAGTTATCAGATGAGAATATAAAGAAACTATCAGAGTTGGCAGTAAAAATAGAAGATCATTATTGAAAACCAATGGATACAGAGCGAGCGGTCGAAAATTGAGAATTATATATGTTACAGGCTAGACCTATTACAACATTATGAATCAAAAATGAAAAGGAAGACTCTATTGTCGATAATTTTCTTCAGGATTTAAAACAAGAGGATATTTTTGCATTTAGATGAAAAATGTCTTTAATAGAAATTTGAGTATCACGAACCGATAAATTTTTAATAGTTCAAAAGTGAGAGGAATCAATTCAGTTAATAAGTTACTGAGAGATAATAGAAAAAGTAAACAAAGAGTTTGAGGATTATTGGAATAATAAAAATAGTATATCAAATATAAAAAATAAAATTGAGAAAGTATTTAAAGATATAGACTCTTTTAGGGAAAAATTTTTAACAAACGATCTATCAAAAATAACTGATGAAGAAATACAAAAATTAGCACAAAATGCCTATAATTTATATACGTCTTTGGTGTATTCTACGGCTCAATATGATATTTTTGGTCGAGATACAATGTTATATTGTATGAATAAATGATTTTTTTCAATTGATGAAAAAACATTTATACATGCTTCTAAATCTAGGGAAATATCGTTTGAACACAGATGGAATAGAGTATTGATTAAATATCTTTCTGAGTGAATCGATAATGTGAGTAATATCGAATATATTTTTACAAATTATTGGAATACGAAATCTGAAAAAGAAATTAAGGATTATTTAAAGACAATATCAATTGAAAAATTGAAAAATGTAGAGGATGAGTACGATAAGGAATTATCAAAAAATAATTCTGAAATAGATGATTGGTATAATAAACAAAGCGATGATGTAAAGAAAGTTGCAGATTTTGGAATGGTAATATCTTGACTAAAAGATATGAGAAAAGATTATATATGAAAAATGTGAAGTATAATATACCATTTAGATAAAGAAATGTGTCGTAGGGCAAATATTGATAAAAGAGGGTGGGCATTTATTTCGCCAAAAGAGTTATGTTTATGAATTATATGATTAAAAAATATAAAATCTGATATAGAAAAAAGAATTAACAATGGAGTTGTTTGTTTTTGATGATATAATTTAGATTGGATAATTGAACCATGTAATTATGATTCAATAATAAATGAGATAGAGAGAAAAATACCTTGATTATCACATGATGATACTAACATAATTCATTGACAAATATGATCAGTATGAAAAGGAATAGTTAGATGATTTGTAAAAGTAGTTTTATCTCCAGATAATGCAGATTTTAAAAAGTGAGATATCTTAGTTACTAGCATGACTAGGCCTGAATTTCTTCCATTAATGAAAAATGCAAAGGCTGTTATAACAAATGAGTGATGAATAACGTGTCATGCTGCGATTGTATCTCGTGAACTATGAATTCCTAGTATTATAGGTACAAAAAATGCCACTCAAATCTTAAAAGATTGAGATTTAGTGGAAGTGGATGCTGATAATTGAGTTGTGAGAATTTTAAATAGTTTAGAAAAAGATAATCTAAAATTAGAAATTCTATGAAAAACATATACCCCAGAATATTGGCAAAATCCTGAAGTGTTCTTTAATTATCAATGAGTACCTTTTTATACATCAGTTTTTGCGAAATGTTATTCGTTACCTGAATCAAATCGATCCACACCAGCATATTATGTATCTGAGTTTAAAGAAGGTGGTACTATCATACAATATTGTGCATGAAATTTTGTAGAGAAGTGATATAATATTATTAATGATTTATTGGAATGAAAAACAGAATGAAGCGAATTCTTAGCAGAAAATGATAAAAGAATAGTAGATTGTTTTAAAAAATGTAAAAAATATATCAATTCAGACAAAACTAATTTCTTGGATATATGGAGACAAATAGAAATCGCTTTTGCTAATGGATGGCATATATTTAATTTTAGCCATGCTTTACAAGATTATTTAAATAAATTAAAGGAAAGTGATATTAACTTATATCAAATTCTATCAAACAATATCGTAGCACCAGAAAAAACATTTATAAATAAAGCATGAGATTATTTAAAAGAATTAGTTGATAAATATCCAAATGATTTCAATATAGTTTATGAGAATTTTATGAAAGAATATGGTCGATTTCAAAATTCATACTTGTGAGTGAATAAGAATATTACAAAAAAATGGTTAAAAAATTATTATGAAAGTTTACTGGAAAGTAAAAATAATGAATCAGAAGAAGTTTCAGTTACAAATATCCCAGAAAAATATAAATCATTGGTAGATGTAGCATGAAAGGCAATTATATACCAAGACAATAAGAAAAAGTTATGACTAATTGCATATGAAATCATGGATAAACGATTGCTATCAGTATCAATGAAAACTGGTATACCTTTTGAGGATTTTTTACGGCTAACTGTTGATGAGATTTTAAGTTATAACTTAGATTCAGAAGACAGTATTAATGAATTGAAGAAAAAACTTTTAAAATACAAAAATTCAGGTGTTAGACGGTGAATAATGATTGATAATTGATATATTGATATCGATAAAGAATTTTGGGATAAAGTTGTTGAGATAAATTCAATAAAATCAGAATTAAAAGAAATAAAATGAATAGTTTGAAATAAATGAAAAATCGTTGGTAGGGCAAAAATAGTATTAAGCATAAAAAAAGATTGAAATAAATTGAAATCTTGAGATATACTTGTAACTTGAATGATACGTCCAGAATTTTTACCACTTATGCAAAAAGCTGGAGCATTCGTTACAGATGAATGATGAATCACTTGTCATGCTGCAATAGTATCTCGTGAACTTTGAAAACCATGTATAATTTGAACAAAAATAGCAACTCAAGTATTGAAAGATTGAGATTTGGTGGAGGTAGATGCAGATAATTGAGTTGTGAGAATTTTAGACTCTGTAAGTACATGATGAGAAACAAAAAATATACAAACTAAACCATGTGATAAAGAAAATTTAGTTGATGAATTTATATCTTCACTAACTCATAAGGAAAACTTACTTCCTCCTATAACGACCAGTAGTATATTTGTTCAAGGAAGCATAGAATTATATGCTAAGCATATGCCAAATTATGTAAATGATAATGCGTCTATGAATTGATTAACTATATATCGTGGTGGAGAAACATATACATATGTTGATAGTACTAAAATTATAAATATCGCTAATACAGTAGTTCAATTGTTTTTTAGTAAAAAATTAACTCAAGAAGATATCTTTAGAAGGTTTAATCAATACACAGACCAAATAGATAGAAGCTACAAATTATATACGCATAATTACTTAAAAAATTTATCAAATGAGAAACTTTTTGATTTGGCAAAATGATTAATTAACTCTTTTATGGAGTTTGATGCAACCTCTTTATTCGCTATCGTAATAGATGAGAAATTTCTACAAAATCATTCTTCTATCATTAAGTGATTAAATAACTTACCAAAGGATTTTTATAAAAATGCATCGAATATACCCGTAATATCATTTGATAAACAACAAAAGAAAGATGTTATTGATTGTTTAGAAAATTGATGATTTAACAAAGAAAATCTAGAAAAATTACAATATTTATGAACATCTTATTCTAGGTATCTAAGTGTTGAGAAAATGAAAAAATTTATTTTGGACAATTATCAGACAGATAATTTATCCATGGAGAGAGACATGATTGATAAAGAGGATGAAAATTTAGAAAAGGCAAAAGTAACATATAATAAATGGTATAATAGTTTAACATATCAACAACAGTTAATAGCTTCTTTTATTTATACGAGTATAAATCTTAGAGATAAGAGAAAAAATTTTACGTTGAAGGCTCTTTGTACAATATCACGCATTATGGAGGTATTTTTTGTAAAGAATTGATTGAATAAAAAATACTTATGGAATATTTGATTTTGAGAAATATTAGAATGACCTGAGTATATTATTAGCTTAAAGAAAAGGCTTTGATTGAGAGAAAAATGAAGTGTATTTTTTAGTGATTATAATAATCAAAAATTACTTATTCAGGAGTGAACAGAATGCTTTGAAGTGGCCTTTAAGAAAATGAAATCCTTATATAATACAGATATATCCAACAAAATTATTCAGGGATTTTCTGGATCATCATGAAAAGTTCAAGGTACGGTAAAAATCGTTCAATTTTTGGATAAAAATAATAATTTTAAAAAGTGAGATGTTTTGGTAACAGGAATGACACGTCCAGAATTTGTTCCATTAATGAAAAAGGCTTCTGCCATAGTTACTGATGAATGATGAATTACGTGTCATGCAGCAATAGTGTCTCGTGAACTTTGAATACCTTGTGTAATATGAACAAAAATAGCAACTCAAGTCTTGAAAGATTGAGACCTAGTGGAAGTGGATGCTGATAATTGAATTGTGAGGATTTTATAAGGGATGCACCTCGTAGAATACATACTGTAAAATAAAATTTACAGATTTTGTAATATGTGAATTTGACAAATATTAAAAAAAATATATAATTAAATTATAAAATTATAATTTAATTATTAATATAAATTTAATGACAAATCAAAAGGAATCAAGCATTCATTTAAAGTTCATACGCCATGGTGAAAAAGATTGAGATAATCTAAGCGAAATATGAAAGAAACACGCCTCAAGCTTAGACTTGCCGAATACTGTTGCATATGCATCTGACAAAACTAGAACACAATTAACTGCTTACTTTGCAACCAATCCTGATATAAAAGATTTTAAAAAGACATTAGAAGATTTTGAAAATAATAGTGGCAAATTCCGTAAAGTAAGGATTAATAAGAAGTTATGATACGATGGAAATGCAGAATTTTATGGTAAAGCAATTGAGGCGGCATCAAAATGAGAATATAGTACTTTTGTGATCGATTCTGATAAATATTTTCAAGATGAGAATGATTCAACATATACGAAAGTAGCATGAGATTTCGCAGAGATAATTCTAAATTATTGTAAAATTAGAGATTATGCAATAGATAATTGACGATTGCCAAAAGTGTCAAAAGAATTTAATAGACTATTTGTATCTCACCAATGAGTTTTAGAGTTAATTATGTTTAAACTAGTTGAACAAAAAGAATGAAGAAAATGATTAGAAATTTTTATAAAAGAAAATCATTTAGAATGATGAGTAGATTTTTGTGAATGAATAGATGTTTATATATATAAAGATAGAATAAAGTTGAAATTTAGGAATCATGAGTTCAATATGGATGAAGATTTTTTAAAGGATTTAATAAATGAGAGAGATGAATTATACAAAAAAATTAAATTTGTACCAAAGAATTGAGTTGATGACGTTATGTAAGATCCCTGTAATGATGAGTCGCAGTAGATCATTATTATAAATGTATAGCTGAGAAGTGATTAAAATAGTTCAATATTTAATAATTAAAAAGCTGATTCTTAATCGAGTCAGTTTTTTAAATTTTATTAAAATAAAGTCAAATAATGTATAATATATATTGACTTACATACAAAAATCACTATAATATAATGTACTTATTTACCACAAGTGTAAAAATTAGGATGAAACCTGAAAATTGAATAGGTATTTATTGAAAGAGTATTATACAATGATTGGATAATAAAGATTTTTGAAAAAATGTAATTTCAGATAAGAAAATAACATATCAAAATTTCTGGTGCAATAAAGTCTGGTGCTATTAAGCATAGCACAAAAATTTTTTCATATCTTTTTGTATGAATAAATTTTTACACGCAACAAAATTATTCTTTTTAATTATAATTTTAACATTAAAATGGAAAATATAACAAATAAATCACCAGATATAATAGCCCAAAAAATAGATAAATGACTACAAAATGATCAATTATACAGTGCATTATCAGTTAATTATAAATGATGAGTAAAATATATTAAAGGTATAGATAGATATCCAATATTATCAAAAGAGGAGCTAGATGAACTATTTAGATTGTATTATACCACATGAGACACAGAGGCACATGATAAGATTATTCTTTGTAATTTAAGATACCTCATTTATTACTGTAAATGTTTTTTGTGAGGACTAAAAAGTACGTATAATTGCGATAGATTAGTATTGAAAGATCTTATTATGTCTTGATATACATGATTGGTAAATGCGGTTGAGAGTAGAAAATTTGTCCCAGGTAAATGAAGCTTTTTATCGTTAGCTAAATATTATATTAAATGAAGCTTAATGTACTATTTACAAAGGATAGAATTCTTTTTCTGAAAAGAGATTGAGGATAGGAGTAGAAGCGAAATTGCTATTCAGGGCTCTAGAATACCGAAATGAAAGGTTAAAGAAGTAGACAAGTTTATAGATCAATTTTATCAAATAAATTGAAGGTTACCATGTGATCAAGAAATTATATATTTTTACAGTTATGAATTAGATTTTAAAATTGATGCTGCTAAAGATTCCTTTAAGTATTATCAATTGTTAAAAGAATGAATATTATCGTTAGATAAAATTCAAGATGATTTAACTATGGATGAATGTAAGAATAATTTAAATATGGATATGAGTGAAAAAGTTAATACAAATAATGAAATTATGACTGATAAGGATAGTAACGCTGATAAAAAAATAGAACAAGAAAGCTTAAGAACAGACATATTTAGAGCCTTATCAACACTTACTGATAGGGAACAGAAAATTTTGAAATTGTTTTTCTGAATCGGATGTCCAAATCTTCCACTTGCAGCAATATGAGATATTATGTGACTTAATGAGGAGCGTGTTAGACAGATAAAAGAGAAAGCAATAAGAAGATTAAAAAGTCCATCAAGAGGTACAATATTAAAAAAGTACTTATAATAATGCATTAATTATGTTATTTAAAATAATTAATTTGAGATTATTGGAATATTTAAAAAGATTATAAGAGTTAAGATGGGAAAGGAGAATTTATTAAGTAAAACATGAAAGGATATTATGCAATGATTGGATAATAAAGATTTTTGAAAAAATATAATTTCAGATAAGAAAATAACATATCAAAATTTCTGGTGTAGCAAAGTCTGGCGCTATTAAACATAGCGCAAATATTTTTTCATATCTTTTTGTATAAATAATTTTTTATACACAGCAAAAATAAATTAGCAATTATTTTATAGTATAATTTTGATATTAAAATGGATATTAAATTTGTGAGCTGTTTGCCAAGAGAGATTATAGAACTTAGAACTCAAATAGCTAAAGAGGTGATTGAAATACGTAAAGAACTAAATTTGTGTTTGGATTGTCTTAACCATTTAGTTTGAATTGTGGATAGCTGAATAATAGAATCTGCCAGAAATCAGATTTTAGAAAATTTTAATAATAGTTTAAATGAACTAAAAGAAAGACCCTGATATAAAGATGCTGAAAGAAGACATAGATTTGAGGCGCAAAATTTTGTTCGAGCAAAAAAACAATTGAAACATATTTGTGTTTCGCAGAGAATGTTATTTGAATAGTCGTAATTCTTGTTTATTCATTAATATTTTTCATCATTTTTTTATTTAAATGTTGACATTTTTCTTAAAAACATTATATTGGTAGTGATGCAATTTTATTATTAAAATTTATAGCTATGGCAAGTTTAGAAAGCTGATTTAAAGAACCAGAATTAGATAAAAAATCACGAACTCTTTTGGGTCAGAAGTTGGACTGAGAGGGTAGTATTGATCAAAAGATTTGAGATGTGGATAACAAAAATGTCAGACTTATATTGGAGTACTGTTTCAATAACCAAATTCTTCCACCAGAAAAAATTGATGAAGAAATATTTAAATATTATGAAGATATAGAACCAAAGTTATCAGAAGAATGAAATACAGTTATTTTTGATATCTTGAGTTCACTATTTGTTATGCACCCAGAACTTGTTAAAGACAGTATTAAAAATGGTAGCACACCAATACAATCACTTTCAAATAGTTTGAGCAATGAAATCAAAATAAAAGAACACATTTTACAAAAATTACCAGGATTAGATCCTAAGATTAGAAGCTTGGTTGAAATATCTTTGAAAAAGATATTACCATCAATGATAAAAGAAGGTTTTGATAAGAAGGTATCAGACGAAAATGATGAAAGAAAATGTGGTATATATGAAAAATTGGCATGAGTAACAGATCCTGATGAACAAACATTTATTTTGAAATGTTTTGAGGAGTGAAGAACTCCAAGTTTGGTTAACGAAGCCTATGCAGATTATCAATGTATCAAAGAACATAAAGAATGATATGATAAATCTTTAGCTATGTCATATATTAAAAAAACGAATCAGGCATGAGATGCTGTAGTAAATTTTGATTTATTCCAGGAAATAGGTAAATACTGAGAAGAAACAAATAAATACTGAAAAGAAACAATTGATTATATAGTTAACGTAATTAATAAATCCAAAGAGACGCCTACAGTAGAAGAATTAGCGTATTTAGCCTACCGTTGTTTTAATCTATTCCAAGAAATAGCTAATAAATATTGAAAAGGAATGGTTGATCGTGTAGCTAAGGAAATTAATGAATCTAAAAAAGCGTATACAATTAAAAGTTTGGCAGATTTAGTCGACTATTATTGGAAATTAGAATCTATATAATCATTCCACTTTATTAATCATAGAGTCCCAGCTGAAGCCTTTCACTGGGATTTTTTCAAAATTTCATTTTCTGATTTTTTGTATAGATTCACAGATTCACTTTGCACTTGGTGGTGACATTAAGATTACATTTCCACTTACGACTTCAGGAATAGCCGCAAGGTTTGAAGTAATTAAATTTTTTCACATTGCACAGGATTCTGAATGTACAGATCCGAATCACTCTGCCAATGATGGAGCTATAATTACATCTGCACATGCTACAAAGATTCTTAAATCATCTTTGGAAAATCCCCTGAAAATCTGAATTTTATCTTCAGCATTTAATTGCTTCGATATGGCATTAATCCTTTCAACTATGAAATCACTTCTTTTGGATGGAATGATATTAAAGAGTAACTTTGAATCTGGATTTTCTTCCAGTATCTGAGGAATTGCTTCCACCAACAAATCAATTCACTTAGTTTTTCAGGCGTGTCAGTAGTAGGAAATGAGATATGAATCATTCCATCAATATTTATTTTTTCGTTCATCTATTTCATTCT
>JAEEGL010973223.1_pt1 | contig 22374 bp, 16 predicted proteins | sample 9134231 | NCBI WGS metagenome assembly JAEEGL01 (sample SAMN16246548, study PRJNA631951) | gut metagenome | biome: gut microbiome; feature: rumen; material: fiber-attached | host: Bos | place: Iran: Karaj | collected 2018-10
ATTACTAAATGTGCAGCAAATTACCATCTTTCAGGAACAGCCGCTGGCAACAGCTGTGTAGCCAACAGCGCAACAGCTTGCGGTGCAGTTGACTCGGCAACGACGGTAAACTGCAATACAGCAAACAATGCGGCTGCAGGAACGTGTTCATCGGGCGTCTGCAAGATTACCAAATGTGCAGCAAACTACCATCTTTCAGGAACAGCCGCTGGCAACAGCTGTGTAGCCAACAGCGCAACAGCTTGCGGTGCAGTTGACTCTGCAACGACGGTAAACTGCAATACAGCCAACAATGCGGCTGCAGGAACTTGTAATTCAGGTTCATGCTGTGCGACCGCTTGCACAAGTGGCTATCATGTAAATAGTTGTGCTTGCGTAGAAAACGAATGTACAAATGGAGAAACTAAATGTACAAACAGTGGGACAACTGGCCAGAAACAGACGTGTAATGGCGGTGTTTGGAGCTCCATATCCAATTGTCCAAGCGGTAATTCATGCAATTCGGATGGTACGGATTGCGGCAGCTGTATCAATTCTACAGTTGCATGCAATACAACACCGGTTGTTGGGGCTACAGTATATCCTATATATTGCGTAGATGGCGCATGGAGTGCACAATGTGGATCGAGTTGTACAGTTCCACAGAATGGCTCAGTAACATGTACCAATTGTGGTGGCTGTAACTATACATGTAATAGCGGTTATTGTGATAATGGTTCGAGTTGTACATATATGGAGACAAATTATCATATTTACAATAACAAATGCGAAGCAAATTCTACATCAAATTGTGGATCGCATGGAAATTCATGTTCGGCGCCTGCAGGCGGAACAGCAACATGTAATAGTGGAACATGTGGGTATACATGCAATTCAGGCTATACTGATAACGGCAAAGTCTGCTGCAAAAATGTGACCAATGGTACAATTACAGTGGATAACAGCAACACATGTCATTTTACTTGTAATAGCGGTTACACACTCCATCCCTTTGATACAAATAGTTGTATAGCAATTTGCACCAATGGAGATACTAAATGCATGAATGAAACTGGCACAGGTATTGGATGGAACATGAAATGTGTGGGCGGTAACTGGCAAAAACAAACATCATGCAACTCCGTCTCTTGTAACTTTAACGGGACATCGTGTGGAAGTTGTTTAAACGCATCCGATTCCTGCTCTAATGGATATGTTACATGGTGTACCGCTGGTAAAAAGTATTCTGTACCATGCTCAACATGCAAAAACTCATCTCAATGCTTATGCACCACAGACCAGATTTGTATGTACCTTGGTGATGGGTATTTTGGTGGATCGATGCAATATGGTGCAACGAGCTGTTCAAATTCAACATTAGATGTTCATGGATTCAGACCGTGCTCTAAATGCAATTCAAACAATAATGGCTGTGGATAAAACACAATTTATTTGACAATATTAATTTTTCGGTGAGAAGACCTCTTGCTTTCAGCAGCCGATAACGTAACCCACACCAAACCAAAAGCCGCGTATTTCGCCGTAAAGACGTTTGATAAAACGTCGCACGGCGAGATAGCGGCTTTTTTGTGACGCGTATGTCGCGAAGCGTCATAGCGGCACAAAAAGATAATTTCCCCATCAAACCAATCGCTTGACAGCGTGCAAGCAAACAAAGTATGATAAAATTGTCTGGAATGTATCGTAATGTTGCAGACAATGAATTGACTTTTATTCGCCGTATGGCGTTCAGGTATAAATTTCATGGCAGTAAATCTTACACAAACCGCAGTAAATAACAGTCGGACCTCGGTTTCGACGGTTTCAACTGCGTCGACCGGAACCGTTCGTTCCGTGTCGCTGATGGTTGCCGGTCAACGCATATCCATTCGCACCGATCAAAGCGAAGAGTATTTGAATGCGCTGGCAGCAGAAGTTAATGGATTGGTGGATTCGCTTCGCAAGGGCGCACCTGGGGCCGGTATGCCTCAGTTGATGTCACTGGCGCTGGTGATGCTAGCGGATCGCGCATGCACCGCAGAAAAAGCTGTGATGCGCGAGAACGATAAAGTCGAGCGGCACATCGAGCGTCTCACAGGTATCCTCAATGCCCTGGAAGAAGGCAGCTATCAACAGTAATCAGAATTTTTACAATTGACAGCATGCCTGCGTCTTCATTGTGATAGGCGCGGGGTGTGTCTGTGTGCATCGTGTTTTTTAGGCTCAAGGGAGAAAAATAATGACGACAATGGTTTGGGCTTTTATGGCTCTGGTTGCCGGCGCTGGCGCTGGTACGTATATTGGCAAGAAAATTCAGCAGAAACAGGTCGAAACGCAATTTGGTTCGGTTGAGCAGGAAAAGGAACGCCGTCGTGCTGCGGCCGACCAGGAGGCTGAGCAGATCAAAGCGCAGGCGCAGCAGGTGCTCGCCGAAGCTGAGCAGAAACGCAGCGAAGCGCAGGCAGCACTTGACGAAGCCGAGAGTACGCGTACGCGCACGACTGATCTCGAGAATCAGGCGAAAGAGGCGCTCCGGCTTATCGAAGAATCTGCACAAACCAAGTACACAGAACGCCTGAAAGAAGCCGAAATCGAAATTCAGCGCAAGACGCTCGAACGGCAGGATGCGCTCGAAAAGGAGGAAAAACGCCGTCTCGAAGCCGTCATGCAGTCTGAGGCGCGTCTGGTTAAAAAGGAAGAATTGCTCGACAAACGCTCAGAATCCCTCGACGCGAAAGAAAACGAAATCAAGACCGTTGAAGCCAACATCCGCAAGGCCGTCAAATCGACCAAGAAGCGCATTAAACAAAGCGAGGAGATGCTCGAAGAAGCCCAGCATCGTCTGGAAGAAGTGAGCGGCATGAGCGCAGAAGATGCCAAGAACATGCTGATTGAATCGATGACGAACGACGCCAAACTCGAGGCAGCCCGCATCGCGCGCCAGATCGAGGACGACGCCACAGCCGAAGCCGAGAAACGCGCCAAGATGATTCTGGGCGTTGCGATGCAACGATTTGCCGGTGATTACGTCGTCGAACGCTGCGTGCGCACCATCAATCTGCCCAGCGACGAAGTCAAGGGCCGCATCATCGGCCGCGAAGGCCGCAATATCCGCAGCATCGAAGCCGCAACCGGCGTCGATCTCATCGTCGACGATACGCCCGAAACCGTTGTCATTTCTGCATTTGATCCGATCCGCCGCGAAGTCGCCGCGCAAACGCTCAAGCGCCTGATTGCCGACGGCCGCATCCACCCGGGCCGCATCGAAGAAACCGTCGCCAAAGTCAAACAGGAAATCGACGAACGCATCCACGAAGCCGGCGATCAAGCCTTCTTCGAACTCGGCATTCAGAACGTCGATCCCGAAGTCATCACGATGATTGGCCGCCTGAAATACCGCACCAGCTATGGCCAAAACATCTGGCGTCACTGCATCGAAGCCGGCTGGCTGTGCGGCATCATGGCTGCCGAACTTGGCCTCGACGTCAAACTCGCCCGCCGCGTCGGCCTGCTCCACGATATCGGTAAAGCGATGGATCATGAACAGGACGGTTCACACGCCCTTATCGGTGCCGATTTTCTCAAAAAACATGGAGAATCCGCAGTCGTCATCAACGCCGTCGCCGCGCACCACGCCGAGGTCGAACCCGAATCCATCTATGCGCACCTCACCATGGCCGCCGACGCCCTCTCCGGTGCCCGCCCCGGCGCCCGCCGCGAAATCCTCGAAACTTACATCAAGCGCCTCGAAGACATCGAAAAAATCAGCCTCTCATTCGAAGGCGTCGAAAAATGCTATGCCATCCAGGCCGGCCGCGAAATCCGTGTGCTCGTCGAACCGTCTATCATCAACGACGAACAGGCCAGCGTTATCAGCCGCGATATCGCCCGCCGCATCGAGCAGGAACTCACATATCCCGGCCGCATCAAGGTCTGCGTGATTCGCGAGACGCGCGCGATCGAGACCGCACGCTAGCCTCGCTATCGACCTGCGGTCGATACGCTTCGGCAAGGGCAGCTATGGCTTGCAGCCATACGCTGCCCTTTTCTTTTAGCTTTGTACGGCGACCGTGTTGTTCTTATTATGTTTTGGGTAATTCCCTAGTCTGTCCGGGCGTGCCGCAGGCACACCCGGTCCCACCCGGTTATCCTAATCAAATAGCGAGCGTATGCGCTGATACAATTCGCCTTCGCCAAGCAAATCAAAGCATCTGGGCGATTTGGATAAATCCGATTCATCCGTAAATTGTATATCGATGGTTACGAAGTCCAGTGGTTGTGCGCGATCGACCTGTTCCAGCCATTCTATCAGAATCAGAGCATCGGGGTCTTCAATCACATCCCAATAGCCCGTTGATTCCAGCTCTTCGAGTGTCGAAAGGCGATACAAATCCAGATGATTGATGGTGCGGCTGTCAGCCTTATACTGATTGATAATGGTAAACGACGGAGAACAGACATTGACTTCGGTTTGCAGATAGGCATCGGCAATGCCGTGGACGAGCTGTGTCTTGCCGATCCCCAGTGTGCCGCGCAATGCGATCACATCGCCGGGCTTTAACAATGCGCCCAACTTTTTTCCGAATTCGATGGTTTCTTCTAACGATTTGCATATTTTGGACATTTATAAGTGTCTCCTGAGCTCCAGTTGTCCGGGGTTACCAGGGGATTGCGCTTTCGCTTACCCCAGTCTGTGACATTGCACGCCTTCAGCGTGCTGGCGGTTGCGCCACGTCGTACCGCGCCTGATTATTAACGATTCATTATTCACTGGTAATCCCTGGTGTATAGAACATGCCAATCAAATTTGTATGCACCATTTGAATGGCCATATCCGATCGCATGATGGCGATATTTGATTCAGGCTGAGGACGTTCCTGAAACTGCATCTGATAGAGTTGATGCGGTTTTAGTTGCATTTGGGTTTCAATTTCATACATCTGTCGGTCTTCCTGACGATTTGGATCCAACCCCGTTAGAAACCCCAATCTTTTTTTTAGAAATCCATCCGAAGCGCGATAATAGATCGTCGAAAGCGATCCCATTTCCGGCAAAGAGCGCAATTGCTGCAAAGCCCAGATGGCGTTGTATACAATTCTTGGATCGCCATCAGACAATCTGGATTCGAGCAATACTTTGGTTGATTGTATTTGTTTTTTCCCGGCAATCAGAATGGCATTCAGAGATAACAGAGGGTTATCAGACTGGATGTATTGCTTGATCAGCTCAATCCACTCTGTCTCCGGCTGTATATTTGTTTCATCACTTATATAAACCAGTGTCTGCGCAATCACGCTGGGATTTTTGTCACGAATGGCGGCATTTAATACATCACTTTGTATGGGTTTGCTGTGATGCTGTAACCATGCGATTTTCATATTCGGACGCAATGCCAGAAACTGCTGCAAATCCAGCTGAATATCTGCATTCAAAGCATTCAGCAACCACAAGGATGGTTCCGCATGCAACCGCCAGGGTTCTGCAAGACATTTCGTGGCCTCAGCGATCATTGTGTGCAAGTCAGTGAGTTTTTCGCGATATTTGGAGACCAGCATAGCAGCTGCCCAACGCGCAGCATAAATACGCCCGCCACTATCCGTTTGCGGGCTGTTTCGAATCATCGAAACCAGAGCCGGCCAATAGGAAGGATGGCTTCCAACGATATGAATCGCGGTTTGCGCGAGGGTCGCATCGTGATGCCCCAAATAGTTAAGAACCGTGGACGACGCATCATCCGATGGCTTGTTATACAATGCTTTAAGCGCCGAGGCAGCATACACTGGCGTACGGAGCTTCTCAACGGCCAGCGCCTGAACATGCGGATCATTGCCATGCTGCACAAGCAATGCATTCACGAGTTCCGGATACGGCGCAATATGCGTCTGATAGTTCAAATCAGGGTCTTGATTGGTAAACAGCGCATTGATGAATTGTTCTGCGACATGCCCATGAATACGCCCGATGACATCAAGCATCGAAACGGGGGACAATTTATCTCCGTAAGCCAATAACCATTGTAACGCATCATCCGTCGATCGGTTTGCCTGAATTGCAGCGATAGATTCAAGACGATCACTGGACTTATCGGGATCGGCCCAGAATACATTCTGCTGCGCATTTGACAACGGCATCGGGACATGTTGTTGTGAGATCAATCCCATTGCTCTCAGTATCTGTTTTTCATCTGCCTCGCTCTGTCCTCGTTGCCACAACGAAATCAGGGCAGAAAACAAATCATCGGGATAAGCGCGGTACGCGTGAATCACGCTTGTCGTCAGCGCGGGATAAACGACGAGCGCCGCCATCTTATCAATGAGTGCACGAGCCGTATCAAGTGGCATACTACGAATGATCTGACGGGCAATGGCATCCGCATGCTTAAAATCGACTGAATTGAGAAGGGTTTCATAATCCTGCGTTCTCCCGATGCGCGTCAGCGCCTTGAGCGCTTCGATGCGCACGACATCCTGTGGATGATTGCGCACGACATCCATCAGTGCCGGAGCGAGATGCGGATCAGCCAACGCATATGCAGCATGGCAAGCGGCTTTCACGACATCTGCGTCGCGAGAATGCAGTTTATCGGATATCACCGGGGCGCAAGCCTGATCACAGATCGGGCCCATTTTTTCGAGCGCAGAGATAACAACTTCATCTTCGGTGCTTTCAAGCTGGGAAAACAACTCCGGAAGCGTCGGATCGGCTTTTTCCTGCGCCGATGCGAATGACGCAGCAACAGGCAATAATACTGCAATATATAGATATCTATACCAAAACATGCCGATGCAAAAATAATGAAACACCAAACACATGCGGTGAAACCGCAAGCTACTATATATACATCATAACCGCATAAGAACAAAATTAAAAATAATGAGTTGACTAAATACATGACATTTGCTATGCAAAAAAGGTCTTTAGGGTTCTGGTCGAACTTTAGGACAGGCTGAAATTCTGCTTACAGTATCAACAAGGGTTGATGCGCATATCGTGCCGATATGCTGTTTCGGGCAGAACGAACCATGATGAATAAGGATAGTGCCACTATGAATATCATCCACAAAGAATACGGTTATTTTATACATTTTTGGATTGTAGACCTGTTTTCAGCGGTATAATCCTGTCCTTTTTCAGGTCGAATAGACATCCTCATACCATTTGGCTTTATAAAGTCTGATGAATGATATGATTTGTGCCAATCGATATCCATTTCACCCTTTCTGGATGCAGATATTGGGGTAATTCTTTTACCAGGGGATTCCCTCCAGGGGTGTCGCATTCTATTTTGGCATGCTCTTTTCTGTCGCCCTTTCAGGGCTAAAATTCTTGGAAATCTATGATCCGGAGGTTCCGCTAACCTCACCTACCCCCGGCAGCTTTGCGGCTGTCCCTGACCTCACCCCCTTGTCAGGCTAACGCCTGACATTCCCCCTCTCCAGAAATGGCGAGGGGGAAATTAATGTGGCGTGGGAAGGGGAATGCTTTCCCCGGCTGTACACTGTCGCCCTTTCAGGGCTTTCATCTCAAGCATCCATCTGCTTTTTGAAAATACGATACTATCAAGCATTTTTAGGGAATCTCTGAACAATATGTCAGTCTGTCACTTTAGTATTTTCAGTTCTTAGTTTTTTCGCGGGCGTGACGCCCGCGTCCCCAGCAAGGTTCTGCATTGTTCAGAGATTCCTTAGAATGCGACAGTCCTGGGGGTTCCCTCTTCAAGCTCGTCCAGGGCTGTGACATGGCACGCTTTCAGGGGACTTACGAATGATACTTAACAAACGATTATCATGAGATTTACAAACGCAGTGCATAATCTATGGCGACCAATAGAACCACAGTTTCTGTACAACAGAACATTGAGGCACACAACATGTTATTAGAGAATCATACAACAAAAATCATTTACACATACATGGGGACAGCGTTTGTGCTGGAGGCATATAGCGACGGGTACCGCATCTGCGGGATGGATCTGGCGAGTGAGGAAATATGGTTTCCGGATAACTATGAGGGCAAACGAATTTTGCCGTGGGTATCACTGAATATATGTTCGAATCCTAATATTCCATGGTTTCATCATTTCGATATTGTGCGGCGGTTGCATATTCCGGACTGGCTGAGCAGTCTGGATGCGCACAACTATTTGTTCCCAAATCTGGAAGCCATCGACATTCATCCTTCGGCGGCGCATCCCACGATGTCATCGCTTGGCCCATTACTCCTCTATGATACGACACTCATGCGCGTGTTTTCGGTTGGATATATGGCATCCTTTACATTCCCTAAAATAATTAAATCCGTTGGAATTTCTGCATTTGCGCACACAACGATTACCGATATTCACTTTGAAAGCCCGTTTATCGAGTTCAACAAGAATGCATTTTGGGGGAGCCGAATCAATCAGTTGATTCAGAGTGGCGAAAACCAGTTCATTACTTTTGGTAATCTGTTGTACCGCTGTGTTTATGCAGATTCGAAGAAGCTTAAAATTCCGGAACATGTACGTTCTTTTGATAAGGATGCCTTTAAAGAAATCTATGTCAAAAAACCAGACGGCAGCAAGGATTGGACAAATCTGGATTTTATAGAAGAAATTGAATCACCGGTGCCCATTAAGTCGTACCAAGCCTTTAATGGTGTGAAAAAATATCGTGTTCATTCTTTTGGCAAATCGAATCTCGAAAATTTATGGAGAATGTTTCCGAATATGGCATGGTTTGAAATCATGGAACTTGAGCACAGTTCAGATTATGTGACCCATCAAGGCGTACTCTCTACCAAAGATATGAAGACGCTTGTGATATACCCCAAACACCAAAGAGAAGAATATACAATACCTGATGGTGTTGAAACCATACAGTCCGGTGCTTTTAAAGATAATTCCTATCTAAAAAAAGTGCATTTATCTGAATCCCTCAGAATTATTGGTTCGCGTGCATTTTACAAAACAGGGATAAAAGATATTCGGATCCCGCCAAACGTAGAAGAGATCTATAATGATGCCTTTAATGGCACTCAAATTAAAGAAATCCACATACCCAATAAAGTTAGAACGATTGGAAAAAGTGCACTATTTGGCATTCGCTCTATTCATTGTTATGAAGGTACAGCCCGAGGATTGTTCAATGCACTGCACGATCTTGAGCCATACCGGTGGAGCCTTTTAAACCATAGTGTCGACGTAGAGATTATCAGAACAAGTGGCGAACGGCTCAGAATAACTGTACCAAAGGGAATCAACCAGGAAGGTCTGAATTATCTGGATGTTGTCTGGGGGAATGCGCCATTTGATATTCATGGATATCAAAAATGCTATGCATATATAGACATGCCTATCGAAAAATATCAATTTGCCTGGCAAATGTTCAGAGAATATGGGAAAGACTCGGCCACTACAGGCTATTTAAAGCGGATTGCATTAAAATTTGCGCAGCATCTGATAGCAGAAAAGAAACAGGAGGAATTCATCGAGCTGTTGAACTTCAAATTGATGAAAGCACCAGCACTGAGGAAACTATTGGAACACGTACAGGATTTAAATATGCCGACGTTGAGTGCCTATATTTTGCAGGCGATTAGTGAATGTGAGGCACCCAGAAATAGCCTGAGATTGTAATGGATGCGGAATGCGAAATATTATCAAGTGCCGTATGCCGCAGGCATAGGCACTTGCAGGCGCGTATGGCCGCAGGCCATAGCGCCAGCCCCCCAAAAAAACAAACCGAAGTCAACGATGCGCAAGCATCCAAAGATAGTGCTTTCGAACTGTTGATGCGACGTATTCGAAATCGGTTATTTCAGCATCGTTTCTTGGACCTGCCTTGTATCGGCTGACACTGGTGCCGCAATGTATCATCCCTGTATATGCCGAAGCACGCAGGCAAGCGCTGAAGAGCGTATGATTCAGCCAGGATCGCGATATCAGCGTCTATGGCGGAAAAAAGCCCAAAAGGCACAGCGTATCACAGATAGCCGAGCATTTGAGGTGTAGAAAAAATTGAAGTCATCACGGTATAAATCCATCGATAAATGTGTTATGGTCGTATCGGTGTTTTTTTGCTTCTTTATTAATCAGGAGGTGTTGAAATGGCAATTCATCCACAGGCAGGAATTAAAGCAGATCCACGACAGCTGGTAAATATTCCCCGGTTAATGGCGGATTATTTTACGATTCGTCCGAACATGGACGATCCGGCGTGTCATGTCGTTTTTGGAACGAGCGGGCATCGCGGCGTTTCGAGCAAAGCGTCGTTTAACGAAGCACATATCATGGCGATTTCACAGGCCGTAGCCGAATACCGCAAAGGCGAAAAGATCAGCGGGCCGCTGTATATCGGCATGGACAGCCATGCGCTGAGCGAAGCCGCATTTGTGACGGCTCTGGAGGTGCTTGCTGCGAATGATGTGGATATCATTGTTCAACAAGGACTAAGCTATACGCCGACACCGGTTATCAGCCATGCGATTTTACAGCACAACCGAGGGCTGGCAGCCAACGATCCTGCAAGAGCGGATGGCATCATCATTACGCCATCGCACAATCCCCCTGAATATGGTGGATTTAAGTATAATCCTCCGACAGGTGGACCAGCCGATACCTCGACAACGCGCTGGATTCAGGATCGCGCCAACGATTTGCTCAGAAATGGGAATAAAGATGTCAAACGCGTCGTCCTGAAAGCCGATAAGAAACACGACAGGATTTCTTTCGTTGACTTTATTCTGCCGTATGTAAGCGATCTAAAAAGCATCATAGACATGGATGCCATTGCTTCGTCGGGGATTCATCTTGGCGTGAATCCGCTTGGCGGCTCGACGCTTGATTTCTGGGACGCGATTGCATCGCACTACCATCTGAATATGACGAATACCCAGCCCTATCTGGATGCGACGTTTGGCTTTATGACGCGCGACCATGACGGGAAAATCCGAATGGACTGTTCGTCACCATACGCGATGTCGTCGCTGATTGAGATGAAATCGCATTTTGATTTGGCATTTGCCTGTGATCCCGATGGTGATCGCCATGGCATTGTCACATCCGCCGGTCTGATGAATCCCAACCATTATCTGGCAGTGATGATCGAATATCTCTATACGAGCCGATCACAGTGGCCATCGAATCTGATGGTTGGCAAGACGTTGGTATCGAGCGCCTTGATTGATCGCGTCGCTGCAGGAATAGGACACGAGATATGTGAAGTTCCCGTGGGATTCAAGTGGTTTGTCGATGGCCTGTTTAACAAGCGAATCGGCTTTGGCGGCGAAGAATCTGCTGGTGCTTCATTTTTGAGATTTGATGCCAATGTGTGGTCAACAGACAAAGACGGTATGATTCCATGCTTATTGGCGGCAGAAATGACGGCCAAAACTGGTAAAGATCCGCATGCGCGCCATCTCGAACATATCCAGAAATATGGCGATCCGGCATACGGCCGCATTGAAACCCCTGCAGATGCCCGAGTCCGCAAACTGCTTGGTTCTTTGAGCCCTGAAATGGTCAAATCAGACAATCTTGCCGGTGAGAAGATCGAAAAAGTACTGACCAATGCTCCGGGAAATGGCGCGCCTATTGGTGGTTTGAAGATTTGCGCGCATTCCGGCTGGTTTGCTGTACGTCCATCAGGCACGGAAGATATCTATAAGATTTATGCCGAAAGCTTTAAAGGCGCAGATCACCTTGCCACGATCCAACAGCAGGCTGTTGAAATCGTCAATGAAATTACGAAATAAGGGGCACCATGCTACATATCGAAGAAAACATGCCGCTTGCCAGGCTTACGACATTTGGCATTGGCGGAAAAGCCAGAAAATATGCGGCACCCGCATCAGTCGATGATTTAATCGAAGCGCTTACACTTGCCAAATCAGAGAATGCGCCTGTTTTTATACTTGGCGCAGGCAGCAATACGCTCATTAATGACGATGGCTTTAATGGCTATGTCATCCATCCGATGATGCAAGGTGTTGAATATCAAACCGAAGCGGACGGCAGCACGCTGGTAACAATAGAAGCAGGCGCACTGTTTGACGAAGTCGTGATAGAATCATGCCGCCGTAATCTTGGTGGAATTGAATCGCTAAGCGGTATTCCAGGTTCGGCAGGTGGCAGTCTCGTGCAGAATATTGGTGCGTATGGCCAGGAAATATCTGAGTGTTTTGTAAAAGCCAAGGCCGTTCGACTCGACGATCTCGAAATTTGTGAGCTTACAGCTGCAGATATGGCATTTGCCTACCGCAGCACATCTTTAAAAGCAGCCACTCCATCACATATCATACTCTCATTTTCGCTTCGGCTGCATCCATACGATGCAGATGCAGCCGCAGAAAGATGCAGTGCGCATGGATTCAGGCAGATTGCATTACATAAGCCACAGAATGCTATGGCATTGCGCGATCTCGTGATAGAAACCCGCCGTTCCAAAGCCATGTGCTATGACGCTGCAGATTTCAACACACATGGCGTGGGCAGTTTCTTTGTCAATCCGATTGTATCCAGCGAAGATGCGCAAAGATTCAATGCGGCCAGTGCCATTAAGTATCAAAAAAGCATTCCGTCATTTCCAACAGATGATGGCCGCGTAAAACTATCAGCGGCATGGCTTATCGAGAAATCCGGATTCAACAAGGGCTATTGCTATAAAGGCGCATCATTAAGCGAAAAGCATTGTTTGGCCATTGTAAACCGCCAGAATGCAACTGCCGCAGACATCATAGAATTTGCCAATGGCATTGCATCGTATGTGTATATGGCCTTTCGTGTCGAATTAAAGCCTGAAGTTGTATACCTTGGCCAAAACGCCATCATACCGCTGCCAATACATCCGCGGGATGCCGAAGTCACGGGAACGCCACTGCGCCCCAATTCTCATCTCTATCAATAAGACATTCACCAAAACATTGTCCATGTCGCAGATATCTACAATACATCTGCGACATACATTTAAGGTCTGATTCATGAAACATCTTAACTGCAGCATCATTATTCTGGCATTGTGCAGCCTTTTTATACAATCCGGATGCTATACGAATCAAAATACCACGCAGACAGCTGCAAATGTTCAAACGCCAATTGCCCCACAAGCGGCAGAAAACAATTCTAACGTTGTACTTAAAGATACAGATATTCAAGAATTTGCATCCCGCGTCCAGTGGCCCGAATTTGACCTAAGCACAGCTCAAGCCCCCGTATTTACAATAGACAGCGGCGTCAATGACGGCGTTTGGGTGGAAGCCAAAGGCTATTTTCACATTCCGCTTGATCAGATTTTTCAGGATCTGACTGATGTTCAGGTGATGGGACCGACCTATCTGACAAATGATATCGTACAGAAGGACCTGGTCAATAACCAGGTTCTGACGACATATACGATGGACATCAAGATGCGTTACATCATGAGTGTCGAATTCTCGATAGGCGTACGTATTGAAGCTTTTTATGATGCGCAAGGGCAGCTCAAAGGCTATGTGTATCAAAGCAATAAATCGGACGGGACCCGATTTATCACCCGAATTGATGAAAGTCTTGTGGTACGCCAGCTAGAGAACAACTGGTTCAGCGTCGAGTTCCAAAGTCTGAACGTGGCCACCATGAACAAAGAAGAAGAAACGCGAAAACATATCGAATCGCTGTTTGACCGCTGGAATCGTCTGTCGCTCGAAGGAAATCATGCAGAAGTACCCGAAATCACGACGGAGAATAGTAACTAATCCCCCGGGGATCTGCCCCGGCCCCTGACCTATCTCCATTCCGCTAAACCCCAAAACAGCTATTATGTTATGCAGTGAAAGTGAATAGAAGTCGCTGAGAAGTAACGGAGAAAATGCATGAGTGATGATAAATCGGGGCTTTGGGATAAACTGATCCAACGTAAAAACGAAACTGCTGCAGTTAATGACGAGTCTGTAGGAACGGAAGAACGCCTGAAGTCTTTTCTGGAAAAAGAAAAGTCACGTGATGCATCCAATGAAATCAAGCTTAGAAAAGATCGTCCGGATGCGGGTGAAAACGCACGTCGTCCTGTACCTGTTTTACACGGCAAACTAGCTGAATATCTGAGCAGTCAGCCCCAAAGACAACAGTTTGAAACGATCGATCTATCGAGAAAACGCTTGGAATCGTGGACAATTGATGATCCTCAAAAGCGGGCAGCAATTGCACTGTCGTTGATATTGACAAGCCATCTGGCGCGATTTGCGGGTACGGGAATCGGAGAACACGACCTGAATGAAGCACGTGACGAAGCTTTAAAAGACCTCGAAGGTCGGGATACAGTTCGCCTCGAAGTCGAAGCCTATGAATTGCTTAACTGGTTTGCCGCAGCAATGAATCCGGAATGGCAGGAATCACACTTGAAAAGTACTGAGATCGTAAAAGAATCTGCATCAGAGGATGTACTGACGCATATTCTGGAACGCGCCATAAACGAAAAGATAGATTTAAGGATGCGGTATTATACCGGATCAAGAGGTGAATTCTCAGAACGCGTGATATCCCCTATTGCAATGAGCGCCGAAAAATACCTGATTGCATACTGCCACAGCAGACAGCAGGAGCGAGTATTTAGATTGTCGAGAATTCTAAAGCTCATGCCCGTAGTTGAGAGCCAGGATACTGCAAACATGTATTTTCCTGTATATAAAGAAGAGCTCCCCGAACTGCAACCGCCATTGCAGTTGCCTAAGCAAACGAGCGAAACTGTGAAACGCGCTAAGGATGATATAAAAGCGACAGACAAGCAGAAATCCGACCGCAAATCCAGCAAGTTCCAACGTCGTCCAAAAGAAAAATCTGCCGCTTTACCATCCGATTCTACAGTATATGTCAATGCGGATGACAAACCAGAGAACCCCAAACGCCCCAAAGCATCCAGGCGCAAAGCTACCGATAGCAATCAAACAAAAGCGCAGAAACCCTTGTTTGCCGGCAAAGCCAATGAACGTCCAAAGAGGGTTCAGCCGCCCAAAGCGACACAGCAATTTTTGCCCGGCTTTTCCGATACCAGCCAGAATCGTCCTGAATTATCAAACGATGCCCAGGAAAAGCCAAACATACCAGATAATGCGCCGAGATTACCCGGCATTTAATCACAAGTCTTTCAAACCCCGACACAGCGCATTGATTCCCGGTTATCCCTACGCGACAGCTGGAAATTTATATCACGACATATTACACAGTCACCTAACAGCCCTCCAATCAATACATGAGATGAATTGCCACAATATTTAGCAGGAATTTACTATGGAAAACCAATCCGAAGAAAACCATGCAACAGAAAACAAGCCAAACGAGACGCTATTTGAACCAGAAACCAAACCGATTCAAGATAATAAACCGGTTCAAGAGAACAAAGACGGAGAACCGGCGCATTACGAAGTCAACGTCACACATTATGCAAATTATGATAAGGGCGCGGGAGCTGAAACCTATTCGCAGGAAATCCAGAACAATCTGGCCTATGCATCACAAACACCGCTTCGACGTTTTATTGTCGATCTGATCTGTGTATTGCTGCATCCGACCGCATTCTGGCAAGGGCAAACGACGCATCCGGTCACGATTGGACAAATGCATTTTCCGCATCTGACCGTACTCATCGTTTTGCGCATGATTGCAGTATTTACAGGCGGTATACTGCTTCCGAACACCACCCCATCCCAGGTTTTGCTTCAGTCGATTACGCAAGGCATATTAATTGTGGTATCCATCTGGGTGTTTGGTCTGGTGATTTCAGGCATTGCTGCGCTTGGTGGCGGTGGATTTCATTATGATCGCGGCCTGCGTTTTTCCGGATATGTGATGACACCGACGCTATTTGTCGGCATTATCAGTATTATTCCCGTACCATATCTTTCTACGATTTGTGATTTACTATCAATGCCGTGGGCATTTGTCGTTCTGGGTGCCGGCATTTTGCCCTATCTGAAGATCAAATCTGAGCTTGCACCGATGATTACCGGGCTATTATGCGGACTACTGCTGTGTCTTTGGGGCATCATGCCAATGCTGATTCCATTCCTGATGGGACTAAATCTGTGGTGAAATACGTCATTCGATTTATACTATTTATATGGCAATTACCCCAAAACCTGCTTGGGCTAGGGGTCTTGCTATACTATTATCTAAGATACAAAAAAATCGAATCCACCGGCAACGGCATATTTTTGTTTCAGAAGTTTTGTTCTGGCGGCGTATGTCTTGGCGATATCATTATATTGAAATCGAACCATAACAATGATTTCTCGCGCAAACACGAGCTGGGACACAGGCGACAGTCAAAATATCTTGGTCCTTTGTACCTTTTAATCGTTGGCTTGCCATCCGCATGTATCAATATTGCCGCACGCTTTTCCCCCCGGGTAAATGCTTCATATTATCAGTATTTTCCCGAGAACTGGGCAAATCGTCTGGGAGGCGTAGATCAAGTGGATGATGCTTAGATATTTATTAAAACAGCAGGCCGGGCGTATCGCAGATAGCCCGGCCGGCGAGCCGTAGTGGCTTGCCACAAGGCGAGCGATAAAAAAATGTTATTTAGCATTATCGCTTTTATCCCAGAATTTTTTGTTACTGGGATAGATTGGCTCACCGATAGTAATTGACAGGAAATTGCGGGCGAGCCTTGTATACCACTCGCTGCCATAGATTTTGAGTCCTTCGAGGCCACCGTTGTGGGCACCGGAATAGACGCCGACATCCTTGAGGGGAAGGGGTTTCATGCAGACGCCATATTCGCGGCCCAGCTGGTATAGTCCCTTGAGATGGTGCTGTTTGGGCGAAAGCACGGAAATGAGCGCAGAAAAAGGATCGTAATGGCGCACCGAAAGCAACCAATAGGCCGTAACAGCGCCCGTTCTGTCGGCACCATGCAAACAATGCAGATAGACCGTATTTGCAGGTGCCTTGCGCATCACCGCCATAATTTCTTCGATATGCAGCAACCGTGTACGGAGCGGAAAACTATACAATCGCAGGCCAAGCTTTTCGGCTTTTTTCTGGACTTCGGGCGGCAACCGATGCAGGCTGATAATGGTTTCGATGCCCAGGGCTTTGAATTCCGTGATATCATCCACGTCTGGCATAGCCCCGACAAAGAATGTATCAACATTTCGGAAATTACGTGGCAGCGCGCTGGCAGTCTGCTCAAAGCCAAACGCCAATCCAATAGCCAAAACTGCTGTAACCAACCACTGACGCATCTCATCCTCGCGCGTGAACAATCCTCCAATGATAGATTTTGTCCAAATCAGATAGAAAATGCAAGAACGATTTAAAAAAAATACTGGGTAACGTAACGATTCAGCCGGGGCTCTTTCCTCTGTTCGCAATATCAAATCCGCTGCGTCTATCGCGGCCTCCCTCGTTGTCACTTCGTGACATTCCCCCTCCAGTGCCGTCGCCTTCTTTTTTGTGTCTTGGTTTTTGTTGCACACTTTCAGCGTGCGAATTGTTGGTAATACCATATTTACCCTGGGTTTCACTTCGTGACCTCACCCCCTCAGTCACGGCTTTGCCGTGCCAGCTCCCCACTCTCCATTAATGGCGAGGGGGAGCGTTTAATGATGGCGCTTTGCGCCAATGATTCCGGGCTGGGACATTTCGCCTTTTTAGGGCGATAATCGTGAGCATTTAACAAGAGGATGCAAATTCAGAACTGTCAAGCATTTTTAGAATGCGACGGCCCTGTACCTGAGCCCCAGGGGGCGTCGCATTCTATTTTGGCATGTACTCTGTCGTCGCCCATTCGGGGCTTTCATCCATGCCATAAGTTTAGCGCGACAAAGGGGGGGAACAGCTACATTTGAATAGAATTTTAGTTCATTCGTTACACGTTTTGCGCCTAAAAAGAATGACAAGGATGGCGCGTCAAAAGTTAAATTAGAGGACATGATATGCCGGAATTTCTAGTCACACATTTTAATCTGTTTCTCATTGCCATGGTTGGAATGGCAGTGATCGTATTTATATCACTCTTTTTTGTAAATGCCGGATACGGCATATTTCGTTCAAAAAAGTGGGGATTTTCGCTTCCCAACAAGGTTGGCTGGTTTTTAATGGAGATTCCGGTATTTGCGCTGATGTGTTATTTTTTCTTAACATCAGACCGCATCATGCTGCCATATCTGGCATTTTTCATCATATTTCAGATACATTATTTCCAGAGGGTTTTTATATTTCCGCTGCTCATCAAGGGAAAGAGCCGGATGCCGATAGCAATAACGCTGATGGGCGTTGTATTTAACTCATTGAATGCGCTGATGCAGGCGGGTTGGTTATTCTACATATCTCCATCCGATTATTATGGCAACAGCTGGCTGATTTCGCCGCAATTCATCATAGGCACATTGATATTTTTTGCAGGATTTGCGATCAATATTGATTCGGACTACATCATCCGCCACTTGCGCAAACCCGGAGATACCAATCACTATCTGCCACAAAAGCATCTGTTTAAATATATCACATCTGCAAACTATTTTGGTGAATTTATGGAATGGGTTGGTTTTGCGATTCTGACATGGTCGTGGGCAGGAGCCGTTTTTGCCATCTGGACGTTTGCGAATCTAGCACCTCGTGCCATCCAGCTCAATCGAAAGTATAAAGATATGTTTGCCGAAGATTTTGCAAAGAACAATCCGAAAAGTATATTACCTTTTATTTTATAAATAACAATCACTGCATACAACGCGTTGGGATGCGGATATCGTTCAGTCGATGGTTTCAAAGCGCGTTCGACTGCATATTTCCAAAGGGCTTATTTGTTTGACGATGTCCGGGGCAAAGCCCCGGTCAAGCATTTACGATCTCATCAAACATGATTTTACTTCCGATTGATGCACACATTTCGGATATTCTATCCGGCATTTCTGCCTGCAGCATTATCGTTGCCACACCAGGCAGCGGAAAAACGACGCGAGTGCCTCCAGCACTCGCCAAACGTTCGATAAAAAAGATATTATGCGTCGAACCACGGCGGATTGCATGCATTGCAGCCGCAACCAGAGTCGCAGAAGAACAGGGATGGCAACTGGGAAAAGAGGTTGGCTATCACGTCCGGCTCGAAAAAAAATGTACTGCAGCGACGAAACTGATATTTGTAACAAACGGAATGCTTCTGCAGTATTTATGCGCCGATCCTTTTCTTGAAGATTATTCGGAAATCATTTTCGATGAATTCCACGAACGCAGTATTGAAGCCGATATTTCGATTGCCATGTGTCGCTATTTGCAGCGCGAAGTGCGGGAAGATCTGCGCATTACAGTGATGAGCGCAACGCTGGAATATAACGAACTGCAAACATGGCTCTCCCCCTGCGATATATTTGAAATAGAAACCCCAATCTATCCATTAACGATACGATATATTGACCGATATTATGGTTCGCGCATCGACGATTATATCGATAGCCTGATGCAAAGCTGCAAAGCTGTCATGCAACAGACAGACGGCGATTGTCTTGTATTTTTACCCGGGCTTGCTGATATACATGCAGCAATCGGGCGGGCCAGCGCAGAATTCGGAGATTTGTATGATTATGTTGCGTGTCATGCATCACTGCCACTGGCGGAGCAACGGCGCATTCTCAATCCCGACAAGGGCCGCCGGAGAATGATATTTTCTACAAATGTTGCAGAGAGTTCACTGACGATTCCCGGGGTTCGCGCAGTTATCGACAGCGGTTACGCCAAGCGCAAATTCTTCGAATCTGTATCGGGACTATCACGTCTTGAAACGCATCGCATCAGCCAGGCATCTGCGAATCAGCGTGCCGGGCGAGCTGCGCGTCTGGGTCCTGGAATCTGTATTCGTCTGTGGAATGAACAGATTCAAAACCAGCTGGACACACAAACTTCTCCCGAAATATCGCATCTCGATTTATGCCAGGCATATCTTCAGATATCCATGTGGGGTCTCGAATTCCCCGAGAAACTATCTTTTTTGATGGCACCAGCCGAAGGCCGACTGCGAGACGCACGAGAACTACTGATTAAACTCGGTGCACTGGATGGCGGTTCGCTCACAGATTTGGGTAGAAAAATGGCGCATTTGCCTGTAGAACCACGTCTTGCGCGATGGCTAATCGCCGCCTCAGAGTACAATTGTATAGATGATACTGCGCTTCTGGCATCATTTCTATCCGAAGCGCCCTACCGGCGATTCCAGCGCGAACAGTGGCCAACGCCAGATCTGCTGGAAGATTGTATAAAACTGACCAAAGAAATCAATAAACCAGAGAATCAATATTTAAAACGCATTTATGAAGACATCAAATCGGCGGCGAACGAGCTGAATCATACAAAAGCAAAGTCGCCACAAATATCTTCAGAACGCATTGATCGCGCGGAGCGACATGAGCGGCTGGCGCGAGCAATGCTGACGGCCTATCGGGATCGCCTGGCACAGCCTCGTCCGGTAAAAGAAACCCTTGATGCTTCTGACCCAAGACGCAATACGACCCCCATTGCAGCTCTAATGTCCGGAAACCGCGGTGTGCAGCTCAAAGAGCCCTATACATTGAAAGATGCCAAATTCTTTATATGCGCGGATATCGACCTGGTAAAAGGCGTAGCCCGTGCCTCCAGTACAGTTGTAAAAGCCCTCGAAATAAAGCAATCATGGATACCTTGGAAGGAAGATATCATTACTCGCTATGAACCAGCGAAAGACCGCGTCGTTGTCGCGCGTTCCGTGCATTATGATATATTTACACTTCGCGAAACATTTCTACATGATGCAGATTCAGAAAAGCTTGCATCCCGGACACTTCTTGAAGCTGCGCTGAATGCGCCGGAAAATGCGCTCAATTTTAATACAGAGAAATGGATTTGTTTACAATCACGTTTATCATTTCTACAAAAACTAGGCATTCAGGACATACCAGAATTTGATATATGCTGGGGAAAGCAGCTTCTGCCATTGATCTATACAAAGGCCAAATCTTTTGCAGATTTGCGCAATATAGATTTAACGCAATATGCCTGCAGCAGTCTGCCACCGCATATCCACCAGGCCCTGCGCCAGCTTGCACCGGAACGCATCACGCTCGAAAATGGATACGAAACAGACGTCGATTACACCCAGGATCCACCGGTAATTCGGATAAAGATACAACGCGCATTTGGTACATTCAAAGTGCCACGCGTCGGAGGCGGCAAAATTGCAGTGATGGTGCACCTTTGTGCGCCCAATGGCCGTCCCGCGCAGGTCACGCAGGATCTGGACAGTTTCTGGCACAATACATACACGGATGTGCGTAAACTGCTGCGAGGCCGATATCCTAAGCATGACTGGCCCGAAATACCGCCCGGAATCAAATAGAATCAGTCACATGAAAGGCATCATTGTGAGGGGGCAACGCCCCCTACGCCGCTATTTGCGTTGCAAATACGCGTCTACCCCCAATGCGGGGGCTTCGCCCCCGCAACGCCCCGACCTAAAGCCTTGATGTATCAAAATCCGAAACTACCGCAACAGCTGTTCGAGAACGAGTGCAGCATCGGTTTTGTCGTCGCGATATTTTATAATCAGCGGTGCATACGCAGACAAACCATTCTGACGCGCGAAATCGGATTTCAGTGCCCGAGAACCGGGCACGACAACGGCATTTTGTGGAATATGCAGGACGCCATCTACAGGTCGTATTACAGTTTCGTTGACGATATCAAACACAGGCGTAGATTTTGTCAGTATTGTCCCGGAAGCGAGCACCGCGCCGGCATGGATATGTGCACCTTCATAAACACCAGAATTACCGCCGATAAACGCATTATCTTCGATAATCACCGGCAATGCGCCAACGGGCTCTATCACACCACCGATTTGTGCCGCTGCAGAAATATGGCAGTGTTTTCCGATTTGTGCACACGAGCCGACCAATGAATGGGAATCGATCATCGTGCCCTCATCAATATATGCACCGATATTAACATAGGCAGGCGGTACAAGCGTGACCCCCGATTGAATACAAGCGCCTCTTCGAACCGTGGTACCGCCAGGAACGATGCGGATGCGGCGTTCAACCAGGTTCTGCATCGACGGCCAGAGATTATGTTTGTCACAAAACTGGAAATCGCCCTGTGTATGTGCTTCGAGATGGCCAAGTTTAAACCCAAACATTATCAAACGTTTGACGCGTAAATCGCAATTCCAGTTTCCATCCGATCCCGGGCAGGCTGCGCGCACCTGGCCGGATTCGAGCAGACCAAGGAATTCTGAAAAAGCTTCATGTGCAGCATCCAGGCAGCCATCCTGTGCGTTTAAAGCAGATTCTATTGTATGAATGAATTGGTTAAGCATCCCATACTCCTTTTTACAACGATACAAAGGCACAAATGCGTCTTTGTGTATTGGATTATGTCATGGTGAAGAGAATATAGCGAGTAAAAAGAATGAC
>JAEEGL013434766.1_pt1 | contig 22374 bp, 16 predicted proteins | sample 9134231 | NCBI WGS metagenome assembly JAEEGL01 (sample SAMN16246548, study PRJNA631951) | gut metagenome | biome: gut microbiome; feature: rumen; material: fiber-attached | host: Bos | place: Iran: Karaj | collected 2018-10
CTCACCTGCCGGTTCGGTCGGTGCTTCTGCCATATGGCAGAGGTGTCCACCGGACACCCGCACCCCTTCCACAATTTTTCATTTTTCATTTTTAATTTTTCATTATTGGAATTTGTCGCATCGAGCGACAAATTCCAATTTACGCCATTCCCAGCGCTTTTTTCGCTTCGGGGTGGCCCTGCGCGGCGGCCTTTGCAAGCCACTCGTAGGATTTTTCGGGGTCGGGCTGCACGCCGATGCCCTGGTAATAGCAGATGCCGAGGTTAAACTGCCCGTACATATCGCCCAGTTCGGCGGAACGCGAGAAATACGTGTACGCCTTCTGATAGTCCTGCGTGCCGGTGAAGCCGTTATACCAGATCACGCCGAGGTTGTGCAGGGCCTTTGCGTGATCCTGCTGCGCCGCCTTCTCATACCACGTTACGGCCTTCTCGTAGCTCTGGGCGACGCCGTCGCCCGATTCGTAGCAGACGCCGAGATTGTACATGCCCTCGGCGATGCCGCTGTTTGCCAGCTGAAGATACATCTTCACCTCGTCGCTCATCGGCTCGGCAGGCGCTTCTTCGGGCGCGGCGGACGCGGTGGGCGCGGAGGGCGCAGGCTGCGGCGTTGTGGGGTTCTGCCTTACGGCGGTAACTCTGTTCGCGCTGCTGATCTCAATGAAAATACCGCCGGGCACGGTTTCGGGATCGTTATTTCTGGCGGCTCTGCCGTATTTCGCCGTTCTGTCCCAGACTGCGTCGTAGAGGAAATCGCAGAAATCACGGTTGGGGCTCTCCTCCCCCTGGGCCTTCAGGGCGGGGATCATTCTGTCCAGCCCGGCCACGGCGCGGCTCTTGCGGTTGGCGTGGGACAGATAATTCTGCACCGCGGCGGGCAGCGTGACCGCGCGGGCGGTGAGGTAATCGGAATCGTGGGTATCGGAGAAAATGAAGATGATCTGATCCACCATTCTGCTCTCGCTGTTGAGCGCCTCCCAGCAGTGGGGCAGCGTCAGCCATACGTCGTTCCATTTGCCGCTGAGCTTTACGCTCATCTGCAGGCAGGCATAGGGCTGCAGCACCACGGTGATCGGGTCTTTTTCAAGGCCCTGCTTCTCTTCGTCGCTCATATCCGACCAGCGGGTGACCAGAATGACCTTGTTGCCGAAGAAGTAGGCGTTGGTACCGTCCGGAACCAGCGTGGGGTTCATGCCGACGATATCCATCAGGATCTCGGTTTCACCGTTTGACGCCTGCAGGCAGTACCCGCGTTTGGGGGCCTGAACGGTTTGCAGTACCAGGTCGCCGTAAGATTCATAAAACATGTTTTTTGCTCCTCTCGTTTATAAAAAATTATTTTTTTCCGTAATAAACCGCCGCGGCGGTACCCGCGGCTGCGCCGAGGGCCAGCGCCCCGAGGAAGCCTGCCTTCAGCTTCCACACGTCGTCGGCGTCCCACAGGTACCTGAATGCGCTCACCGGGGTTTTGCCGCACAGTTCGAAATAGCTGAGGTGTTCGGTTTCGTAACGCCCGTCTTCATACAGGCGGAACACCCTTGCGCCCCGGACGGGAGATCCGTAGCAGCGGAAGGAAGCGGAGGCGGTCTGGATGAAATCCACGCCGTCCAGCTTCCCCTCGAAGCAGTTGAGATGGTCGTGCCCGAATACCACGGCCTTTACGTCGCCGTTTCGTTTGATCGCCTCAAACAGGCCCGCGTCGGTATCGCACACGCTGGGGTATTCGCCGAGCACGCCTTCCACGCCGGGCTTCAGGCGATAGTAAACGCCCTTTTCACACACCGTGCCCTGCTTTTTATCGCAGGGTTCGATGAGCCGCAGGGTATCGGGCAGCGGCACGTGCTGGAACAGTATCGCCGGCACGTTCGCGCCGCCGTTTTCTTTCGCGAGGGCTTTGCAGGTTTTATCGTACCAAATAACGGTTTCGGGTTTTACCTCGCACCTGCCCCGACGGGCTTCGTGATCCGTCCACGCGGAATCCAGCATCCAGAGGTTATAGGCGACGCGCGTGCCGTCCTCGGTATAGATGGGGATGTTATACGTATCCACGTCCACGGTTTTGTCGGGGTTATCAAGGCCGATGCAGCCGGGGTAATCGCGGTAGATGCCCGCCTGCTCCTCTTTGGTGATCTCGTTCATATCGTCGTGGTTGCCGTAGATCATCGCAAAGGGGACGTGCCGCGCGGCGATGGGCTCCAGCACGTATGCCAGAGCCTTCTGCATGGCGCGGAATTCCCGCGCTCTGGAGTTCACGTACAAACGGCTCACCACGGGCAGCGCGTCGCGGAAGTGATTGCCCAGCGTATTGTCGCCGGTGAGCAGCACCAGATCGGGCCTCACCCGGTCGTAGGCCTTATCCAGCATCCACAGCATCGTGCGGCGCACGTACTGCAGATCCTGCGGGTCGCTCACCTGCAGCACCGTGAACACGCCGTTATGAAATCTCAGCTCCGGTGCGCTCATTCGGCAGCATCCCCGTTTTCATAGGAATCGTTGATCTGCTGCGCCGTGCCTGCGCGGCGGGCGTTGAGCTGAATATACATTTCGTCGCGCATGCTCTTATCGATGTTGTAGCCGAACATCGGGATCACGCCGATCAGCACCACAACGGCGGTGATGATGGTGGCCATTGCGAAGATCCAGCGCTGTGCCTTTTCGGGCTGCGGGCGTTTTTCCGGATACGCGGTCTGGTCGTAGCCGATCCATTTTTTATACATCGGCTCAAGAATGCCGTTGACGCGGTTCGGGATCTTGCCGAAAATGGTGCCCGCCATGCTCAGCGTCGCTTCGCTGCGGTAGCCGTATTTCCATTCGATGTAGTCGTTTAATTCGTTGCGGATCTCGTCGGCGGAGATACTCTTCACGCCCCAGAAAGTGGCGTAGATGATCTCCCACACGGCGGTGACCGGCATCATGGCCCAGCGGTCGGTAAAGAAGGGTTCTCCCTTTTTGTTCTTCAGAAAGCGCCCGTACAGCCACACCGGAATATAGAAGGTTTTTGCAAACACCTGGCTTATCATGTACAGCGATTTGGTGGAGTATTTTTTACTGAGCGCGTTGTATTTGGAAAAGCCGATGGGCTGGAAGAAGAACGAGGGAATGCCCGCAATGGTCTCGAACGTGGTCATGAACAGCACCCAGCGGTAGTAGTTGTTGGTGGAAACGCCGGTGCCGAAGGCGCCGAGCGAGTTCGAGATCATGTAAGCCAGCACCGGGCGGTTCGTGAACACCACGCGCAGCGTATCCCTGAGCCGCGGCTTTTCGATGCTCTGGTGCACGCGCTCTTTGGCGATGGTGGCGTACCACGTGGTAACTACGCCTGAAACGAGCGCCGTGAGCGGCCCCACCGTCATCAGCGAGAGCTTGATCATCTCTTCGCTCGCGCGGTTCTTGAACAATATGCCGTTGGTGATGAAATCAAGAAGGAACTCGATCACCATATCCGGGATGCGCGAATAGATGATGGTAAAATATTTGCTGATGGCCAGCAGCCGCCGCCGGTCGCTGGGGTACGGCGTGATCGTTGAAAGGTACCCCGCCACCGAGATGCCCTTAAAGGTGGAAAAACCCTCGAGCACCATTTCGAGCAGCATGAACACGATGAATTTGGGTATATAACTCAGGTCGTTTACGTGGGCCTGGCTGAACAGCGCCGGCAGCAGCCAGTAAACGCACGAAACCAACGCGCTGGGGATGCCCGCCAGAAACAGATAGGGCACGAATTTACCCCAGCGGGTTCGCGTTTTTTCGATCACGCTGCCGATCAGCATGTCGTCCACGATATCCCAAACGCCCGCGATGGCGTTGAATAACGACTGCAGGCCCAGGTCGATTTTTAAGATACTGTCGGTAAACAGGCTCTTGTGCCCGTCGATATTGAAGCCGTTGTTGGCGTCGAACAGCATGTAGCCGAGGGTCTCCTTGCGCGAGACCACGCGGCGGTCCACCTCCACCATACGGCCGAGCTTTTTATTGACTTCTTCGTTGGAACCGTGCGCGGCGAGATAGGTTATCTCATCCATCCGGAATCTGCTCATGCGTGCACCTCCTCAGCCCCGGCGGCTTCTTCGGCTTCGATCTGCAGCTTTGCCAGCGCCACCAGCATTTTGCGGCGGATATCCTCTTTGCTCCAGCCGTCGTTTACGTAGCCGAAATACTCTTCGCTCGGCAGGCCGCCGATCAGGCACTGGGTATATTTTACCGGGATGCCCGAAAGCACCACGTGCAGGTTCCAGCCGAAGCTCACGGCCTGCAGCAATATGTAAATATACGCGCCGATCCCCGCCGAGGGATTTTCGTATTTCTCCATATAGGCGGGCGCCTTCACCGCGATCAGGAACGCGATCAGCGCGCCCACGGCCGCGCCGAGCATCACGCCGTAAAGAATGATCGCGCGCACCTTGCCGTGCCTGCCGAGCGACATAACGTTCAGAATCAGGCACACGAGCATCATAACAGCGCTCAGCGCCAGCAGCAGCACCGCGGCGTTGAACAGGTTGCCGCCGGGTACGGAGGCCCTGATCTCGTCGTTGGTAAAGTAGTTGTAAACGTCGATCACGTTCTCGCTGCCGAAAAGATTCGCCAGCGGCAGAAACAGCGTGCCCACGGGTAAAAGCGTGAGCACAATGCGCAATATCGCCTTCCAGCTGCCGGCGTAGGCGGCCTTGGCGCGATCCACCTTCGGCTGGAACTTCGCGTGCTCGATCTCCACCTTTTCGGATTCGTCCAGAAGCCGGTCGTTGGCCTTGTAGTAATTGAGGTTCACGCCGCAGTCGGGGCATTCGGGCTTCCAGTCGGTAATGCGCAGAACTCTGCCGCAATGCGGACAGGTTGCCATAAGCGATCATCTCCTCTTCTCGGATTCGATTCCATTTTACCAGTTTCTTTTTTAAAAATCAATCGGGTTTTTTGAATCGAGCGGGGAACAAATTGGAATTTGTCGGGCTATGCCCGACAGCCGTTCGCCGTTCGCTGTTCGCCGTTCGCAACGCAAAATAAGGTTTCGATGAAAAACGAAAGTTTTGTTATGCAATCGGTATTATAAAAAGAAATCTTCGGATCCAATCAACCTTCAAATAATACAACACTTTTTTCTGTTTCAGAGCGAACGGCGAACAGCGAACAGCGAACGGCTGAATTTCAGTTTATCGGGCAACAGCCCGATAAACTGAAATTTACAAAAAACCTCCGCCGACCGGCGGAGGCGCTGCGCTTACGAAAGCGTGATATCATTTTGCGGAGCGAGTAAAAAGCTTCCCGGGTCGGCGAGGATCTCCCGGGTCAGCGCGGTGAGGGAGCGGTTCTGAGGCCCCGCGCAGAAAAGGTACCCGAAGTCCGAATGCATCACGTATTCGATGCAGTAGTTTTCTTCCCCGGCGTGTACGAAAACGTAACCGAGGTACTCCCCGCCGAAGGGCAGGGTGCCGAGGCGGGTCGCGATCACAGGAGAAACGAGCGCATAACCGTTTTCGAGGGGCAGCCTGCGGTGCGCAAAGGGCAGCAGGTTCACCGGAGAAACGGCGCCGTTGCGGATATCTCCCGCCAGCCGCCGGTACGCGCGTTTTGCAGCGGCCTCCTCCTGAGGAAGACGGTAGATCCCCGCCGTGCGGAACTCGGCGATCTGATCGTTATAGATCATCCCCGTGCCGGTAAACCCCTTGGAGGCGCAAAACTCGCTGCACGTTTCCTGCGTCTGCTCCAGAAGCGCAGGCGTTTCGGCGTCCGTCTGAAACGGCAGGATACCGCCGTAAACGGTAAGCAGAAAGATCGCCGCGAACCCCCCGGCCGCCATTGCGGCGCGCACGGTTTTTTTATATTTCGTTTTGCGTTTGAGCCCCATTACGACGAGCCGGACCGCCCCCGCCAGCAGCGCGAAATGCAGCGGGATCTGCACGGCATACAGGACGCTCCCCCAATCGCCTGCGATCACGCCCCCGAACACGGCAACGAGCAGCGCGGCGGCGATGCAGAGCCCCTCGATCACCCAAAAGAAAATCACCGCGGCGGATCTTTTACGTTTCATGCAAAAAAACTCCTTTCACGGTGATTTTACCATAATATTTACTTAAGAAACAACGGGAAAAATCTTTAAGATTCCATTAACTACCCGACGGTAAGGTCGGCGGGTGATTTAACCTGCGGCAGGTATTTCTCCTGCTCTTCTTCTGTCATATCGAAGGTGGTGATCATGTTGTTTATGAACATTTCGGGCCGCTCGGTAATGATCTCGCGCAGGGTCTTCACGTTGCGCTTCCAGCCCTCGTAGCTCAGTATGCTGCTCCAGCGCTCGGTGTGGCGCTTCATTTCGGGCTCGATCTGGTCGATCATCCCGTCGAAGATCGCCAGCATCCGTTCCAGGTCGAAGGTGGTTTCAAGGTGCTGCTTATGCAACTCCAGCAGGCGGGTGCGGAACTTTTCGCTGCGCATCATGCGCACCATAACGATGGCGCTGAAGGCGTTGCCCACGCCGTGGCCGTAGGGATCGAGATAGGCGGCGATGCCGTTGCGCCGGTAGGTGCTGGGGAACAGCGACCAATCCACGTCGAAGAAGATCCACCGCCACTTGCCGCCGTCGGTCTTCTCGCGCCAGAAGCGGATATTGCCGGTATCGGTGTTGTTAAAGAAGGATTCCGCCATCCAGTAGCAGATCAGGTTGTCGATATCCACGATCGATTCAAGATATTCGTACACCTCGTCGTCCGCCGGGTCGTGGCTGCGGATGTAGCTTTCAAATTCATCGTAGGCTTCTCTGGTGCCAACCTGCACGTCCCGCACGCCCTTGATGAGGTCGGTGTTGTTCTCATCCACGCCGTAGTGGTTAATAAGATAATCGGCGTCGATCTTTTCGCGCAGGTCGTAAAGGCCGTGGTATTTGCCGTTCACGTACACCGCCACGGGCCGGTAATCCATGATGTCCACGTCCATGCTGTTTTTGAGCACCATGGCGCAGAAGGCGTCCCGGATATGGGCGTAACTGATGTCCTGCCCGCTGTTGCGCAGCACAAGGGAAGAAAAGACGTTCACGTCGCAATCCTCAAAGAAGGGGTAGCACACTTCCTTCGGGCCGTAGCGGTCCCTGAGGCGGATGGACACGCTCTTCTGCGCTTCCGCCCGGCTGAACTGCCCGAACACCTTCATGCCCGCGTCGAACGACACCTGACTCACGCCGTCCGGCGTCATATACTCGAAATGCACCGGGCGCTCCCAGTCCTTCCAGAAATTCGCGCCCTGATACGGGAATTCGCTCGAAGCGCCGTAGCCGGTGGCCCAGATGCCGGTGGACTCGCTGTAAAGGTTATCATCGTCCGTGGAAAGGAACACCACCGGCAGGTCGTGCTTTTTTTCGATCAGGTAAGTGGAGGTGACGATATCCGAAGGCAGCGCCCCTTTGCGGTAGGCGCGGGCGCGCAAAACCGTGGTCTCGGTGATGCTGATCGGGGATTCGTATTTTTCGCTCTCATCGGTGGGCTCGCTGCCGTCGGTGGTGTAATACACGGTATCGTCGCTTTCGATCTCGATTTTCGTGCCCTTTTTCACGTAGGTGCTGCCGAGGGAAAACACCGGGTTCGCAACAGCTGCCTTCAGGCCCCGTTCGGGGTTCTCCTCCCCGGGCGTGAGCGAAGAGAAATACACCGGCGTACTTTCGCCGGTGAGAAGCCTGCCGCAGCTTTCGCCGTCGGAAAGGCGCTTATATTCCAGGGAATCCACCACCGTGCCGGAGGCATCCGCCAGATACACGGTCTCGCCGTAGCGGTTCAGGCCGATATCCGCCGAGATCGCGTCCCACAGCGGGTTATCGGAACAGTACACCACCGCGTATTCGCCGGGTTCGAGGGTCTCTTCCGGCAGTTCGAGAAAGGAAGAGGCCTTTTTGGAATCGGAGATACGGTAATCCGCCAGTTCCACGGGCGCGTCGGAGGCGTTGTAGAGCTCCACGTAATCGTAGGTCTCGCCGTCGGGCGCGCGCAGGGAGGTGTTGACCGCCGCCACCTCGGTGATCACCAGCTCTTTGCTGTCCGTTCGGGCGGCGGAATCCACAGAATTGAACGCCTGCTTATCGTTCGCCCTGCCCGGGGTGGCGGAGGCGAAGAAGCCGAATTCGTCGGCGCCGTCCGTTACCCGGCCGCAGGTGAGATTCGCAAAGAGGTCGTATACCTCACAGCGGTCCAGCTCGTTGCCGTTCGGGTCGCTGAGCAGCAGGCACTCCTCTTTGCCGGAGAGCGAGAACGACGCGCTGAGCGGTTTTTCTTTATCGTCTCCGTTGAGATAAACCAGCAGATACCCGCCGGGTTCCACCTCGCACGCCGGGAAGGACCATTTCTGGGGGTCGGCGGGGTCGTCGGACAGGAAGAACCCCTGCAGCGACGCCGCTTCATCCCCCGTGTTGTACAGTTCGACCCACGCGGTGAAATCGCCGTTTTTATCGGTGAGGGTCTGGGTATCGTTGGTGGAATACTCGTTGATCACCACGTCGCACGCCACCGCTTCGCCGGGGCCGGCGGGGGTCTCCTTTCCGGCGTCGTCTTTGAGAACGCTGTTGGGCTCGCCGGGCGTGGGCATATGCAGAAGGCCGGTCTTGCCGCTGCTGACGCCGTAGCTCTCGTCCGTTCCCAGCGCCGGGAATTCCAGTTTGGAAACCAGCTTGCCGCCGTTGTCGTAAAGGAACAGGGTCTCTCCGTTTTTCGCGCTGAGGCCGAAATTCAGGCGGGCGTTTTCGGCGCTGCCGGTCTTTGCGGAACCTTTATCGGCATACAGGAGCACGAACCCGTGCGCCGGGATCTCGCCGCCGGAAAACACGTACTTTTCGGCGTCGGCGCTGTCGTCGGTGATGCTCCAGCCGGTGAGGTCCACCGCGCTGCCGCTGCCGTTATACAGCTCGATCCAGTCCGGATGGCCGCCGTCGTCGTCCGTATACGACTTGTGGTTGGACGCCATCACCTCGTTGATGCGCACGCCCTTGCCTCCCTTGCCGCACGCGCCGAGCAATACGCACAGCGCCAGCAATACCGGCAAAAGCGCAGAGAAATACCTTGCTTCTCTTTTCATACCCATATTCCTTCTCTCTCTGAAAAAAACATATCTCTGCAAACCGCGTCAGCAGCTGCGGCTTGCCCATAATTTCGCGTAATAACCGCCCTGCGCCAGAAGCGCTTCGTGGGTCCCCTTCTCCACGATTCTGCCGCCGTCCATCACGGCGATCACGTCGCAGTGCATCACGGTGGAAAGCCGGTGCGCCACGATGAAGCAGGTACGCCCGGCGGTGAGCTCGTCGAAGGCCTTCTGCACCTTGATCTCGGTGGCAAGGTCGATGCTGGAGGTGGCCTCGTCCAATATCAGGATGTTGGGGTCCGCCAGCATGGCGCGGGTGATGCACAGAAGCTGCTTCTGCCCCTGCGAAAGGGAGCCGCCGTCCTCGCCCAGCACGGTATCGTACCCCTGCGGCAGCCGTTTGATGAACGAATGCGCGTGGGTGCGCTTTGCCGCGGCGACCATCTCTTCGTCAGATGCGTCCGGCCTGCCCTCCAGCAGGTTTTCACGCACCGAAGCGTTCTTGAGCCAGGTATCCTGCAGCACCATGCCCACGTTGCCGCGCAGGCTCTTTTTGGTGATATTGCGGATATCCGTGCCGTCCAGCAGTATACTGCCGCCGTCGATCTCGTAAAAGCGCATCAGCAGGTTGATCACGGTGGTCTTGCCGCAGCCGGTGGCGCCCACGATGGCGGCCTTTTGCCCCTTCAGCACGCTGAGATCGAAGCCCTTTATAAATTCGCGGCTCTTATCGTAAGAAAACGCAACGTCCTTCAGCTCCACATTGCCCTGCGCCCTGCCGATATCCGCGGCTTCGGGCGGATCGGGCGGCTCGGCGGGGGCGTCGGTGAGTTCCCGCACCCGCGAAAAACAGGTGAGGGCGTTCTGCATCTCCGCAAACACACTGGATATCTCGTTAAAGGGCTTCGTATACTGGTTGGCAAACCCCAGAGCGCTCACGAGCAGGCCCACGGTGAGGCCGCCGCCCAGCACGCCCATTACGCTGAAGGCGCCGGTGAGCGCCACGCCGGCATACACCAGCGCGTTTACGAAACGGGTGCCTGGGTTGGAGATGGACGAGATGAAAATGGCCTTCAGCGAGGCGCTTTTCAGGTCCCCGTTCACCTTGTCGAACCTTCGCCCGGCGTTTTCTTCCTGCCCGAAGGCCTTTACGGTTTTTAAGTTGCCCACGGTTTCTTCGGTAAGGGCGGTAAGGCTGCCGCGGATGACCGCCTGCCGCTGGAAATACCGGAAGGAACGGTGCGCGATCAGGTGCGCCGTGACCAGTGAAAGGGGCGTGAGCAGCACCACGGTGAGCGCCACCTGCCAGCTGAGGCTGAACAGCAGCGCCAGCGTGCCGACGATGGTGATCACCCCTGAGAAAAACTGGGTGAAGCCTAAAAGAAGGCCGTCCGCAAAGCGGTCCACGTCGTTCACCACGCGGCTCAGCGTGTCGCCGGAGGGGTGGGAATCGAGATACGAAAGGGGCAGTATCTGTATTTTACGGAACGCGCCGTTGCGCAGGTCCCGGATCACGCTCTGGGTAACGCGGTTGTTTTCCGCCGCCGCCAGATAGGCGCCCACGGCGCTCACAAGGATCAGAACGCCGCTGAGCAGCAGGTTATTCTTTACGCCCGTCACGTCCACGTTCTGCGGGCCCAAAATCAGGTCGATACACCGGCCGAACAACAGCGGGATGCACAGGCTCAGCCCCGCGTTCACGGCGGAACACAAGAGCGAAAACAGCAGCCTGCCCCTGTAAGGGCGCAGCGCGCGCAGCAGCTTTTTTACGGTGCCTTTGGGGGCTTTTTTATCAGCCAACGCCGTCGCCCCCTTCCTCACAGCTGTAAATGAAGGCATAGGCGGGGCTCCGGGCAAGCAGCGCTTCGTGCCTGCCGCGGGCAGTGAGCGCGCCGTCTTCCAGCACCAGTATTTCGTCGCACCCGGCAACGCTGCCGGTACGCTGCGACACGGTAATGATCAGTTTCGCGCCCACCTTGCCGAGAGAGGCGCGCATGGCCTTTTCGGTGGCGGCGTCCAGCGCGGAGCCGGAATCGTCCAATATCAGGATCGGGGCGTTTTTCACCAGCGCCCGCGCCACGGCGATGCGCTGCTTCTGCCCGCCGGAGAGGTTGCGCCCGCCCTGCTCGATCAAAAGATCAAGCCCCTCGCCTTTTTCGTTTACGAAAGAGAGGGCCTGCGCCGTCTGAAGGGCGCTGAGCATCTCTTCATCGGAGGCGTTTTCGTTGCCCCACCGGAGGTTATCGCGCAGCGTGCCCGAAAACAGCACCGCCTTCTGGGGCACCACGGCAACAAGCCGCTGCAGGGTACCGGCGGAATACTCCTTCACGTTACGGCCGAAGAGCTTTACCTCGCCGGAAGTAACGTCGTAAAACCGGGGGATCAGATCGACCAGCGAGGATTTACCGGAGCCGGTAGCGCCGATCACCCCGAGGCTGCCGCCCGCCGCGGCAAAGGTGATATCGCGCAGAGAAAGATCGGCGTTTTCGCCGTACTTCAGGTCCGCGTGCAGGAATTCCACCGCCGGGGCGGACAGATCGGGCTGCGCGCCCGCTTCGGGGAAGGCCATATCCGTTTGTTCCGCCAGCACCGTTTCGATGCGTTTCGCCCCCGCGAGCGCCCGGGAGATCGTTACCACGAGGTTCACGAGCTTGATGAGCTCCACGAGGATCTGCGCCATGTAGTTATAGAGCGCCACCACGGCCCCCTGGGTGAGGACGCCGCTCTGCACCCGCAGCGCGCCGGTATAGATCAGCACGACGGTGGCGACGTTGATCAATATATAGGTAACGGGGTTCAGCAGCGAAGAAATTTTACCCGCGAAGAACGAGACCGAAAACAGGGTATCGTTTTTTTCGGCGAAGGCGGCGGTGTGCGCCTGCTCCTTCGAGAAGGCCCTGATCACCCTTACGCCGCTCAGGGCTTCGCGCACGTGGCCGAGCACCGCGTCGAGCTTCGTCTGCACCTTTTTGTAGAGCGGCATCGTGACGAGCATCACGCCCGCGATCACGACCCCCAGCACCGGCACGGCAGCCGCCGGGATCAGCGCGCTCTTTACGTCCACAGTGAAGCTCATGATCACCGCGCCGAACACCACGAAGGGCGATCTGAGCAGCAGACGCAGCGTTAAATTGACGCCGTTCTGGGCAAGCTCCGTATCGCTGGTAAGCCGGGTAAGCAGGGCGGAAGCGCCCATTTTATCGATTTTTGCATAGCTGAAAGAGGAAACGTGCCGGAACACCTCCGCGCGCAGATCCGCGGAAAAGCCCACCGCGGCCCGGGCGGAAAAATACTGGGCGGTCAGCGAAAAGGCCAGGCCCAGCAGCGCCATCACCGCCAGCTGCACCGTGCACCGCACGATATAGGAGGTATCGCCGTTAACGATGCCCACGTCGATAATATCTCTGACCACCAGCGGCACGAGCAGCTCCAAAAACGCCTCCGCCATTTTGAATAAGGGCGCAAGCACGCTGATCAGCCTGTATTTTTTAAGGTAGGTCACCATTAATTTCACGGCGTGGGTCTTCTCCGTTCAGATCACAGGTTTTCTTCGCTGAGGTACCGGTTGATGATATCCTTCACCGCGTCGGAATCATCGTACTGCAGCACGTGCTTTATAAAATCGCAGCCGTGCGCCTCGTGCAGCCGGTATGAGAGATACCACTGGGAGAGCATCTCGTAAAATACATCGTCCCCCATCCGCTGCTGCAGCTCGAACAGGAACGCGCCGCCAGCGTTATACACGTAGGCGCCGTAGCCTGCCGTGCTGTAGGCGCTGCAGGGCAGATTGATCGCGTGGCTGCCGTTTTCTGTAATGCTCCCTGCCGTTTGGGCAAGGTTTTCTCTCGTGGGGATCACGGTGACGTCTTTTTCGTCGCCGAAGGTCAGCCGGTCTACGTGCTTCAGCGCTTCGGGGGCGGCAAGCTGGTACAGATACGTTTCGCAGTAAGTGGCAAAGGATTCATCCAGCCACGGCTCCCGGTACTGGTCGTTGCCCACGGCGCAGTAAAACCACTGGTGCGCCACCTCGTGCGCCACGGTGACCGCGGCCTGATAATAGAAATCGGCGCTCATCTTCTTCGGCAGCGCCTCGATCACCAGCCCCGGCATCTCCATGCCGCCTGCATAGATGTAACCGGGCACGATATCCAGCTCTGTGTAGAGATAGCTGCCGATCTTTTCGTTATACAGCGAGATCGCCGCCGCGGCGTTTTCAAGCATCAGGTCGAACAGGGGCTGGAACTGTTCTTCGGCGGTACGGTACATCTTCAGCGTGACGCCGTCCGCCATGCGGGTCTCCACGGTCATGTAATCGCAGGCGATGATCGCCATCTCGCGCACGTTCGGCGCGTCGATCACGGTTACGCCGCCCTCAACGGTCTGGGTGCCGCTGGCGGCGATCACGTAGGATTCGGGCGCGGTGAGGCGCACGGTGTAATCCGCCATGGCGTTATACGTGCTCTCGCCTTCGTCGAAATAGGGAGAATCGTTCCATCTGCCGTCGGCAAACATCGCAAGCTGCGGCGCCCAGAAGGTGAGCATGAAGATCTTGCCGTTTTTATCTTTGCGATAGCCGAAGCGGTCATTCTTTTTCGGGATCACGGTAGAGAAACTCACCCGCAGGGTACGCGTTTCGCCGGGCGCAAGAGGCTCTTTTCCCAGATCCGCGAACACGCAGGTTTTATCGTTTTCAAAGCGGAGCGTATACGCGCTGCCGGACGCGCCTGCGATCTGCGTGACCGCTGATTTCGGCGAGATCGCGGGGGCGTAATAGCGAAAGCAGATCTCGCTCAGCGCCGCTTCGGAGGTGTTTTTGATCTGCACGTCCTCATAGCCGGAGGCGGTGTTCTTTTCGGTATCCAGCGCAACCACCATATCGTAACGGGACGCCGTGCAGCCCGCGGGGGCATGGGCAGGCTCGGAAAGCGCCGCCGCAACGGCGTTATTGGACGCGTCCAGCAGCAGCGCGGTATCGTCCGCCGGGCCGCCGCAGCCGGAGAAGCAGCAGAGCAGCAGAATCGCCGCAAGCACAAGCGCGGCAGGTCTGAAAAACGACCGCAGCATGGGTATCCGCCCTTTCTTTGTGTGTATTTAATAAATATATCATACTTTTGCGCAAAAAGCAACGGAATTTGCATGTAAAAAAGCTGTATTTTGCATACAGCGCGGGGGCAGTAAAAAACCGGGGTCTGCGCGTGTTTCATCGCAGGCCCCTGCAGCTTTTCACAGGCGGTTCTTTTTTTGTATCAGACCTCTTTGAATGGAATATTCTGCTCCTTCGCATACGCTTCGGCATAGCTGCCGGGGGCGCCGCAAATCGTAAGCTTTTCGCAGCCGTCGAACGCATTGGCGTCGATCTGCGTCACGCTTTCCGGGATCGTGATCTCCGTCAGGTTTATACAGTAGGTAAATGCATGCTCTTCAATGTTAGTCAAGCCGTTCGGGATCGGGATCTCAGTCAGGTTCATACAGAAGGCAAATGTATCTTTTTCAATTCTGGTTACGCCGTTCGGGATCGCAACCGATTGCAGGCTTTCACACCCACCGAACGCACCGTCTTTTATTACTGTTACCCCTTCCGGAATTGTAACCGCTTGCAGGCTTCTGCAATTATAGAATGCACTTTTTTCAATTACCGTTACCCCTTCCGGAATCGTAACCGAAAGCAGGTTTTTGCAGTTTTGAAATGCATAGCTTTCGATTCTTGTCACACTGGCAGGGATGATGACCGATTGTAGGTTTTCACATTCATTGAACGCTTCGTATCCGATTTCGGTCACACCTTCCGGAATGATGACCGAAAGCAGGCTTGTACAGTTTTGAAACGTATTTGATCTGATTTTCGTTACACCGTTTGGGATCGTGATCGAAGTCAGTTTTGAGCAATAACCAAACGCAACTTCACCGATTTCGGTCACACCGTTCGGAATTGTGATTGCTTTCACTCCACATTGTACAAACGCTTGATGTCCGATTTCTGTTATACTGTCGGGGAGCGTGATCGACGCAAGGTTGCAACATAAGAAGAATGTTCCGCCTCCGATCCTCGTTACACCGTCCGGGATTACAATAGACTCAAGGTTTTCACAAAAAGCAAATACAAAATTTCCGATTTCTGTTATACTGTTCGGAAGCTTAACGGAAATCAGACTTTTACAGCCATCGAATGCACCGCTTCCGATTTCTGTGATACCGTCCGGAACGGTTACTGACCGGGCATTTCCGAGATACCGATAAAAACCATCTCTGATAATGACAAACCCGTTGCTGTCCGCCAATGCAAGACATCCGCAAAACGCATCTTTTCCAATGCTTTTTACGCTGTCCGGAATCGTGATCGACTCCAGAGCTTCGCAGTTTGTGAATACACGGTCGCCGATTTCTGTCACACTGTCCGGGATCGTGACCGACGTAAGGCTTTTGCAGCCTGAAAACGCATTGTCTCCGATTCTCATCACGCTGTCCGGAATCGTAATCGACGTCAGATTTTCGCAGTTTTCGAATGCACTGTATCCGATTTCCGTTACACCGTCAGGGATCGTAACCGAAGTCAACCCGTTGCATGATTTGAAAGCAAAGCTTCCGATTTTCGTTATGCAGCCAGGAATATCCGGCACGGATTCTCTCCCGGAATATTGATAAAGGGTTCCGCTGAGGATTACAAAACCGTTCTTATCTGTCAGTGACAAACATCCGGTAAATACCCCTTCTCCGATTTTTGTCACACTGTCCGGAATTGTAATCGAACTCAGTTGGAAACAACAGGAAAATACTTGGTCTCCGATTTTCGTTACACCGTTAGGGATCGTAACCGAAGTCAGTTTTGAGCAATTACCAAACGCACTGTATCCGATTTCGGTCACACCTTCCGGAATTGTAATTGAAGTCAGGCTACTGCAATTGGAAAATGCAAAGTCTCCGATTTTCTTTACACCTTCCGGAATTGTGATCGACGTCAGGCTTTCGCAACCGGAAAATGTATCATCTCCGATTTCCGTTACCCCATCCGGGATGATAACATGCTCCTCCGTTCCAAGGTATTCATGCAGTATCCCGTTTTCAATCAAAAAATCTTCCTGCATATCATTCTCTCCTTTCATATTGGCTGTTTTACGTATCCGGCAGAGATTTTCCGTTTCGACCGTATGAATAATTGCCCGGGCGGCGGATCGGAAAAGACTTTTGCCCGCGCCGGAACGTTTCAAATAAACTATACCATAACCGAATCGTTTATACAAGCTTTTTTGAATATCGCGGGGGCAGTAAAAAACCGGGGCCTGCGTGTTTCATCGCAGGCCCCTGCAAAACCCCTCTCCGGAGGATTTCGGTCGCATTATGCAGCTCTGAACGGGATATCCTGCTCCCTTGCAAACGCTTCGGCACAGCTGCCGGGCTTGCCGCAGAGCGTAAGTTTTTCGCAGCCGTCGAACGCATGGGCGTCGATCTGCGTCACGCTTTCGGGCACCGTGACCGCGGTCAGGTTTCTGCAGTTCTTGAACGTGTATTCTTCGATCTTCGTCACGCTGCCCGGCACAGTGACCTCGCCGAGGGACGCGCAGCCGTCGAACGCCCAGGCGGAGATGCGGTTCACGCTCTCCGGGAGCTCCACCGACGCAAGGTGGCTGCAGTCGGCAAACGCGCAGGAACCAATGGTATTCACGCCTTCGGGGAGGGTGACCGAGGTCAGTTTTCTGCAGCCGTCGAACAGGAACGGGCTGATTTCGGTAACGCCTTCCGGGAGGGTGACGGACTCGATCTTTCTGCAGCCGCAGAAGGCGAACGCGCCGATCTTTTTCACGCTGTAAGGGATCGAGACCGACTCCAGCATCTCGCAGTTTCTGAACGCGGAATCGCCGATCTCGGTCACGCTCTCGGGCACCCTGACCGAAGTGACCCCCCAGGCGCAGTCGCGGAACGCCTCGTCGTCGATGCATACGACGCCATCGGGCACGTTGACCTCGGGACGGGAGAACCCGGCGTGATTATTGTAAGCATAAAGAATGTTTCTGATAATGGTGAAGCCTTCGGGATCCGAAAGGGCTTTGCAGCCGCTGAACGCGCCGCTGCCGATGGTTGTGACGCTCTCCGGCAGGGTGATCGAAAACAGATTCGAGCACCCTTCAAACGCATGGGAACCGATCTCGGTCACACCCTCGGGGAGATTCACCTTCATCAGGTTTCTGCAATCGGTGAACGCGGAATCACCGATCTTCTCCACCCCGGTCGGGAGAACAAGCGTGATAACGCTCTCGTGCCCCGCGAACGCCTCGTCTGCGATCTCGGTCACACCGTCCGGGACGGTAACGTTTGCCGTAACGCCGTCGTAGTTGAAAAGAGCATTGTTTCTGACCATCGTTTCGTTCTTCATTGTTCTGTCTCCTTTTTCTCCGGGCCGACCGGGTTATTTTTATGATAAGGACCTTTCTGCGCCGTGCGGCGTGAGCGTCCGCATCACTTATCTCCACGGCCTTATCTTACACCGTGCCGTTCCCCGGAAAAAAAGGGGGAAGAGGCCCTTCTGCGGGCAATCACCCCGGGGCGGGCGACGCATATAATAAAACTGCGGGCGCGCATGGCGCCCGTATCTGACACGAGAGGAGGCTGTTTATGGCTGAATATACGTTTCCGCTGAATGGGGGCTTATTAAACAAACCCACCGCCGTACAGAGCTTTGCCGCGGCGGAGCCCGCCGGATGCGGCTGCTGCCGCCCCGTTGTGAGCTGCGCCTGCCTGATCCCCGGCCCCATGGGCCCGCAGGGTGAGACCGGCCCCGCCGGGGCGCAGGGCCCCGCAGGCCCGCAGGGTGAGACCGGCCCGGCAGGGGCGCAGGGCCCCGCAGGCCCGCAGGGTGAAGCCGGCGTAACGCCCACCTTCACCATCGGCACGGTGACCGCGGGCGACACTGCCGCCGTAACGCTCACCGGTACGGCGCCGGACTACGTTCTGAATTTCGTTCTTCCCACCGCGGCGCCGGCAAAAACCTGACGGCAGCGGTAGGCGCGTTCCGGCGGCACTTTTTACGGAAAATCCGCCGGTGAACACTTTACAAAAGCCGAAAATGTGATACAATGGTTTCAAGCTTTTTCTGAGGAGACGAGACCATGTATGAATCCGTAACGACCCCGAAGCCCCGCAGAGACCGAATGATGCTGGTGCTGATACTGGCGGCGGTGGTGCTTCTCGCTGCGGTAACGCCGCCGATCTTCATCGCGCTGAACGCAAGCTACCGCTACCACAACTTCGTGCTTGATTTTTCAAACGATCTGGTGGACGCGCGCAGTCACGGCACGATCACGTTTACCGAAAACGGAGAATCCTGTTCCGTTTCTCCGGACGCGGTGAGCAGCATGTTCGTAAGGGTCACCGATTACGGCCTCGGCCAGACGCTGAAGGAACTGCCGGACGCGCCCTGCTTTACGGTATCGCTGCCCAACGGCACGGTGCTGACGCTGTACGATACGCCGAAGGACCCGCCCGAGGACAGTGAATACGATCTGCCCCGCGGCACCACGATATACTACGTGCCCGCCGAAGGCAAGCCCTTTCTCTATCTGCAGAGGCAGTTGCTCTTTGAGGACGCTGTAAGGCCGCTGCACGCGGGCAGATGACCCATTCCCATAAAAAACGGACGCCCCGGTCAAATCCGGGGCGTCTTATATTCTGCGTTTTACGTATCCCATATCTCCCTGATCAGGTCAAGGCACAGGGCGTATACGCCGTTGTCGTCCGCGAGCCGTTCCTCTCCCGTTGTGAGCACAACGGCGGCCCTTTTGGCCACGGGGTCAAACACGTAGGCTGCATACATGCCGTAGGCGGAGCCGGTGTGCACGTACACCGTTTGCCCCTCGATCACGTCCGTCTGGATCTGGCTGCCGTAAGCCACGTCGAACCCGGATTCCGATACGCGTGACGTCAGCATTTCTTCTACCGTTTCGGCGGAGAGCACGGCCTCCCCGTCCACGTCGTTGCCCTCGTGGATCAGCACCCCCAGAAGCTTTACGTAATCCTTTGCGGAAATGATCAGATTCCCGGCGCCGAGGGAGAGATCCACGCCCAGACCCTTGCTTTCGATGCCTGAGAGCGTATCCGCCGAAAGATCGCCCTCGCCGTAGATATCGCCCATGTCGGAGGTATCCTGCAGACCGGCGTATTCAAACGAAGCGTCGATACCCAGCGGCCCAAAGAGGTATTCCTGCGCCAGTTCGCTCAGCGATCGGCCCGTGGCGCGTTCCGTTAAACAGGCGAGCACGCAGTAGCCGAAGTTGGAATACTCGTATTCCGTGCCGGGCTCCGATTGCAGATAGGTATCGCGCTCCGAAAACAGGCCCTCGTAATATATGTACGATTTCTCCACGGCCAGCGAGGAAGTGTGGGCCATCAGCATCGACGGCGTGATCGCCGTATCGGGGTAGCGCGGGTTGCGGCATTCTTCGCCGAAATACACCGAAATATCTTCGTTTTCATCCACATACCCCAGCTCGGCGGCCTTCATGAAAACTGCCGAAACCACCAGCTTCGACAATGACGCCACCCGGTATTTCGTGCCGTCGGTCACCGGACGCAGCGTGTCGAGGTCCGCGTAACCGTAACAGAAGGTTCTGATGTCTTCGCCGTCCAGCAGGGCAAGCTGCACCGCCGCCGCGCCGTAACTATCTGTGAGCTCACGCATGGTTTCACCCGCCTCTTCGGAAAATCCGCTGTAGGTGTGGGTTTTGGTGACGTTTTCTTCCTGCTGCGCGGAAGACGCCGGGGCCGACGACGAAGTGCCCACAGTATCTGAATCCGCGGTTGCGTTCCTGCCGCAGCCCGTAAAAAGGCCCGGCAGCAGAAGCGCCGCGGCAGCTGAGAGGATAAATATTCTTTTTGAGGTTTTCACGGTCGGTTCACCCCGCTTCTCTGATCTGCGCCCAATATACCACGGTTCGTTTAAATGAGATTTAATTCGCGCCTTAAAACGGATCAAAATCTCTTTCGGCACGGGAGAAAAAAATACTTGAAAAAGCCTGCCGGATATGTCATAATAAACGCATAATTATACAGTGTAAAGCCTGTGAAAAAAGGAGGAGATCCGAATGAAACCGGAAGACAGACGTCTGCTCAAACCCAGCTTTGCGATCGCCGCGGTGCTGGTCGCTGTGCTGCTTCTGAGCACCCTGGTGGTGACCGAACGCGGCAGCTGCGGCGAAAGCCTCTCATGGAAGCTGCGCGCCAACGGCCGCCTGACGGTGCAGGGCAGCGGCCCGATACCGGATTACGACGCGAAAGAGGATCCCTCGCCCTTCTATAACCGCAGCGTGGTAACGGCGGACCTGCAGGAAGGGATCACCGCCATCGGCGCCAACGCCTTCAACGGCTGCCTGAACATGCGGCGGATCGTTATTCCGCAGAGCGTGGCTTCGATCGGCGCGAAGGCGTTCAGCGGCTGCACCAAGCTGGGCGTACTGGATATCGATAAAGACAACAAGGCCTTCACCTTTGAAAACGGGACGCTGTTCACCGCCGACGGCACGGCACTTCTGTTCCGTTCGCAGCAGGCGGGCGAAAAGGATTACACGGTGCCCCAGGGCGTGACCGCGATCGCGGAGGAGGCGTTTTTCGGCAACAAAAAGCTCACCCGGATCGACCTGCCCGAGAGCCTGACCGAAATCGGCGAAGGCGCGTTCCGCGGCTGCACAAGGCTTGTAAATATCACGGTGCCCGAGAAGCTGGATTTCAGCTTTAAAGACGGCGTTCTTTACGGCAAAGACGATACCGTGCTTCTCTTCTGTTCGCCCGCGGCGGGCAAAGAGAGCTTTACCGCGCCCTCGGGCGTGAGAGCCATCGGCGCATCGGCATTCTCCGGCTGCAAGGCCCTTACCTCGGTCACGCTTCCCGCGCTGCTCACGTCCATAGGCGAAGACGCGTTCCGCGGCTGCACGAAACTGACCGACGTGTATTTTCAGGGGACCGAAGAAGCCTGGAACAAAATCGCAGGCAGCGCCGAGGCGTTTGCTGCGCTTGAAGACGTTACGATCCATTTTCAGTGATTTCTTTTTCGCGGAATAAATTGACAAAGCCGCCGCGATAGGCTATACTGTAAAAAAGCAGAAAAACCGCTGCGCCGCGAAACCGGCGGGCGGGCGCACATTCAGATAAGGAGCAATCGATATGGACCCTGTACTGCATCGCATCATCTTTCCCTTCGGCATCATTCTGCTGCTGTTCGCCGCGCTTCTGTTCCGCTTCAGAAGAAGAAGGCTGGGGCGCATCTTCTTCGCCGTGATCGCCGCCGTTTGCCTTTGCATTACGGTGTATTACGGGCTTGATTTAGAGCGGGATCATATCGTAACGGTATCCGGCGTGCTGGTGGAAGACGAAAAGCCCTTCAAAGAACCCGGCTACTGCGACGTGCACTTCACGGTGACGGATACCGGAGAGAAGATCTCGGTATGCATGCCGAAAAAGGTTGTGGAATCCATTTTGTCAGACGCGGTTTACGAGATCCGCTACGCCGCGCGCACCGGCATGCTGATTGAGATCAGCGAACCGGGCAAAAAGCTCCCCTCGACGGATGAATCGACCACAGGCGCGGCAGACGCCGCAGACGTGATCACCACGGGCGAGGCAGATACCTCCTCCGTACCCGCCACGGCTCCGTAACCCGCTCACGGTACGGGCACCGCTTTTTCACGGCGCGAAAGCGCCGTTTTTTCTTTTGCCTATTTACTTTTTCAGATTTTTGTATTATACTGTAGAATTGAATTAATATATAAAGGTGAACCTATATGAGTAATTTCAACGTTCTTCCGGCGCCCGCGAACATGACGCCGGAGCACTACGACGAGACTGTTTCAAAAAGAGACCTGCCCGCAGGCGCCTGCGTGACCCGTTTCGCGCCCAGCCCCACGGGCTATATGCACGTGGGCAACCTGCGCACCGCGCTTTACACCTATCTCACCGCGCGGCACTCCGAAGGCGTGTTCATTCTGCGCATCGAAGATACCGACCAGGGCCGCAAGGTGGAGGGCGCAACCGACGTGATCTATCAAACCCTGACCGAGACGGGCCTGAGCTGGGACGAGGGCCCGGACAAGCCCGGCAAGGTAGGCCCCTACGTGCAGAGCGAGCGCATGGGTATTTTCAGGGCCTGGGCGGAAAAGCTGGTGGCCGAGGGCAAGGCCTATTACTGCTTCTGCACCGAGGAGCGGCTTGAGAAAATGCGCGAAGACCAGGTGGCCTCCGGCATGGCCGTGGGCAGCTACGACCGCCACTGCCGCAGCTTAAGCAAAGAAGAGATCGAAGAGAACCTGAAAAACGGCGTGCCCTACGTGATCCGCCAGAAAATGCC
>JAEEGL013740077.1_pt1 | contig 22374 bp, 15 predicted proteins | sample 9134231 | NCBI WGS metagenome assembly JAEEGL01 (sample SAMN16246548, study PRJNA631951) | gut metagenome | biome: gut microbiome; feature: rumen; material: fiber-attached | host: Bos | place: Iran: Karaj | collected 2018-10
AAAAATGACAAGCGGTAAATGTCAAATTCCGGAGGAAAAGAATCGTGTTTATCAACAAAGCAAGCGACGGAGCAAATAACAGAATCGGAGAAAAGCTTACAAAAAAGAGAAAAGAAATCATGCTGTCGCAGAAGAAATTTGCCGACAGATTGCAGCTGCTTGGATTGGACGTCGATAAAAATGCGATTCAGCGGATCGAATGCGGCAAACGATTTGTCACGGATATTGAGCTTGTCTATATTTGCAAGGCCCTCGGGACCACACCGAATGAACTGTTATCCTGGGATTGCAGCGAACCGGTCTTCGGCGCCTGAATGGAACCAAACGAAAAAAAGAAGACGATTGCTCGCCTTCTTTTTGCGTCTGCTCGGTTAAACGTTCTTGCCGCAGCAGTTTTTGTACTTTTTGCCGCTCCCGCAGGGGCAGGGGTCGTTGCGGCCGACCTTGAGCCGCTTCGGCTTCACAACGGGCTTGCTGCCGTCCTCCGCGGGCGTTTCAACGGGCTTGGCGACCTGTTCGCGCACAACGGGTGCTTTGCGCACGGCAACATGGAGAAGGTTCCGAACGGCGCTTTCGCGGATCTCGGCGATCATCTGATCGAACATCTCGGTGCCTTCGGAGGTGTAGGCGTTCACGGGGTCGGTCTGACCGTAAGCGCGGAGTCCGATGCCTTGCCGAAGCTGATCCATCGCGTCGATGTGATCCATCCAATGCGTATCGACGGCACGGAGCAGCATGATGCGTTCCACCTCGCGCATATCCACGCCCTGTTCGGAGAGTGCCTGCTCTTTATCCTTGCGCCGCTTGGCAACGACCTCGGACGCACGGGTAAGCACATCGTCGATCGACGCATGCTTTTTCTGCTTGATATCCGGGAAGAAATCCATCGGAACAACGCCGCACAGATCGGAGAGCTCCTTGGAAACAGCGTCCAGGTTCCAGTCGCCGCTCTTGCCGTGTTCGCTGCAGTACGTGCGAACGATGCTTTCCACGGTTTCGGACATCATGCTGTCAAAGGTCGCGGAAAGGTCCTCGCCCATAAGCACCTTGCGTCTTTCGCCGTAGATGACCTCACGCTGCTGATTCATTACATCGTCATACCGCAGTACGTTTTTGCGCATCTCAAAGTTCGCACTTTCAACGCGCTTCTGCGCCGATTCGATCTGCTTGGTGATGAGTCCGTTTTCGATCGGGAAATCATCATCGGGACTCAGCCGCTGCATGAGACCTTCCACGCGATCCGCGCCGAATCGCCGCATCAGATCATCCTTGAGCGAAACGTAGAACCGTGTGCTGCCGGGGTCCCCCTGACGGGCGGCACGTCCGCGCAGCTGATTGTCAATCCGTCGGCTTTCGTGCCGTTCGGTTCCTAAGATGTGCAGACCGCCGAGCTTGACGACCTCGTCGTGCTCGCGATCGGTTTCCACTTTGAATTCGTCGTACAGCCGCTGATATTCGGCACGCGCAGCAAGGATCTGTTCATCATCGGTCACGGCGTGTCCCGTCGCTTCTTCAATGAGCTCCTCGTCCATGCCCTGCTGCCGAAGCGCTTTGCGCGCGAGAAAGCCGGGGTTGCCGCCGAGCAGAATATCCGTTCCGCGGCCGGCCATATTGGTAGCGATGGTGATCTGACCGAGCTTGCCGGCCTGCGCGACGATCTCCGCTTCCTTGGCATGGTACTTTGCGTTCAGGACTTCATGCTTGAGTCCATCCCGTTTTAAGAGCGCGGAGAGGTATTCGCTTCGCTCAACCGAGATCGTGCCGACAAGGATCGGCTGTCCGGTCGCATGAATCTGCTCGATCTCCTTGACGACTGCGCGGAACTTGCCCTCCTCGGTAAGATATACGCAGTCCTTGAAGTCCTGTCGTATATTTGGCTTGTTGGTCGGAATCTCCACGACGTCAAGGTCGTAGATGCCCGAGAACTCGTCTTCTTCAGTCTTGGCGGTACCGGTCATGCCGGCGAGCTTATGGAACATGCGGAAATAGTTCTGGAACGTGATCGTTGCAAGCGTTTTATTCTCGCGCTCTACCTTCACACCTTCCTTCGCTTCGAGGGCCTGATGCAGACCTTCGCTGTAGCGGCGTCCGATCATCAGACGTCCGGTGAATTCATCGACGATCAGCACCTGACCGTTCTGCACGACGTAATCGCGATCCCGTTCAAAGAGCGCGTGCGCGCGCAAAGCCTGCTTGATGTAATGGTTCAGCTCGGTGTTCTCAACATCGGCAAGGCTGTCGACCTTGAAGAACGATTCTGCCTTCTTGATACCCTCTGCGGTGAGCATAACGGTGCGGCGCTTGATGTCGCACATATAGTCGCCGCTTTCCGGCTGATCCTCGCCGAGCAGCTGATCGGACTTCGAAACCTCTTTGATGTTCTCTCCACGCTGCAGCCTTCGCACGAACCGATCCGCTTCCTGGTATAGGAATGAAGATTCCTCGCCGTGGCCGCTGATGATCAAAGGCGTTCGCGCTTCGTCGATCAGGATCGAGTCAACCTCGTCGACGATCGCGTAGTGCAGTTCACGCTGCACCATGTTCTCCTTATAGACGCACATATTGTCGCGCAGATAGTCAAATCCGAACTCGTTGTTCGTTCCGTACGTGATATCGCATGCATAGGCTGCGCGGCGCGCGTCATTATCGAGATCGTGCACGATACAGCCAACGGTCATGCCGAGAAATTTGTAAATCTGACCCATCCATTGCGCGTCACGTTTGGCCAGGTAATCGTTGACCGTAACGATATGGACGCCGCGTCCTTCGAGCGCGTTCAGGTAAGCGGGGAGGGTTGCGACAAGCGTCTTTCCTTCGCCGGTTTTCATCTCTGCAATGCGTCCCTGGTGCAGCACCATGCCGCCGAGCAGCTGCACGTCGAAATGCCGCATCCCTACGGTGCGAACCGCTGCTTCGCGAACGGCAGCGAACGCGTCGCAAAGCAAATCATCCAGCGTCTCTCCGTTTGCGAGTCGTGCGCGGAACGCTTCGGTACATCCGCAAAGCTGCGCATCGCTCATCGCCTGATAGGTCGGCTCAAGCGCGTTGATCCGATCGACGCGCGGCCGCAATTTCTTCAGCTTGCTCTCACTCGTGCTGCCAAGCAAGAAATCCAAAAATCCCATGACCATACTCCTGTCATTTTATCGTATTCGCATTATAACACAATTTTTTCCATTCGAAAAGCCCTGATTGTGACCGTACCGAAAACGATTCTTGAACGGCGCGAAAACATTCCTCCACAACATCGGACCGTTACCCTTTTGACGGGTGAAAACCATGTAACATTTGAGCAAAATCGGGAGTTTCTTCTCTATTATTATTTACACCGTTTCGAAAATATGGTATACTGTCAAGGACTGTATGAGGGGGAGAAGGCTTTGCATATCAGAGGGCTGAAACTGAACAATTACCGGAATTATACCGGTTTGGAACTGTCGCCCGCTCCCGGCCTGAACGTGTTTCGGGGAGATAATGCTGCAGGCAAGACCAACATTCTGGAGTCAATCTTCCTCTGCGCGCTCGGGCGCAGCCATCGTACCCCGCGGGATACGGAGCTGCTGAAGGAGCATGAGCCGTTCGGCAGCGTCGCTCTGTATCTTGAGACACGCGGCGGAACACGGTCGATCCGGATTGAATTGATCGAGGGCGAACGCAAACGCGTCTGGATCGATGAAACAGCGACAACGCGGACCGGGGAGCTGATGGGGTGCCTGAATGTTGTGATGTTCTCGCCTGAGGATTTGCAGCTCGTCAAGGATGGGCCGGCGGAACGGAGAAGGTTCCTGGATATGGAACTGAGCCAGCTGAAGCCTGCGTATTACTACCATCTGCAGCAGTACAACGGAGCGCTGAAAAGCCGCAATCTGCTTTTGAAAGAGGACCCGATCCGATACGATATGATCGAGCTCTGGGATGAGCAGCTCGCGCGGCTCGGAAGCAAGATTATAGCAGAGCGCGCCCGGTTTATCGAAAAGCTCTCGCAGCTTGCAAATACGCTGCATCTTCGCATGAGCGACGGAAAAGAGGATCTGCTCGTGCGATACGAACCGTCTGTCCCGTTTGCGGATGAGGAACGGCTCATGGAAACGTTGCAGATGCAGCTGACGGATCGGTTGGAACGGGATATTTTCCGAGGTTACACGTCGGTCGGTCCGCATCGGGATGATCTCGGGCTGCTGCTGGACGGGCGGGATGTACGTGTATACGGCTCGCAGGGACAGCAACGGACGGTTGCTCTCTCGCTCAAACTCAGCGAGATCGAACTGATTCGCTCTCTGCGCGGAGAACGGCCGGTGCTGCTGCTCGACGATGTGTTTTCCGAGCTGGATGCCGGCCGGCAGGCAAGGTTGTTGGACGTTGTGTCCGACTGTCAGGCGTTTGTGACCTGCACGCATCTGGAGGAGTTTGCAGCGATCGAACAGCTTTCCATGCAGGTCTGGCACGTGGAAAACGGAACGGTTTCGGAGGTGTAATATGCTGCTGCATATCGGAGAGAATCGATTTGTGCCGAGCGCATCGGTCGTGGCGATTGTGCCTGCGGACAAAGTCTCGGCGGATACGGAGCGGCTGATCCGTGATTGCGTGGAGATCGGGCGGTACTATCCGTCTTACGGACGACCGAAGTCGTATGTGATCGCAACGCGGGAAGACGCGACCTATGTGTACGCCGCATCGACGGCGGTGGAAACGCTCAAGGAACGAATCAAAGAAGGATAATCGCGGGGACGGGGTCCCGATCGGAAAGAAAGAGAAACGGAGAAACGAAATGGAAGACATTCAGCATGAAGTTCAGGGCAATTACGATGCATCGCAAATTCAGGTGCTTGAAGGGCTTGAGGCGGTGCGCCGTCGTCCCGGCATGTATATCGGCTCGACTGATTCGCGCGGCTTGCATCATCTTGTGTATGAGATCGTTGATAACTCGATCGACGAGGCGATGGCGGGCTACTGCGACCATGTGACAATTACGATCCACGAAGGGGAGATCGTCTCAATTCGAGACAACGGACGCGGCATCCCTGTCGGATATCATGAAAAAACCGGAAAGGATGCGCTTGAAGTCGCGCTGACGATTCTGCACGCGGGCGGCAAGTTCGGCGGCGGAGGCTATAAGGTTTCCGGCGGTCTGCACGGCGTCGGTCTGTCCTGCGTCAACGCTCTGTCCGATGATCTTGTTGTTGAAGTGCGGCGTGACGGAAAGATTCATCGGCAGCGCTATCAGCGAGGCATTCCGCTCACGGGCGTAGAGATCGCAGGAACCTGCGAAGCGTCCGATACCGGAACGATGGTCACATTCCATCCCGATCCCGAGATTTTTGATGAGGTCAAGTTCGATTTCGATAAGCTGAAGTCGCGTTTGCGGGAGCTTGCGTTTTTGAATGCGGGCGTTCGGATCACTGCGATCGATGAGCGCGAAGCAAGCAAGATGAAGCGGGATTACTGCTTCGAGGGCGGCATCCGGTCGTTCGTTTCCCATTACAACAAAAACAAAGAGGTGCTGCATCCCGAACCGATGTATTTCACCGCAAAGAAGATCGATAACGGTGAGGAAACCGCCACGGTCGAAATTGCGATGCAGTGGAACGACGGCTACAACGAGGATGTGTATACCTATGCGAACAACATCAACACGCACGAGGGCGGCGCGCATCTCGATGGGTTTAAATTGGCTTTAACGCGGACCGTCAACGACTACGCAAAGCGCGCGAATCTGCTGAAGGATAAGGACGGAACGCTCTCGGGCGAGGACATTCGCGAAGGACTGACGGCCGTGATCTCCGTGAAGCTGCAGGAGCCGCAGTTTGAGGGACAGACGAAGACCAAACTCGGCAATGCCGATATTCGTCCGCTCGTCTCCGGCGCTGTGACGCAGGGATTGAACCAGTTTTTGGACGAAAACCCCGCGATCGGCAAGGTTATCGTCGATAAGTGCCTGATGGCCTCCCGGGCAAGGGAAGCGGCCAGAAAGGCGCGGGATCTGACCCGCCGCAAAACCTTGCTGGATTCCACGGCGCTGCCGGGCAAGCTGGCCGACTGTCAGGAAAAGGATGCGTCGAAGTGCGAAATTTTCCTCGTTGAGGGCGACTCGGCAGGCGGTTCGGCAAAAATGGGACGCAATCCGAAGTACCAGGCAATCCTGCCGCTCCGCGGCAAGATTCTGAACGTCGAAAAGGCGCGGCTCGACCGTATGCTGGCAAGCGATACGATTAAGTCGATGATCACCGCGTTCGGCGCGGGGATCGATTCCGAGTTTGACGAGTCGAAGCTCCGTTACCATAAGATCGTCTGCATGACCGATGCCGATGTCGACGGAAGCCATATCCGCATTCTGCTGCTGACGTTCTTTTACCGGCATATGCGTCCGCTCGTGGAGAACGGATACGTCTATATCGCGCTGCCGCCGCTTTACAAGGTGAAGCGCAACAAGTTCCTTCGTTACGTCTATTCCGATGAGGAACTGGAGGCAACCCTGAACGAGATCGGGCAGGACCCGAAACCGGATATCCAGCGGTATAAGGGACTCGGCGAGATGAACCCGGAGCAGCTTTGGGAAACGACGATGGATCCCGAGAACCGGATCATGCTCAAGGTTACCGTGGACGACGCGGTCGAAGCCGATCGGCTGTTCACGCTGCTGATGGGCGACAAGGTTGAACCCAGGCGCGAGTTCATCGAGCAAAACGCGAAGCTTGTCACCGATCTGGATGTGTAATGAGGTGGAGTTATGAGTGAAACAATTCGTCCGATCAATCTCGAACACGAGATGCAAAAAAGCTTCATCGCATATGCGATGTCGGTCATCACAAGCCGTGCGCTTCCCGATGTGCGCGACGGTATGAAGCCGGTGCATCGCCGTATTATGCACACGATGGAGGAGCTTGGCGTCACGCCCGATAAACCGACGCGTAAGAGCGCGCGTATCGTCGGCGATTGCATGGGTAAATATCATCCGCACGGCGACAGCTCCGTGTATGATGCGATGGTCCGTCTTGCGCAGGATTTCAATACGCGTTATCCGCTCGTTGAAGGACAGGGCAACTTTGGCTCGGTCGACGGCGACGGGGCGGCGGCCATGCGTTACACCGAAGCGCGCCTGAGCAAGATGGCGATGGATCTGATGCGCGATATCGATAAGGATACGGTGGATTTTCAACCGAACTTCGACGGTACGCAGCAGGAGCCGGTCGTTTTGCCTGCAAGATTCCCGAATCTGCTCGTCAACGGAAGCAATGGCATCGCTGTCGGAATGGCAACGAACATGCCGCCGCACAACCTCGGCGAAACGATCGATGGGCTTGTAGCATTGATTGACAATCCGGATATCTCGGTGGATGAGCTGATGGCCTATATTCCGGGACCGGACTTCCCGACCGGCGCGATCATTCTCGGCAAGCAGGGCATTGCGCAGGCATATCGCACGGGACGCGGCAAAATTTACGTGCGCGCGCGCACCGAGATCGAGCAGATGTCCGCATCCAAGAGCCGCATTATCGTGACCGAGATTCCGTATCAGGTCAACAAAGCGGGCCTTGTGAGCCGCATTGCGGATCTCGTGCACGAAAAGAAGCTGGAGGGCATCTCCGACCTGCGCGATGAGACCGACCGTAACGGCACACGGATCGTCATTGAACTCAAGAAGGATGTGAACGCAAATGTCGTTTTGAACAACCTGTTCAAGCATACCGATATGCAGGCGACATTCGGCGTCATCAATCTTGCGTTGGTTGACGGTGAACCCAAGATTTTAACGCTGAAGCAGATTCTGTACTATTACCTTGAGCACCAGAAGGAGGTCGTTACGCGGCGTACGCGCTTCGATCTCGGACGGGCAAAGGAGCGTCTGCATATCATTGAGGGCCTTTTAAAGGCGCTCGATCATATCGACGAAGTCATTCGCATCATTCGCGGCAGCGAAACCGCGCAGATCGCCAAAGAACGGCTTTGCGCCACGTTTGATTTTTCCGAGCGTCAGGCACAGGCGATCCTCGATATGCGCTTGCAGCGCCTGACCGGACTTGAACGTGAGAAGCTTATGGACGAGGATAAACAGCTGCGGGAACGCGTCGCGTATCTCGAGGCGATCCTCGGCTCCGAGCATCGGCTCATGGAAGTCATTAAAGAGGAAGCGCTCGATGTGAAAGCGCGGCTCGGCGACCCGCGGCGTACGGAGATCGCGCCGATGCCGGACGATATTGAGCTCGATGATATCATTCAGGAAGAGCAAATGACCGTCACAATGACGCATTTCGGCTACATCAAACGGACGTCGACCGATGCGTTCAAAGCGCAGAACCGGGGCGGCAAGGGCGTCAAAGGGCAGGCAACGCGGGATGAGGACTATGTGGAGCGGATGCTCGTTTCAAGCACGCATGCGCCGATCATGTTCTTCACGAATTACGGCCGCGTGTACCGCATCAAGTGCTATGCGATTCCCGAAGCGAGCCGCACCTCGAAAGGAATTCCGGTTGTGAATTTCCTGCAGCTGCAGACGGGTGAAAAGGTCACCGCGATGTTTGTGGTCCCGCGGGAAGTGGAGGAGCACGGGTTCCTCGTAACCGCCACACGCAACGGATTGATCAAGAAGACCCGGATTGCCGATTGCGGCAACATCCGCAAGGGCGGCCTGCTGCTGCAGACGATTCGCGAGGGCGACGAGCTGATCGCCTGCGAGATGTCGAGCGGGGACGATGAATTCATCCTTGCCTCGCGTGAAGGCAAGAGCATCCGCTTTAATGAAGCGGGTGTGCGGCCGACAGGCCGCGGCGGCATGGGCGTACGCGGCATCCAGCTGACCGGCGAGGATGTGCTGATTGATCTGGTAAAGATCCGCAAGGGCGGCATGCTCCTGACCGTAACCGAAAAGGGTCTCGGCAAACGGACACCTGAGGATCAGTATTCGATCCAGGGTCGTGGCGGCAAGGGAATCGTTGCCATGAAAGCCACCGAAAAGACCGGAGGACTTGCTGCGCTGCGCATGACCGACGAGGATGAGGATCTGCTGCTTGTGCGGGACGATGGAATCATCATGCGGATGCCGGTTGATCAGATCTCGATCATCGGGCGCAACACGCAGGGTGTACGACTGATGCAGGTCGGCGAAACCAATTCGATCGCTTGCGTCGCGCTGCTCCCGCATCAGGAGATCATTGAGGATGAGGAAGTTCCGGAGGGCGCCACTGAGCAGACGGAAGCGGTTCCGCAGCCCGAGCAGGAGTAACCGATTCGGACCGCTCGCGTACGACATAGGCGCATGATGGCTGTTTCGAACGAACTGAAATCGTTTGCCGCGCGGCTGCCGGTTCCGCTGTACGCGGTCGGCGGCTGCGTGCGTGACGCACTGCTTGGGAAGGTTTCCCACGATATGGACCTTTGCAGCGCGCTTCGACCGGACGAGATGCGCCGGTATGCGCATGAAGCGGGCTATGATTGCCCGGTGGTCAACGAACGGCTCGGAACGGTGCTGCTGTGCATCGGGGATGAGCGGTATGAGCATACAACTTTTCGAACCGAATCCTATCCGCAGGGCGGCGCGCATGCGCCGGAATCGATTGCATTTACCGATTCCATCCGGGCGGACGCCTTGCGCAGGGACTTTTCGATCAATGCGCTGTACCGGGACGTCCTTACAAACGAGCTCGTTGATCCGACGGGCGGTATGCGGGATCTGGAGAGACGTGTGCTGCGAACAACCACCGTGGATCCGACCGTGATTTTGCAGGACGACGGGCTGAGAATCCTGCGCCTTGTCCGATTTGCAGTCACCACGGGGTTTGCGGTGGAGGAGGCAACGTGGGATGCGGCGAAGACGCACGCTGCGCTTTTAAACGATATCGCATGGGAACGGAGAAGGCAGGAGCTCGACCGTATTCTGGAAACGGATGACGTGCTTTTGGCATTGCATTTGTTGACGGAGTTGCATGTTTGGCCATACCTGATTCCCGAGATCTGCGAAGCTGCGAACGTGCCGCAGCGCCCCGAGTATCATCGATACGATGTGCAGGAACATCTGTTCCATAGCGCAGCGATGGCAGAGCCGGATGCAACGCATCGGTTGATGGCACTGCTGCATGACATCGGAAAGCCGAGATGCCTTCTGGAAACCGGGGACTTTCATCGGCATGCCGTGTACGGCGAACAGATGACGCTGACCATATTGCGGCGGTTGACATATCCGAAGGCGTTTGCCGCGCGTGTTGCGACGGCGGTGCGGATGCACATGTTCGATCTCGATGGACGCGCGAAGGAATCGACGATTCGAAAGCGGTTCGTCATGCTTGGACGGCAGGGAACGGAGGATCTGATCGCTTTGCGCGAAGCGGACATTCGCGGCAGCGGGTATGAGACCGAGTACGCAGCGACGCGTTGGCGCACGGTATATGAACAGATGCAGTGGGACGGCTGCCCCTGGAGTGTGGACGAGCTGGACATCACCGGACGTGAGATCATGGAAACGCTTCAGATTCCGCCTTCGGCGGCGGTTTCCGAGATTAAACGGCAGCTGCTTCTGCATTGCGCGTGCCATCCGCAGGACAATCGGAACGCAAAGCTTCAAATTTGTGTGAAGGATTATGCGATCCGAACGAATAAATGCGATTCAAAACGGAACAAAGTGTGAAATTTTCTTTCCAGACTGTTCATGCGGCGAAAAGTATGATATCATCAAGAAATACGAGTAAGCCACAAAGGGGTTTTCGATGAATAAGAAACAAAAACGGAAGTTGGCCGTATTGGCCGTCGGAATCGCGGCGGTGTTGCTGATCGTGCTCGGCATCTCCCTGATTCTGAACTGCGCGGGCAAGGATGCCCGGCAAGCGACGAGCCGGCAGCAGCAACAGAGCTCGGCAGTCATTATCAGCGAGATTCTGGCAAGCAACAAGCAGGCGGTGCGCGACCCGATGGGAACGTACAGCGATTACGTAGAGCTGTACAACACAAGCTCGTCTGCGGTCAATATCTCCGGCTACGGGCTTTCCGACAGTGAGACCGATGCATGGGTTATCCCGGAAGGTACGATCCTGCAACCGGGCGAATACTATGTAATCTGGTGCGCGGGGCAGGAGACGGGCCTCAAGAACGTCGCCAACTTTGCGCTGTCCAAGGACGATGTATTGCGGTTTATCGATGGCGGCGGCGTTCCGATCACGACGATTTCGCTTGCTGATACCTACTCCGGTCTTGCATATTGCTACGATCCGTCGACCGGCACCTGGTCCAACAAGGCGCCGTCTCCCGGGTATCCGAATACGGATGCAGGCATTGCAGCATATGAGCAGTCTAAGATGCTGACCACCGAGATCGGCACGGTTGAGACGGTTTCGCAGAGTGCGGTACGGATCAGTGAGTTCCAGGCGAGCAACAGTACCGCGCATCTTTGCCCGGACGGAACGTATTGCGATTGGATCGAGTTATACAACAACTCCGGTTCAGCGGTTGATCTTTTCGGCTACGGTCTTTCGGACGATGTTACCAAGCCGAAGAAGTTTACTTTTGGGCACGTTACGATTCAGGCATACGAATTCCTCGTCGTGTATAACACGACCGCGCCGGTGGACGGCTATGTATGCATCGATTTCGGCCTTGCGGCAAGCGGTGAAACGCTGCTGCTGACGTCGCCGGAAGATAAGATTATCGACATGATCGAATTCGGCCCGCAGGAGAAGAATTTCTCGATGGCGCGTGCATTCCCGGGCGGCTCGTTCGATCCTTCCTCCGAGTTCACGCCGACCGACCGCATCACGCCGGGATTCCCGAATACCGAAGCCGGATACGCGCTGTTTGATAAGTCGGAAAACGGCAGCATGGGCGTTCACGACATCATGTTCAATGAGGTGCTCGTCAACGGGTACCATATCATCTATCAGTATTCGAAATCGACCAAAAGCGACCGGCCGTTTGATGCGGACTACGGCGCATGGATCGAGATTTACAACAAGGCGGACTATCCGGTGGATCTGACCGGCTATTCGGTATCGAACAATCTGAGCCGTCCGCTCAAATGGGTTTTTCCTGACGGAACGAGTATCGCCGCAAAAGGATATCTCGCCCTGCAGCTGAGCGGCAGCCTCCCGCGTGACGGAGAGACGACGCCGACCGAGCAGCAACGCCGCTATGAATTGAACTTCGATATTTCGTCCTCCGGCGAAACGATCTATCTGTATCAGCCGGACGGAACGATGATCGACCGCGTTACGGTTCCCGAAAGCCGCGCCTGCATCTCCTATGGGCGCGATGCGAACGGAGAATGGGTCCTGTTCGATTCTCCGACGGAGGCGGCGCAGAACCCGAATGCAGGCTTTACTGCGTACTGCACACCGGCTGAGACGGATACGCCGAGCGGTGTCTATTCCTCGGTGCAGACCGTGAATGTCAAGGTTCCCGAAGGAGCGTATGCGACGTATACGACCGACGCAACGACGCCGACCGAGAGCAGCACACGGGTGTCCGGCCCGATTCCGATTTCCCAGAACACGGTGCTTCGCATCCGGACGTTTTCCAACAGCGGGGCGCAGTATCCGAGCGTGACGAAGTCCTATACCTACATCATTGTGGGTCAGATGGAGACGGTGGAAGCGCACAACACCTCGTTGCCGGTTTGTTTCCTCGTGACCGATCCGGATAACCTTTGGAACACCAAAACCGGAATTTACGTCAAGGGAGACGATTATTCCGGCAAGGGCGCCGCGATCAACCCGACGGAGATTATCATCCAGGATAGGGAAACGATGGGAACGTGGGCGAACTTCAATATGCGCGGCAAGATGTGGGAGCGTCCGGCGACGTTCACCTATTGCGATGTCAACGCCCAGAATGTCCTGTTTGAGAGCGATCTGAATATCCGAATCTTCGGTGCGTTCTCCCGCAAGAAGGCGCAGAAGGGCATTGCGTTGATCGGCCGAAAGGGCGTAGGGCCGTCGTGGCTTGAGTATCCGTTCTTTGAAAACCGACCGTTTACGCGGTATAAATCGCTTGTGCTTCGTGCCTCCGGTCAGGATGCAGCGCTTTCCCGGATTCGCGATGTCCTGGTGTTGGGACTTTTGAATGATGCGGGCGTGGACATGGCAAACCAAGCGTATATTCAGTGCATCGTGTATCTGAACGGCGAGTACTGGGGCGTTTACAATCTGCGCGAAAAGGTCAGCAAGTTCTACATTGCGCAGCATTTCGGGATTGAGGATACCGATTCGATTGATATTCTTGTCGGAAACGGAGCGGCAAGCGGCAACGTTGTTGCGGATGTAGACGGGAATGCGCTCAGCGATTATAAGGACCTGATTGCGTTCTGCAACAGTCATAACTGCGATCTGCAGAATGAAGCCGATTACCAATATGTCTGTGATCGCGTCGACGTGCGGAATTTTGCACAGTATTGCGCGTTTGAGATCATCGTCGGCAATACGGATACCGGCAATATCAAGTGGTGGCGCTCAACCGAGCTGGATAATAAGTGGCGCTGGCTCCCGTACGACTTCTGCTGGGCCTTCAACCGCGAGGATCCGAACACCGATATCAACAAAACAAGCGGTTACCGCAGGGACTTCTTCTCGAAGTACTTCAATCCGGCGGGACACGGCGCAGGCAACAGCTTCGATACAACGCTTGCCCGGTCGCTGCTGTCGAACAATCAGTTTGTTGAAATCTTCCTGTACTATTGCGCGGACTTCTTCAACAACGTCTATACGCCGGAGAAGATCAATGCCAAGGTGGATGAACTGCAGGAAAACATCCGTTTCGAGATGGAAACGTATGACCTCAAGCGCTGGGAACCGTACAACCATCTTTCGGTGAAGGGATGGAATTCGCACGTGAACAACATTCGCAATTATGCGAATAACTACCAGGATTACTTCCTGAAGTATTGCCAGAATTACATCAACAAGAATACGCACTATAAACTGACGGATGAGAAGATGATTCAACTGTTTGGGAGGGTGAGCAAACTGTGAAAAACGGCATATTGACGCCAAAGCCCAATTCTGCGGGATATCGGCACGAGCTCAAATTCATCATTTCGGAAGCGGATGCCGAGTTGCTTGCGATCCGCTTGCGGAATACACTTAGGCCCGATCCCTATGCGAAGGATGGCGGGTACTTCATTCGCAGCCTGTATTTTGACGATCCGTTCAATACGGCTGTGATCGAGAAGGTCGACGGCATCGAGTATCGTGATAAATGGCGCATCCGGATCTATGATCTGTCGGACAAGGTGATTAAGCTGGAGCGGAAGCACAAGAACGGTCAGTTCATTAAAAAAGACAGCCTGACGTTGTCGAGACGCGAATGCAACGCGCTGTGCGCCGGGGTTTACGGATTCCTGCTGCACAGGAAGGAGCCCTTTGCCAAGGAAGCGTACGGCGAAATGGTGACAAAGCACTTACGGCCGAAGGTCATTGTGGATTACGACCGGGAGCCGTTCGTGTATCCGATTGAGGACGTTCGGATTACGCTCGATCGGAACATCCGCACCGGGATGTACTCGGTAGATCTGTTTGATCCGAATACGATCACCTATCCCGCCACGGAGTTCATGGGGCAATGCATCTTAGAGGTAAAGTTCAACGCGTACCTTGAATCGTACGTGATGGAGCTGTTGCAGCTCAACGCCGCGCAGAGGAGTGCGGCCAGTAAGTACCTATATTGCAGACAATACGACTGTTAAAATATTAGGATCAAAACAATTGGAGGAATTATGGAATCTACAAGTTACTTCAGCACGCTGCGCTCCGCCTTCTTGGAGCTGTTTAACTTCCAGACGAACCAGGTCGTTCCGCTGATCGGGAGCATCATCGTTGCGTTCTTGCTCGGCATGTTCATTTACGTGATCTACCGGCTCACGTTCTCCGGTGTCGTCTACAGCAAGACGTTCAACATGAGTCTTGTCATGCTGACGATGGTTTCAACGATGGTCATCTTGTTCATGTCGAACAACCTCAAGCTTTCGCTGGGCATGGTCGGCGCTCTCTCGATCGTGCGTTTCCGTACCGCGATCAAGGATCCGATCGATACCGTGTTCATGTTTTGGGCAATCGGCGAGGGCATTGCGCTCGGCGCAGGATTTGTTCTGGCGGCGGTTGTCGGCGTTCTGCTGATCGGCGCATTGATGCTCGCGCTTGCTTCGTCGAAGAAGAAAGCGTCTCTGCCGTATCTGCTGATCCTCCATTATGAGGAGCGGGCATCCAAGCAGGTCAAGGCGATGGTTGCGCAGATTCCGTATGCGCGCGTCAAGTCCAAGACCGTGCAGCGCGAAGGCATCGAGCTTGCGGTGGAGCTTCGTGTCAAGTCCAGCGAAACCGGATTTGTCGATAAGTTCCTGCGCGTTGACGGCGTTTATGACGCAACGTTGATCGCGCACCAGGGCGACCTGATCTCGTAAGAGCCGCGATCTTGTGGAACCGTGAATCCCTTCACGGTTCCTTTTCTTTTTGGCGGGAGTTTGCATAAAAAGCAGAAGATCGTTTTTGCATGATTTCTTTCGTTCAGGCACACAATACCCACGATTGCTCATAGAATAGTAAGGAACGGGTTGGAAGGAGAGATGTATGCCGTCGTGGGAAATCACAACGCTGGAATATGATGTGCCGTTGAAAAAGCTGCTCGAACGCAGACTGTCGGAATCGGGTACGGAGGCATCGATCCATACCGTGGAGGACGGTGTGCTCGTCCGAATTTCCAAGAGCGGAACGAGCGCACTGGCGGAAGCGACCGCAAAGGTACTGCTGCGCGATCTCCAGTATCTGGTTCTTGCCAAGATGGCCGATGCGATGCCGCTTTCGCTCTCCGAAAAACGTGTGGTGCTGACCGATGCCCTATACAATGCGCGGCTTCGGGAGGAACGCGCTCCGGTAACGCATGCACTCATCGAATACCTGAAGGAAACCAGTGCGCTCTGCTTGGATGGCTTTCTGCATTTTCGGATGCAGGAGGTGCTGATGCTCTGGCAGCTTTGTGTCGAGCAGGCGACAGGCAAGGTCTATGTGCAAAAGGAGTACGGGGAATTGATGCAGGCGCTCCAGGCGTATGTCCGCTCGCAGCGCGCGCGGATGGGAGAGCTTCGGCTGTGTATTCACGCGGACGGCTCCTGCACGTTAATGGACGACGATCGATTGATGATCGAATACGCCGATTCCTCGCCGGACGGAATAGTGACGTTGCTTGTCAACATGGCTCCGCAGCGGCTTGTAATCTATGATGAAAGCGGCGGCGCGCAGGAACGGCTGTGCAATGCGCTGAAAGAGGTATTCTCGGATCGCATCGAAGTGAAGCGACGATAAAAAACAGACTGCCGCAAAGGATGGGCAGTCTGTTTTGATGAATGATTTGTTTAACCGGTGAATTCCCCGCCCTGATGTGGCATCACGGTCGGCGCCGGCGTTGCCGTAGCAGGAGCAGGCTCGTTCGGATCGGGGGTGTCGACGGGGCTGACCGGTTCGGGCGTTTCATTCGGATTGTCCGACGGAAGCGTAAAGTCCGGAACGATCTGCATTGCAGAGTTGTACCCCGGTTCATAGGGGGAGATCGAAATACCGCCTTTGCTGTAAAGGTAGATCGTTGCGGTCGAATACCCGTTTGCAATGTACTGAGCGGCGCGATCCATGATCTCGCTCCAATGCCGCTGCAGAAGGATCAGCTTCGTATCGAGGTTCGAGGTGTCCCCAACTTCAATCGTATAATTCGCGCCCTCGGTCGAAATCGAAATGCTCATCAGCTCTTTCATATCGATGCGCGCAAGCCGCGGCGAGCGATTCAACAGATCGAGCTCCACAAGCTTCGAAAGGATATGGACGAGCCCGTTCACCTGCAAATCGGTAACTTCACCGAGCGTTTTGCCTTCCTGCGCGGTTGTGATCGAAAGCCCTTCGGCGACGATCAGCCCCTGCGTGGTTTCCGCATCCGCTTCCAGCACAACACCGTTCGGATCGATGATCGCCAGGTATTCATTCTGCGGACCCCAACGAACGCATGCCGCCGCATTCCGCCGCACGACGTTGACCGTAATCGTGGAAGGGAAGGAGTAGCGCACGGAAGCCTGCAAATACGCATCCTGTTCGATGTTGGCCTTTGCATCATCCAGATTCTGGAAGACGATGCTTCGCCCGGTTTTCAGACCGGATTTGGTCACGAGCTCCGCCGCCGTGTATCCTTCAACGGGGTTGACCTTGATTTCGGAGATGCGCGTGGTGAACCATGCTGCAAACAGCAAGATCGCAAGCGCGCCCAAGCCGAACGCCAACGTCTTCAAAAGCCGTTCGCGCTGTGCCCGCCGCTGCTGCTGCCGCTGTTCCCGCTCGCGCCGTTCCTTTGCTTCCCGTCGCGCCGCACGCTGCCGGGAACGTTCCTTTGCCGCTTCATATTCGCGGGAGGCAATCGTTTCGTTCATCACCGAACGCGGCGCAACCGGTGAAATATTCTTTCGCTTGCCGTAGCGATTTTTCTTCTTCCGTTTTTTGGAGATATTGCGCCCGTAGCGATCAAACATCCGCGCCATTTCCTCGGCCGGATCGTCCGGCTTGTCCGTACCCGTTTCGACCACGGTGGGTCGATCGGGCGCTTCGCCGGCATCCGATTCCCCGTCGAACAGGTCGATGACCGGTTCGTCCTCGGGGACGGACTGACCCGCGTTCGGGTCGAATCGGAACGAAATCTGTTCCTTGTCGTCGCGCTTTTTAGCCAAAGCTTATGGTTCCTTTCTTAGAATCTGCCCGCCCAGAATGCGGACTGCCTCATCCATACGGTCATACCCGCGGTCGATGCGCTCGGCGTGGAGAATTTCCGTCTCGCCCTCGGCAGCAAGTCCTGCCAAAGCGAGCGCAGCGCCGCATCGAAGATCGAAAGCCGTTACCTTCGCGCCGTGCAGACACGGGACGCCGCGAATAATTGCTGTCCGTCCGATGATTTCATTTTGCGCGCCCATGCGCTTCAGCTCCGCCGCATGGCGAAACCGATTCTCAAAAATATGTTCGGTGATCACGCTCGTGCCTGACGCAAGCGACAGCAGTGCAAACAGCTGTGCCTGCAGATCCGTCGCAAACGCGGGGTAAGGCCGTGTTTCGACCGAAACGAGCTCCATTGGCCGATCGGTTGCCGTGACGGAAACCGCATCAGGTTCCGTGCGTACCGTGAATCCGCAAGCCTCGAGCTTCGAAAGCAGCGCGCCGATCAACGTTGGATCCGTCTGGACCACGCGGACGCTGCCGCGCGTAATCGCTCCGGCGATCAAATAGGTTCCGGTCACGATCCGATCCGGAAGAATCCGGTACGAGATGCCGCGGCATTCCTTTCGCCCTTCGATCACAAGATTCGGGGTGCCTGCGCCATGCACGCAGAATCCGCTTGCGTTTAAAAAGTTCGCAAGATCCACGATCTCCGGTTCGCATGCCGCACCGCGCACAACGGTTTCTCCGTCTGCTGAGACTGCCGCCAGCATTGCGTTCTCCGTTGCGCCGACAGAGGGATAATCCAAATCGATCACGGCGCCGGACAGCCGATTAACCTTTGCGCAGATCCGTCCATCCCCCTCCGAAAACGATACGCCGAGTCGTGAGAGCGCATACAGATGCAGGTCAATCGGTCGGTTTCCGATCTCACATCCGCCGGGATACGGCGCGCAAGCTTCCGAAAAACGCGATACGAGCGAGCCCAGCAGAAAGATGGAGCTCCGCACCCGATGCGACAGCGTTTCGGGCAGAGTACCGTGCGTTGCCGTCGAGGTATCGACCGTAACGGTATCGCCCGATCGGACAACGGTTGCGCCGAGGGATCGCAGAATTGCGCACATATCCTCCACATCTGACAACGGGGGACAATTTTTCAGTTCCACCGGCTCCGGAATCAGGATTGTTGCCGCCAGAATCGGCAGCGCGGCGTTTTTTGCACCGTGAACGGCGATTTCGCCGGATAACCGTCTTCCGCCCGTGACCAACCAATTCGCCATAGCATGCACCATCCTCAAAAAAAGATATTGCATTTTATGCGCGAACGAGGCGGAACGTGACAAAAAAGAGCGTTATGCGTCGTAGGGGTTCACATCTCGCGAGATATTCAACAGCACGCCCATGGCCGCAAGGAACACCAGAAGCTGCGTGCCGCCCGCGGAGATAAACGGGAGTGCCTGGCCGGTCGTCGGCATCAGGCCGGTAACAACGGCGACATTGACGAAAACCTGGAATCCGAAAACGATGGAGATACCGGCGGCCAGGAGGCTGCCGAACCGATCGCGGCACCGCATTGAGATCATCATTCCGCGGAATACGATCCATGCATAGAGCAGGATAATGAGCATTCCGCCGAAGAACCCGAATTCTTCACAGAGAATCGCGAAAATAAAGTCCGATTCTCCGTATGTCATATACAGCAGTTTTTGATAGCTGTTGTTCAGACCCTTTCCGAACAGTCCGCCCGATCCGATGGCATAGAAGGATTGCAGCAGCTGATAGCCGGTGCCCTGCGGATCGTTTTCGGGGTTGCGGAACGAGGTCATGCGCGCAACGCGATACGGCTGCGCAAACGCCAGGATGACAACGGCAATGATACCGAGTACGCCGACGACGAGCAACGGCTTGATATCGCATCCGCCGAGGAACAGCAACACGACGCCGATGAACGCAACGATAACGGCCATCGACATGTTCGGCTGCAGGATGATCAGGCCTGCAACGAGGCCGATCACGATCAGCATCGGCAGCATCCCGTAACGGAAGGACTTCATCTCCTTGCGGTGCTTGGCCATGTACGCGCACATGAAGATCATCATACCGAACTTGGCAATTTCGGAAGGCTGAATCGAAATACCCATGATGTTCAGCCAACGCTTTCCGCCATTCAGGTTCTGTCCCCAGATTAACACCGCGACAAGCAACAACACCGAGATGCCGAGTGCAATGTAGTTGGCGCGTCGGATAACGCGATAGTTCAGCATCGAAAGCAGCAGCATCGTCGGGTATCCGATCGCAAGGTAGATCGCCTGACGCTTGAGGTAGTAAAAGCCGTCATAATTCGCGCCGGAATAATGCTGCGCGTAATAGTAGCTTGCCGAGAAAATCATGACAAGACCGAACGCGCAAAGCACGGTCACTACCAGAAGGATCGAGAAATCCATCCTGCCCTGTGACCGACCGAACATCGAAAAAAATCTGCGCTTTTTGAGCTTTTGCTCCATACTGCCTCCGAAGAATCAGATGTGGGACGCGTAAGGCCCCGAATCAATCATATTCGCGCGCAATCTCTTTGAACACTCTGCCGCGCTGTTCATAGTTGTCAAACATATCCCAGCTTGCGCACGCCGGCGAGAGCAGAACCGCATCGCCCGGCGATGCAAGGTCGTGCGCAAGGTCAACCGCTGCGCCGAAGGAATCGGCTGTGCGGCAAAGATCGGCATAGCCGAATCTCGCGGCCGTGTCCAGGATCTGCTGCTGCGTATCGCCGATCACAACGCAAGTCTTCACGATCGGAGTAAACGCTTCAAACAGCTCGTCGAACGAAATGTGCTTATCGTAGCCGCCGAGGATCAGCACGGTCGGTTTTTTCATCGATTCGATCGCGCGCACCGTCGAAGCCGGATTGGTGCCCTTGGAGTCGTTGATGTAATCGACGCCGCTGCGCGTGCAGACGTATTCGATGCGATGCTCAACGCCCGCGAACGTCTTGAAAACGCTTTGAATCGTCTCCGGCGCGATGCCCTGGGAAAGCGCGAGCAGCGCACAGAGCATTGCGTTTTCGAGATTGTGATTTCCGGGAATACGGATGTCGTTCGCATCCATCAATTCTTTCTCTTCACCGTTTATCCGGTAAACAAGCGTCGTTCCGCGCAGGAACATTCCTTCGGGAACCTCTTCCTTTCTCGAGAAGTACAGAACCTTCGCAGACGTCAGCTTCGCAAAATCCTTCACGATCGGATCATCGTAGTTCAGCACTGCGAAATCGTCTGCGGTCTGATTGTCCAAAATCTTTGCTTTGGCAGCGATGTAGTTCTCCATCGTGCCGAAGTGATCGAGATGATCGGGCGTGATGTTGCAAACACCTGCCGCAATCGCATGGAAACGGCTGTTGCCTTCGAGCTGCAGCGCCGCCGTTTCCGCAACGACGACATCACCCTTCTTCGTATCGAGTGCGTGCGCCGAAATCGCAATACCGATATTGCCGAGCACGTAGGTCGTCCGTCCCGCAGCTTTAAAGAGCTCACCGGTCAGAGCGGTGCAGGTCGTTTTCCCGTTTGTTCCGGTAATGCAGACGAAATCCGCCTTCGAATACCGATAGCCGAGCTCAATCTCGGAGATGACTTCGATTCCGCGCCGTTTTGCTTCCACGATAAATGCGCGCGTCATCGGGATAATCGGGCTCGGCACAAGCAGATCCACGCCGTCCAGAAGATCCATCGGGTTCGCGCCGAGCTTGACCTCGTACGCAATGCCCGAGAGCTGTTCGAACAATCCCTTGATTTCGGGCTTCATATCGTTGATGATAATGCGGTAATTGTCCTGATACAACAGGCGCGCAGCCGCGATGCCGCTTTTGGCCATTCCGACGATCAACGCCGTTTTCTGCCGTTCCATAAAACCTCCTTATTTCAAAAACCAATATACGAGCAATGCAGCGGCGCTGCAAATGCACGTTAGAATTCCATACATCGAGACGATGCGCGATTCGTTCGCGCGCATCCGCTTCAGGTGCATATGCAAGGGCGCATCCTTGAAAGGGGGAGTTGCGCCGAGTCGCGTTGCGGCAAATTGCACGATCAGCGTGACCGCACTGATCACAAAACAGACCCCCATCAACGGAAGCAGCAGCGCCGTCCCCGAGAGCAGAGCCATTGCGGCGATCGCGCCGCCCAGCGTATAGGTTCCGGTGCGGCCGAGCCGTACCCGAGCCGGATATGCCCCCTGTACGAGATATCCGATGCAGCCGCCCGCTGCCGCAGCCGCAAAGACCGACAGCGCGGAGAGATTCAGCAGCCGATCCGGCGATGTCGAGACAGGCGCGCAAAGCACCGCCATGCAGAGCAGCGCGGAGATGAACAGCGCGTAAATCCCGGAAACATGCGGAACGAGCCCGTCGATTCCGTCCGTCAGATGAACGGCGTTGACCGTCGCGAAAATCACAAGCGCGGCAAACGGCAGGTAAAGCCAGCCGATGCTCAGACGGTCAAGCCACAGCATTCCGGAAAAGCCGTCCGTCCGATACAGCAGAACCGCAAATCCGATCGAAAGAACAATCTGCGCGGCGAGCCGCTGCCACGGCAGCAGCCCCATATGTGTTTTGCGCAGCGTCCCGATAAAATCGTCCGCAAAGCCCAGCAGCCCAAAGAGCCCGGTCATCAGCAGCGCGACGAGGAGCAGCGCATAGCTGTCCCGCCCCCAAAGCAGCGAAGCCAGCAGCACC
>JAEEGL011157595.1_pt1 | contig 22373 bp, 13 predicted proteins | sample 9134231 | NCBI WGS metagenome assembly JAEEGL01 (sample SAMN16246548, study PRJNA631951) | gut metagenome | biome: gut microbiome; feature: rumen; material: fiber-attached | host: Bos | place: Iran: Karaj | collected 2018-10
AGCTCTCGCGCCGTCCGCAGGTCGTCCTTTGCCGCGCGATCATTGCCGAGCGCGCGGTATGCGGCGGCGCGGTAGAAGTAGGCGTCGGGATAGTCGGGGTCGAGATCGAGCGCGCGATCGAAATCTTCTAGCGCGCGTTTCGGGTCGCCGAGTTCGACGAACGCCTCGCCGCGCGCGACGTAGCAGTGGACGAACTCCGGCTCGAGTTCAAGCGCTTTCCCGTAATCGCTAATCGCCTCTTGATATTTCTTTTCGTTGGCCAGCAGAACGCCGCGATCGTAATAGGCGTAAACGAAATCGGGCGTCAACGCGAGACACGCGTTGAAATCCTTGAGCGCGTCCTCGACGTCGCCGAGCATATCGCGAGCGACGGCGCGTCCGTAAAAAGCTCCGGACGCGCGTTTGTCGCGTTGGATCGCGCTATTATAGTCGTCGATCGCGCGACGGTAATCGCCAAGCAGACGCGCGGCGTGCCCGCGAAGTTCGAGCGCGGGCGCGTAGTCGGCGCGAATAGCGAGCGCGCGATTCGCTTCGTCGAACGCGTTGCGGTATTCTTCGAATTCCAGCCACGCCTTGCCGAGTCCGACGCGCGCGCGCGCCGAGTGCGGATCAAGTTTGAGCGCGCGCTGGAATTTATCGAACGCGTCGTCGAAGTCGCCCTCGAGCGCCGCGTTCTCGCCAGTCTCGCAAAACGCGGAGGCGAGCTCGCGTTTGCTTTTAGCGGAATCAAGTTTCGGCTCGCGCTCGTAATCGGACTTCTTTTGAGAATTCAACTCGGCGCTTTGCGATTCGCCGTCGTTGTGCGTGCGCTTGGTCATAGCGGCGTTCCAATGATTTGTGCGACCTGGTAAACTGGAAAGTTAAACGTCGAGATTCTTGACGTCGAGCGCAAATTTCTCAATGAATTCGCGACGCGGATCGACGCGTTCGCCCATGAGAACGCGGAAGCGTTCGTCCGCTTCCTCAACGTCGTCCATAGTAATTTGAACAAGCGTGCGGTTGTTCGGATCGAGCGTCGTTTCACGCAACTCTTCGGGATCCATTTCGCCAAGACCCTTAAAACGCGTTATCTGCCAGCCCTTCTCGCCCGCTTCTCGAATCGTTACGAGCATCTGACGCAAATCCTCGACTCCGACCTCGCTGTCTCCACGAATCACCGCGTAGCGCGACCCTTCCATGCCCGTACGCTGGATTGGGAACAAGGCGTCGATCTCAAATCCATAGGTTTTGCGCAAATCTTCGAGAAGTCGGTTCATCGAACGAACCTCGTGAAGCTCAACCAGACGCAACTTCGCGCCCGCGTCCGCGTCGTCGTCAAGATTAACAGACGCCGACTGATTCAACGCCGCCGAAATCGACGTCGTAAGTTCGTCGATCGTCAGACCCGTCTCTTGCTCAATCTGGCTAAGGTATTCGTTGAGTTCGCTACGTTCGAAGAACCAATTTTCCGTCTTGCGCCACGTTACGTGGAACATCGGCAGTTTTTTCGTCGTCGGATCCTGACGCGACGCGAGCTCGCGAAGGTTAAAGCCAGATCGCTCGAGCGTCTGAATCGAATCTTCCAGCGCGCTGAGTAGACGACACAGACCCGTCATCTGCTCGTCCTTGATAATGCGTCCGTCCCGAGGATCGAACTGCGCGTCGCGAATACCGATCTCGAGAAGTTCCTTCTTCATTTCCTCTTCCGTCTGCACGTAGCGCGCCTTGTCGCTCTTCGCGCCCTTGCGACGCACGCGGAAGAGCGGGGGTTGCGCCGAATAGACAAAGCCGGCCTTCACCATATCGTACATCTGACGGTAGAAGAGCGTGAGCAAAAGCGTGCGAATGTGCGAACCGTCGACGTCGGCGTCCGTCATAATGACGATCTTACCGTAACGACGCTTCGACAAATCCATTTCCTTACCGAACCCCGCGCCAAACGCTATGATTATACTGCGCACCTCCTCGTTCGAAAGAACGCGCGTATCTGTTTCTTTGTAGGCGTTAATTATCTTACCGCGCAATGGGAGAATCGCCTGAAACTCGCGAATTCGACCGCCTTCAGCGGATCCGCCTGCGGAGTTGCCTTCCACAAGGTACAGCTCGCACTTGTCAACTTCGCGACTTGTGCAGTCGCGCAACTTACCGGGCATGCCGCCGCGATTCATTGCGCTCTTGCGCGCGTGCACCATTTCGCGCGCCTTCTTCGCGCTCTCGCGCGCTTCCGCCGCTACAATCGACTTCTGAACGATTACCTTAGCCGTCGAGGGATTCTCTTCCAGATACTTCGAGAGCGCGGACGAGAAAATCGAGCTCACGATCCCTTCAACTTCCGTATTGCCGAGATTAGTCTTCGTCTGACCTTGAAAAAGCGGAGTCGGAACGCGAACGGATATAACCGCCGTGAGACCTTCGCGGAAATCTTCGCCCGTTGGAACGAGATTCTTAAAGAGATTCTGTTGCTGGCCGTACTTGCTCAAAACGGTCGTGAGCGCTTTTCTGAAACCAGTAAGATGCGTGCCCCCTTCGATCGTGTGGACGTTGTTAACGTACGTGCGCACGGTCTCCGCATACTCCGTCGAATACTGCAACGCGATATCGACCTGCACGCCGTCGGCGACGCCGTGTACGGAAATAACGTCTTCATGCGCGGGATCGGCGCTACGATTAAGATTCTTAACAAAATCGACGAGTCCGTGCTGATAATGGAAATCTTCGCCGCGTCCGTCGCGCAGATCCTTAAAGCGAATATGTATGCGCGGATTGAGGAACGCGAGATCCTGCAGGCGGTGATAGAGGACGCTATAGTCGTACTTGACGTCGGTGAAGATGAGCGGATCGGGCTTAAAGGTCGTCTTCGTACCGTGCTTTTTCGTCTGATTGCCGCGTTTGACTTCACAGGTAGGGATTCCGCGCTCATATTCTTGATAGAAGGAGTATCCGTCGCGACAAACTTCGACGTTGCACCATTCGGAGAGGAAATTCACGACCGTAACGCCGACGCCGTGCAGACCGCCCGACGTCTGATACGCGCCCTTCGTGAACTTACCGCCAAATTTCAGGACGGTCATAACGCCCTCGAGAGTCGATTTTTGCAGTTCTGGGTGCATGTCGACTGGAATACCGCGTCCATTATCCTCGACGGTTACGGAGCCGTCTTGGTTCACGGTAACGGAAATTTCCGACGCGAATCCGGCGAGCGCTTCGTCGAGCGAGTTGTCGACGACTTCGTTGACCAGGTGATGCAATCCTTGGGTGGAGACGTCGCCGATGTACATGGAGGGGCGCGTACGAACGTGCTCGAGGTCGCTTAGATGCTGCATATCCTCGGCGGTATAGGATTCGTTGGCGCGCGGCGCCTCGTCGTAAAATTCCTCCGCGTTTTCGTTCTCGTTCTTCTGCGTGTCGCTCATAGTTGTAATACTTCTTCTGGTTGAAAGAGCGCGCTAGGCGCGCGATGGAAACGGCAAACGTCGGTTCGACGTTACCGTACGACTATTTTCAGCTGTTGAATCTTTTCGTCCGGTAGGCGCGCGCACAGCGCGCGCAATAAGTCGGCGACGTGGAACTGTAGCTCCTGATAAAGCAAGTTCGACGCGACCTCTACGCGCAAAACGCCGCCCCGAAAACTCGAAAGACGCGTATGCTGCGCAAAGAGCGTTAGTTTATCCGGGAGCGCGGCGGCAAATTCGTCTAATTCCGCAACGCCAAAGACCGAAACAAGCGCATCGCGCCACGCCGCCTGGAACCGCTCGACGCCAAGTTTGCGACCGAGTCCATACTTCGATATCACCGACGGCAAAATCGACGCAAAACTCGACGCGCGCAACGGACGACCTTCGGGAATAAAATTATACCCGAGAGGATGGGGCGGCGTAGCGAACGGCGACTTGGAAGTAGCGCGCCGTTTCTTCGCCGACGACGAAGCGGCGGTAGTGGACGAATTGCTTTTCTTCATTATACTTTACCGGTAACATAACGCCGACGCGCGAAACAGGCGAACCTGTCAATATACTATAGTGCGCGTCTCATTATTATAGCGCTTTTCGGTCGAATCGACAAGCGGAACGGCGCCTTTTCACGCCCTTTTTTATTGCAAGAAACGCATTCTTTAGCCCAATGGAAAGCGAGGTTCCTTGTGTGTCAGACGGAAACGACGCCCAATCGTTGCGATTCGCGGTTCAACCGCGCGCTTTTCCTCTCGGGCGCAACGGCAAGCGGTAAAACGAAACTCGGAGTCGAACTGGCGCTCGCGCTCGACGCCGAGATTCTCTCGATGGACTCCATGGCGCTCTATCGCGGCATGGACGTCGGTACTGCAAAACCGTCCCTAGAAGAACGACGCGGCGTTCCGCATCATATGATCGACGTCGCCGAGCCCTGGGAAGAGTATTCTGCCATCGACTATCTGCGCGCGTCCAAACGCACGCTCGACGAGATCGTTGAGCGCGGTAAGAACGCGCTCTTCGTCGGAGGAACTCCGCTCTATCTGAAGACGTTGCTCTTTGGCGCCTTTGAAGGACCCGGCGCAGAGCCTGAATATCGCGAGGAATTGCGGCGGCGCGCCGAGCAAGAGGGAGTCGACGTTCTATGGCGCGAACTTAACGAACGCGATCCCGTTAGCGCGCAACGCTTGCATCCGAACGACGTCAAACGCGTAATTCGCGCGCTTGAAATCTATCGTCTAACCGGCAAGCCGATCTCCGAACGCCAACAGGAATTCAACGCGCCGCCAATCGTCTCGCCGCGTCGCGTCTTTATTCTGACCTGGCGACGCGAGACCCTTTATGCGCGAATCGAACGCAGGGTCGATCTCATGATGGCCGAGGGGTTCCTAGAAGAGGTTGAGCGCCTTATGAAGTTGGAACGCGGATTAAGCGCGACGTCGAGTCAGGCGGTCGGCTATCGCGAGTTAATCGGCGTCTTGCGCGGCGAGACGAGTCTGGAAGACGCGATCGTCAAGATTAAGCAGTACACGCGCAACTTTGCGAAGCGTCAAGAGACGTGGTTTCGTTCCCTCGAAAAGAGCGGAGCTCGGCGCGTCGACGCCGACGATAAATCGCCGGAAGAACTGCGCGACGAGATCATCGACGTCGTACGACGCGAAAATCTATTGGCCGGAGAGTAAAGAAGAGCAAAAGAAAAAGGGGAAACGAACTGATCGCTTCCCCTCTCCGCTTATCTCTATGCGCGTCGGATCAGAATTAGAAGTTGATCTCTTTGATCTCGACGTACGTATACTTTTGACGGTGACCGTTCTTACGACGGCTGTTCTTGCGGCGACGGAACCAACGAATAACGAGTTTCGGGCCCTTCGCTTCGCCAATGACCGTCGCGACGACCTTCGCGCCCGCGACCGTCGGCTGACCGACCGTAACCGCGTCGTCCTTGGCGACGAGGAGAACTTCGTCAAAAATGACTTCGTCGCCTTCGTTCACGTCGCGAAGCTCTACGTACATCTTGCGACCGACTTCAGCCTTGTATTGATGACCGCCGTCTTTGAAAATTGCGTACATTTTAAATGTTCCTTTTCTGGGTTGCAACGACAAACCACATGACCGCGCTTCACGACGCTGAAATTCCATCGTCGCAAAGGCGCGCGCGCCAGTCTCGTTTTTTTCCCAATTAAAGGCGCTATTCTTACTATCTCGCTCGATTACGCTCGAGCGCAACGTCGCTCGGCGCGCTCCGCGCCACGACGTCTCGGCAGGGAACCCCAGAGCCTCGTCGACTAGGACGGGCGCGAGGGAACGACAAAAAACTAACGGGTAGTATTATACCGTCGTTCTCTCCGTTGTGAAGGTTCAATCTTTAGAAAAGGGCACTTTTTTCCCGGCGTCGTCGAAAATTTCGACGTCGATATGCTCCGGCCACGCGCAGGGAACCGCCTTGAGGAGGATCGAGGCTTTGGCGTCCTTTTCTATTTGAGCCAGTTGGAAGCGTTTGCGATTATTCATAAAGACGGCGACTTCTTCCGCGACGCCAACCACAATTTGACTCGCGCGCGGTTCCTGGCTCGCTAATGTGAGAAGACGCACGATTTCAAGCGCCATGCTCTCCAACGATTTGATCGCGCCGCCGCCTTTGCAGCAGGGACATTCGCGATAACCCGCGCGACGAACGCCGGGGCGAATTCGCTGACGCGTCATTTCGATGAGTCCGAATGGACTCGTCTTCAAAATCTTCGTCTTCGAGCGATCGCGTTTGACGGCGTCGCGTAGCGTGCGTTCGACGGCGCGACGGTGCGCTTCGCTCGTCATGTCGATAAAGTCGTTGACAATAACGCCGCCAAGGTCGCGCAAACGAATTTGACGCGCGATCTCTTTCGCCGCGCGAAGATTTAATTGGAACGCCGTCTCTTCAGGCGAGTCGTTCGTGCGGAAACTGCCGCTATTCACGTCGATTGCAACGAGCGCTTCCGTCTGGTCGATTACGATCGAGCCGCCGTCCTTGAGCGCAACCTTACGACTATTGATCTTCGCTATCTCGCGATCAACCCCATATTTCGTAAAGAGCGGCTCGCGATCGCCGTAATATCGAATGCGATCGGCGTAGCGCGGCATAATCGTGCGCAGGAATTCGGAAACGCGTTCGAACGTCTCTCGCTCGTCAACGATGATCTCTTCAACGTTCGACGTAAAGACGTCGCGAACCGTGCGAATCGTTATGTCGCTCTCTTCGTAGACCCCGACTGGACCCGGGAGATTCTTGACGCGACGAACTATCGACTTCCAAAGGCGCATGAGGTACGCCAGATCGAGCGCGAGTTCCTTGCGCGTACGATCCGAACCCGCCGTGCGAACTATAAAGCCGAGACCTTTGGGAGGATTGAGTTCCTGCATGAGCGAACGCAACTTGCGACGAACGTTTTCGTCTTCGATCTTGCGCGAGACCCCGACGCGACCGAGATTCGGCATGAGAACGAGATAACGACCGGGAATGCTTATGTACGTCGAGAGCGTCGGTCCTTTCGTCCCAATTCCTTCTTTAATGACCTGAACGAGCACCTCGTCCCCCTTCTGGAAGACGTCTTGAATCGGCGGCTTGTACTTCGGACGACCGAAATCGCCGTAGTCGTCCTCGTGATCGCTGCGACGGCGACCGCCCGGGCCGCGACGGTCTTCCTCGCGAGGCGTGAAGTTCGGCGCCTGCTTGAAATAGTGCGGCTCAACGTCGCTAATGTGCAGGAACCCGTTGTGACCGACTCCGAAATCGACAAAGACCGCCTGCAAACTCTGTTCGATATTAACCACGACGCCTTTGTAGATATTGCCGACGTAATTGTCGTTCGTCGTGCGCTCTACGTAGAGATCTTCCAATACGTCGTTTTCGACCAACGCGACTCGGCACTCTTCCGATTGACGCGCGTTAATGAGCATTTTCAAGGCCATAGGATAAAACGCTTTCTAATGTAGCGAAAGGCGCTCGACGACAACGACTAGTCCTCGCGGATCGTCGATTTACTGCGATTCGGAAAGATCGAACGATACAACTCGGCTCCCAGACCAAGGCAGGTCAAGATTTCGCGCGCGCCTACTTCGGGACCCGTCTGAGCTGCGAGCGTGAATTGCAGAGAATCGCCCGAAAGCTGAAGATCGAGAACGGGAGCCCGCGCGTCGACCAATTTACCGTTGCTCTTCTCGACTTCGACGCTAGCGCGGCCAAGAAAGTCCTCAATACGAGTCCTAACGCCGTCAATGAGACGTTCCGGAATTTGCATATCGTAAGAGAAGGACAAAGCCTGCTGCTTTGGCGTTTTGTCGTCGAGAAAAATAGCGGAAAGAAAATCCAGTCCGACGACGCTCGACGCGTTGAGACGCGCAAGAAGATCGTCTGGTGAAAGTTCTTCGTCCAGGATAAGCTCCATAGCTTCGTCGTCGCTCGAGAATCCGAGCGGCAGAGCGGAAAGATAGCTCACGCGCGGCTTCGGATGGAAACCTTGCGACATGGCGACCGGCAATCTAGCGCGTCTTAGAACGCGTTCGACCGCGCGCAATAGGTCGCGATGACCTATAAATCGCAAATTACCGCGCTTGCTGAAGCGAAGTCGATAGCGCCGACGAACCATTGGGAGTTCGATCGTTTCCACGCAACGCGTGAGAAACGCCTTTCTTGAGGTTGACTAATCTTGCCAGACGCGCGCGCTCTTCCTTTCAGTCGCCGTCAAAGCGTCGACCTGTTTTCCGCGCAAAAGGCGCGGGCAAAGTTAACGAACGTCTGGAAAACGAAATATACGATGAGCGGCGCCGCGATTCTTAATTTCGCGACGCGCGTTATTTTTCTTTCTACGCGCGTTAATCGCGCGGTTTCTTCATTCTATCGTGCTAACGAGAATCGTCAAGTTGCGCTCGGGCGCCTCATTACTCGTCGGCGTAACTTTGAACCTTCTTCTTAAGTTCGTTGTTCAGGAAAATTCGCACGTCGTCCGCCGTCTCCATAAGCCACGCTTCCTTAGCGATCTCTTCGCATTCCTTGATCGTAAAGGTTTCGCAAATCTCTTTGATCGGCAGGATCATGCCGGGCGCGACGCTCAGCGCGCGCAAGCCCAAACCAAGCAATAGGGGCACGTTCGCTGGAACGCTCGACATTTGCCCGCAGATTGCGAGCGGCTTGCCGTACAAATTCGCAACGTCGACGACGCGCTTAATGAGTCGCATGAGCGCCGGCGACTCCTGCGCGTAGAGGGAATTCACTTCCTTATTACTGCGATCGACCGCTTGCGTGTACTGCAGGAGGTCGTTCGTGCCGAGACTAAAGAAATCGACCTCGCTCGCAAACTGATCGAGCATAATCACGGTCGCGGGCGTCTCGACCATAATGCCGAGCGGAATATTGCGATCATAAGGTTCGCCGCGTTCGTTGAACTCCTCGCAGACGTCGTGAAAGATCATTTTCGCCTGCCGCCATTCGCGAATCGTGGTCACGAGCGGAAACATTACGGACGCCTTTCCGTAAACGCTCGCGCGAAGAATGGCGCGCAATTGAGTGCGGAACATATCGGTAAAGCGCAACGAGAGTCTCACGCTACGGAGTCCCATAAAGGGATTGGGTTCGCGTTCAGTCGTGAAATTGCGTCCTTCGGGCGTTTTGTCGGCGCCTAGATCGAAGGTTCGAATCACCGTCGTTCGGTCCTTGCCCATAGCGGTAAGCGCCTGCTTATACGCCTGGAAGTGCGCCTCCTCGTCGGGCATAACGCCGTCTTTATCGGCGAGGTACAGGAATTCGGTACGGTAGAGCCCAATGCCGGTGGCGCCGAGTTCCAAGCATGACTTCGCTTCGTAGGGGAACTCGATATTCGCTTCCACGGCGACGTTGACGCCGTCCGGAGTCGTCGCAAAATTCTTATTGCGTTTCGATTCTAGACTAAGGCGATGCTCCTCGTGGCGCTTGAGCTTCCTTTCGTACTGCTCGACGACTTCCGTTGTCGGATCGAGAATGAGAAGCCCCTTATCGCCGTCGACGATCGCGAGACAAGCGTCGTACACTTCCGTCAGAAAGGGCCCCAAGCCGACGACGGTCGGAACGCCAAGCGCAGACGCGACAATTGAAGTATGACTTCCGCGTCCTCCTTGTTCGGTAACGATAGCGAGAGTCTTATGCGGGTCAAGTTTCGCCGCTTCGCTTGGCGCGAGAAAAGTCGCCGCGACGATCGATTGATAGCGCTCGTCGACGACGTTCTCCTGCTTTACGGCGAGCAACTCGCGCAACATGATATTTTTGACGTCGTTGATATCGTTTGCGCGCTCCGCGTAAGTCGCGTCTTGTAATTTTCTGAGCTGTCCAGCGTAGAAGTCAAACGCTTGCGCGACGGCGTATTCGGCGGCGACTAAATCGCTTTTAATCGCCGTTTCGATCTTAGCGCGCAAGTTGGGATCGGTAAGAAAGAGGAGGTGCGCTTCGAAGATCTGCGCATATTGACTTCCCAGCTCGTCGTTCGCCTGATCGCGACACTGCGCGACGGCGCTTTGAGCGCGCTCAAAGGCGTCGTCTAACCGAGACAATTCTTCGGGAACTTGCGTAGAAATAATCGATCGACGCGGAACGAACAGTTGGTTGTTCGCGATAACCGACAAGAGCCCAATCGCGACGCCGGGCGCAACGGCTATTCCGTGATAATATTTCATGGCTTCGATCTCAAATCTGCGGAACGTTTACATTCCCAAACGCATTCGACCTAGGAACGCTGCGGCGCCAGACTGGCAAACTCGTCCTCGTAGAATTTCACGTTGAAGAGCTTGACGATCTCGTTCGTCGCAGCTTGTTCGTCGTCTCCTTCGGCGGTCAGGACGAGTTCCGTTCCCTGCGGCGCCATTAGAGACAGTAGGTCGAGGCAACTTTTGCAATCGGCGACGGCGCCGCCTTTATGAAGGCGAAGTTGCGAATTGAATTTCATTGCCGTTTTGCAAACAAGCGAAGCGTCGCGCACGTGAAAACCGGCGCTATTCTGCACGGTTACTTCTGTTTCTATCACAATATCTCTCGAGGTTATAGGCGCGCTCCTATTAAGGAGCGTTTGACTCCAAAAGCGGCGGCGCGCCGCAAGGGGAAGGACGAAAGACGCCGAGCCGCGCGCTGCCGCGCGAACGACGAACTCTTTTCGGCATTATAGCGTAACCAGCGCGATCGCGAAACGCCAATTTTGCCATTGCGACGCGCGAAAAAAAAGCGCGCTAACGAACGTTAAACGTCCGCAACGCGCGAGTATGAGGTTTTCGACTAGAAAGGCGTAATCGCGCGCTTTCAGTTGGCGCCCTCGTCTTGAGAGTCGGCTTCGTCGAGCAAGGAAAGAACGTCCTCGCGCGTCTTCGCCTGCTTCAGGAAGCGAAGGAACTGGTCGTCCTTGAGCTTATGCGTTACGTGTTCAAGGGCGCGGAGGTGATCGCCGGGAAGGTCGGGAGGCGAGACGAGGAGGAAGAAGAGGTTGACGTTCTCGCAATCGAGGCTTTCGAAGTTGACGCCCTCGCCAGGACTAATCGCAACGGTCCCGACGAGTCGATCTGTGCTCGCATGCTTCGCGTGCGGAACGGCGACGCCGTGTCCGATGCCGGTCGAGCCGAGCTCTTCACGATCACGCACGACCTTAACGACCTCTTCCATGTCTTCTTCCTGAATCCCATGCGCGTCGACCAGCGCTTGAACCATTTCGCGGATGACGCCTTCTTTGGTCGTCGATTTCAGATCCGTGATGATTGAATCCTTCAATATAAAATCGCTGAATTTCATTCGTGACTCTCCCAATAATAGAAGTCTTCCAGGCGTCGCCTTCGCGAGAGCGCTCGTGCGAAACGACGAAGCCGAGGGTCGACTTTTGAACGTCGTCTTTCGCGTCGGTCAGTTCTCGCTCTACGATCAAAAGTCTGAGTACATTGTACTCAAATTTGTCCTTTTGTATAGGCGCGAAACCCGGTCAAACGTGCAAAGAATTGAAATTTGACAAAATTTCCCGACGAAGTTAATCTTATTGCGCGATTTCGCGTTACAGTTACGAAAGAACGCCTACAACTGTGGTAAAATTCGTGAAATAATACGGGGGTTGCGGCTAAGAACGCGCGACGCTATTGTCAGCGTCGCGAAAAAAACCGCGTGCTTCTGGCAAGACGCACGCGGCTACGGACGGAGCGCGGTCAGGCGGGTATTAGAGCCGCGCGTCGTTAAGCGAGAAATTCGAGTCGTCGGCCGCCGTCGCTTTCGCCGACTCGCGTTCGATTTTTTCAAGCGCCTTGAATTGCGCGCTCGCAATTTGAGCGGCAAGCTTCGCATTTTGAGAAATCGACGCCGAAATCGCCTTTTTCAGTTCGGCGATCGATTTGTTCGAGTCGTCAAGCAAACGCTTAACAAGATCGCGTCCCTTTTCCATTACGGCAAGTTCCTTAGAGCGAGCGTCCAACGTCTCGGTAAGGGACGGCGACTTTTTACGACTTTTCGCCGCAGCGTAAGCGTCGTCCCAGTCTTCGATCGATTCAACTTTCGACGCGTCGACCTCGCCGCCGATCATAACAAACTGATCCGCGATTAAGCTCGTCAAGACGTTCAACGCCGCCTGCGCCTGAGCGCGAGTAACAAACGCCGCGTCGCGACTGCACCAAAGACGCTCTAAACGACCTTGGAAATCGACTGGATAACGCGTCTCCGATTCGGCGGTCAGCACGGGCAACTCAACAGGCACGATCGCCGCCGTCGCCGACTCTTCGCCGGTCCCTTCCTCGCCTTCCTCGGCGGCGTCGCTCGCGTCCGTCGTCGGCTTTTCAACGCGCGGCGGCTCGAACGACTTCGCAAAAAAGGCGCGATGCTCGTCGGAGAAACCGGAAGCGACTTCGTCGTATTCTTGCACGAAATTCGCGACGTCTTTTGGCGAGTCGATCGGAAGCGCGTCAACGTACGCGACCCAAGAGTCGCCGGAACGCTTCGACGTCGTGATACGCTCGAGTTCCTCTTTGGTCGCAATTCCCGTCGACGCGAGATTCACTTGACGATCATTTACGCCGGTAACGCGGTACGCGCCCAGGAAAACGAACGGCTTTGCCGCCGCTACGCTTTGTTCCGCAGTCTCCGCGTCCGCGCTTTCGTCGCTCGTCACCTCTTCAGGTTCCGCTGCCGCGGACTCTTCAGCCGCGCCGCTCTCGGCGTCCGCAGTTTTATCCTCTACGAAAAGTTTGCCGGAATCGAAGACGTAGACCATCGAGCCCGTACGGAACGCCGACGTCTGATACTGCTGGTCGACTAGGAAGGAGAGGGTCGAAGAGCCTTTCCCTTCTTCATCCGCCGAGACTTTTGCTTCGACCGGTTGGCAATTGACGTACGAATCGCCGCGCTGAAGATTACGCACGTATTTCAGCTGTTCGTCTAATCCATAATTGAGCCAATCGCCGTCGTTCTTCTCGAGACTGCCGCCATAAACCTCCAATTTAAGTTCCGCGAGCTGAGCTAGCGCGTTTCCAAGATCTTTTTCCGCCTGCTCGAGCTTGCGCTCATTCTCTTTAACAAATTGATACTTGTTCGACGCGAATATCCCGAAAACAACGCAGATAATCGCGATCAACGCCATTAATACTTTATTCCAAACGTTCATTGTTCCGCCTCTCCGTCCGCCTGAGTCGAGGGTGCCGTCGCACGTCGACGCCATTCGTCGCAACGCGACCATATAGTTTAGTATCGACCAAACTCACTTCAGTCTTAACTATTTTGGTTGTTTTACCCAATTTGAACCGCGCAATTAAAACAAAAGCGCGCGGCGTCAAAAAGTTCCCTCTTTGATGGTATCGTCAAAGTTTATTTTTGTCAAGTTTCTTCCGCCTTTTAGCCAAAAAAAAGACCTTATCTTTTTTATATCGCCTTTTTTATTGGAAAAACCTGTCTATCTGACATTTTCCGCAAAACAAAAACGCGTTGCAATCTCGACTAACCCTCTCCTTAGCCTCTCAAAAAAAACCGTTTCAGTCGTTACAACCTGCATTTGCGGCAAAATACTAAAATCCAGTCAGATTCTCTCAACTCGTATTATTAAAACGTCCGATACAAACATAGCCAATCCTATATAGTCGACTTTTTCGAAGGTCTTCGTTGGGATTGGATCATGTCAAGTTTCTCCTAGCGGCGCGGCTTTCGGGTCGCGTCGCGCTAGGAGTCAGGCGCCTTGGCAGGGCGTCGACGCGAGGAAAGACGGGACGAATCGCAATTGCGAACATGGAGGTTCGCAGGTCGATCGCGGCGCTTGCGCCAGTCTCGGTCGCGTGATTGAAAGAGTATGGAAGCAACTGAGTGTGCGACTCCTCGTGGCAATGAACTTGACTTCGTACGGCTCGGCGCGCCGATCTTGGCGAGATCGCGCGCCGGAAAGCCGTTAAATGAAGTTTTTACGGACGTCGCGTCCGCACGCGTAGCGTAACGGAATAGTCGCGCGCAACGTTGGACGCGTTACAAGGACACATGGTAACACAATGAACAAGCAACCGAATCGACACGACGCCGACGCCGCGACGTTTCGCCAGCGTTTACACAAACTGCTGGGCGACGTTCGCTTCAAGCGTCTCACGGCAGTTTTAGCCGGCGCAACGGTCATGATCGCTTCCTTCGGATGCACGCGAAGTAAGTATCGCGCCGACGCCGACTCCGACGTCTATCGTCTCCTCAACACAGTCGACAAAAGCGACTCGGAAAAGTACTGGGAACTGAACGGCTTTACGCTACAGGAAGCGAGCTGCTCGCGCTATGCAAACTGCTACGACCCGGACGCGCAACCGTCCCCTATCGACGACTGCACCGCCGGGCGACTTCTCAACGACGTCGAAGGTCCGAAAGGCCAGAAAAAATGGTCGAAGAACGGCTTTACCGCGTCGGTCGAGAACCAAAACTGGCGCAATACGCTTCCGCCGCCGAATGAAAACGGCGAGATCGTCCTCGATCAAAAGGCGGCGTTTGACCTTGCGCTTCTCCACTCTCCCCAGTACCGCACGGCGCTCGAAAACGTTTATCTCGCCGCGCTCAGCGTTACGGCGGAGCGATATGAGTTCGATACGAGATTCTACGGGGGAAGCTCGCTCTTCTATCGCAATAACGGCGGTTTTAAAGACGGCACGAACTCACTGGAGGTTACGACCTTCGACGGCGGCGCTTCTCGTAAGCTTGCGACGGGCGCCACGATCGTAGCCGATCTCGCCAACTCCATGGTCTGGACGATGAATCCGGGTCAAACAGCGACGGCGCACACGTCGCTCAGCTACTCGATAACCCAGCCGTTTTTGCGGGGCGCAGGACGCGCGATCGTCCTCGAAAGTCTCACGCGGAGCGAACGTCGTCTCCTTGCGAACGTTCGTCAACTTGCGTTCTATCAACAGGGCTTTTACGTCGGCGTTCTCACGGGCTCTTCTCCGGTATCCGCGCCGAGTTCCGGGGGCTATCCCGGCAGCGGAGTCGGCAACGCGCAAACCGGCGGGTTCTATGGACTCCTCGCAAGCCAGATTCAAATCCTAAACCAAGAGTCAAACGTGGCGTCCTCGGCGGACAACTATCAACGCTACGAGGAATACTTCGCGACGAGCCGCATCACCGACCGTACCGACGTCGACCGTATGCGCCAGAACTGGCTCAGCTCGCAAAACCGACTCATCGAACTCAAAGACGCCTACCGCGACTCCATCGAATCGTACTTGATCGATCTAGGATTGCCGCCCGACGTTGAAAATATCGTCGTTCGCGACCCGTTGCTCGACCAGTTCGTTTTGATGCCGGAAACCCTCGAGAAGTTTCAGAACGATATAACGACGCTGCTCGGATGGTTGCGCAACAAGGATCACGAAATCGTCGGCAATAGCGATCGCCGCTATATCCAATCGATCAACGATCTCAGTGCGTCCGATCCCGAAGTCGTGCGCATCTCCGTCGCCGATCTGCGCGACCTCTTCGCCGATTTCGACGAACAATTCGCCGCCGGTCTCCAAGAGACGAACGACGACGTCGCCAATCTCGAAGAGAACGTGCGTCCTCGCCGCCAAGCGGCGCTTGAAACGATTCGCGCGCGATTCGAGGAGGAAAATCCCGAGCTCGACAGCTCCTTCGCCGACTATAGATTGTTCGACGAGCGCGTCGACGCCATTCGTCAGGCGCTCGATCGACCGAAAGAAGAAGTCAACGAGTACGGCGTCGTACTCAAAGCGCGCGGCGCAAAGTACGATATCGCCAAGATGTTTGAATTAATCAACGAGACCGTGCTCTCCTATTCTCCGGACGACCTCGCCGCTATGATTCAACGTCAACGCGAGAACAACAACTCGAACGTCTTCTCCTCGGAAGTTCTGCAACTCGTCTCCGATCTCCACATGACGTCAGAACTCAACGATCCGATTCAGTTCAACGACGACGAAATCCAAGTCGAGCTTCAACAGCTCGAAAAAATGAAGCTTAATCTTAACGAGGCTAATCGCGACGAATACGCGTTGCGCCGCGAAGCGCTCGAGAAAGCGCTCGCCAACCTGCGCACCGGGTCGATGGAACGCGACGACGTCTATCGCTTCTGGTTCAGTTCATGTTTAACCAAGCTCTCCGAACAACTCATGGCGCTACGCCTCATTCAGGCGCGAGCTCGCCTCGAAACGATCGAACTTGCCATCGTCGACGTCGATTCCGAATCCGCGTTTGAAGTCGCGCGCGAGCGGAGACTCGACTGGATGAACATGAGATCGAATCTCGTCGATCAGTGGCGCAATATTGAAATCGTCGCCGATCAATTGCGCGGCGACCTCAGGGTCAACGTTGGCGGATCGATTGGAAACGTTGGCAGCAATCCGCTTGATTTCAGAGCGCGCAACTCGCAATTCACCGCCGGCGTGCAATTCGACGCGCCGCTCGATCGGTTCCTCCAGCGCAACAGCTATCGTCAGGCTCTCATCTCGTACGACCAGGCGCGACGTAGTTACTACGCGTACGTCGACGGCGTGCACCGACAAATACGAAGCGCCATTCGCGCCATTCAGCTTGCGCAGATCAGTTTCGAGTTGCAACGCGACAGCGTTTTGACCTCCATCAAACGCGTGCATTCCGCGCAACTGAATCTCACCAAGCCGCCGACTGGCTCCTCGCGCGTCGGTTCCGTCAATACGAACGCAGAAGCTTTAACGAACGCCTTGGAATCCTTGCTAAGCTCGCAAAACGAAATCATGCGCACATGGTTGCAATACCAATCGCGACGCATGAACCTCATGCTCCTAATCGGCGTCTTCAATTTAGACTCGACCGGTCGCTGGATCGATCCAGGCAATATCGACCGCAATCTCCTCTACACGTATATGCAAGACGTGGCGCAGAGCCAGGACTCCCTCTCGGGCGTTTCGGAGCTTCCGACGTTTGAAGAACTCTCGGGCGGTCGATCGGTAGAAGAGGTTCGTCAGATTGGCGTAAACGCGGACGAGGAAGACGGCGATTCGGAAATCGCGGAGTCGGAATCAAGCGAATATCATCGCGCTCGAGTGAACGAACAATACGGAGCTCACGAAGCGCCGTTCGCGGAATCGATCAGCGCGGCGCGCGACGAGGAAATTCTCAGAAAGCGCGCGGAAGCGCAGAAGGTTCTTAACGAACTCGAAGAGAAAGAAACTGGCAAAGCTAACAAAGGGCTCGCGCTCTACGACCTCGACGAAGACGAACTCAACCCGAACGTCTCCGTTCTGAGCGTCGACGACGCGCCGCGACCGAATAACGCGCGAGGCGCCTACGGGCCCGTCGCGATCTCAACCGAGGAATCGCCTCGACGTTGATCCAAACCTTGGGAGGATAATCCTCTCGAACGCATAAACCGAGGACGTCGCCAACGTCCTCGATTTATCGCGAGGCTACGCGGCAACGCGCAAGCGCGCGAATCCAATTGTCCCTAGGACGTAAAAACTCAAACGCCATTGCGCGCCGACGGTTTCCAGCCGTCGGCGCGCTTTTTGCTCAAGGCGACAAAGCACGCCGAAACTCCGACGATCGTTCAAACGGACGAATTAAAAACGCGACCGCTCCAACCGGAACGATCGCGCTTCTCTACGACTGCGTCGGCGTATTATCGCGAAAAACATCCTTCTTCGCACAAACGACGCTTTTCGGAGTCCAAGAACCCGAAGAGTCGACGCGCGCGGCCCGGCGTTTGTAGTTTTTTAATCGCCTTCGCTTCGATCTGGCGGACGCGTTCGCGCGTTATCTTGAAATACATCCCGATTTCTTCGAGCGTGTAATCAATTCCGTCTTTGAGACCGTAACGCATTTCGATTATCTCGCGTTCGCGCGGCGTGAGCGTTTTAAGAAGCTTTTCGAGCGCGCGGTGCAAATTCGCGTTCGACGCCGTTTTTTCCGGTCGTTCAAAGGAATTGTCCGAAAGAAGATCGCCGAAGCTAGCGTCTTCGTAGTCGCCGAGAGGACGCTCGAGACTCGTCGCCGACTGACCCGCTAGAAACGCGAGCTTGACGTCCTTGAGCGGCACGCCGGAATAGTCGGCGAGCTCCTCGTAAGAAAGTTCGCGACCCGTTCTCTGCAACTCGTCCTTTTGAATCGTGCGCAACTTAATCAAGAGCTCGTTCATGTGCGTGGGCACGCGAATCGTGTGCGACTGCTCTGAAATTGCGCGCGTGATCGCCTGACGAATCCACCAGGTCGCGTACGTCGAGAATTTAAAGCCGCGGCGATATTCAAATTTATCCGCCGCGCGCATGAGACCCGCGCTACCCTCCTGAATCAGATCCAAAAAGCACATGCCGCGATTACGATACTTCTTCGCGATCGAGACGACGAGACGAAGGTTCGAATTCGAAAGATAGTTCCGCGCCTCTTCGTATTCTCGCTGGTACTTCTCGATCTTGGCAAGACGCTTGCGCAGTCGCCAAAGCGGTTCGCCGGCAAACGCGCGTAAAATGTAAAGCTTATCCAGAACCTCGTCCTGACGCGCCGTAGAGCGCGCGACAAATTTCGGATCGTTCTTTTCTGCGAGCAAATTCGTAAGTTTCTCGTTGAGGAGTTTCATCTGCTTAACGACGAAATGAGCGCGACGCGTACGAAGACTGAGTTCCTCGGTGAGAAGCGCGCAACGTCGTCGGCACGCGGCGGATCGACGTTGTATCGCATTGAGTTGGTCGCGTAGCGCCGCGTCCTCGCCCCCGCGCGCTTTCAGGTCGCGACGAATTTTCTGCGCGCGACGATCTAGATCGTGCAGAAAGCGAAAGGCGGTATCGAAGGTTTTGAGATGTTCCGGAATGCGTCGCAAGATATTTTCTTTGGAAAAACGCACGTAGAGAGAAGACGTGTTGAAATTGCGATCGTAAGAGGTTTCCTTATTGACGAATTTTTCGAGACAGTCGGCGACGCTGGCGACGGCGACCGGCGAGGAAAAGACGACGCGTCGAAATCGACGGCGCGTGCGTTCAATCTTTTTAGCGGCGCGCGCTTCTTCTTCCGGCGTGAGAAGCGGCGTTTGAGAGATTTGGTCCATGTAGACGCGAACCAGGTCGGAACTCCATCGGTCGTTTTCCGACATTTCGAGCTGTTGCGCGTACGATTCGAGTTCGTCGAGCGTGTCGGCGACGTCGTTCGGGTCGGAATCGTAGTCCTCGTCCTCTTCGGAATCCTGCTCGTCGTCGGTTATGGCGGAGAATCGTTCGAGGAATTCTTCGCGATCATTTTCTTCAACGACTTCGACGTCCGCGTCCGCGAGCGCCGCTTTCCAGGACGAAAAGACTTGTAAGTTTAAACCTTCCGTAGAACGAACAAGATCGCCGAATTCGCGCGCGGTAACGTATCCGCGCAACTGACCGACGCGAAGGAGGGACAGAAATTCGGGTTGGTTGACGGTGAACTTAATCACAGAAAACTCCTTTAAAAGCGCGATAAACTTTCCAAAGAAAGCCGCGTTTCCAAAACGCGCGCGCACGTACGAGTGGGGTTATTGGGGAAGTTGGGTTGTAATTGCGGTCGCCGCGTTCCAAGTCGCAAACGACTTGAAGCGCGCTGGCGCAATAGACGGTGACGGCGCGAGGCGGTGACGACGCCTCGCGACGCAGGGATCTAAAAGGCGCCGTCTCCTCGTAGGACTACGTTGTCTACGCAGTCTGGAGAGCGCCGAAAAAATATATTTCGCTCAGTTTGCCGGAATTCTTTCAAAATACGCCCGTCCATTAGGCGTCTTCGTTAAATCCCGTGCCGCCGACGCGATTTTGTTGTTTCTCGCGTTGCTGACGTTGCAACTCGAGTAGGGTCTTCAATTTCTCTTCGGGCGAGGTTTCCTTTTCGCGCAATAGACTAATCTGCCTTGGCTCTTCGCGCAACGTTTTCGCGCGTTCAAATCCAAGGAAAACGTCGTGAAGGATCGACTCGCGCTTTTCTTCGTCCGCTAAGGCGTTGGCAAGGTCCTTGTCGGAAGCGTTTGCGTCCAATTCGATGAGGAACGACTTCATTGCGGAATCTTCGTACCGCAACATGACGCGATCGAAAGTCGGCTCTACGCCTTGTTCGAGCATGTCGCGAGCGAGGAGATCTAACTGAACCGCGACCGGCGAACGCAACGCCTCGTTGGGAATATGCGCGACGAGACGACCAAATAATTCCGGCGCCGTAAGCCAGATCTCCAGGTATTCGCACTCCAACAAACTCGGCATAAGGTGCTGATTCGACCAGACCTCGGCCTCGAAAGGCGGAAAGAGGGAACGAAGTTGCTCGTCCGTCTCCTCGTTGGGCCCGGAAACCGGATAGACCCAACGACTACGATATTCGGCGACGCGCGCCGCCTCGGGATCGACCGGATTGCCTTGCGCGCCCTCGCGCTCCTCTTGAGCGCGCCTTTCGTACCGTTCGTCCCGATCGCGATTGCGACTCGCGTACGAAAGCGCGCGGTCGCGTTTTTCCGCTATCTGGCGCCACAACTCGTCTTCGGTTACGCGAAAACGCGTCGCGTAACGCTGAACCGCGCCTATCATGCGCAAGCGCGAAGGATCGCGCGACGATCGGCTTTCCGCAGGATAAAGCGCGAGCGTTTCGAGCAACGAGTCGAGCGCTTTCGCCGACCCGACGACGTCGTTTTCTAAATCGACCCCTGCGATCGCCGTCGCAAAAGCATGGTCGAGCGCGTCGACCGTTTGCGTCGCCAACGCCTCGCGGAACGCGTCCGGGCCCTTGTCCAGGAGGAACTCGCAGGGGTCCTCGTTGTCGGGAAGCGTTAAAACGCTCATGTCGACGCCCTGCTCGACGAAGAAACGCAACACTTCTTTCGCGCGTTTCTGTCCCGCTTCGTCCCCGTCGAGCATGAGTATCATTTTGTCCGCAAATCTCTTTAAAATGCGAACGTGTTCCGCGCCGAGCGCCGTGCCGAGCGCCGCGACGACGTTCTCAAACCCAAACTGCGCCGTTACGATGCAGTCGGTGTAGCCTTCGGTAATCAAGACGGTTCCCGATTTGCGAATCGAGTTCCGCGCGCGATCGAGACCGTAAAGCGTCTTTGACTTTGTAAATATCTGAGTTTCAGGCGAATTCACGTACTTCGCTTGACTCTTCAACGTCGTGTTCGGCAGCAACCGTCCCCCAAACGCAACTACGCGATCCTGAACGTCACGAATCGGAAAAATCAATCGACCGCGAAAACGATCGTAATATCGATCGCGCTCCTCCAGCGCCAGTTGCGCGCCAGAATAAACGGGACGAGGACGCGCGCGACCGCGTTCGTCGAACTCCTCGCGATACGCCAGCGTGCCGCTCGCTTCCAAAACGCGCGCGCGGTTGCGGTCGTACCCGACCCAACTCAACAACGCGTTCGGACTGAGCGGCGAATAACCGATCTGAAACGCTTCTGCAGTCGAAGGCGTTATGCCGCGCTCATCAACGTAACGACGCGCTTCCTCCGCCTCGGACGAATGGAGCAATTCGTCGCGGTATTTCCGCGCCAACCATTCCATTGCGCGATAAATCGCCGGTTTCGATATCTCGGGTAGCGCCTCGCTCGCTTCGCCGCCTTCCATCGTCGCGACGTAGTCCGCTTCCGCCAACGCGACGTTCGGATCGCCGTCTGGAGGCGCCAAACGCGGCGTTACGCCGGTTGAATCAATGCGTCGACGGCGGTTGGCGCGCTTTAATTCGATCCCCGCTATGTCCGCGAGAATCTGCATCGATTCTTTGAAGTCGACGTTCTCGATCTTCATAACAAAGGAGAAGACGTCGCCTCCGATATTGCAGACCCAGCATTTAAAGGTCTGTCGCGTCGCGTTGACTTGTAGACTCGGGCGCGAGTCGTCGTGCCACGGACATCGTCCGACGAAATTGGCGCCTTGACGGCGCAACGGCACGTAGCGCTCGACGAGATCGACAATATCGACGGCGTCGCGTATCTGCTCGCGCTGATCGAATCCGTCGCCGTCGAAGTTCTTCGCCAAAACGCGCCCCCTAGCTTTTCGCTATTTTTATCGTTCCCATCTCGACGTCGACAAGACGTCAAAAACTTTTCCAAAGCCCTATTGACGCCCACGTCGGAAATTGGTAGAGTCCCGAAAACGTCGTCAATCAAGTTCAACGCGCGGACGATAAAAAAAGTCGTCCGCCAGCGGAGAGACGACTACGTAATGAAACGTTATGATCGCACGCCCCGCCCGATGAGTTCGATTATAAAGGTATTCCAAACCTGCGTCAACCAATAAAATTTGGCGTCTCCCTCTCTTATATACAGAAATAGCAAACTGTTATAAGTTCGCAAACCAACAACTCAACGCACGTCGTTTATCTTCTACACTCACTGTATTTTATCTATTTTACACATACTAACACGCCCATTCTATATATGACGTTACATTTAACAATTAATCTACGGTTAGCGTCGTCGTCAATCCATTCTAGAAACTACTCAAACATCGTAAACGATTTTAAAAAGTCTACTTTTTATATATCGCTAG
>JAEEGL012244706.1_pt1 | contig 22373 bp, 21 predicted proteins | sample 9134231 | NCBI WGS metagenome assembly JAEEGL01 (sample SAMN16246548, study PRJNA631951) | gut metagenome | biome: gut microbiome; feature: rumen; material: fiber-attached | host: Bos | place: Iran: Karaj | collected 2018-10
ATCGATGAGTTCCATGTGGTCTTCTCTAACGGGCATTCGGCGGAATTCTTCGCATCCGCCTGGAGACAGTTCAGGAAGCGGAACGCGTATCCCACGGCTATCACGCAGAACGTGGAATCGGTGCTGGACTCTGTACATGCCAGGACCATGCTGTCGAATTCCGAGTTCATCGTGATGTTCAGCCAGGCGTCTTCGGACAGGGATAAGCTGGCATCGCTTCTTAACATTTCGGATGAACAGCTCAGATATATAAGCAGCGCGGAACCGGGAAGCGGACTGATAAAGTACGGCGGAGCTCTGGTGCCTTTCTTGAACAGATTCCCGACGGATACTTCGCTCTATCGGCTGATGACCACCACTCCCGGGGAACGGATATCACGCTGATACAGAAGAAAAGACAGCGCTGAACGGATCCGGGCATTTTCTTTCTGACTAACTACTGATCTGTTTCTTGGGGTATAATTGCCTCATAAGACTCATAAACGTTTGAAGCATAAAGGGAAAACAAAATGGGAGATAAAAGAAAGACCGTCATAATCGGCGGTGTGGCCGGAGGCGCAAGCTGCGCCGCAAGGCTCCGCAGACTTGACGCGGACAGAGAGATCATCATCCTGGAGCGCGGAGAGTACATCTCTTACGCGAACTGCGGACTTCCTTATCATGTAGGCGATGTTATACACAACCGCAGCGCTCTGCTGCTCATGACGCCTGAGAGGATGTGGGAGCGTTTCCGCATCGAGGTCAGGGTCAGAAACGAAGTGACTTCCATAGACAGGGATAACAAGACGGTCACTGTCAGACGCACTGACAGCGGCGAGACTTACAGCCAGTCCTATGACGATCTTGTAATAGCCACCGGATCTTCTCCTCTGAGACCGGGAATACCCGGGATCGAAAGCGAAAAGATCCGCACTCTGTGGTCAGTTCCCGATGCCGACGAGATCCGTTCGATGGTGCAGAGCGGCAAGCTTTCCAGCGCCGCCGTCATCGGTGGAGGTTTCATCGGCCTTGAGATGGCGGAGAACCTCCGTCATGCCGGACTAAAGGTCATGATCATGGAAGCTCTGGATCAGGTCATGAATACGGTGGACTTCGAGATGGCGCAGCTGCTGCATGAGAATATCAGGCAGAACGGCGTGGAACTGTATCTCGGGGACGGAGTAGATTCATTCGAGGACGTCCCGGACGGTGTAGTCGTCAGGCTGAAGAGCGGGACCGCCGTTAAAGCCGATATGGTGATACTCTCCATCGGCGTGCGTCCCAACAGCGCTCTCGCGAAGGAAGCAGGACTAAAGCTTAATGAGCGCGGAGGCATAGTGGTCGATGATCATATGCGCACTGACGATCCCTCGATCTATGCCGTAGGCGACGTCATAGAGGTCGAGGACTTCGTCTCCGGCGGAAGGGCCATGATACCTCTTGCGGGGCCTGCAAATAAGCAGGGCAGGATACTTGCAGACGTTCTGGCGGGAAGGGATTCCTCCTACAAGGGAACGCAGGGCTCATCCATAGCAAAGGTATTCGACCTCTCTGTTGCATCCACAGGCACCAACGAGAAGACGCTGGTCAGAAACGGCCTTGAAAAGGGAAAGGACTACGAGAGTTTCGTCATCCTCCAGAACTCCCATGCCACGTACTATCCCGGCGCGACGCAGATGACCATAAAGATGATCTTCGAGCCCGCTTCCGGAAAGATACTCGGAGCGCAGATAGTGGGCAGGGAAGGAGTGGACAAAAGGATAGACACCATAGGCGTCTCCATGAGACTCGGCGCTTCGGTTTATGACCTGAAGGATCTTGAACTTGCCTACGCGCCCCCCTTCTCCTCCGCTAAGGATCCCGTCAATATGGCCGGATACGTTGCTGAGAACATCCGCACAGGACTCGTCAGGATAGCGCCTTATGATGCTCCTGACACCGATCCCGGCGCGGTGCTTCTCGATGTCAGGGAAGAAGCCGAAGTCGCGGCTTATTCCGTTCCCGGAGCGGTGAACATCCCGCTGGGTCAGCTCAGAGACAGGCTCTCCGAACTGGAAAAGGACAGAAGGATCCTCATTTTCTGCGCCATCGGAGTCAGGGCATATAATGCCGCCCGTATCCTGGCGCAGAACGGATTCTCAAAAGCTGAGGTCTATCCGGGAGGAGTTTCGTTCTACAGGGCTACGCATCCGCGGGTCGAGCCGGCCGCGGAGCAGGAGATAAGAAGGGAGATAACGGTCACGGTGGAAGACACAAAGGAGAAGATCGTTCTGGACTGCTGCGGACTGCAGTGCCCAGGTCCGATCATGGAAGTATACAAGACCATCAATGATATGAAGGACGGCCAGACTCTAGAGGTATCGGCCTCCGACCCTGGATTTGCCAGGGACATAGAAGCCTGGTGCAGGAGCACAGGAAACACCCTTGTCAGCAACGAGGTCAGAAACGGACAGTATGTGGCCTGCATACGCCGCGGGACAGACTCCCTGAGCGCTGATCCGGCGCCAGCGGCTGCCGACGGCAGGAACGGAAAGACGATAATCGTATTCGACGGAGACATGGACAAGGTCCTTGCGAGCTTTGTCATCGCCAACGGCGCTCTCGCTATGGGCAGGCCCGTGACCATGTTCTTCACATTCTGGGGACTGAACGCTCTGAGAAGGAGCGAAAGCGTAAAGGTCAAAAAGAACTTCATCGAGAAGATGTTCGGATGGATGCTTCCCAGAGGAGCCGGAAAGCTCAAGCTGTCCAAGATGAACATGGGCGGCATGGGCACCGCCATGATGAAGGGCATCATGAAGGACAAGAACATAGACTCTCTCGAGACCATGATGAAGAAAGCCATGGATAACGGAGTTAAGATCATCGCATGTTCCATGAGCATGGATGTGATGGGCATCCGCCCGGAGGAACTGATAGACGGCGTCGAGATCGGCGGAGTCGGAACATATCTCGGAGCCGCCGAGGAATCGGACGTCAACCTCTTCATCTAAAGGCTGACTGAAAGGAATAAGAAATGGATGATACCGGAACAAAAAGCAGTAAGCTGTCCGACCGTTTACTGAGGAACTGCAGAAGACCCGGAGACTTTTTTCCCGTCGCCGCGTTCCTCTCCGTTCTTATCTCACTGCTGGGAACGTTACTGAGCCAGATACTGTTCAGTATGCCTTTGTTCGAAAAACTGTTTGATTCGATCACTAAAGGCGATGAGAACATGTATCAGTTCCTTTTCAACTATGCTGCTTTTCTGGGCATCTGGATCGTCCTGATCCTCATCATACAGAGAAAAAGCAACAGACCGATGAAAAAGCTGTTGAAGCCTGACAGAAGGACTCTGAAGCATCTGGCTGCCGGCATCCTTCTTGGATTCGCGTCCAACGGATTCTGCATCCTGATGTCGGTGCTGATGGGAGACATAAAACTCTTTTACAGCGGCATAGACGATCCATGGCCGCTAGTCGCCTTCATCATCGCGATCTTCATCCAGTCCGGAGCAGAGGAGCTTACTAACAGGATGTATCTGTACTCAAAGCTCCGCAGGCGCTATGTCTGGCCTGCAGTCGCAGTGATCGGCAACTCCCTGGTCTTCGTTCTCATGCATGCAGCAAATGACGGTTTCACGGCCATAGCTGCGATACAGATCTTCTTCGTAGCACTGCTGTTCTCTCTGATCATGTACTGGTACGACGGACTGTGGATCGTGATGGCGTATCACGCCGCGTGGAACTTCTGCCAGAGCATATTCTTTGGGCTGCCCAACAGCGGTATAGTATCGTCCTATTCTGTGTTCAGGCTGGATGCTGCTTCCGCGGAGAACGGTTTGTTCTACAACGTGGATTTCGGCGTTGAGGGAAGCGTAGGAGCCGTTCTGCTGCTGGCCATCGAATCGCTGGCAGTGATACTCCTAAACCGTAAAAAGCCGGAAAAGAACGACATATGGGCAGTGTATGACGTACCTCCCGCAGTAAAAGTCCAGGAGCTTCCTCAGCAGATTATTCAGAAATAATAAGAAAAGGCGCGGAACGAAAAGTCCGCGCCTGTCTTTTTTTATCAAGCAGATCATTCAGCTTCGGGATCGTAAGTCCACCCGTTATCGCCGTGATAGATCATCAGCTTAGTCATGCCGCCGTCCACCGCGATGTTCTCGCCGGTGATGAATCCCGCCTTGTCGGAACAAAGGAACGTCACCAGGTTCGCTATGTCCATCGGGTCGCCGACTCGTCCCGCCGGCTGCTGCGCCGCATCCGGTCCGTCGTAGACCCGGAAGGACGTATCTATCCATCCGGGGGATACCGAGTTGACCCTGATCTTCCCGGAGAAGCTCACTGCCATGGCATGGGTGAGAGCTGCTATGCCTCCTTTTGCCGCGGTGTAGCTCTCGGTCTCGGGCTGGCTCATCCTGTCCCTTGAGGAGGAGATGTTGACTATGCTGCCGCCCTTGACGAAATAGGGCGCAAACAATTTCGAGAGATAAAAGGGAGCCGTAACGCCGACAGACATGGCGTACTGGAACTCCTCAAAGGAGCATTCCGATATGCCTTTCATGAGAGGCTTCGCGTTGTTGACGAGGCAGTCGACTCTTCCGCATTCGCTTATGATCTTCTCAGCGAAAGCTTCCAGCGTCTCCTTGTCCGAGATGTCGCCAACGAAGTGATCTCCCGGCGCGCTGTCTATGACATACACGCGGTATCCGAGCTTCTCAAATTCTCCGGCGATGCATTTTCCGATACCGTTTGCTCCGCCTGTTACGACTGCGACTCTGCTGTCGGTCATTTCCTTCTCCTTACAGTCTGTGTTCCGGTATCAAAGCATCTCGAGGACTTCATCGACCTTGGGCATGTCCACGATATTGGTGGCGTAGTGGGCGTATTCCACAGTCCCGTCCTCTGCCACGATGAACATCGCGGGAAGCTGCTGCTCGTTGCCTTCATAGTCGCCGTGGTCGAAACCGGCTTCCTTTGCGGCGGCGCCTTTAGCCCTGAGTTCATCCATGTTTCCGCCTGCCAGTTCTTCCATGCTGGCTGCTGGCTCGATGGACAGCAGATCATAGATCTTCTGGTCGGGGTCGCAGATGATCTCGAAGGGAAGCACAGTATCCGTGGCCTTGAGGTCGTTGACTACATGATCCCTGTCGCTCTGCATCACTACGAATACCTGGGCTCCCTTCGCGGTGAACTCGTCATAGCGCTTGGCGATGAGGTGCACGTCGTATCTGCATACGGTGCAGCCGATATATCTCAGGACCCAGAACACTGTCTTGCCCTTGAGGACTGACAGGGATTCCAGATCATCCCTGAGATGTGTATTGAATGTGAAAGAGGGGAGGCGTTCTCCTGCGTTGATCCTTGCCATTTCATTCTCCTTTGTGTTTGACTTTATTTATTTTCAATCTAACTTTATCACGGTAACACGATAAAACCAATAGTTATTGTCCGCTGCGAAATGATATAAATATATCGTGACTGACAAAGGTAGGTGGCGTAAATTGAAGGCTGACGTATTCTACGGATCCGCAGCGGGGCGTTTCCTGATGATGGCGCTGCAGAAGACCGGACTTTTCCGGCTCGCTGCATGGGCCATAGGTACCCGTATGTCAAAGCCTCTGATAAGACGTTACATAGAGAAAAACGGAATAGACATGTCAGCCTTCAAGGGACAGTCTTATGATTCCTTCTCGGAGTTCTTCTCAAGGAAGAGAGATATACGCTTCGATCCGGATCCGGATGCGCTCATAAGTCCATGCGACAGCCTTCTTTCCGTCTACGGAATAAGCGACGGTCTCATCATACCGATAAAGGGATCCGAATACTCAGTTTGCGATCTTGTGCCCGATGAAGAAGAGGCTGAGAAATTCCGGGGCGGACTATGTCTGGTATTCCGCCTGGAAGCTTCTGATTATCATCACTTCTGCTGCATAGACAGCGGAAGGACGATAAAGAGCGGATATGTTCCGGGGATCCTTCACAGCGTGCAGCCGATAGCGATGAGATCAGTTCCGGTGTTCCGTCTGAACAGAAGGTGGTGGAGCGTACTTGAGACCGATCATCTGGGGACAGTCGCACAGACCGAGATAGGAGCTGTGCTGGTCGGCGGAGTATCTTTCTTCACCGATGACGGGCATTTTCTACGCGGGCAGGACATGGGGACTTTCGAGATAACAGGATCTACGATAGTTCTGATGCTTACCGAGGATGTCAGAAAACGGCTCGAGCTGCGGAATGACATCGCAGAAGCCTGTGACGAAGGAAGGGAAACGCGAGTGAGCATAGGAACTGCGATAGGGTCACTTGCACCTTTAAACAGGACTGAGATCGGACTCTAATATGCAGATACGAATAGGTGTCTGTGAGTGCTAGGGAAGGACTTAAAAAATAATGGACGTAAATGATATAGTAAGACTCTTTTCCCCGAAGTCTCCGGTCAATATCGATATCAGGAATACAAATCACGGGGAGAACGATTTCAGGGAAACATTGCTTGTGGATCTTGGCGATGAAAGGATCGCGGTCAAGCTTGCTTCAAACGGGTTTACGGATGAGAAGCATCTTTTTATGTGGGAACGGATCGCTAAGGAATACCGTGATCTCGGCTATTACTGCCCTCATTTTATCCGGGCACTGGACGGGACATTCCCAACGGTTGAATATAAAGACAGAAAATGCATGGTATGGGGTGAGGAGTTTTCAAAATACAGATCCGCGGATGAATTGATAAAGGATAAGTTTTCGGATACCAAACTGGTAAAGGACGGATGGTATTCTTTTCTTGAGGATGCCATGATCATGGATGCCAGAGTCGCAGCATGCCATTTTGATTTTACGGATCTTCCTTCTGCATATTGTATGTTTGAGACATTTGATCCAAATGACAAATGCGATGAAACGACGGAAGACGCGGAAAAGTGGCTTACAGTTGCTAAAACTCTGCCGGCTAAATACAAAGGCCGGGTAGAACGAATCTGGGATAACTGGCTTTTGGCTAGAGAACAACTGGAAAGTATATACCATAAGCTTCCGACATCGGTATTTCAGGCTGATATAAACGATACCAATATCCTTCTGGATGAAGACGGTAATTTTAAGGGGATCCGTGATTTCAACATAGGCGGAAGAGAAGTATATATCAATTACCTTATCCGCCAGGCGCCGTATGTTTCAACCGACGACACATACGGCAGCATAGATGAGGATGATTCCTTTCTTAAACGCGTGCTTCACGCGCTTGATATCGCAAAGAAGGTATATCAGTTTACTGACTTGGAAAAGCAGGCAGCGCCTTTACTTTACAAATGCATCAGACCTTTATGGTGGCAGGCTTCCTCAGATCTGGAAGAAGCAGGCTCAGATGATGAAAAGATCCGGCGACATTTAGATGTGATCGATTACGAGCAGACAAGAATTATTGATTTTTCCGGACATATGTGAAAGTCGGTTTTACAGCACTGTCTGATTCAAAGAGCCGAAAAGGCAGAGGTCTGCAACGAATAACGGCCTGCTGTTTTATACAGCAGGCCGCTAATTTAATAATCTGTTATTTCTTCAGCTGAGGACTTTGACAAGGCGGTCCATTGCATCAACCAGCATGCTTCTCGGACAGGGAACGCACATCCTGCGGAACAGCGTGCCTGTCGGAGGCTCAAGGCCTGCACCGTCAGAGAATCCGATGTGAGCCTGTCCGGCTATGCGCTGGTCAAGCTCTTCGTTCGTGAAGCCGCAGTCTGTGAAGTCGAGCCAGAGGATGTAAGTGCCTTCCGGCTTCCAGACCTTAACTTTGGGAAGCTCCTTGTGGAAGCGGTCAACGACATAGTCGATGTTGTCATCGAGGTAATCATTGAGCTGATCGAGCCAGTCGTCGCACTCGGTGTATGCGGAGATGCAGGCGCGGATGCCGAAGGGGGACATGCCGCCCCAGGAATGACCCATCTTCTCGCGGATTGCGGGATCCTGTATGATGACGTTGGTGACTGCGAGTCCCGCCAGGTTGAAGGTCTTGTTGATGCCGGTGATCATTACGATGCCTTCCGGTCCCACAACCTTGATGAAGGGATGGATCTCGACGTCCTTGCGCTTGATGTCCATGTGGACGTCGTCGCAGAGCATTATGACGTTGTTCTCGCGGCAGATGGAAGCGAATCTCCTGATCTCATCGTCTGTCCAGGCGCGTCCCGTGGGGTTGTGGGGCTGCTGGAATATGGCCATGGTGTTCTGAGGCTCCTTGCAGAGTGCTTCGAACGCCTCCCAGTCGTAGGTGTAGTAGCCGTTGTCGTTCTTCATCTGGAAGCCGCAGTAGTGCCTTCCGATGCTCATTACGTCGTCGCTGTAGTAATAGGTGGGACGGGGAACGATGACTCCGTCTCCGGGCTTCGTGAGCTTCTGGATTGCGTCGACGATGGCGGAGTGAGCTCCGCGGGCTGTTGTGATCTCCTCAGGCTTTACTTCCATCCCAAAGCGGTCCCTCATCCAGCGGCATACTGCCTGATAGTACTCTTCGGGCACGGAGGAGTATCCGAAAACGCCGTGCTGGGCTTCCTTCACGAGTGAAGCGGTAAGCTCGGGCGGGCAGCGGAAATCCATGTCCGCAAGGAAGAAGACAAGTCTGTCCTCGGGAAGCTTGTCCGTGAGGAACATCTTAGCCATCCTATCATTGTTGCTCCACTTGCTGGAATAACTTCCGTCCTCGTGGACGCGGTCCACGAGCTCATCAAAGTTATACTTCATTTACTATCCTCCTGTGTCCGAAGACATATTATTGATTGGATAACCTTAGTCTAAATAATAACGCTTTAAATGGCATTACCGCAATAAAATCCGATATAAAACGCATAAAATGCATAGTACGGAACTGCAGCTGAAAAATAAAGAAAATGCCTGTCCGTTATTGGACAGGCATTTATGCTTTATTTGGAACAGATCTTTAGAACAGTCCGGTGATGACACCGTTCTCATCCACGTCGATCTTCTCTGCTGCGGGGACCTTGGGAAGGCCGGGCATGGTCATGATGTCGCCGGTGAGGGCTACGATGAAGCCTGCGCCAGCGGATGCCTTGACCTGTCTTACCGTCACGGTGAAGCCTTCCGGCGCGCCGAGCTTATTGGCGTCATCAGAGAAGCTGTACTGTGTCTTGGCCATGCAGACGGGGATATTTCCGTATCCGAGCTTGGTCAGATCCCTGATCTGTCTCTTGGCTTCGGGTGTAAAGCTTACATCCTTGCCACCGTAGACCTTGGTGACGATGTCGCTGATCTTCTGCTCGATGGTCTCATCGAGTTCATAGGAGAAGCGGAAATCTCCCTTTTCCTCTTCGCAGAGCCTTACGACTTCGCGGGCGAGATCTTCGCCGCCCTTGCCGCCTTCAGCCCATACGGTGGAGAGGATGGTGTTGACTCCCAGTTCACGGCACTTGCTGATGAGAAGTTCGATCTCAGCGTCGGTGTCGGCGGGGAAGCGGTTGACCGCGACCACGCAGGGAAGTCCGTATACGTTCTTGATGTTGGAAACGTGTCTGAGCAGGTTCGGGATGCCCTTTTCAAGCGCAGCCAGATCCTCGTTCTCGAGCTGTTTCTTGTTGAGTCCGCCGTGCATCTTAAGCGCGCGGATGGTGGCTACTATGACCACCGCATCGGGCACGAGACCGGTCATGCGACACTTGATGTCCAGGAACTTCTCAGCTCCGAGGTCCGCGCCGAATCCGGCTTCCGTGACGGTGTATTCGCCCATCTTGAGAGCCATCTGTGTGGCCATCACGGAGTTGCAGCCGTGCGCGATGTTGGCGAAGGGTCCGCCGTGCACGAACGCGGGTGTTCCTTCCAGCGTCTGTACGAGGTTGGGCTTGATGGCGTCCTTGAGGAGGGCAGCCATTGCGCCAGTGGCCTTGAGGTCATTGGCTGTCACGGGCTTTCCTTCGGTGTTGTATGCAACTATGATGCGTCCGAGTCGCTCCTTGAGGTCTGTGATGGAGGAGGCCAGGCAGAACACTGCCATGATCTCGCTTGCGACTGTGATGTCATATCCGTCCTCTCTGGGAAATCCGTTGGATCTTCCGCCGAGGCCGTCCACCACGTTGCGCAGCTGTCTGTCGTTCATGTCGACGCAGCGTCTCCATGTGATGCGTCTGGGATCGATGTTCAGCTCGTTGCCCTGATGGATGTGGTTGTCCAGCATGGCTGCCAGCAGGTTGTTGGCTGCTCCGATGGCGTGGAAGTCTCCCGTGAAGTGGAGGTTGATGTCCTCCATGGGAACTACCTGAGCGTATCCGCCGCCCGCAGCGCCGCCCTTGACACCGAATACCGGTCCGAGGGAAGGCTCGCGGAGAGCGACGATAGCTTCCTTGCCGATGCGGCGGAGTCCGTCTGCGAGTCCTACCGTAGTAGTGGTCTTTCCTTCACCGGCCGCTGTGGGGGTGATGGCTGTGACCAGGACGAGCTTACCGTCCTTGCGGTCCGTCTCCTTGAGGAGCTTCGGATCGACTTTTGCCTTGTAACGCCCGTATTGCTCGAGATACTTCTCGTCGATATGCGCCTTTGCGGCGATCTCCTGTATCGGGCGGAGCTCACATTCCTGAGCGATCTCAATGTCTGTCTTGAAAGCCATTGTGCACCTCGATTGAAATTATTGTTTTTCGAAAAATCACTAAATATGATTCTCTCATATTTATATCTGCTATTCAATCGCACTCTTTATCTTCGTCATTTTATGAAAAAGAAAGTATCTGATTATGTACATGGTGACAATTGACCGTAAATAAACATTTTCACTAAAATATCTTATAAGAAGTTTTGAATTCGGGGCAGTTCGTCCAAAAACATGAGCTCAGGCTCAGGAAAAGCCCCGGATTTTTGTTTTTACCGGAGGGAAATACCGCGTCTGACGGTAGACGGTAGAGACTGATGCAAAAGAAAGTGAGGAGTTACATGGCAAAGTACACGCAGCTCGCTGCCGATATCCTCAAGGCCGTTGGCGGTCCGGAGAACATCGGCAACGTCACACACTGCATGACCCGCCTGCGCATGGTGCTGAAAGACATGTCAGTGCCTGTGGATGACGAGGTCAAGAAGATCCCGGGAGTCATGGGCGTGGTGAAGAATGATTCAATGTATCAGGTAGTCGTCGGAACAGACGTCGAGATGATATACAATGAACTGATCGCCGCCGCGCCGGGGATCACGGCGCAGGGTTCCGTGCCGGATGACGCTCCCGCAAAGAAGGATGAACCTCAGAAGAAAGCCTTCGGCGGAAAGGTGATCAACTTCATCTCCACGTCCATCACGCCAACGCTGCCTGTGCTGGTCGCGTCCGGAATGATCAGCGCGATCCTGGCTCTCCTGGCCAACTTCAATCTGATCGACAAGGAAGGCAGCACTTACGTACTGCTGAACGCGCTTGCAAACGCGGCATACACATATCTGCCCGTCCTCGTGGCGTTCTCAGCCGCGCGCCGTCTCAAGACCAACGAGTATCTGGCGGCCTTCATCATGCTGGCGCTCTGCTCCAGCGCGATCACCGGCGTTGAGGGACTGAAACTGTTCGGCATACCGCTCACGACAGTCAAGTACACATCCAACATCGTGCCCGCGCTCATCATGGTGCCCGTGATGGCGTTCATAGACAAATATCTGCAGGAATACACGCCTGCAGCTCTGAAGAGCGTGCTGCGCCCGTTCTGCCTGTCAGTTGTCATGTTTGCACTGACTCTGTGGGTCCTCGGCCCCATCGGAACCTGGATCGGCGGAGCTCTCGCGAAATTCTGCGTATGGCTCACCAGCTTCGGCGGCATCAGCATGGCGATACTTTCCGCGCTGCATCCTCTGCTGGTCATGGTCGGAATGCACACAGTCATCACGCCGCTCATCGTCAACGAGATCACCACGGTCGGTTCGTCCCTGCTGTTCTCCAAGGCTCTTGCCGGTAACCTCGCCATCGCAGGCGCTGCCCTTGCAGTCGGCGTGAAGGCAAAGAAGGAAGAGAACAAGTCAGCCGGCATCTCCACCGGTATCACAGCTGCCCTGGCGGTCACCGAGCCCGCTCTGTACGGATGCCTCATCCGTCTCGGCAGACCTCTGGTATCCGCCATCATCGCTGCAGCGATCACCGGCGTGTTCATCGGTATCTTCGATGTGCGCGCATATGCTACGGCGTCCTGCTCCTTCCTGACGCTGCCGATATTCCTCGGCGGTCCGATGAGCAACTTCTATCTGGCTGTTGCCGCAGCCGTGATCGCATTCGTTCTCGGTTTTGCGATCACCTGGATCATCGGCTTCGATGAGAACAAGGAAGAATAACTGAAAGGAGAGATCCGTGGAGACATTAAGGATCAAACCATTCCCGGAAGGATTCCTCTGGGGCGCATCCACCTCCGCATTCCAGTGCGAAGGCGCAGCCCATGAGGACGGTAAGGGACTTTCGGTCATGGACGTCCGCGAGATAGATCCTTCCATCTGCGACTATAATGTGGCGAGCGATCACTATCACAGATTCAGAGAAGACGTTGCTCTCATGAAGGAGATGGGCCTCAAGGCCTACCGCTTCTCCATAGCCTGGACCCGCATATTCCCTCAGGGAAACGGCGAGGTCAACCAGGCGGGCGTGGACTTCTACAACGAGCTGATCGATGAGCTGATCGCCGCTGAAATCACCCCGATAGTCACCATCTATCACTTCGAGTACCCGCAGGGACTCATAGACCAGTACGGCGGATGGTTGGACAGAAGGAGCATAGACGACTACGTCAACTACGCTTCCTTCCTGTTCAGGACATACGGTGACAGGGTCAAATACTGGCTCACCGTCAATGAGCAGGACCACGTGGTCCATATGCCTTTCCGCATCGGTCTGAAAAAGGGAGACGTAAAGGTCACCAAGAAAGCTGGATTCCTGGCCAATCACAACATGTGCGTGGCGGGAGCCAAGGCCGTCGCCGCCTGCCACGAACTGGTGGAAGGCGGAAAGATTGGTCCAGCTGTCTGTTTCGACATGCTCTATCCCACCAGCAACAAACCGGAAGACGGTCTGGCATGGATGGACGCAATGGAGATCCGCAACTACTACGTTCTTGATTTGAACGTGCTCGGGGAATACAACGGAGTTTTCCGCAAGTACCTCGAAGACAGAGGCTGGATGCCCGAGATACAGCCCGGCGACATGGAGCTGATGAAGGCCAACAAGCCGGACTTCGTCGCATTCAACTACTACGCGTCCAAGAGCGTCTCGGCGTTCCCGCTGGACGATGAGAACAGGATGGGCGAGATAGTGGGAGATCTTCTCCCTGAGACCGATCCCGGTGTGTTCAAAGTCGTTAAGAACGAGAACCTCAAGGCGACTCTCTGGGGCTGGGAGATCGACGACATAGGTCTTGAGAGCGTATGCAGGCTCCTTTGGGACCGCTACAGACTGCCTCTGCTCATCACGGAGTGCGGCTTCGGAAACAAGGAGACTCTGCCGGAAGACGGAATGGTCAAGGATGATGACAGGATAGACTATCTGTCCAAGCATCTGCGCGCCGTCCAGCGTTCCATGAACGTGGGCGTGCCGTTCATCGGATTCTGCGCCTGGTCCTTCATGGACATAATCTCCGGTCATTCCGGGTTCTCCAAGCGCTACGGATTCGTGTTCGTCAACCGCGACGAGCATGACCTGAAGGATCTGAAGAGGTACAAGAAGAAATCCTTCGGATGGTATCAGAATGTCATCGCCACCAATGGCGAATGCCTGACTGAGTAATATCCTTCTACAGGGAAGGGACGCAGCAGATATGCCGCGTCCCTTCTTTCTGCGATTATTGTGTTTGAAGTATTCTTCTGCTGATGCTATATTGCTCATGAGAGCATCAAAAACAGTATTATGTGTCAGATAAGGGAGACAGACATGAAATTAGCAGTCATATATGATTCAAAGTCAGGAAATACAAAAAAGGCCGCAGAATGGATTGCTGAAGGCATGAACGAGGTGGAAGGCGCTCAGGCTGCTGCTTTCAGCGTGGAAGAAGTGGATGCAGAATTCGTAAAGGATTCCTGCGGTGTAGTCATCGGATGTCCGTCCTATGCGGCTCTCATGACTCCGAATATGAGGAACTGGCTCTTCTCGGAAGCCGGCAAGCTCGGCATGGCCGGTAAGCTCGGCGGAGCGTTTGCGACCGAGCAGTACAGCCACGGCGGCGGGGAACTGATAATCCAGTCCATACTGACCAACGAGATGGTCTTCGGAATGCTCTGCTACTCCGGAGGCGGATCCTTCGGACACCCGGTGATCCATCTGGGACCGGTAGGAATCAACGACAACGTCGAGAAGTACAACGGCATGGAAAATTACCGCGAAAACTTCCGCATCTACGGATACAGATTCGCGTCAAAGGCAAAGGAACTGTTTGGCTGAAGCCAGTATAGGAGATAAAAATGAGGATAGCTGTCACTTATGATAACGGAGACATATTCCAGCATTTCGGAAAGACCGAGAAATTCAAGCTCTATGATGTGGAGAACGGAGAGATCACAGCCAGGTATGTGGTGGATACCAACGGAAGCGGCCATGGCGCGCTCGCGGGTTTCCTCAGGTCAGTAAATGCCGATGCCGTCATATGCGGAGGCATCGGAAACGGCGCTAAAGTCGCACTGGCAGAAGAGGGAATAGAGCTTTATGCCGGAGTGAGCGGATCAGCTGATGCGGCTGCGGAAGCTCTTGCCGCGGGAAGGCTCTCATATGATCCCGACGCTGAATGCGACCATCATGAGCACCACGGTGACGACTGCGGCCATGACCACTGTGAAGAGCACGGCTGCAAGGGAAACTGAATCACTTATAAAAGAAATATCCTCAGGCATGCCTGAGGATATTTTTCTTTTGATCTTATTGTGCCCGTCAGACGGTAATGCCGTCCAGTTCTTCGGTGAGCCTGCATATCTCATCGATGACCGATCCGATGTAGTCGATGGTCGCGTTGAGGGGACCGTCTGTGGTAATGTCGACTCCGGCGATGGCAGCAAGGCCAACGGGATCCTTCGTGGCTCCGGCCGATAGGAATCTCTTCCAGTCGTCCACGGCCTTCTGTCCCTCATTGCGGATCCTCAGCATGGCCTGTGTCGCCACGGTGAGTCCCGCGCTGTAGGTGTAGGAGTAAAGTCCCATGTAGTAATGGGGCTGTCTCATCCAGGTCAGTTCCGCGCCTTCCGGGATCTCCACTGCGTCGCCCCAGAACAGTTCCAGGTTGCGGCGGAAGATGTCGCTGAGGATGTCGGCATTGACGCTGCCGCCTTCTTCGATGATCTTGTAGACCTCACGCTGGTACCAGGCTTCCCTGAGGTGCGTGACGAAGTTATGGTAGTAGGTGTTGCTGATGTGGTTGGAGAGCACCCAGCGGCGGAATCTCTTGTCCTCGCTTGAGTTCACGAGGTGGTTGACCATGATCAGCTCATTCATGGTGGATGGAGCCTCGATCAGATACATTGAGGAATCGGTGTCGTAGACGGACTGCGCGGCGTCTCCGTACATGGACTGTCCGGCATGCCCCAGCTCATGGGCCAGGGTGAACACGTCAGACATGCGGTCGTTCCAGTTGAGCAAAATGTATGAGTTCTGGCGGTAGATGCCGGAGCAGAAGCCTCCGGTGCTCTTGCCGATGTTCTTAGCGAAATCCACCCAGCGCTCTCTGTAAGCCCTGTCAACCATCTCTACGTAGTCTTCTCCGAGGATGGAGAGGCCATCGCGGATGTACTTGTGTGATTCCTCGATAGTGACCTTGGGATCGTATTCGGGATCCACTGCGATCTTGAGATCGGCGAAGGTCATCTTGTCGAGATCGTGTTTCTTCTTCAGAAGCGTAGCATATCTCCTCATGTGGGGAGCGAGCTTCTCCGTGATGACGTCGATCTGGCGGTCATACATCTCGCGGGTGACCTTCTGCGGGAAGAGCAGGCTTTCATAGACATCCTTGTACCCGCGCAGCTCGGACATGGTCTTGTCCTGGGTCACGCAGGCGTTGTAAGCGGCTGCGGTCGTGTTCTCGTATTTCTTGAGCGTGCCGTAGAAGGCTTTAAAAGCAGCCCTGCGGACGTCCGCGTCAGCCTCGAGCTCGTAGTCGTCCTCAAAGAGGGAATAGCTCAGAGGATACTCTTTTCCGTTCACGGTGAAGGGCTCGAAGGCTATGTCCGCGAGCTTGAGGGTGTTGTAGATGTTGTAGGGCACTGAGAAGGATCTGTCCAGAGCGGCGAGTGCCTTCTCGGTCTCGGGAGAGAGCATGTGAGCCTTCTTGGCGATCAGGTCCTTTAGATAGTTCTTGCAGCCCTTGGCCATCTCGACTGCCTCCTTCAGGACCTCATCGGAGGCCAGAAGGATCTCGCTGTCTATGAAGGAAAGGTCGGTGAACATGCGGGTGGTCTCGTCATCGATCTTCTCGCTGAGCTCGCGCGCGGCGTTGTCGGTGTAGTCGACTTCAAGTGCAAGACCTGTGTATGATCCGAGCTTTATGATCTCGGGCAAGATCTTCTCCTGCGCATCCAGGCATCCGACGATGTTCGGGGCAGTGCTGAGCTTGCCTTCATAGGTCTCGCAGATATCCTTCACTGCGGCCTTCGTGCTCTCAAGAGCCTGCCACATGGCTTCGTCGTTCGGATAAATGAGGGAAAGATCCCACGTCTCCTGTACGGGGACGTCTTTTCTTTTTAGAAGTTCCATTTAGTACCTCTTTTGAAATAATGATCAATGATGGAAGAGCCTGAAGGGGATGAAGGATACAACCATGTTGTATCTGTCAGCTGTCTCGATGACGTTGTCGTCGCGGATGGAGCCGCCGGGCACGGCGACGTACTGGACGCCGGATTTCCTTGCGCGCTCGATGTTGTCTCCGAAGGGGAAGAACGCGTCGGAACCGCAGGTCAGACCGGTCTGGGTGGCGATCCAGGCCTTCTTCTCTTCGGCTGTGAGGACTTCGGGCTTCTCTTTGAACCACTTCTGCCATTCGCCTTCGCGCAGGACGTCCTCATACTCGTCGGAGGTGTATACGTCTATGGCGTTGTCGCGGTCGGGACGGCGGATCTTGTCGACGAACTTGAGTCCGAGGACCTTCGGGTGCTGGCGCATGAACCAGTTGTCGGCCTTGCCGCCCGCAAGACGGGTGCAGTGGATCCTGCTCTGCTGTCCGGCGCCTACTCCGATGGCCTGTCCGTTCTTTACGAAGCAGACGGAGTTTGACTGGGTGTATTTGAGGGTGATGAGAGCCACCTTGAGGTCGATCATGGCCTGCTCGGGGATCTCCTTGTTCTTTGTGACAATGTTCGAGAGGAAGCTGTCGTCGATCTTGCAGTTGTTGTGTCCCTGCTCGAAGGTGATGCCGAATACGTCCTTGTTCTCCTTCTCGGGGCAGAAGTAATCGGGATCGATCTGAACGACGTTGTATCCGCCGTTCTTCTTCGCGCGCAGGATCTCAAGAGCTTCATCGGTGTAGCCGGGGGCGATGATGCCGTCGGACACTTCGTTCCTGATGTAGGAAGCGGTGGCTGCATCGCAGGTGTCGCTCAGAGCAGCCCAGTCTCCGTAGGAGCACAGGCGGTCGGAGCCTCTGGCGCGGATGTACGCGCAGGCGATGGGGGACAGTTCAGCTTTCTTGGGCACGAAGTAAATGTGCTTCTCCACGTCGCTGAGGGGAAGGCCTACCGCTGCGCCGGCGGGGGAGACGTGCTTGAAGGAAGCTGCGGACGGAAGTCCTGTCGCCTCCTTGAGCTCCCTGACCAGCTGCCAGGAGTTGAGCGCATCCAGGAAGTTGATGTATCCGGGCTTGCCGCTGAGGACCGTTACGGGAAGGTCGGAGCCGTCCTTCATGAATATCCTTGCGGGCTTCTGGTTGGGGTTGCAGCCGTACTTGAGTTCGAGTTCGTTCATTTATTTTTCCTCCAGATGTTTGTTGAAGAGACGTACTTCGCCGTTTACGTATGTGTAGAGGGATACCTTGTTGTCGTAGTTCATCGCGTTCCAGACCTCTTCGGGTTCCGGCATGTCGATCTCGATGGGCTCGCCTTCAAAGCTGGGAAGAGGATTTCCGTCGCCCTTGTAGGTGCTGATGAAATAGCCCTTTCCCTCGTCGCAGCCCTCGTAGTCGTAGTAGCAGCGCAGGCAGCGGCCGCTGACCTTCTTCAGAACCGAGAGAGAGAAGCTGCCGTCCTTGTTGAGTATGGCGGAGATCCTGGGAGTCCAGTTGGGATCGTCGGGCTCGTACTCGCGGGTGGAGAGCGCCTTGCGGAAGTCGCCCATCTCCACGATGGTGTCAGTCTGGTCGCCGTTCGTCACCACGAGGGCGTCCTCGGTCTGTCTCACTGGATGATAGATGATGAGGCTGGGATCGGTCACCTTGGAGGGATCGAACGCCTCGGTGCGGATCCCGTCATCGGTCAGGGAGAAGATGCGGTTGCGGCTGTTCTCGCTGCGTCCCATGATGAAGTAATAGACGCGGTCCTTGCCGACGGCGATTCCTCTTCCGGGGTAGCTGTTGTTCCTCAGCAGTTCCAGAAAATCGGTCATTTCATTGCTCCTTTTTTATAGTGATTGTTTTTACTGACGCAAATAAAATACCCGGGTGCCGGCGTTGTCATACGCCTTCAGATCCGGGCAGAATGCGGTATTGAATTGTCCGAAGAGCAGTCCACGATCGAGCGGTAAGCTGCGATGATGAACTGAGAGGAGCAGGTGTTCACGGTATAGACAGATACAGGCATTCTGCAGCCCTCCTTCGGCCTATTAAATTATAGTTTCAGCGGCTCGGACGTGTCTATTGACGAAACAGACAGATAAAAAGAAGCCTCTAAAATGAGTTTGGTAATCTTTACATATTTCTTCTGAAAAGACAGGACTGAAGAAAAGTCTTCAGTCCTGCTGAGGTCATGCTTTCTGTTTTTCTGTCTCCCACAGCTCATCTATGGTCTTAAGGGAATCTGGAAACAGATAGACGGAAGTCCCGTGATATATGTCTCCATCATCGGTAAAGCGGTTCCACACGACGATCTTGTACGCCAGCGCTCCGTATTCGGCCGTGCCTCCGTCCTTGTATCTGAGAAATCGGAAAGGCACCAGCAGCACCGCAAGGATCACGATGGATACGGCTATCAGTATCTTCCTACTTCTTTTCGGCTTCATCTGCCTGCTCCTCTCCGTTCTTCTTGACAGGCCAGTCGCGCCTCAGATATGTCACATATCCGCAGATCACCGCGACTGTAAGAGGGAAGACCAGTCCGTCCATGATGTCGAATCCGTCATTATACATTCCCTGGAAATAGCGCAGGGCATTCCAGATCACGAGGAACAGTATCACGAATACCGCGAAAGCCACATATTTGTTCTTTATCATTGAATTCACCTCGCACTGATGTTATTATTCATCAACGATTCAATGTTAGCACACGGCGTTGCCTCAGGAAAGTGACAGGACATGCGTTATATATCCATAAAAGGTAAAAACTACAGCGGAAGCTATGACCGCACCAGGACCGCCTGCAGAGCAGTAGTCCTGCGCGGCGGAAAACTGCTCATGTCCTACGACGCGCGGGATGACATCTGGATGCTCCCGGGAGGCGGCATTGAGGAGGATGAGGAACTGTCGCAGTGCTGCCTGAGGGAGACAGCAGAGGAGACGGGAGCGGTCCTCAGCAACTGCGAATGCGCCTTTCAACTGGACGAGTACTACGAAGACTGCCGCTACATAAGCTACTACTTCACCGCTGACGTCACCGGCATCACCGCGAGAAAGCTCACCGACGCCGAGAAGAGGATGGGACTGGTGCCTATCTGGGCAGAACTGGGTGAGATGGCAGCTATCCTCTCGAAGCATGAGTCATACGACGGCACGGACGAGGAGAAAAGAGGCATATATCAGAGGGAATACACGGCTCTGTGCATGCTTTTCCCGCAGATAAGGAAAGAGAACTGGTCCCAGGAGATCAGGATCATTGCGGACGTCCTGGATCTTATTCCATACTATCCCGCGGAGGACATAACACTCCGGTGGTATCAGGATCCCGAAGTATGCAAAAACGTCGATGACATAGACAAGGTTTATGACCTTGAGATGCTCAGAAGGATGTACAACTACTGCAGCACTCACGGCGACTGCTACTACATCAGGTACCGCGGAGAGCTTGTGGGAGACATTACCCTGAGAGCCGACGGGGAACTTGCCATAGTGATCTGCAGGGAATATCAGAACAGACACATCGGCAGGAGATGCGTAGAAGACATGGTCAAGCTCGCTGGGGAAAGAGGCCTAAGCGAGGTAAAGGCCACGATATATCCCTTCAATGAACAGAGCAAAAACATGTTCAGGCATGCCGGTTTCACACAGACGGACGAGGAGCGCTGGGTGCGCAGCACCGGCTGAAAGGAGCTCAGAATGACTAAAGGACATTTTCTCGATACCGACAGGCTCTTCCTCAGGGAGATGACGCCGGAAGATCTTGTTTCTCTTTCCAGAGTGCTGAGAGACAGGGAGATAATGCAGCATTATCCCTATGTGTTCGACGAGGAACGGGTCAGGGACTGGATAGACAGGAACATCGTGAGATACCGCACCTTCGGCTTCGGGCTTTGGGCCGTATGCCTTAAGGACAGCGGAGAGATGATAGGCGACTGCGGACTCACGATGCAGAACATCCACGGCGTTATCAGACCTGAGATCGGATATCACATAAGGCGTGACATGCAAAGAAAAGGGTACGCAAGAGAAGCGGCAACAGCAGTACGGGACTGGACATTCGGGAACCTTCCCTTCGGGGAGATTTATTCCTACATGAAATATACCAACGAACCTTCTGCCATGACGGCAATATCATGGGGATGCAGCTTTATTGAGCGCTACGAGGACGAAGAAGACGGTTTCACCGACGTTTACATGATATCAAGAGAGCACTGGGAAGAGATAAAGGACTGAAAAATTCGAATAATACTAAAGGCAGCGTTTGCTGCCTTTTTTACTGGGATTTTTGATTGTAAAGGAGTAACGCTTGACAGATAAAACAAGGCGATTCAACAGGTCTCTGAGGCCTGTTTCAACCGTTTCTTCACGTCTGATGCACAGAACAGCCCGGTCCTGCGCACCGGAAGACGGAAAAGAAATAAAAAATGCGGAAAATATGTCTGATCGGGACATCCTTATTCGGCAGATGATCAGTTTATACAGGAGAAAAAGAACCGGGATACGAAGGAGAGATGAGCCTTTATCATATAAAAGGCGTTCAGGCGGTCCGGTTAAAGCGGAGAGAACGGTGTTCCTTTTTCTGTTCTCGATGTTGGTGCTGCTTGCTTCTGTGTCTTCCATGTTCGCTTCCGTCTCTGCTTATTCCACCGGCATGGGAATAATGGAGCCGGAGACAACATGGACCGGCACGGACATTTTTTCCTGGCCTCTGGCAATCGACGGCAGGATAACTTCGGGATACGGGATAAGAGCGGATCCGATCACAGGAGAGGAAAAGATGCACTCCGGGATCGATATCGCAGCTGCTGCCGGAACACCTGTGCTCGCTGCCGCAGCAGGAACAGTCATATCCGCAGACATGACGGACAGTTGGGGAGGAGGTTACGGATTCCATGTAATGATCGACCACGGCGGCGGTATAAGCACACTGTACGCCCACTGTTCTGTGCTGTGCGTTACTGCCGGTCAAATGGTGCAAAAAGGAGAGATGATAGCCAGGGTCGGCTCCACTGGGAACAGCACCGGCGATCATCTCCACTTCGAGATCAGCATTGACGGGATCAGGCAGGATCCCTTACTGTTTTTTGTTTCTGTTTCTTAGCTTGATGCGGGTCTTAAGCAGGAAGAACCAGTAGCCCGTGAAGTCGTAGGCGTATATGCGGGCATCGTGTCCGCGGACAACGTCCTTTCTCAGCTTCTTCATCTCAAGATAGCAGTCCAGCGCGGCTTCAAGGTCTCCCTCACCGTTCCTGGTGTCGAGGATCAGTCCGTACAGTCTCAGTGCCTCCTCGAGATCTATGATGGATTTCACTGTATCTTTTTCCTTCGCGCGCTTTCTCAGGTGATCGCAGACCATTGCCATGTCCTTCTCAGCCATGTCGAAATGCTTTCTGTCGTCCATGGCGAGATGCACGTCGGACAGATCCTGGTAATAGAGCATCCTGAGCGTCTCATCCTTCAGCTTTCCGTTCTGCAGGTATTCGTCTACTGTGGCGCAGTTGCTCCTTATCTGTTTATACACCTCGTTGTACATCTGATCCTTCTCCTGATCGTTCTTCCAGGGAAGTTTCGAAGGATCCGTGAATCTGGTGTTTATCAGATAGTTCCAGCGCTTGTGCAGATACCTCTGTTCGCAGTCCAGTCTCTCCGTGTCGCGGAAGGGAAGCCTGTCTCCCAGGTTCTCCAGGATACCCAGTGCCTCTTCTTCTCCGCCGGTCTGAGCAAGAAG
>JAEEGL013114379.1_pt1 | contig 22373 bp, 13 predicted proteins | sample 9134231 | NCBI WGS metagenome assembly JAEEGL01 (sample SAMN16246548, study PRJNA631951) | gut metagenome | biome: gut microbiome; feature: rumen; material: fiber-attached | host: Bos | place: Iran: Karaj | collected 2018-10
GCTCCACAGTGGCAAAAAGGTGTATTACCGTTATGCCGATCCCAATTTCAGTATCAACCAGCAGCCCATCAGCAATGCTGAGGCTCAACAGTTGCGACAAGCCGTTGTCACACTCACCCGCTTCCGTGGCCTGCCTCAATACGAGTGGATCGAGGAGGTCATTACCAACCTGGAGCAACGCTTTAACCTTGACAACCGGAAAACAGGTCTTGTCTGTTTCGAGCAGAACCCATTGCTCAAGGGTCTGGAGCATCTGGGCACCTTCATTGATGCCGCTACCTCTCACATGGTACTCAAAGTCAAGTACCGCAGCTATAAAGAAGGCCGGGAGGAATTGACCCGCATCGTCCATCCCTATTACCTCAAGCAGTACAACAACCGCTGGTTTGCCTTCTGCTACGACGATGCGACCCACTATGTCAATAACCTGGCACTTGACCGCTGCTTGAGCATTGAGCCGATGCCCGACATGGAGTTCAAGGTTAACGAGGACATTGACTTTGACCACTACTTTGACGACGTGGTGGGTGTCACCGTGCCCTACCACGGCGAGAAGCAGAGGATCCTGCTGCGTACCAACGAGCGACGTTTGCCTTACATACTCTCCAAGCCCCTGCACCCATCGCTCACTATTGAGGATCGCAAGAAGTGTATCCTCTCTATCGAGGTGCGCCCCAACAACGAACTGGAGCAGCAAATACTCTCATTCGGTCCCGACCTTGAAGTGCTCGCTCCCGAGGAGTTCCGCAACCAGATCAGAGAAAAAGTTGCCCTCATGCAACAACAATATAGCACTCAATATCATTAACATAAATAATATGGCTACTGTACAGAATACACAACGTGAGCAAGAACTTGCCAACATTATCTGGGATATCAAAGAGATTATCCGCAACCTTTATGATGATGCAGAAGTTGAGGATGTGATCTTGCCTTTCACCCTACTGCGCCGTCTGGACTGCGTGCTGGATGATAAGCGAGATGCAATCATGCAGGAACTCAAAGACACACCCGAAGCAATGCGCAAGTTTAAGCTCAAAGCCTTAATGAAAAAGAACAACCTCTCGTTTTTCAATACATCAGGCCTCTCGCTGGAACGACTCCTCGGCGCTCCCGAGCAAATCGGGCAGTCGTTTGAGACCTACCTCAATGGATTTACCGATAACGTGAAGGACATTCTCGCCAACTTTGTGCACAGCGATACCGACAGCGAGATAGTTGACCTGACTCCCATCTACTCCCGCCTGGAGCGTGGTAACAAGTTGTTCTCGGTCATCCAACTCTTTGTACAGCGAGCCGACCTTCACCCTGACGTGGTGACCAACGCCATGATGGGAACGGTATTCGAGATTGTCATCCGTCGTTCCAAGGAGGCCAGCAACACCAAGGCTGGTCAGTTTTATACCCCTCGCGAGATTGTACGCTTGCTCGTGTCGCTTACCCTGTGCGGACAGGAGAGCAAACTCTATGAATACGGCAAGCACTTCACTGTCTATGACCCCTGCTGCGGTACCGGTGGTATGCTCACCGTGTGCAAGGAATACCTGGAGGAACTTTCGGGGCGCCCCGACATGAAGGTGTATCTCTATGGGCAGGAACTTAACGAGAAGACCTATGCCATCTGCAAGAGTGACCTGCTGATGAAGGGCGATAACCAGAATCTGGACGAGCAACTATTCCAGGGTGACACCTTAGGTAACGACCGACTCATCGGCAAGTCATTCGACTTTATGCTCGCCAACCCGCCTTTCGGCGTGGATTGGGGCAAGGACGAGCGTGTCAAGAAGCGTGTGCAGGACGATAACTGTCCCGGTGGTCGCTTTGAGGCCGGCTTGCCCAGCACCAACGACGGCTCATTGCTTTTTCTCCAGCACATGATCAGCAAGATGGATGCCGGCGGCTCTCGCATCGGCATTGTCCTCAACGGCTCGCCTCTGTTCAACGGAGATGCCGGCAGTGGCTGGAGTAACATCCGCAAGATGCTACTCGACCGCAACTTGCTTGACTGTATTGTTGCGCTGCCAAAGAGCCTATTCTACGGCACCGACATCAGCACCTACCTGTGGATACTCGACAACAACCGTCCTGACGAGCGCAGGGACAAGGTTCTGTTCATCGATGCGGCACACAGCGAATACACCCACTTGCTCCAGAAGAACCTGGGTAAGAAACGATACGAGGTGAGCGACGAAGGCGCTGCCGACATCCTCGACATCTATCGGGCCTATCAATCTTGCTCTCGTGACATCCGCAACGATAAAACAGGCGAAGTAGAGCATCTTGAAATCGCTAAGTTGCTCGATTATGACGACTTCCGCTATACGACCGTCAGCACGCGCCGCCCACTGCGCCTATACTACAACGGGGTGAAAGACACTATAAGGCAAATGCAGGAAGATGGCAAGATTGCTAAGGGCGACAAGGAACTGTTTGAGACCCTCCTCAACGACTATGATGATAGCGTGCAGCGCACCGATGCCGAGTTTATGGCAATCGTGGCTCAACTCATCGGCAAGAAAAAAGTCACCGCTACCCAGGCCAAGAAACTGCGTGTGCTGGGCGCCACCGATGAGAACGCTCCCATCGTTTACAACACGCCTGGCGATGAAACCAGCGGTATGGTAGCCGACACGGCCCTCAACGATACCGAAAAAATTCCCGCCAAGCAGGACATAGACGAGTACTTCGAGCGCGAGGTGCTGCCTTATGCCCCCGATGCCTGGATGGACCGTTCCAAGGACAAGTTGGGTGTGGAGTTCCCCTTCACCCGCCTGTTCTATGTCTATCGCCCCCTTCGCAGCAGTGAAGACATCCTTAAGGAACTCGCTGTGCTTGATGCCCAGATGGACAAGGAAATTGCAGAACTCTCAATTGACTAAGCCATGAAACGATACGATTCATATAAGGAAAGCGGCGTACAGTGGATCGGGGAAATACCGAGTCACTGGACTTCTATTCCCATTAAGTTTTCAACGGATGGCAAACAGTCATCGTTCATAGATGGTGACTGGATTGAGAGTAATGTGATTGAGTCAGAAGGAATAAGGTACCTAACGACTGGTAATGTCGGCGCAGGTTTTTATAAAGAACAGGGCAGTGGCTTTATCTCAGAAAAAACATTTGATGAACTCAACTGCACTGAAGTTTATCCAGGAGATTTGCTAATATCTCGATTGAATGAACCAATCGGAAGGACTTGTATTGTTCCAGATTTGGGTTATCGTATTGTTGTAGCTGTTGACAATGTAATTTATCGTCCAAACAAGCAGTTATATGATGAACGCTATTTGATGTTTCAGATGAACTGCAAGCCTTATGCTGACAATGCAAATTTTATTGCTCGCGGATCGACAATGTCACGAATTAGCAGAACAACGTTAGGGCAAATTAAAGTGCTCGTTCCTCCGTTGAAGGAGCAGAAAGCGATTGCTGAGTGGCTTGATGTGAAATGTGGGGAGATTGACAAACTGATTGCGACCCAGCAGCGGCGCATAGACTTGTTGCAGGAACTGCGCCAAAGCATCATCACCCGTGCTGTCACCCGAGGTATTAATCCTGATGCTACTCTCCGCGACTCAGGCATTGACTGGATTGGCCAAATTCCCACCCATTGGGAAATCAGAAAGACTTCTCTAATTTATAATAACATAGGAAGTGGAACCACGCCAACATCTTCTAATCCTGATTATTACACTGAAAATGGTGATGGGTTTTATTGGCTCCAGACAGGTGATTTAAATGATGGTGATATCACATCAACTTCAAAGCAGGTCACTAAACTTGCCGTAAATGAATGCAATCTCAAGTTTTTCCCTGTAGATTCTGTAGTGATTGCGATGTACGGAGCTACTATTGGTAAAGTTGGCTTATTAAAAATCAAGACAGCTACAAATCAGGCCTGTTGCGTACTCCCATATTCAAATATAGTCGTTCCAAAGTATTCATTCTTTTTATATCAAGCAGCCAAAACGCCAATGCTTGTTGAAGCAATAGGTGGCGGTCAGCCTAATATAAGTCAGGATATAATTAAGAAATTGAGAGTTCCTTTGCCTCCTCTTGCGGAGCAGCGAGAAATCGTTGCCCACATTGAGCGAGAAACCGCAAAAGTGGATCATGCGTTACAACAAGCCGAGCTCCAAATTGAACTGTTGCAAGAGTTGCGTCAAAGTGTCATCACCGAAGTGGTGACAGGAAAACGCAAAGTGTGTTAAAATATAATTGTGATGAACAATGGATAACAACAGTAATATCATCATTTATCAGAGCGAAGACGGCAAGACTCACATTGAGGTGCGTGTTGAGAACGAGACCGTATGGCTGACCCAACAGCAGATGGCTGAACTATTCCAATCGTCCAGAACCAATGTTGTTGAGCATATTAAGCACATCTACGAGGAGGGTGAGCTTGACGAGCAGTCAACCTGTCGGAAATTCCGACAGGTTCAAACCGAAGGTGGTCGACAGGTATCACGAGAGTTGCCATTTTACAACCTTGACATGATCATTTCTCTAGGCTATCGCATCCGCTCGATTGTTGCCACCCACTTCCGCCGTTGGGCGACCGAACGGCTCAAGGAATACATCATCAAGGGCTTCACGATGGACGATGAACGGCTCAAGCAACTGGGCGGAGGCAACTACTGGAAGGAACTGCTCGACCGCATCCGCGACATCCGTTCATCGGAACGTGTGCTCTATCGCCAGGTGCTCGATCTGTATGCCACAGCGGTGGATTATGACCCCCGCAGCAACATCTCGGTAGCATTCTTCAAGATTGTCCAGAACAAGTTGCACTATGCCGCTCATGGCCACACCGCCGCCGAGGTACTCTATGACCGGGCCGACAATGAGAAACCTTTCATGGGCATGACCACCTTCAAGGGCGACTGGCCCACGTTGCAGGATGCCCGCATCGCCAAGAACTACCTCTCGCAAGACGAGTTGAAAATCCTGAACAACCTCGTATCGGGATATTTCGACTTTGCCGAGATACAAGCCATGCGCCATCAGCCGATGTACATGGCCGACTACATCAAGCAACTTGATACCATTCTCACTTCCACGGGGCAGGAATTGCTGACCGACGCTGGCAGCGTGAGCCACGATCAGGCGATGGCCAAAGTCAAAGCGGAATATGACCTGTGGCGTGAACACACGCTCTCGCCAGTGGAGCAAGCCTACTTCGACACCATCAAGGAGTTGAACAAGAAAGGCAAGAAGAAAGATAACGAGAACAACGACAAGAGTGGCAGCCCAGAATAACGATTATAACACCCGATAGATTATGAATAATCCATTGAACGAAACGAGATTTGAGGAGCATATTGCCGAGTGCTTGGCGCAAGGCGACTTGTATAACCAGCGATTGAGTTCACAGTTTGACATCGATCGGCTGTGCGACGTGGAAATGCTGGAACGCTTCTTGCGGGCTCAGACCAAAACTTGGATGCAACTTGCCCACGCTTTCCCTGGTCAAGAGGTGAACACGGTGATAACCGAGTATAACAAGAAGCTCAACCGTGGCGAGAGCATCCTCACTATGCTCTTGAAGGGCCTTACCATCAAGGGCATCAAGGTGAAACTCGTGCAGTTTAAGCCCGTGCTTGACGGCCCCGAGAGTGTACCCTACAAACTATATCGCGAGAACTGCTTCAGCGTCGTGAGGCAGATGCACTACAGCACCGCCAACACGACCTATGGCAGCAAGAAGGAAAACCTTGCCGAACTTGACTTGTGCATTCTTGTTAACGGCATCCCTTTGCTCACGTGCGAACTCAAGAACGAGGGCACCGGCCAGAACTATGGCCACGGCATCTACCAGTACCGCTATGAGCGTAACCCTGAGAACCGGATGCTTAGGAACTGCCTTGTTCATTTCGTGATGGATAACAACTTTGTGTTCATGACCACAAAGCTCGATGGTGAGAACACTCGTTTCCTTCCCTTCAATCGCGAGAGCGTGAATCCGCCCATCGATGGTGAATATGCCACGGCCTACATGTGGCGTCCTGTCGAGGGAGAGCCCGAGAGCAATATCCTGGGAGCCGATTCGCTGCTTGACATCATCGAGAACTTCTTCAAACGTGTCAACGATGAGAAGAACAAGCCGGTGGTGTTCTTCCCCCGTTTCCACCAACTGCGTGCCGTGCGCAAGCTGCGCCGCATGGTAAAAGAAGATGGACCAGGCCACAATTACCTTATCCAACATAGTGCAGGATCGGGTAAAACCAAGTCGATGGCGTGGCTGGCCCATCAACTTGCTAACATGACTAATCCAGACCGCACGCCCATCTTTGACAGCATCATCATGGTCACTGACCGCATCGTGCTCAACCGTAACATGGCCGACGATGTAGTGAACTTCCAGACCGTGGCTGGTACTGTCAAGGACATCCGCCGTGGCTCCAAAAACCTCGCTACAGCCCTCAATGAGGGCCACCGCATCATCATCTCGACGGTACAGAAGTTCGCTTACGCCCTCAAGGATTTGAAGCGTGCGCAGCACCGCAAATATGCCATCATCGTCGATGAGGCCCATACCGCCATTGGCAACGAGAGTGCTAAAGACTTGGTAAACGCCCTCTCGACTGATGAGGACTTGAAGTCTGTTGAAGGATTTGATCCTAGTGTATATGACAGCGATATGGATGCGCTCATGGCTTATACTCAGCTTATGCGCCACATGATGAAGCACATCAGCTATTTCGCTTTCACCGCAACACCAAAGGACAAAACCTTTGCCCTATATGGTACTTCCAATGGTAAAGCCCATGACCTCTACTCAATGAAACAGGCCATCGACGAGAAGTTCATCCTCGATGTCTTGCAGAACATCAAGAGCTACGTCACGATGTTTGAGTACATCGAGAAGGAAGGGGCTCCAGACCCCGACAAGCTGTTTGAGGAAAAGAAGTCGCTGCGTGTCATCTACGGCGAGCTGAACAAGAATATGTACATCAAGTTGCGCAAGGCATCGATGATGCTTGACCACTTCATGCACCATACCATCAACAAGATCGGCAAGAAAGCCAAAGCAATGGTCGTGACCGATTCACGACAAGCAGCAGCCGACTATAAACAGTTGCTTGACCGCCTGATAGCCGACCAATATGACGGCAAGATCAAAACGCTGGTGGCCTTCTCGGGTGAGGTGGATGACAGCCACGGTCGCCGCTGCAGCGAGTCGAGCATGAACGACGACCACGTCAAGGACGATGACATTCGCATCAAGTTCATGGAGGATGACTACAAGATTCTTGTGGTTGCCGAGAAGTTCCAAACGGGGTTCGACCAGCCGCTACTGCACACAATGTATGTTGACCGCTCACTGGGCGGCATCCAGTGTATCCAGACGCTATCACGCCTAAACCGCTGCTACCCGGGCAAGGAAGATACAATGGTGATTGACTTCCGCAACGATGTGGATAAGATCCAGAAGTCATTCCAGGATTATTACACAGAAACCACGCTTGAAGGTGAGGTGGATACCCAGCGGCTTTACTCGCTTAAAGACGATGTTGAAGCCTTCAACCTCTTTAATGATGACGAAGTAAACGCCGTGGCCGAAGGCATGATAGATCCTGACAAGCTTCAGCAAGTTCCCTCCATCTTGAAGCGCATCGTTGAAGAACGAGTCGAGCCGCTTGATGATGAATTTAAGGACAGATACCGCAAGCTGGTCAACCGCTATGTGCGCCAGTATGGCTTTATGGCCCAGTTGATGGATTTCATCGATCCCGACCTGGAGAAATTCTATGTGTTCTGCAAGATCTTCTACAAGTACCTGCCTTACACAAAGGAAACCCTGCCCATGGAAATCCTTGAGCGCATCGACCTGAATAAGTTGCGCATCCAGATGAGTTACGAGGGCCAGCTTGAACTCGAAGACGAGGAACAACACCTCAAAAGCAGCCGCATCGGTGACGTGGGCCAGAAACAGGAGGATGAGAAGCTCAGCATCAAGGAGATTCTTGACATCGTGAACAGCCCCTGGGAACAGTTCCTGGACGAGAACGACAAGATATTGAAGCAGATATGGGAGGAACTGCTTGTCGATCCTGAAATCAACGATGCCTTCAACGCAAACAACACGTTTGACGTGATGATCAACCTCGTCAAGGAGAAGTTTGACGAGAAGATTGCCATGCAAATCGAGAAGTATTACAACTTTGCCGAGGTGCTGGAACGCGAGCAGAGTCTGTCGCTCACTCTCATCGCCAAATTTGTTGAAGCCTTATCGACACGCACTGGTCATGCTGCACGCCTCGAATATGATGAAGACAAACTCAAGGAGAGCATTATTAACGCCATGAGCGATATGCTATCCGACGTTTGTAGCCACAACCGCAGTGTTGAGGAGTTTGTGGACGTGATGTTTGACGTGCTTAACCAGACCAGCATCCCGTCGCTGGACGGCATCGACCAGATTGTCAAGAATGATCTCAACGACATCTATGTCAATCCAGATGTGAGAATGGTGGATAAGGTGCGTGGCTTCAACTCTCTCGTGACAAAATATGAGGTTTATCTCAAGAAACTCTACTACCTCATCAATAACGAGGAGATGAGTAATGAGGATGGCAAGCCTGTCACATTGGGCAACGCCGTGCATTATACGCGGCAACTTAGGATACTGCGAAATGCGTTCAATCACGACAATTACAGCAGTGACGAGCAGCGCAAGTATGCCCAGTTCCTCAATATGGTAACTACCTGGCGCAACGACCAGGCGCATACGGCACCGACCACCTCGGATAAGGAGGTCACTGCTGCCCTCAATATCGTTGTTGCGATGTACCTCTACGTAACTGGCGTATCCATCACGGACCTGGAGATTGCCGAGGCCGCACATGAGCCGTCATTAACTTACAACGAATTTAGTGACGACTTATCTGTAGCAGCCGAAGATAAATAAAACAACATTGTGTGGATTGTGGAACATCCTCCGCAATCCACACTTGATATAAATGGGAACGGATATGAGTAACCGATTAACCGAACAAGAAAAATTCCTATTCGATAAATTAATAGAGAAACGAAAAATCCAAGCCCTCAATATGACGGATCATAGTATGAGCGGCTTGATAAGAGGCTCTTCTGATATCTACCCAGATCCAGCCCATTTCGTGTATGAATTACTGCAAAACGCTGATGATGCTAAAGCTACTAAAGCATCGTTTCATCTGTATAAAGAATTCTTGATTTTTGTCCATAATGGTAAACGACAGTTCACTATCACTGAAGATGGTGAACTCGGACAAAAGGTTAAACCTGATCCCTACGGTGATATCAATTCAATCACAGCCTATAGTTCATCGAAAGAAAATGAACCAAATACGATTGGAAAATTTGGTTTAGGTTTTAAGTCGGTTTATACATATACTGATCGTCCAGAAATCTATGATGACAAATTTTGGTTTGCCATAGAAGATCGAATGGTACCAGTTTTGTTGGAACATGATCACGAATTACGCAAACGTGGTGAAACCCTTTTTGTGCTACCGTTCAAAACAGGCACTCCTATTAAGGAGATTTCAGACAAGTTGATGTCCTTGCAAGCACCAACATTGTTTCTTCAATCCCTGGATACAGTTTGTTTTTCAGACGAAATATCGGGTAAATCTTTACATTTCGTTAAGGATGTAATTGAAACAAAAAAAAGCGGTGATATTAATTATCAGCTTGTTGTCGTTAAAGACGGTGGTGTTAAATCTCAATTGCTTCTGTTCCATAGATTCGTGAATTCAGATGGAATGAAGTTGAAGGTATCCATTGGATATTTCTTCAATAAAGAAGGTGAAATCAACACTTCAACTTCAAGAGGCATTCATTGTTTCTTCCCAACTAGTGAAACTTCTGGACTGTGTTTCATTTCTCACGCTCCATTTCTGCTGACGAATAATAGGCAAAATATCACTCGGGATAACTTTAATAAGAAACTTCTCCGTGCGATTGGTAATCTTGCTGCCGACGCTTTGACAATTATCAAGAAATATAATAAGGACGGGAAACATCTACTTAAAGATAATTTGTATGATTTCTTACCGTATAGTGATTACTATCGGTATCAATCTATGTATGACTTCGAGTTCCAGGCTGAAAAAGCTTGTAAGATGTTTTTTCTTCAAGCTATAAAAGAATTGTTGGAAAAACAAGCCTTGCTTTACACAACAACAAAAGGTTATGTTACTATTGGCAACGCTTGTTTCTTTTCCACCGCTAAACTTCAAAACATTATTAAGACAGCGCAATTAAGGGAACTGCTTCAAGATGATAAGTTAGGCATTCTAAAGATTGAAGAAAATAGCGACTTGCGTAGTTTTCTTAGCGATTATCTTGGCATCAATCAATTTGAACCTGAAAATCTTGCTAAAAGAATTACGCCCACATTTATGCAAAACCAAGGAACTGATTGGGCCAAGAGATTATACAAATACCTAAAAGAAGATGCAGTTCGTTTGTGGGATCAGAGATATAGACAAAATGCAGTTTTTAGATATTCACCGATATTCTTAACCCAAAGGAATGAATGGGTTGCTCCATTCAAAATGATCGCGTATGAAGAGCAGCCCAATATCTATCTGCCTATAGGTGACGCAAAAGGTACATATAACTTTGTACATCAGTCCTTAATCGACGAGGATGATGAAGACCTAAAAGGGTTTTATAAGAAACTTGGCATTAATAAACCAGATATTATTGATTTTCTACAAAAGCATATTATTCCTAAATACCAAGATGAGAATAGGATTAATAAATTACAGCATGCAGAAATCATTTCGGACTTCAATACAGTTTTTGAGATCTACAAAGATGAAAAAGATGATCTTCGCAAGAACGAAATCCTGAAGATGATAAAAGATAGAATGCATTTTCTGGCACAGAACAAATCATTCTATCGCACATGGAGGCTGTATATTTGGTCTATTGAGTTGAGCCAGTATTTTAGAGACAATAACGACGTGGTCTTTCTTGATCTCTCGTTCTATACTCAAGGCAAAAATAAGGAAACCAAAGATGCAATCACATCTTTCTTTTTAAAACTTGGTGTTGAAAAAGCTCCACGCATAATAGATGATTATCCAAACAGATATTACTTTAACGAGAATAGAATTAATAAAGTTGAGTTCAAGTATTCTACACAAGGATATGGTATCATGGATTATTGTCTTGAAGGATTTAATCATTTCATAAACAATAATCTTAACCAAGCATCATCTATATACTTGTGGAACGTATTATCACAAGTCGAAGATATAGAGATCTATAAAGAAGGCGGGTACGAGTATTTCTATTATTCAGAAAAAAATGCCTCTTTTGAAACGTCACTCTTTGATGGCCTCAAGAATAAGAGGTGGCTTGTCAATTCAAAAGGAAGTCCGTGTTCTGCAAAAGAGATCACACAAGAAGAAATGGTGAACCTTGGGTATGAAAGGAACGAAAAATTGTTTAGGCTCCTTGGAATACAAAAACGTGTGAAACCACTTAGTGAGATAGGAGCAACCGAAGAACAGCAGCGCCAGCAAGAATGGGGTGCGCTAGTTGAAGATTATGGTGTATCTACAAAAGAGGAATTAGAGGAGATACTTAAAGAGTATAAAAAATCTGAGGAACTAAAGCAAAGGGCCCGAAATGTTCTGAATCATCGAGGCGATACTATTGATTCATCTAATTCAGGAACTTCATCTTTTGATACATATGGTTCTTCATCTGGCAAGGAGTCTTCAACTCTTAGCGATTTATATGGCGATTCTAAATCAAGAAACACGGAATCGTCAATCAATAAGAAATCCACGGATTATAGTTCTAATCAAAAAAGAATAGAGGACATCTTAAAAAGACTTGACGATGATAAAGAAAAGAAACTAAAAAGAGAAACGCTCAAGCAAGAGGTTGAAGAAATACCAAAATATACAAAGGAATGGTTCCAAAAGAAGCTACAACTGGAGTATTGGGATACTTGTGACAGTGACTCTAATAGTTCTACCAAACGTTCTATCTCGATCTCTTTCAGCAGAATTGTTATTGACCACAACAACAATCGCTTATATGAACTGAGAAACCCGTCTAGAGATATTCCTGTTTGGGTTGAGGAGGTTGAAAACCTCACTGTGAAATTCCTGTTTAATGACAGGGATGAGATGCCGTGCTCATTTGAGGTTGCTAATGTCAGGGATTTTTCTTTGCGTCTCAAAGCAAAAGCAAGTGACGCTGAAAGTATGTCATCAATAGACTGGACTAAACTTACTCAAGCAACTATTGACATCAACAACCCGACGAATCTGGTTGATAATTTCAGGCGGGCATTCAATGAATTGATATTTCCTGATGGTTATAATCTCAAAGAAAACTTAAGAAACAATATCTCGTTTGTTTTTGGTCCTCCAGGAACAGGCAAGACAACCTTTGTTGCCAAACATATCATCGATTACGTCCATTCGAAAAGAACATATGCAAGAATTCTTGTTCTTGCTCCAACGAACAAGGCTTGCGATGTATTAGTCAAGAAAATCATGGAAGCAGACGACTCCTATTCTTGGCTCGGACGATTTGTGACAACGGGCGATCCTGAGATAGAGGATAATGGTCTTGTTTGTGATAGAAATTCAGAATTGTTCCAAGAAAACAAATGCTGCATCGTGACCACAATGGCAAGATTGCCCTATGATGGTTTCCAGACTGAGGACGGATATCATTATTTGAGAGACATTGACTGGAATCTCGTCATTTGCGATGAAGCATCAATGCTCCCTATTGCTCAAATCATTTATGCAATTTACAAATTCAAAGATGTACCGTTCCTTATTGCCGGAGACCCGATGCAAATTGCACCGATTGACGTTACTGATAACTGGAATAGCGAAAATATCTATGATATGGTAAACCTCAAATCATTTGAGAGCCCAACAACAGAACCTATTCAGTTCAAGATCACTAACCTTGAAACTCAATATCGTGCTATCGCGTCAATCGGTAATTTGTTTAGTGATTTTGCTTATGAAGGTCGTCTCAAGCACCATTGGAAAGATAGTGACCAACGATTACTCAATATTCCAGAACTACCCTTGAAATCTGTCACTTATATCCCGTTTAAGGTAGAAAGTTTTGACAGTATGTTTGGTGCAAAGAAACTATCGAGGTCTCCAATACATATTTACTCGGCTCTTTTAGCTACTGAACTCAGCAAATTTATCGCAAAAAAATATGCTGAGAGAAATCCTAATGAAGAAGATCTCGAAGTTGGCATAATATGCCCATATGCTTCTCAAGCACAACTCATTGAGAAGATGCTTGAGCAGGTAGAGAAATTACCTGAAGGTGTTAAAATTACCACTGGTACTATACATAGTTTCCAGGGTGACCAATGCAACATTGTAATAGCTTTATTCAATCCTCCTGTTGGCTTAAGGTATGGTGCTTCAAATATTCACCTCAATAAGCTGAATATTATCAATGTTGCAATTAGTCGTGCGAAGGATTATCTGATTGTATTTTTGCCGGACAAACAGAATTGTCAAGGGTACGAATACCTGGATAAGATAAACCGGCTCGTCTCGATATCATCCCAGAAATACGAGAAAGTGACAGGGGTCATATCTGCTTCTACAGTGGAGAAAATTATTTTCGGCAAGACTCATTATCTTGAATCAAATACCTTTGTCACATCTCATCAACTCGCCAATGTATATACGAAGCCTACTTGTCTCTACGAGATTAGGGTTGACGAGAATTCAGTAGATATTCAGATTGGCTCATAATAAACCCTAAGATTTTATGGAGAAGATTGCTAGAATATGTTGGAATACGCATGAATGGAAACGCCCGTCAGGTAGTGAGGGCAAGTCACGTTCCGATAGCACTTATGAAAACAGGATTGGTTTTGGTCATGAGGAATGGCTCCTCGATGAATCTAAAATCGTTAATGGTTATCACTATGCTTTCCTGCAACCGATGAATGCTCAAGTGCACATCGGCAAGACTTATGACATCCATTTATTTACGATTTCACCAGACAATCGGAAAGTTTATATCGGCTGCTTGCGAAATGCTGAGGGCGTTAATCCTGAAGAAAGCAGAAGAATCTTCCGTTTATATAAAGCGAATGGATGGCTTCAAGAGATGAAAGATGAAGTCATCCTTGCTGGTGGCATTATTCGAGGCTTCAATCCCCAATCCCTGTTTAACGTCAAATTCAAGTTCTCTGAGGCTGAAATCAACTTATCAAATCCCCCGATCATCAAGAGCGACAGCATTTGGCATCGATACAACTTGATGGATAAACGAGGAGAATTTGAGTTTGAAGTTGATGACGAAGGCAAGTACCAGACATTAAACACTTTTGAGTTCTGGCGTACCAACAAGGCTGGCGAAATCCTCATTAATCCAATGCATAAGAAGATGCAGAATGCGGTAAAAGCGTTGCTGGAAAAAGACTACGTGCATCTATATCTTGAAAAGGATAATGTTGATATGAAAGGTCAACCCAAAGATGGTGATGACACTTGGCATTATTTCGAGTTCAAAACCTACTCAGCCAAGCGCAGCATACGTGAGGCGCTTGGACAAATTCTCGAGTATGCCCATTATCCATCAAAGACAAGAGCGCAAAAACTGTTCATCATTGGCCCAGAAAAACCAGATGACCAGGATGTCGCCTATATGAAATTTCTGCGAGAAACGTACCATCTTCCAGTCTGGTATCGTTGGTACTCTTTTGAGCAGAATGTGTTACATGAAGGAATTTAAATCATAAAACAAATATATCATGGCAGAAAGAATTTATAAAACTAAAGATGAATGCCTCGCCGCAATCGATGCATTAAGATTGGCTGGCATTGAACCTTTTGACTGGATGCTTGAACAGCTTGAAGCATTTGAAGAAGCAGAGCATGCACAAGTTGAGGCCTCTAATTCTGATACACCGATTTGGGGCACACTCAAAGCCAATTACCCTTATGGCACTATGCCGCAAGAAAAAATCGATTGCGTAGAAGGTACCGTGGACCAGCTTCTTGAGGAAGGTTCGCGTGCTGAGGAACCAGGTTTGCTTTTGGGCAAAATCCAGTGTGGCAAAACTGATACCTTCGAGGACATTATTGGACTAGCCTTTGACCGAGGTGTTGATATCGCAATAGTCATTACTAAGGGCACTAAAGCATTGGTCAATCAAACGATTATGCGCATGAAACATGATTATCGGTTCTTTAAGGAAAGTGATGACCTTTCCCAAAAAGCGACTATCAACATATACGATATCATGAAGATCAAGAGCGGTTTAAAACGCACTCAGGCGAACAGTAAAATCGTGATTGTAAGCAAGAAGAACGCAAAGAATCTGGAGCACCTCATCAATCTGTTTGAGACAAAAAGTCCTTTCTTAAAGAAAAAGAAAGTGCTCATTGTCGATGATGAGGCCGACTTTGCCAGTCGCAACTATCGAGCGGTAACCCCTGAAGAGATACTAGACGAGAATGGCAATCCGGTTCGTCAAAAACGTGAAATCGATATGGCGAAAATCAGCCAACAGATTGACGATTTCCGTAAAGTGCCAGAATGGTGCCGTTATCTGCAAGTAACGGCTACACCCTATTGTCTATACCTTCAGCCTTCAGGAGAGTTGAACTTGAATGGCAATTTCGTAAAGCCATTCCGTCCTCGCTTTACTCGGCTTGTGCCTATACACGACAAATACATTGGTGGTGAAGAGTATTTCTTCAAATCTAAAGACCCGAATTCAATGTACAGTCATTTATTCCATCAAGTGGATCAAAAATGCATTGACGTACTGGGCCATGAAGATAAACGCTATATCAATAGCAACTTGTCCAGTGGCAATATCTATGGGTTGACATATGCACTTGTTTCATATTTCATGGCTACTGCTATACGTCGTATTCAGGTAAGAGAGAGCGAGAACAAAAACTATCGTTCAAGTGCAGTCTTTCATGTGGAGATTGACAAGAAAAACCATGAGTGGCAGCAACGTGTCATCAACCGCCTAATTGATTCCATTAAGAATGTCATCGTTAATGAAGATCAATCTGACCAACGTATCTGGACGGCGATAGATGTTAACTATCAAGACTTTGTTGAGGCAAATAATAAAGGACGAGCAGTAACTGAGGAACAGCCAGAACCGCTCATAACTGTAGATATGCCTTCAAAAGAAGAAGTGCTGGATGAAATCCGCGACATTTTCAATCCCAAAAAACATAACTATCATGTGCAACTCGTCAACAGTGATGAGCAAATGGACTCACTGCTAAATGAAGAAACGGGCGAACTTCGTCTTGATACAGCAGCAAATATATTCATTGGTGGTAACATTCTTGATCGTGGAGTTACCATTAAGAACATGCTTTGCTTCTTCTATGGACGTAATCCCAAGAACTTCCAACAAGACACAGTCCTCCAGCATGCTCGTATGTATGGAGCTCGTTCTAAAGAAGATATGGCTGTAACCCGTTTGCACACTACACCAGAGATTCATTCTATTCTTGTTAGAATAAACGAGCTTGATGAACAACTACGTCAATGGTTTATTGATGGCAAAGACCAAGAGGAGCCCAATGCAGTGTTTATTGGTTTTGATAAGCACATTAAACCCTGTGCTACGTCTAAGATTAAGGCTTCAAATGCTCTAACAATCAAGCCACAAAAACGCTTCGTTCCGTCTGGTTTCTGGACTGGATACAAAACGGCTATTTCAAAGACGATAGATAAAATCGATAGGCTTATTACCGAAAGTCCAGATTATCACAATCAGGATGAAGATGGTATCTTTACCATAGATCGTGATTTGGCGCAAGAAATATTGGAGTTGATAGAATCAACCTACGTCTATGATCCTAAGTTCTATAACATGCATCATAAAAATGATATCAAAGAAATGATGTGTGCTCTGCATCGATGCTTAGAAGGAACAGATGGAAAACTATTCGCATTACACAGAGTTGACCGTGAACTGAATCGTATCCGTCAGAATGGTGCTTTCATTGACGCTCCTGATGATGGTCGTACTGATTTGAAACCCGCTCGTGCTAAAGCCATCGATAACCCCTTGCTGATGTTCATCAAGGAGAAAGGTGAGAAAAATATTGATGAACAGACAGGAGAGAACGTAGGTTGGAATAACGCTCCATTCTATTGGCCAGTTCTGCTTGCACAACAAAATGTATCTCCAGCCATGTTCGCTATAGACCAAAAAGCTCAGGGCGAAGTAGCTGTGAAGCGATCTGACATACTTGATGAAATTGACCCTCGTGAAGTCCTAAATCTCACATACAATGGTGACTTGGAACTGGCATTTGGAGCAGAAGGTTCCGATTATTCTAGTCGAGAAGATGGCCCGGTAGAAACCCGCTCTGTCAAGAAAACGACAGCAGCCAAGTATCTCGAAAAAGACGAAAGAGGAGATATTAAATTAAATCCGGACATATACATAGATGAGGATCATTGGCATGGGATATATTCATATAACCAAGGTCAGTTTCCATTTGTATTGCGTCCGTATAAATATATGTTACTTCGTACTAAACGTGATGCTACTGCTGATGAGATTCTACTTGAGTTGAAGCACCCGTCAGCTTGGGGATTAGTTCCTGAACAGGAGTTTGATGAGCAAGGAAACTTGATTGATAGAGAGTCTCAGGATCCTCTTATCAGTACTCGTGACACAATTATTGATAAGGATATGCATGAAGTTGTACAAGATGATCAAGAGACCTATTGCCAATGGGTCATTGTATATGCTGTCAACAAGGTACTGAAACTACGAAAGAACAGTATCGATTGGGATGCTATTTTCCAAGAAGAAAAAAATGTGACAGAATAAATAATGCGAGCTACCATTCCCTATATTGAAAAGAAGTTTGAGGAGTTTAACCAGCTATGTTTTGCAGGAAAACTCCCCAAACTTCCTATCAAGTTAAGTGATGCAAAAACCTTCTTGGGACAAGTCGTTTATAAGAAACGTGACCTACCAAATGGCAAAAAAGAAAAATATGATTTCTGTTTACGCATAAACACACGTATTGATTTGCCTGAAGAGATTGTCGAGGACACGATCCTTCACGAAATGATACACTACTTTATAGGCGTGAAGCAACTCGAAGATACTTCGACTCATGGGCAGTTATTTGTCAGTCTCATGAATCAAATTAACGAAAAATACGATCGACATATAACTATCTCACATAACGGAACAGACGAACAAAAAGAAGAAGCAATTGACAAACGCCCAAGATGGCATGTAATAGCTGTGGTGACTTTGACAGATGGAAGAAAAGGTATCAAAGTGCTGCCCCGAATCATTCCTCGTATCACAGGCTACTATAATCAAATGTTGGCAAATGATAAAGTTGTTGATGTAAAATTGTACATGTGTAACAATCCCTTCTTCAACCGCTATCCAAACTCTTCAGCACTCAATGTTTATTTCATGGATCAGCAAGAAATAGATAAAGAATTAAGAGAGGCCGAACAACTGCAGTGTGATGGCAAGAACATAATCAGAAAAAAGAATTAGTCAACTGATTTTTCTTTGCAGTGCAGATAGAGTTCACATATTTACCTCAATTTTGCAGAAAAAATTGAGGTATCGTGTAATATGATTGTAGAGTCAATGACATACGAGGACATCTGCCGTGATTATGACAGGATTCACGACATCTACTACTCCAGGCTTAAAAATAAGCTGGATAGAGATGGTCAGGAAGTCAACAAGATCAAGCGCATTGTCCGTAAAAAGGGCAAACCCGAGAACCTGGTATTCACTTACACCTATAAGGTTGACCTAACCACAACCTTCTACGCGCTGGTAATCGTTCCCAATTACAATTGCCTGAACGACCGGGGATCGGGCCCAATTATTAATACCTTTATGACTTACAGGAATAGATTTGGCCTGAATCTGGTTCTTCGTGGAGGCCCTCTCGACAATGAGTACATTATAGCCTATGACCATTTCTTCAGACGTTTCATGGAACGTTCCTTAAAACAGGAAATGCCCATTGAGAATGCAATATGCCAGTTTGTCGCCAACAATTCCAACTTCGCATTAATGCCGTGTCCGTCAAAGAAATACCCGAAAAACGTCATGGGCATAACCAGTGACGTTGTGGTCTTTGCCGAGCTGGTCGCTCCAAAGGTGACATTGATGAAAACCTGTATCACCAGGGACTTGCTGCACGATGACCAGAAGATTCCTGCAGAAGTTCTCGATATCAATGTTGACCTGTTGGCCGAGTTCAGAGCATTCATTTTGCAACGCATGATGAATGACAACAGCGGTCAGTTCAAATACTACGATTTTTGCTAATTATAAAATCATACGAACATGAGAAAGATTGTAACGCTTTTAATCATCGCTATTATCTCGGTCGGCTGCTTTGCACAGTCATCGTCGAGCAAACCGCCGAAGTATAGTGAAAACCCGAGTGCGAAGTTCCAGCTGTACCCGACACAGAACATGTGGAACTTCATCAAACTCAACACACAAACTGGTGAGATGTGGCAAGTCCAGTACGCCATCAATGACAACAGCGGTCGTTTGGGTGTAGTTCTCAACGATATTGTTTTGGTCAGTGCCGGGGACGAGAAGGTCAATGGTCGCTTCACGCTCTATCCCACCGAGAACATGTACACGTTCATCCTGCTTGATTCCATCGATGGCCGTTGCTGGCAACTCCAATGGTCCAACGCATCAAGTAACCGTGGCATTGTTGATCGCATTTACGACTTCTGATGCCATGAATGAGACCAAAGTAAGGGTTGCCATCAGCCTGATTTACTATAAGGCGGTAAAACCTGGCTTGTACATCGTCGATATGAGTTGGGAGGTATGGCGGAAATTCTTGAGCGCCAGCCAACGCCAAAGGCAAGAAATGATTGTTCCGAAGGTGGCTCCAAGCGTCGATGGGTCAGTCAAGGAACTTGTTTGGATTCCCTTGAATAACCAAAACAAGTTGCAAATCATTGACGAGAATAACGTCATCTGCATATAGAGAAATCAATGGGCACTTGAACACGCTCGCCTCGGATCGCCATGATGCGTTCCGGGGCGATTTCCGTGAAAAATCATCTTGTTGTGAAGATAGAGCGCACTTTTAAGCATTTCCTTTGCACCGATTAAGTAACATATAGCAACATTAAATCCAAGTTCACTATGAAGAATTTACTCATTATCTTATCCATGATGCTCACTTCACTGGCCTTCGTGTCTTGCGGCAGCGACAAGGAAGACGAGCCCAACTACACAAATCAAACGATGCAGGTAGGAAACACCTACACCATTCCGGGCAAAGACCTCGGTTGGACTTCGGACAACGAACTTATCGCCAGCGTGGCCAACGGCATTGTGACTGCTGAACATGTCGGCGAGACTACCGTCCGCAATGGCTCAAAGTCGTTCAAGGTGACGGTAACACCCAAATATAACACCTTCAAGGAACCCTACATGAACTTCGGTGCTTCGATGTCGAGCGTCAAGAGCTTCATGAGTGGCTACACCTTGAATCAAGAGAAATCCGAGACACTGCTATACGATGGCAGGTTCCCTGTGATGTATTACTTGTACAGCTTCAAAAATGCAGGAATGTACTTGTCATCTGCCATCATCAAGTCTTCATCTGTTGACACTGATGAAATGGTGGAGTTTATGAAGGAACGCTATGTCTTCGTCACAATGGACCAGAGCAAATATTATTTCGCTTTCCTTTCCCCGGACAAGAAGATGATGGTCATCCTGCAACTCGACACGCTGAACTACCAGGTCGTCTATGAGGTGGTCTATGCCGCCTATAATTCGACCAGCTCAGCCCCTGCACAAGCTGCAAAGATGATCAAGGCTCAATTTAACCCGACTTCGACCGGGACAAACGCTGAGATGAAGACTGAATTCACGAGACTGAACAATGTATTGTCCGAAATGCCTCAGACAATCAACTCAAATAATCAATAATCATGAAAAAAATCATCCTTTTGATGGCCGTCATCCTGATGGGACTGACCGCTACCGCTCAATCGCTTGAGCAGCCCGAGAAAGTCAAAGTGTATTGTGAAGTCATGTGCGTCGAGTACAACCTGTTCAAACAGGACGTAAACGCCATCGTGGACTTTGGCATTGCAGACAAAGCCAAATTTGCCAACGGCTGGATCTACAACAGCGAGAACAATAAGAAGTATTCATTCGCCTCGCCAATGAGCGTGTTTGCCTACATGGCTAAGCGCGGCTGGGAATACAAGGACGCTATCATCGTCACCGAATCAACTACTCTGAAAGGCCAACATAATGTTTGGCACTTCATTCTCACTAAAGAATTCCCAGCCAACTACACGCCTGAAGATGTGATCGGCGACATCGATTATCGCAACAAGTAAAAACGAAAATCTCATTTCCATTAGGATCTTGGCGGGTCAGCAATGGCCCGCTTTTCTTGCACAATTTCCTGTCTGACCTTTGTCGGTTGGACGGGATTTAGTAAATTTGCAAGTATAAAACTAACTTTAATCATGGACGATGCTCCCAGTAGAGAACAGCTCAAGGATCTTGTAAACTCACTCCGTGAGTTACAAGGCCGCATTCTTGCGCAGATAGGGCCACCGACGCACTTTCTGCAGTCGCTTGGTGCCAATGTTGAGCCGCTGAAAACGCCAATCTATGTCCTGTGGCAACTGCTGGGCTACGGCGACTTCCCGCAAAACAAGGTGCAGCGGCAATGGCTTGCGTCGTTCAAGACTTCACCGCCCGATTTCCTCTCGGAGTGCATCACCCAAATCAAGAACGGTGACATCCCCATCGATGACCTCACGCTGCGCCGCCAACTCATCGACTTCTATTCAGAACTTATAGAACAATACGAATAGCAATACACCACCGCCCAATGAAACCAACGGACAAAACGCCCTTGTGGCTGGATCTGAGGAAAGAATACATAGACGACAACTTCGAGAAGTTGCGCGACTACCTGTGTGACTGCTCCACAAGCGCGGCCAAGAAGGACTCGTTTTATGACACGACCATCGAGCTGCTGCGGGCTCGTGTGGAGGACTTGATCACCTCCATTGCAAACCGTCCCATATACAACGAGGACGATGACCGCAAGAGCACTTCGTTCAACGCAGCGCTGCTGGCCACGTACCTGCTCACCGACGGCGACCACGACCTGGCACTGCCCGCCTACGTCGCATTCATGGGCGAGTTGAGGCTGCTCAACCCCCGCTTCTCCGAAGCCATCATAACGGCGGCCACCGAGCGCCTGCGCTACGAAAAAGTCACCGCCTATGGCTTCAACTGGAAGAACCTCGATAAGATCGGCACCGAACTTTTCGCCTATAATGCGGCGAAACTCGTCAAGTTCGACGTGCCCAGGAAA
>JAEEGL015141413.1_pt1 | contig 22371 bp, 22 predicted proteins | sample 9134231 | NCBI WGS metagenome assembly JAEEGL01 (sample SAMN16246548, study PRJNA631951) | gut metagenome | biome: gut microbiome; feature: rumen; material: fiber-attached | host: Bos | place: Iran: Karaj | collected 2018-10
ATTCCTGCACCTACAATTGCAGCTATGTATCCATTTATATTCGATAGTGTTAAAGATCCAGGATTATCTACAATTTTAGGTATAGATTTTTCTGGTGGTATAGTATTATTTAATCAATTCTTATATCAAATTAAAAAAGAGCACAATAGAAATAACGCTAATATGATTATATTAGGTACAAGTGGTAGTGGTAAATCTACTGCAGCCAAGTTAATACTTAGAAGTCATGTTAGAAATAGTAACCAAGTGGTAGTAATAGATCCTGAGGGTGAATTTGAAGATATGGCAAAGACATTTGATGGAGATTTTATAAGTCTTGGTAAGGGTGGAGAATTTGGTATGATTAATCCACTTGAAGTTATTGTAGATGCTGATGAAGAAGAATTAAAACAAGGTTTAGGTTATACTGTATTAACTAGATCTTTACAAACTATGAAAGCGTTCTTAAAGTATTATGATCCTTCTATTGAAGAAGATGTAATTAATATGTTTAGTGAAGTAGTTCAAGAAACATATAAGAGATTTGGAATAGACTTTGATACTGATTTTACTAAATATACATCACAAGATTATCCAACTTTTAAAGATGTATATGCTACTATTAAAGGTAGAATAATGTCTATGCCAGAAAAAACTCAAGAACGTGATATTTTAGAGAAATTAGAGATTAAGATTAGACCAATAGTTAAAGAATTGAGATATTATTTCGATGGACATACAACTATTAGTACAAAGAGTAATTTTATAGTATTTAATATAAAGGAGTTAATGAATGCTGATACAAACATCAGAAATGCATTATTCTTCAATATATTAAAATATGCTTGGGGTTTAACTCTTAATAGTTCAATAAATACAGTTATGATGGTTGATGAAGCACATGTACTTTTAAGTGGTGGAAATACACTTGGTGCTGATTTCTTAGCACAAATTCAAAGACGTGCAAGAAAGTACAACACAGGTACTGTTATAGTTACTCAACAACCAACAGACTTTAGTGATCCAAGTGTTATTACACAAGGAAAAGCTATATTTGATAATGCTTCTTACTATTTAGTAATGGGGTTAAAGAAGCAAGCAGCTGATGATTTAGCAAAATTAATAGATTTAAACGATAATGAAAAAGAAAGTATAAAACAATATTCTCAAGGTGAAGCATTATTTGTATGTGGTTCACGTCGAATGAGAATAAATGTTATTGTTTCTGATGAAGAATTAGATTCATTTGGATCTGGTGGAGGTTTATAATAAACTGGAGGTGAAGCTATGAATAACGGCAATAGAATGATGGGTACTGAATATGTATCAAATGATAATAATAATGGTATTCAAAAACAAGAAGAGTTTAAAAATAATGAAAATTTAAAGAGTAAACTTAATGATGGCCGTGTTCAGGCTCCAAACTCTAGTTTGCATAAACATCAAGGTTATACAAAAGATGCACTACCTGGATTAGGTAATAAAAACAACGCTAATATTAGTAATGCTGGTATGAAAAAACCAGCAACTTCAGGAAAAGATAGTACTGGAGGTGCAAGTAATTATAGGAATAGTGCATTACAAAAATCACAAAAAGATAATGCTTTAAATAAAAATCCTAATAGTAATAAATCAATGAAGGACAGAATAGCTTCAACAGCACTTAGAACAATGGGATTACCTAAATCAGTTGCTGATTCAGCAGTAGAAGCTAATAAGCAAAAAGCTAATGCAAAAGGCATTGGTGGAGGTCCACTTAATACTAATTTATTTAATACAGTAAAAGAAAAAGCATCTGATGGTGGTGGAAGTTTTCAACTTTCAGGAGTACTTAAGAAAATATTACTTGCTTCTGGAGTTGGCACTACATTTATGTTTACTGTAATGATTTTTATAACTACATTTATTGTATATACAACATTACAAAGTGTAACTAATAATGCTGATAAAGCTATGGAAGAATCTGCTGATAAAATTGAAGGTAGATTTGATAATATGTCTGATGATGACTTAGAAAAAAATGTTAATAATGCTTCAAAAAAGCAAGTATCCTATATTAATGTAAATTTAGGTACTTCAGTACTTAATATAAAACTTGGAAGGGCTAATGTACTTGCAAAAGCAAAACCTAAGAGTGCATTAGAAGAGTTTAATTTAAATCTTGATACAATTAATGAATTGTATCCACCTTCAAAGGAATATAACAATTCTAAGTATGCAGCAGCTTTCTATTATAAGTTAAATTCTTTGAATGAATATTATAAGAATTTATGTGGAAAACAAGTGTTAGATATACCACTTTTAATGATTACTTTAAAGTTAGAGACTGATGATATGGCTCAATTGTTTATATCAAATTTGGGTTATATCAATGAAGAATCATTGAATATTGCTACATTAGATAAAATGTTTAATGAATATTATGACTATTATTATGATTGGTCTAACTATAATATTACAAAAAATAATAGTTTACATGATATGGAAATTTTAGCACAACATATGGTTGATGTTAAGGGAATAAAGTATTGTACTTATGATGAAGAAAAATATAAAGAATATTTAAAAGAATTTGTTGATAAAAAGTATTATTCTTCAACAGGTTTAAATGAAGATTATATGTATAGTTCATCATCTTCTAACTTTTTCCCAAGATACAATTTAACAAATGATCAACTTGTTCAAATAGCTAGTCTTTGTGCACAAGAACAAGGACATAGTAATCCTAGGGGTGCTGCCGCTGAGGCTGCTTTAATGGCAAATAAATTTGAAGTATCTGGTGCTAAGTATGCAGCTAAGTATGCTAATAACGGAGATGCTTTATACCATTATGTAAGAGAAGTAGGTTGGTGGCATGCTGCTGGAACTTATATGGATAAACGAAACGCTAAACCAGAAATAGTAGCAGCAGTAAGAGATGTTTTGGTAAATGGTAATAGAGTTTTACCAAAATATGTAGATTCTCACGATTGTACAAATTGTGGAAAATATAATAAATGTCCAAATGGTGACAATGGTGATATATGTGAACTTGTAATTAACGGTGCTAGTTATACTGAAAAAAAAGACATAGAAAATAAAAAGAATTATATTGCACATAAGACTAGAGTTAAAAATGTTTATGGGATAAAGAGCAAAAGTTATCAAGGCGCAATATTCTATTCATTCCCTTCAAGCGCTGGAGATCCATTCTCATATAAGAACCCTAAATTAAGGGAAAAATATGGAGATTGTCATTATGATGTAGATTCTGGTGCGTTTGTTGAATGCGTAGATTTTAATGATTTACTTGTAAAATGGTTGGTTAATATTGCAGAAGATGATTCTCATGGATATTCTCAAACACAAAGGAATTCATTAATTGATTTTGACTGTTCATCACTTGTATATTATGGATTGTTAAATAGTGGTTTTACTACTAATGAATTAGGAACAACTCCATTTACTACAAGAACAGAACAAAATATATTAAAGAAGAATGGCTTTAGTGAAATTAAAATTGAACCTGGAGTTACATTACAAATAGGTGATATTTTATGGACTGATGGCCATACTGAAGTATATATTGGTGCGAATATGACTGTAGGTGCTCACCAAGCAAGTAATGGTGGACCTAGTGATGGTCAATATGGCGATCAAGATGGTAGTGAAATAGCAGTTGTTAACATGGCACAAGGAAATTATTGGCAATATATATATAGATATGAAAGATAGGTGTTAATATGAAACTAGATAAATCAATTATTCTTTTGATAGTTGTAACATTACTAATTCTTTCATATTTTGTCTTTTTCTATAGTGATATAAAGTTTGAATTAAAATCAGAACTAATTGAAGTTAATCTTCATGAAACTGTAGATTTATATCAATATGTTTCTAAAGTTAAAGATGGAAACAATAAAAATTTAATTACTAAATTAAAAATAAGTGTAGATGGTGGATCACTTGATAAATTAAGTAACCACGAACTATATATAGGTGATGTAAGTAATAAGACTATTACTTATACATTAAAATATAAATTTAAAACATATACAAAAACATTGGATATAACAGTAATTACTGATCCAAATAATCCAAATTTCAAACCAAATTATAGTGCTGATGGTGTTGAAAATACTGATGATGTACCAAATCATTCAGTAGATAAAAATTTAAATGCAGCACAAAGAAATTATTTAAATTCATTAAAATAATGTTAGGAAGGTGAAATAATGTTAAAGAGAATTTTAAAAGTAAGTATTGTTTTTATGGCATTATTTTGCTTTAAAAATGTTAACGCATATGATTATATTAATCAATCTAATGCTGGAAAAGTAGAATCTAAAATAAATTCAATTTTTGAATCAAGAGAATTATATAGAGAATTGTTTGAAATTGGGGAAGGTCAATTTAATTTGATTTCTTCAGATATGATGTGGTGGCCAATTGGTAGTATTGAAACAGTAACAATCAATGGTGAACTTTTTGCACCAGGTGAACCACATACAGTAAGTACCTCAGATGGATTTGGGTGCTTCGCATGGAGAGCAAACAAAGAAAAAGGTGAAACATGTGGATGGCATAATGGTCTAGATATTAGTGGTTTAGGATTACCACCAGGAACTATTAATATAATAGCAGTTAAAGATGGTGAAGTTATTTATCCTACTGCAGAATATCAAAGACAATATAAAGATCACACTGGAAGTGCTTATAGAAACGGTGATGGTGGAGGATTAGGTAACTATGTTATTATTAGACATAGTGATGGTACACAAAGTGTATATGGTCATATGGCACAAAACTCAATCACTGTAATGGCTGGTGATGTTGTACGTCAAGGACAAGTCATTGGTAAAGTTGGACATACAGGTTCTTCTACAGGTGCTCACTTACACTTTGGTATTAAAGTTAATGGTGCATATGTAGATCCACTTGAATATATTGATCCAACTAATCCAAGACCACAAGGTACTAATTCTAATTTCATATTATCTGGTACAATACTTTCAAGAAGTGAATTTATAGCTAAAATGAAAAATTATTGTGATAGATCTAAAAACGAAAGCTTTTGTAACAATTTTTCTGATAAAGCAGGAGAAATATATGATGTATCACGTGATAATAATATAAATCCAGAGTTAGTAGTAGTTAAAGCAGGAGCAGAAACTTCATGGTCTTTAAGTAGTGAATGTGCATATACTAATAATTACTGGGGAATAGGACTAAATGATAAAAAGCCTTGTAATTCTGGTGGAATATTTTCATCACTAGCTGAAGGAATAGCTGGTTATGCTAAAACAATCAAAGGATATGATTCAGGTGGTAATCAAGAATCATTAGTTACAAATATATATAATACACGAAGTGATGAAGGTTGCGATTTTGCTGGACATGGTAAACCTGGAACAATAGAAGGTATGCAATCTGCAATAGATACACAATATACAGGACTTGGTGAATATAGATATGATCCAGGAAATGCTGATATAGGTGGTTGTTACTATCTTGATCAGATTTATAGTAAAGGGTATTGTAGTGTAAAACCTTCATGTACTGATTATAGTAATTGCTCTATAGCAACTAAGACAACTGTATGTGAACAAAATGACTATACTGCATGGAGATTGAAAAAACAATATAGTATTCGATATGATATATTTGGTTTATAAGGTGATATAATGAACGAAGAAAAGAATCAAAAAGTTTTAGCTGTTGTATTATCAATATTAGTTATTGGTTTAGGTGTTTATAAACTTTTCTTTAGTGGAAATAAACAAAAAGAAAAGATAGATACAAAGACGATAGCTTCAGTAACAAATGTTGATGATTTTTACACAGTTGCGGGTTGTGTTGATAAATATATTGCTTATTCAACTAGCAAAGATAAAAATAAAATATTAATATTATTAAGCGATGAATATAAAAAACAAAATAATGTTACAGCTGATAATTTATATTCTTTTGTGGAAAAGTATGATGAATATTATAGTTTTGCGCCAAAAGAAATGTATGTTCAAAAAAAATCAAAAGACATATCTAAATACTATGTATATGGTACTTTAGAAAAAGGAATAGAGGATACAACTAAGACATATGATGATTTTTATTTAATTGTAATTCTCGATGAAAGTAATTTAACTTTTTCTATAGAACCATATGATGGTGAAATGTTTAAAAAATAGGGGTGAATTATGAAAGAATTTATATATAAATACAAATTCATTTTAGTAGTAATTTTAATAGCTGTAGTGGCTATCTCTATTTATGGTATTCGTGATTATAGAGCTGGTAGAACTTCTTATAGAAGTAAGGCTGATGATGAATACCAAATGATACCAAAACAAGTTGGTGTTAATGAATATACAAGAGTAAATGTATCTACTGATACTTTAGTTAGAATGTACTTCAGTAATTTTAGAGGTTATGTTAAAAGTGATGGAGACATATCTTATTATAAATTAGATGAAGAATATAGGAATAAAAGATTTCCTAATATAGACGATTATAGAAACTATATAAAAATATTAGATATTGCAAATGCTAAAATTGCAAAATATAGTGTAGAAACTATAAATGAAAAAACAGTATATATTGTATATGATACAAACAATAATTATTATGCGTTCAAGATTGATGGCGTATTAGAATATACTGTTTATTTAGATGATGATACTGTAGAAATAAGGTGATATGGTGAAACTAAGATTTAGAGCAGATGCTAAAGACGTAGTAGTTTTTGCAATTTTTTCAGTAGTATGGCTATTTGTTGTAGCACTTGCTGTTGTTAACGTTTCAGCATTTATTAATGATGAATTATTCACATTGAATGTATTTTTAGCCTTTACTTCACATAATATAGCTGCAACACTTTTATGCTTTGCAGTAGGAATAATAGCTGCTTTTGCAGGTGTTAAGTCTGTATTTATTGAAAGAGATGAAGATTCAAAAGGAATTGGTTTATCATTAAGTGAGAAGAAAGTAAAAAATTATTCACGTTGGGCAAAGGATAAAGAAATCCAAAAGAGTCAAGACGTAAGACAAGTTGATCCACTTTCTCCTAAAGCAGATGCTGCGGGTATCCCACTTATGATGAATCCAAAATCAGTTTGGGTAGATAATGGTGGATATCACAATTTAGTTATTGGTTCTACTGGTGCTGGTAAAACACAAACTACAGTTTTACCTATGGTTAACTTATTAGCTAAGCATGATGAATCAATGATAATTACCGACCCTAAAGGTGAAATTTATGAAAATACAGCAAATTATTTAAAGAGTTTAGGCTATAACATAGTTCTTTTGAACTTCCGTGATCCTCAACAAGGTAATGCATGGAATCCAATGTTTTTACCATATTCTTTATATAAATCAGGAAATATTGATAAATCTGTAGAACTTTTGGAGGACTTAGCTGCAAACATTCTTCATGATCCATCAGCTAAAGGCCAAGACCCATTCTGGGAAAATACATCTGCAGATTATTTTGCAGGTTTAGCATGTGCACTTTTCGAAGATGCTAATCCAGATGAAATCAACTTAAATAGTATAAGTTTAATGACTACTGTCGGTGAAGAGAAAATAGCAAATACTACTTACATTAAAGATTATTTTAGTTATAAGGACCCAGCAAGTACAGCTTATACAAAAGCTTCTTCAACACTTATGGCTCCAAGTGAAACTAAAGGTAGTATTCTTTCAGTTTTCAAACAAAAAATACAACTTTTCGCATCACGTGCAAATCTTTCTGAAATGTTAGCAAATAACGATTTTGATATGCGTGATATTGGTAAGAAAAAGACAGCAGTATTTATAGTAATACAAGATGAAAAGACTACATACCATTCACTTGTTACTATATTCTTGAAGCAATGTTATGAAACATTAATTTCTGTAGCACAAGAATCAGGTGGTAAACTTCCATATAGAACAAATTTTATACTGGATGAGTTTGCAAACATGCCACCTCTTAAAGATGTTACTACAATGGTAACAGCTGCTCGTTCAAGAAATATTCGTTTTACATTTATAATCCAGAACTTCGCACAACTTAATGAAGTATATGGTAAAGAAAATGGTGAAACAATTAAAGGTAACTGTGGTAATATTGTGTACTTAATAAGTACAGAGTTAACTGCACTTGAAGAAATCAGTAAAATGTGTGGTGAAGTTAAATCAAAAGAAAAAGAAAAGACTTCATCAACTCCACTTGTTACCGTTTCAGACTTACAGAGATTAAGTCAATGGGAAACAATTATACTAAGATTAAGGGAAATGCCATTTAAAACAAAATTAACCCCTAATTATCAAATGAATTGGGGACACAATTTTCCTAAGGAATCTTATCCTCAAAGAGAAAAACAACCTGTTAAAACATTTGATATTAAATCATATGTAAATGCAAAACGTGAAGAGAAAATTAACAAAATGTTAAGTGATACTAAGACAAGTGATGGTCCTTCTTTACCATTTGGTGGTATGGGAGGAATGAGTGGTATGAACAGCATGGGTATGAATCCTTTTATGGGAATGGATTCACCAATGGGTGGTAGACCACAACCATCAAAACCTTCACCAGCATTTGATGTTGATGACTTAGTTAAGAGAATAGATGCTAAAATAGCAGAATTAGAAGAGGAAGAAAGACAAGAAAAGGCTAAAGAAGAAGCTAAGAAGAAAGAACAAGAAGCTAAATCTTCAACAGCTATACCAGCAGCAAACATTTCTATACCAGAAGCTGTAGTAATTGATGAAAAACCAAGAGAAGTAAAAGAAGAAGAACCAAGAGTAATCAATGGTGTTACTGATGATCAATTCTTTGATGACTTCTTTAGTGATGAATAAACTTTTTGACTCTATAAAAAACACCCTAGTACATATAATGTATTAGGGTGATTTTATGTTAGAAAGTATTTCTATAAATGAAATAAATAATAAAACCAATATAATAGACATAAGAAGTGTAGAAAAATATAATAATAATCATATACAGGGATCAATAAATATACCTTATGAAAAATTATTAATAAATCCAAATAAATATTTAAATAAAAATACTACATATTATGTCTATTGCCAAAAAGGTATGCAAAGTAGAAAAATGTGTTTATTTTTAAAAAGACTAGGTTATAATGCTATCAATATAGAAGGTGGTTATGAAGCATGGATTCTATCTAAATAAACTATTTGACAAATTGACATAAAAGTGTTATCATAGTTGCACCTAAAGGGGGAGTATATAAAATGAGTAGAAGAACAGTAAATAAAGAAAAAGAGAAAAAAGTAAAAGTTCCAAAAAACATAATGGAAAATGTTAATGATGCATTAACTGTTAAAGTTGCTGGAAAAGATGTTGTAGTATTCAGTCAAACTTACAAATACAAAGTTTTTTGGTTTGAAACATTAAAACCTAATATCGCTGTAGCAGCTAATGGTAACATCAAAGGTAAAAGATTTAATAAAAAGGAAAATGGTAAAGGTGGTTATGTATTAGTAAGACCTTTCTGTGTATATAGATATGTTAATATAGCAGAAATTACTGTTGATCCAAAACCTTACGAAATTAGGGCTAAAGATAAACTTATGGTATTCTTAGACTTAGCTTATACATTTAAAATAACTGATCCAGTAAAGGCAGCATTTGAACATACTGATGTATTTGAAAAAATTAGAACAGATTTACAATCTGAATTAGTTAGATTTGCATTTAATAGAACAAACGAAGAAATCGTTGCATTCAATTTTAAAGATTTAACAAATACCATATATGATGATGCCGGTAATGCGGTATATAAGGATGAAGAACTTTCAAAATTAAGTGCTAGAAAAGAAGAATTAATTAGAGAAATATCTGCAATTAAATCATCAGATGAATATAAAAACGCTAAAAAACAAAGAAATATTATTAGTACAAAAGTAGAAAAATTATCAGTACTTAAAAATAAAGCTGGTAAAACACCTGAAGAAATTGCTGAAATTGATGGCTATATTGAAAACTTTAAAGCTGAAATAGCAGAACTTGATGAATTTATTAATCATGATATTAAGCATAAAGAACAAGAGATACAAGATATTACTAATAAGGCTGAAGATATCAATAATCTTAGACAAAGTTTTAAAGATATTGAAGCAAAATATGGTGTAAAAATAGTTGAACTTTTAAAACAAAATGCAAAACTTGACCCTGCAGTACAAGCTGAATATGATAAACTAATAGTTAATGATAGAAGAGCTAAGGCAGAAATAGTTGCTGCTGAAGGTGATGCTAGAGCTGAAAAACTTAGAGCTGAAGGTAGAGCTAATGCACTTCTTATTGAAGGAAAAGCTAAAGCTGAAGCTGCTGGTATGATGTATGATATGCTTGCTGGTAAAGAAGCTGCACCTGAAGATATAGCAAAAATGATGATTATGTTTGGCAATAACAAAATTGAAGGCCTAGCATTTATGGATGCAGGTAATACTAGCGGTATTGCTAAAACACTTAAAAGGGCAATAGTAAAATCAACAGATAGTGAATAGTTATATAGCAAATAAGTAATTTACTTATTTGCTTTTTTATGCTAAAATTTTTATAGGTGGTATAATGGAATACTTAGTAATAGGACTTCTTATTTTACTTATTATTTTAGTACTAATTTTGATATTAAAAGATGGTAAAAAAGATGATGATAAATTAAATAGATTAGAAATTAATGTAATAAAAGAAATAAGTGATTTTAAGAGTGATTTTTCTCGTAGTTTGACTGAGGATTTTAACAATCAAACAGAGAGATTAGATAAAAGATTAAATATTATTAATGATAGAGTAAATGAGAGATTAGATGAGAATTTTGAAAAAACTAATAAAACATTTACTAACGTTTTAGAAAGATTATCAAAAATAGATGAAGCTCAAAAAAAGATAGATGCATTATCTACTGATATAGTATCTCTTCAGGGAGTTTTGACTGATAAAAAAACACGTGGTATATTTGGTGAAGTAAATCTAGAACATATTTTATCAAATGTATTTGGTAAAAATAATACTAAAATATTTGAATTACAATATCCGTTTGATAATGGTACAATTGCAGATGCAGTATTATTTACTCCAGAGCCACTTGGAACTATTGCAATAGATTCTAAGTTTCCTCTTGAACATTATCAAATGATGGTTGATAGAAAGAATACTGAGGCTATAAGAAGTCAAGCAGAAAAACTATTTAAAGCAGACATGAAGAAACATATAGATGATATCAGTAGTAAGTATATAATACCTAATGTAACAAGTGATCAAGCAATACTTTTCTTACCAGCAGAAGCAATCTTTGCTGAACTTAATGCATATCACACAGAAATACTTGAATATGCATATAAGAAAAGAGTATGGATTACAAGTCCTACTACTTTAATTAGCACACTTACAACTATTCAAGTAATAATTAAAAATCTTGAAAGAGATAAATATGCTAAAGTAATACATGGTGAACTAAGATTACTTGATGAGGAATTTAAACGTTATAAAGAACGTTGGGATAAACTTTATAGAAGTATTGAAACCGTATCTAAAGATGTTAAAGATATACATACAACAACAGATAAGATAACAAAAAGATTTAACAGCATTAATCAAGTAGAAATTGGTGATAGAGATGAATAAAAAAATATTTAGTTTTATACTAGTAATACTAGCAACTTTATTCGCAGGAATAATGAGTACTAAAGCAGTGATAAAAAACTGTGTATATAAAGGAACATGGCGTTCAGGTATGTATGGTCATGAAGGAGTAACTTTTACAGTAACAATACCACTAGATTTAGATAAGAAAAATGGTAGTGGTGTTGAAATAATATATACTACTGAAAAATCATCAATTGGTTTAGCAGTTTGGAACGTTTATATGGTTGCTGGCCTTAATACATTTTCAAATTACTATGGAATAGATACAGGTAACAGTGGCAAATATAATGATATGTTAAGTTATTATTTAAGTACTAAATCTTGCCCTAGTAAATTAACAATATTTAATAATTATTCTCAGGGACAAGGTTATGCTGCACTTCCAAATAATGGACATTATGATGATCCATATAAATATGAAATTTTAGCAGATTTAGAGATACAAAATCAATCACATTCAGGAAATGAAAAATCATTACAGTGTGGTTATGCAACAACAATAGAAGGAACAAGATACGAAATAAGCATAATGTATGGTAATGAGCCATTACCATCTGCAGGTCTTAATATTCTTGATCCAACTAATTATAATACAGATAAATGCCATGAACAATTATATGCATGCATATCTACATATGAAATACAAGGATATAGAGCAATGTATGTATCAAAAGAAAGAGATACTATGTTCGCAAAAGGTGGAATATTTAAAAGAGAATTTGGTGTAGAAGCAGAAGATTCATGTGAAAGTGGAGATTATGAGTATTGTTTATCACAAGATGGTATACATTGTAAATACATAAGTACAAGCAGTGTTGAACAACAATTCGCATCTTCTGGTTGTGAAAAAATAGATGTACTTCTTGAAAAATATGAAACTGCTAATGCTAGTATGAGATCTGAATACAAAGAAGAGATTACTAATTTCTGTTCATATTATTTATCAGAAATGAGTTATAGTAGTGGTTCTTGTATGAAGACTTGTTTAAATTTACATAAGATGTATCCAAATATATTTGACAATAAAATAGAAAGAAAATGTGGTTTCTCACTAAAATTAGTCGCATGGATACAAAATATAATGCGCTGGATTAAATATATAGTACCAGTAATCTTAATAATTTTAACAATTCTTGAGTTTATAGGTGCTATGACAGGTGATAAAGAAGATGAAATGACAAAAGCAAAAAAACACTTTATAATACGTTTAATTGCTGTAGTACTTATATTCTTAACACCTATGTTAGTTGATTTTATAATTAACAAGATGGGAATTAATGCAGTAGGTTGTAGTTTATTTTAAGACTCAGTATTGAGTCTTTTTTAGTATTTACTTTGTAGTTAAATTTATATATAATATTAATAGGAGTTGAATAAAATGAATCGTATTTTATCAAATAAAAAATTACTTATAGGAATAGTAGTAGCACTAGTGGTGATTGCCATAGTATTTATATTAGTATTTACAAATAAGAATTCTAATGCAGAGAATAGTATAGGACTTGTTTGTGAAAAAAATGAAGATGGTGCTGAACTTTTAGTTACAGCAAAAAAACATGAAGATAGATATGTTTATTATCTTGATTCTAAGTATGATTTTAGTCAATATGATGAAACAAACAAAAAACTGTTATTAAGTAGATTAACAACATTTTATTCATACTTTAATGGAATAAGTGGATTTGACTATTCAATAAAAGAAAATGAAACAAATGTTGAAACGAATATTGTTATAGATTTCTATAAATTAAGTTTAGATGATTATATTAGTGAAACATTTGGATACTTAAATGCAAGTTTAGATGAATTAGAAAATGGTTTGAAAGCAGAGGGGTTTGTATGCAAAAGACATTAAAATATATAATATTTTTAATAATATTTTTAGTATCATTTGTTACAGTAGCTAAAGCTGATGTAATTGTTTGTGAATATAATATTGCGGACTTAAAAATAACATATGATACTGACAAAAAGGATTATACTGTAAGTTACGGAAAAATTGATTCAAACGATGTTAAAATAAATTTACTTATTGCAAGATGGGGAAGTTCTATCGATAATGTTAATCTTGATATAGACCAAGATGTAATAAAGTATATTGCCGATAATTATGGTTGTCCTACTGGTATGCATGTAGGTATATATACTGAAAATGCTGCAGATATGCCAAGTATAAAGGAATTATTTAATAGTTTTGCAGGACTTTATGATGCTATAACTGGTGATGGTTGGGAAACATGGTCTAATGGATATGCAATTTTTAATATACAAAATAAAACTATTTATGTTGCTGATGATAAAATGTATAGAGAAAAATATGCAGAATTCGTTGATGGACAACTTGATGGTTTAAACATTAGGGAATCAATTAGTACTGGAAATAAGGTAAAAGAAGCTGTTTCAGATTTCTTTGGTGGTGGAGTACTTGCTAAAGGAGCTGGATTTGTAGCAGGACTACTTACAGCAGGCGGTACGCAAATTTATGCAGCTACTAGAGACGCGATTGTGGGTGATAATGATTTAATTTCATATAGAATATCACGTGATATTGGTATTGCTGTATATGACGGCCCATATGTTGCTTTAAATGTTGAGTGTTTAAATCTAAAACCAAATATATTAAAATATCAAAAAGTAATTGGTGAATATGTAGAATGCAGAGATGAGGCATGTAAAAAAATAAATCGAACAATACTAAATACTACAGAAGAATATCTTAAGAATCAATGTTCAGCAATATTTGATGGTAAAAAATATGTAGATGATGGTAAAGAATGTATCAATGCTTGTTTAAATATGAAAGAAACACTTGCTAATTATAAGAAGGGTACAGATTTAGAGAATAATTATTCATATAAAGATCATTGTGGATTTGGACAAAAGTTAGTCGCTTGGATAGAAAATATATTCAGATGGATTAAATATATAGTACCAGTAATTTTAATTGTTTTAACAATTCTTGAATTTATGGGTGCTATGACAGGTGATAAAGATGATGAAATGGTAAAAGCAAAGAAACATTTTATTATACGTTTAGTTGCTATTGTACTTATATTCTTATTGCCACCAATAATTGAATTTATACTAACTAAAATGGGATTTGTATATGAAGGTTGTGGAATATTTTAATTAACTTGGATTTATCCAAGTTTTTCTTTACAATTTTTTTGTACACTTTTAATAAATTCATAAAGATATGTTGAAAGCACATATAACTTTATTTTATAATAATAATAGGTGATGTTATGGAAGATAAAATATTAGAACTACTAAATAGTAAGGATGCTTCATATTCAGTTGAAGAAATAGAGAGTCACCTTGGCATTGAATCAGTAGATGATTTAAAAGAACTATTGAAAGTCCTAAACAAAATGGAAGATGAATATCAAATATACAGAACTAAAAAGAATAAGTATATGTTGTTTGATAATAGCAATTTAAAAATAGGTAAATTAATGTCTACTAAAAAAGGATTTGCTTTTGTTGATATAGAAGGTAGTGAAGATGTTTTTGTTGCGCAAGATAATCTTAATGGTGCAATAAATGATGATGAGGTTATAGTAGAAATAACATCTAAAAAAGGTTTAAAACTTGAAGGCAGAATACTTAAAGTAGTAGAAAGAAAACTAAAACAATTAGTAGGTACTATTTATTTTAAAAATAACAGATGCATGCTAGATATTGATGATAAAAAAGTTAATATTAATGTATATATAGATAATGATAAAACACTAGGTGCAGTTGCTGGGCATAAAGTGTTAGTTAGATTATTAAATAGAATAGATAATTTTAACTATAAGGGAGCAATTATAAAAATAATTGGACATAAAGATGATCCAGGTGTAGATATTGCTAGTATTGCCCTAAAATATGAATTTGAAGAGGAATTTCCAGAAGAAGTATATGAAGAACTTAAATATATACCTAGTGAAGTTAAAGAAGAGGAATACGCTGGAAGAACTGATTTAAGAGATCAAATGATATTTACTATAGATGGTGCAGATACTAAAGATATAGATGATGCAATAAGTATTGAAAAGCTTGAAAATGGTAACTATAAACTAGGTGTACATATTGCAGATGTATCATACTATGTTAAACAAGGAAGTGCGCTTGACGATGAAGCTTATAATAGAGGTACTAGTGTATATTTAGCTAATACAGTAATACCAATGCTTCCACATGAATTATCTAATGGTATATGTTCACTTAATCCTAATGTTGATAGACTTGCAATAAGTTGTGTTATGGAAATAGATACTACTGGTGAAGTAGTAGATTATGATATATTTGAAAGTGTTATTAAATCTAATAAGAAGATGACTTATACAGATGTTAATAGTATACTTGAGGATAATATTGTACCTGAAGGGTATGAAAGATTTGCAGATACTTTACGAACAATGAAAGAACTTGCTGACATTCTTCGTGCTAATAAAGTTAGAAAAGGTTATATAGATTTTGAAATAGATGAACCTAAAATAATAACTGATGATAAAGGCGAAGCAATTGATGTTAAATTACGTGAACGTGGTGTAGGAGAAAAGCTAATAGAAGACTTCATGATTGCGGCAAATGAAACAGTTGCGCGTCATATCAGTTACATGGAATATCCATTTATATATCGTGTTCATGGTGAACCAAGTGAAGAAAAGATTGATAATTTCTTAAGATTTATAAGTATACTTGGATATAATGTTCATAAAATGAAAAAGATAACTCCTAAATCTATGCAAGAGTTACTTGAAGAATTAAAAGATACTAAAGAATATCCAATATTATCATCACTACTTCTTCGTAGTATGCAAAAAGCAGTGTATGATAAAAATAATATAGGACACTTTGGACTTGCTAGTAAATGTTATACACATTTTACTTCTCCAATAAGAAGATATCCAGATACAACAGTTCATAGATTACTTAGAACATATTTATTTAATAGAAATATAGATATGGATACATTAAAGTATTGGGATCAAAAATTAGTTGCGCTTGGAGAACATACATCAGAAAGAGAAAGAGCTTCTATTGAATGTGAACGTGAAGTTGATGATATGAAGATGGCTGAATATATGGAAAAACACATTGGTGAAGAATTCGAGGGTATTATATCTGGCGTTATGAGTTTTGGTATGTTTGTTGAGCTTCCAAATAAAATTGAAGGACTAATTAAAATTGAGGATTTAAAGGATGATTACTATAGGTATGATGAATCTACATTCTCAATGATAGGAAATAACAATAAAAGAGGTTATAGATTAGGCGATACTGTTAAAGTAGAAGTAAAAGCTGCTAGTAAAGAAAATCATACTGTAGACTTTATATTAAAATAGATAGACAATATCTATTTTTTCCCTTATAATGAGAGTGGTGGTAAGATGAAAAGAAGAATAAAGAAAAAAGCATTATTTATTTTAATCTTATTTGTGTTAGTAGTAATAGGTTTAGTAGTTTTTTGTAATAAGCCTAAAAAGCCTGAGAAGAAAATAGAAAAAGAAGAACCAGTAGTAGTAGAAGATAAAACTAAAAAGATGTCTTTAATTGCTGTAGGGGATGTATTAATACATGAAAGTGTATATCTAGATGCTGCAAAAGGTGATGGTACATATGATTTTCACCATATGTTTACTGATGTTGCACCTATATTAAAAAAATATGACTTAAAGTATTGTAATATGGAATCTACTATAGGAGGAAGAACTCTTGGTATAAGTGGATATCCTAGTTTTAATTCTCCTGATGAAATAGGTGATGAATTAGTAAATCTTGGATTTAATTTAATAAGTCTTGCTAATAATCATGCCTTAGATAGAGGAGAAGATGCTGTTCTTTATTCAAATGCTTTTTGGAAAAATAAACCTGTAGTAACTGCAGGAGCATATTCATCTTATGATGAACAATCTGAAGTAAAAGTATATGAAAAAAATGGAATTAAGTATGCATTCTTATCTTATACAACTAGTTCAAACAGCAAAGTATATAAAAGTTATTTAATTAATATGTATTCTGATGAAAAAGCTGCTGCAGATATTAATAATGTTAAAGATAAAGTAGATGTTATAATAGTTGCAATGCACTGGGGATCAGAGTATACTAAGGATCCTACATATGAAGAAACACGTATTGCAGAGTATTTATCTGGTTTAGGTGTTAACCTTATAATAGGTGCACATCCACATGTAGTACAACCAGTAAGATATGTAGGAGATACTCTTGTTATATATTCTCTTGGTAATTTTATTTCAAATCAATTATCAATTTCTTATAATTATGCATATGACACTAATCCTGGTATAGGACTTATGGTTGGTATGGATATAATAGTAGATGAAGATGGAAAAGTTACTTTTGATAATATATATAAAGAAATTATTCTTGCATATGCACAGAATAGTACTAATTTTAAAGTAATACCTTTTTCTAATTTAACTGATGAATTATTTAATAATTATAAAGGAATAGAAGAAGTATATATGAACATAGTAAACGGGTGATAAAATGATAGAAATTAACAATAAAAAAGCACGTTTTGATTATTTTATTGAGGAAGAAATAGAATGTGGTATAGTTTTAAAAGGTAGTGAGATTAAATCAATAAGAAGTGGTCTTGCTAATTTAAAAGATTGTTATGCCATAATAAGAAATGGTGAAGTATTTCTTTTAAATATGTATATTGGTAAATATGAAGAAGCTAATATATTCAATCATGATGAAAGAAGAAATAGAAAACTGTTACTTAACAAACGTGAAATACTTAAGTTAAGAGATAAAGTAGAAATAAGTGGATATACTCTTGTTCCTATTAAATTATATTTTAAAGATAATCGTGCTAAAATTCTTTTAGGTGTTGCTCGTGGTAAAAAGAATTATGATAAAAGAGAATCTATGAAGGAAAGAGATATAAAAAGAGAAATTGATAGGAACTTAAAAAATAAATAAAATTCTTGCAATTTTAGACTTTTTATTATATACTTAAAGTGTGAAATATAATGGTAGACGAAAGGAGATGCGTTATATGAAAATTACGTCAGTCAATGTTCACAAAAAAAATGATGATACAAGAATGAAAGGAATAGCTTCAGTATTACTTGATGATTGCTTTGTAATTCGTGATATTAGAATTATTGAAGGTAAAGAAGGACTTTTTATTGCAATGCCAAGTAGAAAAAATGCGGATGGAGAATATCATGATATAGCACATCCAATTAATGCAGAAACAAGAAAAATGTTTGAAGATGCAATATTTGAAGAATATAATAAAGTAGAAGAATAATCTTCTACTTTTTTTCATATTATTTATTGGTGATAATATGGACAAGAATATTACTAATAGTCATATAATTAACATAACTGATAGAAAAAGTATTAATATTACAGGTGTTAAAAAGATAGATAATTTTGATGATAAAGAATTCTTAATAGAAACTAATATGGGATATTTAATAATAAAAGGTAATGATTTAGAGATAATAAAACTTGATACATATCAGGGAGATGTATCTATAAAAGGAAAAATAAATAGTTTAGTATATAATGAAAATTCAAAGAAAATAGAAAAAGATAGTATAATATCAAAATTATTTAAATGATCAATTTAAATATACAATTAAAATTAATTATTTTTTCTTTTATATTTGGATTCTTTTTTTCTATAATATTAAACTATTATAATGAGTATATAGTTGATAAAAAAGTTATATATAAAATATTTATAACACTTATTATGATGCTATTACTAGATATAATCTATTTCACAGGTATATATATTATATCTAACGCAATATTTCATATATATTCATTAATAAGCATTATATTTGGTATGGTAGTATATAGTGTAATTATAAAAAAAATAACGTAAAGTGACTATCTCTTCTAATTGTAAAAGTATATAAAAAATGATATACTTTATATGGTGATAGTATGTCTAGGAGAATATCAAAGGCATCTAAAAGAAGATTAAGTATATTTGGAACTTTGAGTTTAATAACCATCATATACTTTTTGTTTAGTTTGTTATATAATGTATATTCTATATATGATTTAACTAGACAAAAAAGTAATTTAGAAAGCAAGTATATAGCTCTTAAAGAAGAAGCTGAAGAATTAAAAATAGATATAGAAAAATTAAGTGATGAAAAGTATTTAGCAAACTATGCAAGAGAAAAATATTTATATTCAAAGGATGGGGAATATATCTTACAAATAGATCCTGATGAAGTAGATAGATTAAGTAGTGAGGTAAAAAATACCAATGAAGGTATAGATTTAATAAATTTAAAACTAAATAGAACATATACGTTATTAGTACTATTTGGTATATTTATAATAATATTATTATATATAATAATAAAAGGAAGAAAGAAAAAGAAAAAATAAGAACTGTTATAATCTAACAGTTCTTATTTGATTATCTAAACTACTTCCATCAAAGTATTCTTTTACTTTGTATCTTTTAATAAATGCTATAATATTTGTTGGAAAAGATTTAACCAATTTATTATAATCAGTTACTATATCATTATAGTATTTTCTAAGTCCAACAATTTCTGATTCAGATTCTATAAGATTAATTTCAATTTTTAAAAATTTTTCATTTGTTTGTAATTCAACATGTCTTTCTTTAACATTGTGGAATTCATTTATTGCTTCGTATAGGTTTCTATCTAATTCAAAATTTGTTAATTTTTTAGAACGTAATTTTGCTATCATATTGATAATATTTTGTTCTTCTTTAGCATTATTTTTTATTATACTTGAAGCTTTATTAAGTAAATCAAATCTTTTTCTTAAAACAGTATCTATACTAACATTAGCTTCATTAATTCTTATTATATAATCTTGAAAATGATTATATATTGAAACACATATAATTAGTATTATTCCTATTGCAATTATTAATGATAAAATTGTAATTATAGTATTCATATAACCACCTTACTCATATGAACATTATAGCAAAATTTACACAATATATCAATATTTGTTGTAGAGGGTATTAAAAATATTTTAAAAAAAATACAAATATGCTATAATTATATTGGTGATTAAATGAAAATCAGTATAGGAGTATCAAATAGACATGTTCATTTAACTAAGGAACACTTAGAAATACTATTTGGTAAAGGTTTTGAATTAACAAATTTAAAAGATTTACATCAACCAACTAACTTTGTTTCAGATAGTTTTGTAACATTAAAAACAGAAAAATCTACAATAGAACATGTTAGGGTACTTGGTGAACTTAGAGGATATACTCAAGTAGAAATTAGTAAGACGGATGCATATAAATTAGGAATAAATCCTCCAGTAAGAGATTCTGGTGATTTACAAGGAAGTTCTCCTATAACACTTATAGGACCTTGTGGTGAAGTAAATCTTAGTGAAGGCTGTATAATAGCAACTCGTCATATACATATAACTCCAAGTCAAATGAAAGAATTTGGTTTTGAAGGTAAAAAAGAAGTAAGTATAAAACTTGGTGGAGAAAAAGGTGGAATAATAGATAATGTTCATTTAAAAGTAAGTGAATTATCATATTTCGAACTTCATCTAGATACAGATGATGCAAATGCATTTTTAGTTAAGGAAGGAGATATTGGTGAAATATTATGATTAAAAGATTAAGTTATATATTTTTCTTATTTGTCTCACTATTTGTAATCGTAAATGTTAAGGCATTAGAATGTTCTTATGATACAGGAGAAAAGTATTATTTTGATTCTGAAGGTAAAATTAGTTCATATTCTGCAACAAAAGCAAAATATTATGGGACATATCAATCTCCACATAGTGGTAATTCAACAGCAATAGTATCTATTGAAGGACCTTATAAGGCAGAAATTAAGCATTATCAAGAACAACCAGTAGAACATGTATTAAATCAAATAGAAATACCTATTAAACCAGATACATGTCCAGCAAAAGATGAAATAAGTGCAACAATAAATCAAGATAATGAATGTACAGTAACTATCTCAAGAGTTTATTATTGTAAACATAATTTAACTAATTGTTATAGTGATTCATTTGTTGGTTGTACAGATCCAAAACTTCAAACATATAAAAATTGTACTAATAATGGAAGCTTTGCTTGTATTTGGGTAGACAGAGAAACAGGTAATGTTTTAACAGATGGTACTAAGGATTACGCTAGTGCATATTGTAACGTAGATAATCTTCAATATGTTCAATGTAAAAATACTTTTGATATACCAGTATACTTACCAAGAATTATTAGCTTTGTCATTAATTTCTTAAAAATAATGACACCTATAGTACTTATATTTACTAGTGCTTTAACACTTCTAAATGCTATAACAGCAAGTAAAGAAGATGAAATGACAAAAGCAAAGAAAACATTATTTAGAAGAATAGCAATTTCAGTATTTATATTCTTTACAATTACAATAACACAATTTGTTGTAGAAAAAGTTGCTGAAAAAGGTGAAGCAGACGAATTTAAGAGTTGTCTTAGTTGCTTTATTAACAATAACTGTTCAACAACTAAGTATTATAAAAATAATATAGGTGGAGAATATCACTGTTATTATGCTTCAAACAGTAAAGAGTTTATTGATCAATCTAAATGTCATTAATTGACAAAAAATATATAATGTGTTAATATTAAGGCGTCTTTAGACGTCTTTTTTATGGGTGATAATATGAAATTACTAACACTTCCATCAAGTATTGATGAAATAAATAGAACAAAGGATAAAGTAGATGGTTTTATAATAGGTATTAAAGATATG
>JAEEGL011994065.1_pt1 | contig 22370 bp, 18 predicted proteins | sample 9134231 | NCBI WGS metagenome assembly JAEEGL01 (sample SAMN16246548, study PRJNA631951) | gut metagenome | biome: gut microbiome; feature: rumen; material: fiber-attached | host: Bos | place: Iran: Karaj | collected 2018-10
CGAGAACATGATATTCTATTGCTTCTCTGTCCATTATACGCCCCTCCTTGAAGGCTCCCAGATAAACTTATGCAGCTGGAGCTGAAGCCTTACACCGTTCATTTTATGCTCCTCCATGAATGTTACTATATCCGCAGGGTCTATCTCACCGAAAACAGGGCTGATATACACATGGCAGCGTCCCACAAGACCGTAATACTCTATTATCTCCGCAGCCCTTTCAAGGTCTTCCATACTTCCCGATACGAATTTCACAGTATCATGCTCGCCGAGGAGTCTGAAATTATCCCTGCACATAAATTCTTCCATACCGCTTGACGGCAGCTTATAGTCCATAGTAAATATGGGGCGGTACTCTGCCTCAGCAAATTTTTCAAGGTATATACTGCCGTTTGTTTCTATCTCAACTCGGCAGCCCTGCTTTATGAGCAGCTCTGCCACTGCCATGCATTCCTTTTGCAGAAGAGGCTCTCCGCCTGTAAGCGTAACATTGACAACGCCGTTTTCGGCTACCCATTCTGCAATTTCTTCGGAAGTCTCATACTCAGCAGGAGCAGACTCGCAGTTTGCCCAGCTTGTATCGCAGTATGAGCAGCAGAGATTACAACCTCTGAAACGGATAAAAACAGCAAGCTCACCTGCGTGAGCCCCCTCACCGTTAATACTTATAAATTTTTCAACTACGGGAAGCATCAGTTTTCCTCCTCATATACCGCACAGTTCTCGGGTGTTTCGTATACAGCAACGCTCTCCGTCGGAAGCCCCTCAGCTTTGAGGAGTCCGTAGAAATGCTTAGCCAGATTCTCGGCTGTGGGACGGAAATCCACTTCAATAAGGTGAAAATTCTCGTCATTGAGAGCCGCAAGAGTCGCTGCTTTCAGCGAACCCTTTTCGTAAATGAGTGCATGGTCAAAGCGCTTTGCAAGATCGCGCACTGCTTTTTTAAAATCGCCGAAATCAACTACCATACCACGTTTTTCTCCACTTACAGCAAGCTCGCTGCTTTTAACAACTGCCTCTATTTTCCAGCGATGTCCGTGAATATTGGCACATTTACCATTATAGCCTGCAAGAAAATGGGCACTGTCAAATTCCGCAGAAGTTCTCAGTCTGTACATATCATCACCTCGTGGACATTAGTTCAGCGCGAAATTACGCCGCTAAAAATAAAAAGCGTCTGCCATAAGCAGACGCACCTGTTTCATAGAAAGAGCACAGTCTCCCCTGCACTCACAGATGCCCTGGTTTTGTTTAACGACAGGATGGCGCAAACGAACTGTCGGGAAATACTCCGTTTCATATTATAACATCTGCAAGCTAAGATGTCAAGCAAAAAAACACTTCACACAAAAAAACGGTCCCGATGTAACATCAAGGACCGTTTTATTGCTTTTAAAGAAGTCTTTTCTTACGTTTTCTCATAAACACAGCAGCTGCACCGGCAAGCAGTAAAGCTACACCTGCTGTTATCTTGAACCAAGTCTTACGGAAAAGGAGCCTGAAAACATTTGTAGTTACAAGTATGTTCTTATAGTGATACTCCTCCTCATTTCCTGCCATATCCGTAAGAACGACGCATACCTCACGGGCACTGCTTGAATTCGAGATATTGAATGAGCACTCATCATCGTTCAGCCTTGTATTCACAGGCAGACCGTCAACATATACGCGGATATTCTTCAATACGATATTATCCGAAACAGAAAGCCTTGCAGTATAGCTTTCGCCTCTGTAAGTTCTGTTGTTTTCTATATTGAGCGGTATACAAAGGGGCTTTGTCTTATCAACGCAGAATGCTACCTCTGCATTCTTTTTATCCGAATCGCTGACATTCAGATTTCCTGCTTCGTCATACGAATGGATAGATACTGTGTATCTTGCGTCGTTATCGAAATTACGCGAGAAAATAGTATAGATATATTTTGACCATTCATCAACTCCGCCCTGAACATCAACGATATAATCCACACCTTCTTTTAGCTCAGTCATCTCCGAATCCTTTGTGATGAAAACGCTGTGCTGCTTTGCGTGTTTATCCGCGTTATATTCAGTAATGATAATATCCTTGGGATTTGAAATATATCCGCCGTTGAGAGCAGCAGTATCCTTGCTGAGAGTAAATGTAGAACCGAATCTGTTGACAGAAAATCTGAATTTCTTTTCTATCTTATTTGCGGCATTATCCTCGGCAGTAGCCTTGATGGTATAAATATCATCATATTCGGGCTTATTCGGGATATTGTCGAAAACGTATTCATAGCCGCCGTTCTTTTCGGTAAGCTCACCGTGGATATCCACTACCTTGCCTCTGTTTACGCCCTGAAGTTCGACCTTTATGGTATCCTTATTGATATTGGTATCATCAAAACGTATACTCGGACGTATTTCCTTGCTGTTGTTTGACTTGCTGATACTGCTGAAGCTTACGGTAGGCTTCTGTGTGTCCACAGAGAATCTTCCGCTGTATGCGTCGAGCTGATTACCTGCCTTGTCGCTTCCTGATACGGTCATATCGTAATCACCGTTACTATCGAATTTAATTGTCGAAACGTAATAATTTCCGTCCTTGACCCAGCTTGAAGCCTTGGGGAATTCATCAGACCTGTTATTATATGTACCATATATATTGATCCTGCCGGGATCAAAATTTGCATCTGCTATTCTCAGTGTAGCAGTAACAGAATCGTTATAATAGTGCTGATTTGAAACGCTCTTATCAAAGCTCACTCTCAGAGTCGGTGCTGTGCCGTCGATAATGAATTCTCCCGAATCATATGGTTCAGCCTCGAGATCACCCATATCACTGCAATTTACAGTAAGCTTATAGGTACCGTCCTTGTCTATGGACACTTCCGCACGATACTGAGCTGTATCCGTTCCCTCGGTACCTCCTGCGAGAGTCCATGTGGGCTGCAATTTCTCATTGTTAAGCATAACATCCACAAGAGAAGCATCGAAGTTACGCTCGGTAACGGTTATTACTGCCTTTCTGCCGGACTTGAATATATTTTTGTTCTCACTGTCAACCGAGCCGTTTCCGTCAGTAAATGAAACTTTGATAACAGGCTTTACCGTGTCTATACTGAACAACTCCCAAGCCGTATCATCATAATTCGGATTTCCTGCTCTGTCGTTCATTCTCAGCGAGATGCTGTTTCCGTTTGAATTCTGCGAAACCACAAGCTCTCTTGTAACCTCTGTGACAAGGTTGTTTTCGGACTTATCCTCACTTATGCTCCACAGCTCTGCATCGCTGTCCTCCTTGCCGCCATCGCTGTTTATGCCGAGTCTTGTTTCGTCAGCTCCCGAAACAGCGGTAAATACATCAGCAATTCCCGAGAACGAATCCCGTACCGTAAGCTGAGCGCGTACCTCGGAATTGTATAGCGGCAGTCCGTCCCTGTCTGTATAGCTCGTTTTCGGAAGGACTATGGATACATGATCCTCCTCGGAATGCTTATCGCTGTTTTCTGTAACTATACCCAGAGTTTCTGCTTCATCAGAAACCTTTCCAACATTATCCTCAGCAACGAGCTTCACAAAGCCCTTGAAGTTGACAGGAACTCTCATCTCCCATTCATCGCCTGTACGCTGAGCAGTTATATCGTCACCGACGCGGTTACCGTCCTTGTCAAAGAGCTTCGCCTTTACACCTGCTATGCCTGAGCTTGGTGTTCCGTCATCGGCTCTTACTCTTATTACAGCTTCTCCATCAGAAAAAGCTTCAAATCTGAATCCGTTTTCTCCGCGAAGTATGTCCGTACCGTTTATATCCACACCTGCAACAACAGGAGCATCGAGATCGAGATATACTATTTCTTCCGAGATATCGCTTTCCAGACCTGCGGCATCGGTCGCAGTCACTCTTACATCAATACTTCCGCTCTCAGGGCTGTTATCGTATCTTCCGTCATCGTTCCTTCCGAGTCTGTGAATACTGCCGCACACCTTCACTTTGTATTCGCTGTCTGCGGTACATCTGAGGTATACATCAAAGCAGTCCTGCTCCGAACTCTCTTCAAAAGCAAGGTAATACTTTCCGTCTTTAAGAAGATCAGCTTTGATATTGTATTCCGAGATCGGCAAAGAACGGCTTTCACCGTTGACTTCCACTGATATCTGACTTATGCCCGAACACTTATCGGGATTAACGTCGGCTGCAAATAAGCTAAGCTTTATATCGCCGTAACTGCTGTACCACTTCTTTACGATGGTATCCTCGCCGTTTCTTATCTCCTGACGATATACCTTTGATGCGTCGGAATTATCAACAACGCTGCTCTTAGGTCTTGCAGTATCGACGATGATATTGATCTTCTTTTCTGTAGTATCAGTCCTTACGGAAGCGCTGTTATCCACATTATCCGTTGCTCTGATACTGATATAGCTCTTGAGGTTCTTGCCTCTTATATCCTGCTCTTTTATGACAGTTCCGAAGCTCTTTTCATCTCTGTTGCGCCACATCTTCTTGGCAGAACCGCTGTCATCACCGATGAAGAATTCAGCCTCCTTTACACCTGACCCCTCCACGCCGTTAAAGATATCGTTCACAAAGGCATTGATAATAGTTCCTTCTGTCAGGACATAATCGGTATTGCCGTCTGCTCCCGTTACAGGTACAGCGCCGACAAGCTCAAGTGAACTGCCGTCAATAACAGGCGGAACGCAGTCCATACGGACATTGACAGTGTATGCCTTTTCCGTGCCTGCTCCCGAATTTCCGCTGTTATCCACAGCGTACACTTCTACCTTTTCAAGTATTACGGTATTTTTATATGCGTCGGCAGGCTTAAGAGTTACCTTGAAGGTCTGAGACTCGGTATCGAAAGTAAGTGTCGGAACAGTTTTGTGAGTGTTCTTTACTTCAGACAAAGCCTTTTCATAAGCCTTAACATATTTCTCAAACCGAACAGCAGCCTCACGGACTTCCTCAGCCTCCTCAGCGTTGTTCTCATCTTTCTCAAGCGCGGTGATCTTAGAAGAATAGTATGCTCTCAGCTCATCGCAGACACCGTTCCTGATGAGCTTTTTATAGTAGCTGTAGCTTTCGCCCTGATCTGCATATTTTGACGGGTTGACCTCTGAAAGCTCCGTACTTCTCAGCTCCTCGACAAGAGCCTTTTCAGCATTTCTGACAGCGCTGTTTTCAAGATATCCCTTTATTGCAGAGATATTGCTCCAGCCGCCCTCGGGTCTGTCAAATCTGTAGTCTCCCACGATAACGGAAGCTATTTCCTGCTTGTTTTCGGTAGGAGCATTTATGAATTTCTCATAAACATCGCGTATTTCTTTTTCTTCATAGTAGACCGTATCATTCTCAGGTATCGGGCATTCCTCTCTGTCATGAATATCAAGAGTATATACCGCGCCTTCCCTGCCATACCATTTATTCTCGTCCTGCTCTTCGGTATCGTTAACGGTAGGTGCATTCTTATCGTTATAGAAGCAGATACTGTCGTCAAGACCGCTTGATAATCCGTCAGCGTCCTTGATGATATTCTTTACGAGGATAAATACAGGATCCTTGAGAACAGTTGTATTGACACTGAACTTTCTTTCAGAAGGCTGTATAAATGCATTCATGGTACGCAGACCCGATGCATCATTTCCTGCGAAGGAATCATAACTGATAACACAGCTGTCAAATGAAGCCGGAAAAGTCATAAGTTCCTTATGTGGTACGCTGCTGTCCATAGAGAAGCAATTTTCGGTTCTGAGTGACATATCCTGAGAAGGGGCAAAGGTATAGCTTCCGAACTTTGTGAATTTCTTGTAATTGAGCTCGATATTATTCATGCCCGGCACATAAGGTATCTTGCAATAGCCTACAGGCTTGGATTTGTCGCTGATATCCGAAAACATTTTTTCAAGATCTGCGCCCTTATAGAAACCGTATGTATATCCGTCAAGGTAATAGTTGCCGAGTTCAAAATACGGGACTCTGAAGAAGTATTTATTCTCGCCTTCCTTTTCAACATGGAAGGAACGGGTATTTTCCCTGCCTTCGTCACCTTCGAACTTGCTTTTTACGCTGACCTTCCAGTTTACGCCCGTGATAACAAAGTCAGCATTGCTGCTGTATCTGAACTGCTCAAAGTTAAGGAGATCACTCATATTGAAGAAGTTATCAACTACCTTGAACTCCTGTGATATAGAGCCGTTGTTTATAGACAGAGCCTGCTTGTCCTTTGCTTCGATCCTGAGATCAGCGACGTCCTTCCAGCGGAACGTTCTGTCCCCTGTCTCATTGCCTTTTCTGAATACCTTATAGTTCTCAGAAGCAGTGATACTGAACATTCTCGGCGAGACGATATAGCTTGCTCCCTCGAAGTAAAGCCTGTATTCATCATTTCCGATGCTCTCGTACCTGAAGCTGAGAGGACGATCCACGGTCACGGTCTTTTCCTCAGCACTTCCGATAAGAGTGTACTCATCGTCAGGCTTTAAAGTTATCTCCGAGCCGTATTTGCAGAAACCGTCCGCGGGAATACCCGAAACAGTAACATTTTCCACCTCATCAGAGACCTCAGCCCTGTAATAGGTATCATAAACAATAGAAGTTCCCGAAGCACTTTTTCTCCTGTACTCCGTACCTCCCATGCTTACTTTTTCACCCGAAGGAATAATACCGCGTTTTACTGTTACGGTACCTCCGTTCTCACCGTCATAAACGTATGCAGGTTCAGCTCCGCTGAACACAGATACTACAAGGTGAATGAAATCCTGTTCGGAAATACCTCCGTTAACAACAACATTGTAAGTAGTTGTGAGCTGCTGAGTAGTAGTTGAGGTAGTAGTGGTAGAAGTAGTAGTTGAGCTTGTAGTAGTTGTAGTCGCAGTTGTTGTTGAAGTAGTTACTTCTTCGGTATTCTCATCATCATTGCCGACCTCATTCTCTTCCGCATCATTTTCATTATCGGTCAGACCGACAGTATCGGTATTCATAGTACCGACAGCTGAAGAGGCTGCCGAAGCAGGCAAGGTGCCAAAAGAATGGGCAACGAAAACGAGAGCCGCCGTAAAAGCTATTTTCTTCTTAAAATCAAAGATACTGTTATTCACTTTGACTTCCCTCCCTTTTTAACAACAAAAGCCACAGCTGCTCCTATGACCAGCAATGAAGCCGCAAGTATCGGAGCCAGCATATTTCTGTTTTTTTCCTTTTTCAGATCGTTTTCCGCCTCGTCCGAAGCCATGATCTCCGAACCCGAAGTGACCGAAGCAGTTGTCAGAGTCTCTGACGTAACTGTACTGCTTCCTGATCTGACTGTAGATGTAGTTTTGGCAGCAGTGCTTGTTGAAGCAGTCGTTGCTGCCGTACTCTCCGCGGTAGTTACAACAGGAGCTTTATCTCCTGTATCATCTGTCTCTGCCGCAGGCTGCTGAGCATTGTTAGCTTCTTCATTATTTCCGCTGTCAGGCTGCTCAGCTGCCCTTTCAGCGCTGCTATCCGTAACAGTTATGCTTCCTCCGTTAAGGGCTGAAAAGCACTCTCTGCCAAACATAGCGTCATTGCTGTTGTAAGTAAAGATCATTATCTCAAAATCTCCTGCGCTGTCAGGCATTGATATGCCATATTCACCCGCAGGGGTATTTGCAGGTACATTTACTCTCAGGAATCCTATCTCGCCGTTGTCTGTAAATCTGCTCCTGCCCGAAACTTCAAAACAGGCAGAGACAGCATTTCCCGAATCCGAGCACCTGTATATGTTTACTCCCGAAAGCTTTTTTGCTCTTGTTCCGACTTCGTAATCACCTGCAAAGCTCAGTCTGCCGTCGAGCTCAAAAAGCATATTCAATGATATGAAACCGCAGTTATTATTGATATAGACAGGTACTTCCACAATGGTATCGCTGCCAAGCTGAGACCTGTCTATCTCGCAGCTTCCTACGCTCACCTCGATATCCGACGGAGCTTCATAATCTGCTTCCGCGAATAAGCATACACACGAAGGCAGTACAGCCACAGCCGCAGCAAGACTTATGATAGAGTTTACAAGCTTCATTTAGTTCTCCTGTTATCGTCAATAACATCGGGATCGGCGTTAATGACGATTATATTCCTGATTATTCTGAAATCGTTTTGCTTATCCTTATTATTTCCCACAACTATGGTATCGTTGATATCTTCCTTTTTCTTCTTCCCGACAACGACAGTTATCATGCCGCTGTCCGCCTCATCATCGCCCGCCGCGGTATCATTTTCATTATCAAGGGGGCGTATGCTCATTGCCGCAGAATGGACTTTTTCCGCAGGCTCTGCCGAGCTTTTTCTTGATCTTATCTCAGATACCGTATTTGAGATGACCTTGAATCTTGCCGCCAGCATAACAGCTGTCAGCATAAGTACAATGCCTATCCCGAGAAATATCTGCGAGATTATCTGCCATTGAAAAGAATTCATATCCTACCTCCGCTCATTCAGAACCGTTTATGCTCTCGACTACCCTGTCATAGAAATTAAGGATATACTCTTTAGCTTCGGCAGCTGAGTCATCGGCGGCATTGAGTTTTTCGGTCTTTGTTTTGATATCGTCAAGAAAAGCCTTCTGCTCCTTGTATGTTATTCCTGACTTAGCGAAGTCGCTCATATTTGAATTTTCAAGATTTATCAGAGTCTTGTAGGTCTCGAGAATGATTATCTCGGAGCCTGCATTAGCCTCCTCAACCAATTTGTTAAGTTCATTCATGCTCTTCCAGAGATCCTCGGAGTAGTTCTTCTTCAGAAGCTCATTCTCCTTTTTCTGGGTCTGGGAGTAAAAATCACCTATAGTGCAGTATACCTGAGCTATCTCATATTTATCGGGCTCACTGCGCTTAAAGTCGGAGGTCTGAGCTTCCTTGAACCATTTTACGGAAGCTATCTTTCCCGAAATACTTCCGTTCTGCTCAGAGCTGTCACCCTCATTGCCATAGAAATAATAATACCAGTAAAGTATTCCGAGCTCATAGGCTATCTCCTCATATTTCGGAGCTTCCTTGAGCTGATTGATATTCTCATTTATAAGAGCGAGTATCTGTTCGGTTTCCTTCGCGTCAAATACCATGTCATTTTTATACAGCTCGATAAGCTTGAGATAAGCGTCCGCATATGAACCGTCGGCATGGATAACTTCCTCAAATGCTTCCGACCTTGCGGCATACTCGCCTGTGTTCTCAGCTTTTTCCACAAGCTTATTGAAATCCTCGCTTCTGCTCTTGTTAGCCATTATATTCGCAAACAGGGATATACCGAGACAAAGCACGGCAAATCCAGCAACGATGCTTGTAGCTCGCAGATATGTGTGATTGTCCGTCCTTTCAAGCTCTTCATAAAGCTCATCGCATGAGCGATATCTCTTGGACTTATCCTCATTCACACACTTTCGTATTATTCTCACAAGACCTGCATTAGTGCCCTTGGCGAACACGAAGCGTTCCGCAGAGCTTACGAATTCGCCGTTTGCCGAAACATTCTTGGGCTTCTTGCCTGTGAGCATATGGTACATGGTAGCACCTATATTGAAGATATCGGTCTGTTCGTCAAGCTCCTGCTCATAGAACTGCTCAGGCGAAGCATAAGCTGGTGTATAGGCAAACGCACCGCTTCGTCTTTCAATTACAGAACCGAAATCTATAAATTTCAGCCGTCCGAACTTATCAGGTCTGCGGGAGTTCTCAAAGTCCTCCTCATTTCTCACGACCATGATATTATCGGGCTTCATATCACTGTGTATAAGACCGCACTTGTGGATAAAGGACATAACGCGGCAGATATCTTTTGAATACCTTAGCATGGTCTTATGGCGGAAAGGTCCGTATGCAAGGAGCTTTTCCATAGAAACGCCGTTGATATAATCCTGAACGATATAAAGCGCATCGGGATCGTTGTCGATTATCTCGATTATATTCGGAAAAAAGGAGTTCTTGGCGTCCTTTTCATAGAATTCCTTTATAAGCAGGGATTCCTGCCTTGCATTGTAAGCGTCTGTTCCGTTGGTCTTCATTACCTCTTTCACAGCACGCTGGGCGTTATTTGCCTTGAGATCGACAGCACGGTAAACTACCGAAGTACCGCCTTTGCCTGCCACATTGACGATCTTGTATCTGTTTTCAAGGACAAAGCCTTTATTTAGCAAATAGATCTCCTCGCTTTCAGCAGAGTTTTACCATAAGGGCGGTGATGTTGTCTTTTTCGCCGCGCTGAATGACCTGATCCTTCAGCTTTTCGAGATTTGATTTCATAGTCTTCTCATCTTTGTTTGCAGAGGGGCAAAGTGCTTTTTGCAGCTCCTCAGATGATACTTTTTTTCTGAAGCCGTCAGAGCATAGCATATATACATCTCCCTCGCTGTAAGGAAATATGCTGTAATCGTATGAAGTATCATCAAGACCTGCGCCGATACAGTTTGTGAGCTGGTTCTGCCTCGGGTCTTTCTCTGCCATTTCCTGAGTGATGATGCCGTCCCTTACCTCCTGAGCAACTACGGAATGATCGGAAGTAAGCACCTCTATCTCATCATTGGTTATCCTGTAAAGACGGGTATCCCCCACATGAGCAATGAGCATATTCCCGAATTTCGGGAGTATGAGCAGTCCCGTAAAGGTAGTAGCCATATCCGAGGAATGTCTGTCCGCATAATCGTTTATACGTTCATTCAGATCATGGAGCCTGTCATCAAAAGACTCCCTTATTTTCAGGACAGAAGCCGAATTTCTCATAAGCTCGGCAAAATCATCTGCAAACCATTCGTTTATGCGCTTGCAGACATAACCGCTCGCCTTTTCACCTGCCGAAAGACCTCCGACACCGTCACAGACCGCTCCGAAGAATATCTTCTCACCGTCGTATTCAGCCTCCGAGATAAAAAGCGAATCCTGATTTACCTTTCTGACAGCGCCCTCAGTGGTCACATAAGAGAAAAAGTATTCCATGCTGCCTCACCGTCAGCTTTCTTCAAAAAATGTGTAGCCTACACCGTGATACAGAAAATTACAGCCTGAAAATACGCTTATCCTGTCACCTACAGCCACCTCGTCGCCCTCAACACTAAGGGACGGGCAGGAGATATTCTCTATAAAAATACTGTGTCTGTTCTTGGTGTTATCGCGTCCGACTATCATGCCCGACAATTCCGCACAGGTGAAAGGATAGACGAAAACAGGTATCCTCTCCTTGCTTGAGGAATTGATGATATATGCGAGCTTTTTGGCATTAGTCTTCTGCTGAGGAGCTTTTTTCGCATCTGCTCCCTTATCGCCGACTAAGACCGTAGCTGAATCCGTATCATTCACATTGAAAACGAATGGTATATCACATATATATATAACATCGCCGCTGCTTATCTTTTCCTTGATGATACGCTCACCGTTTTCGGCGTAGCTGTTGAGGAAAGTGCCGTTTGCAGAATCCTTGTCCTCCACATAGAAATTACCGTTTTCATAGCTGATAACAGCATGAAGCTTTGATACCGTGCCCTTATCTGTCAGCGCAAGGTCATTGCCTGCACGGCGGCCTATAGTAAACGGGAAATGGTCAATAGGTATTTCCCTGTTGTTCTCGTCTTTGAGGAAAGCAGGACAGTCCGATACACGCTTGCGGCTCACAAGGATAGTATGGTCTCCATCGTCGTCAGCAGCTGCTGGTCCTGCTTTTTCAGCCGCAGCAGGCTGAGGCTTTTCCTCTTCCTTTACATCAGGCAGCATGAGCACTTCATGGAGCATCTTGTAAAGCTGAGTAGGAGAGATAAATCCGCTCTTGTTCTTGGGATTATTTACGTATTCCTCAAGGAAGAAGCCGTATTTCTGCATAACAGCACCATTTGTAATGGTAAAGCTTGCATTCTTGTTTACTTTCATAAGGAATTTGGCAGTATTCGTGCATTTATATTGATTATTTGTCAGCGGAAGATAAGCCACATAAAGCTTCTGCTTCTCCACGCTGTAGAAAACATTTTTCGGGTCATTGAGCAGAAAATTATCCATAGGAAGCCCCAGAGAAGCACAGTGCTCCAGTATCTTCTGGAACTGGCTGATTATCCCGAAATATTTTTCCTGCGTCATTGTCTGCTTGACATATTCCGAAAGGGCAGTCATATTTGTAACGTTGTATTTCAGTACATTTCTTGTTGCAGTTTTCTCCCATCTCACACTGAGAAGCCCCTTTTCTGCGTTCTCATTTATGAGCTTGAGCTGATCTTCGTTTATCTGATCCTTCTTTTTCAGACCTACCTGCAAAAACGTATCGCAGCTCTGATAAAGAAGCTTGGTAGTTATTCCGGCCATTTCCTCACCCCTAAGTGAAATAAAGCGCGTCTGATCCGCACATAAAACATTTTATAAAATCGAAACATATGAACACCCGATATTTTAAACAAACAGTGTGATACATACACATTTATTATACCACTTTATATATGTTTTGTCAATAATTCAGATAAGTTTATGTCAAGAATGATAAAAAATATACAGACGTTGAAAATTCTGCCCGAATGTAGTATAATTTAAGAAAAAAGGAGAAACGCAATGCTCTACCTGAAAACCGCCAATACAGACGACATAGAAAAAGAATACCTTTTTGTACGTGAAATTCCTGCCGACGAAAACGGCTTTATCAATGATTATCCGAATATAGACCGCGCTGACTTTGATGATGCACTTGATACCCTCATAGCAAATTCCTGCGGTGAGAAGCTTCCCGACGGCTACGTACCTGCAACGACATATTTTTTGTGGCATGATGATGACATAGTCGGAGAATTCCAGCTTAGACAGCATCTCTGCGAGTCACTTACCGAGGGTGCAGGACATATCGGCTACTATATCGCACCTAAGCATCGCGGAAAGGGATTCGCCACCGAGGGACTGAGACTGATAATAGAAGAAGCCAAGCGAATCATTCCCGAGGACGAGATATACCTCCGCGTGAGAAAAAGCAATCCCGCATCGCTTAAAGTAATGCAGAAAAACGGCGGATACATACACCACGAAGATGACGAATCTTACTTTGTCCGCATAAAAAAGGAGAAATAATGAAGATATTCATAGATGCAGACGGCTGGCCCGTAACGGATATCGCCGTAAAGATTGCAGTAAAGCACTGTGTCCCCTGCACTGTCATATGCGACACAGCCCATTCCATATACCGTGACGGCGCTGAGACAATTATCGTTGATAAGGGCGCGGACAGCGCTGATTTCCGCCTTGTAAACCTTGTTACCGAGGGCGATATAGTCATAACTCAGGACTACGGACTTGCCGCAATGTGCCTCAGCAAAAGAGCCATAGTTCTCAATCAGGACGGCAAACAGTATACCGAGGAAAACATTTCGGGACTTCTCTCGTTCCGCGCTGTATCCGCCAAGATTCGCAGGAGCGGCGGACGCACAAAGGGACTTCACAAGCGTACTGCCGAGCAGGATAAAGCCTTTGAAGCCGCTCTTTCAGCACTGCTGAAAAAAGATAATATATAAAAAGGAGAAGAACAAATGCTGCATTCAGGAACATTCACAATAGATACTCCACGGCTTCTGCTCCGCAGGTTTGAAGCTCAGGACCTTGAAGCTATGCACCGAAATTGGGCGTCTGAGCCCTCAGTGCAGATAGAATACGGCGAACCTGTCTATAAGACGCTTGAAGAAGCAAAGGAACTTCTTGACAAATATATCAGCGGATATGAGTCCGACAGCTTTTACCGCTGGGCGATAATCGAAAAAGCAAGCGGTGAAAACATCGGTCAGATAGCATTCTGCCGCGTATATGAGGAGCTTCGCACCGCTGAGATAGAGTATTGCATAGGACCTGCATTTCAGGGCAGCGGCTATGCAGGAGAGGCTCTTTCCGCAGTCATCGACAATGTATTCAAAAAGACGGATTTCCAAAAGCTTGAAGCCTATCACCGCGCTGAAAATACAAAATCAGGACGGGTTCTTGAAAAATCCGCAATGCATACCACAGATAATGTTGAACGTTTCCGTCAACAGGGCCTCGAACCCGAAGGTGAAGTATGCTATTGCATAGAAAAGAACTGAAAAAGCGGATCATATGATCCGCTTTTTTATATCCACATATCCATTTCACTTCTGTTGGGGACTTCAAACAGGCTTTCAAACTTAGCCGCAAGCCCCTCGTCGATGAAATAAGCGTCGCTGCGTCCGTTCCGAACTTCTGCATTACGCTTTTCTATGCGTCTTTTCCACTCAGCTTCATCAACACTTATATAGTGAAATTCGCAGCTAATACCATGTGCACGGTAAAGCTCACGTGCGTACTCACGTTCAGACTTTTTCCAGAAGCCCCAGTCAAGTATAACATCAACGCCTGCCGAAGCTATCTCCACCGACTTTTTATACAAATAGTTCTGAGTACGCCTTACAAATTCATCGTGTTTATCGCCTGTTTCACTGCCGAGGATATCAAGCATAAGCTCGTCGATGGAGAGTATCACGCCGCCGAGTTCGACTCTGAGCATCTGAGCATATGTACTTTTTCCGCTGCATATCCTGCCGCAGGTCATTATTACTTTAGCCATTCTCGTTTCCTTTTCTTATAATTTTCGTAAAACCATGACCGCTGTGCTCATGGGGGTGTGACTTAAAGCCGCATTTCAGATAAAACTCGTCTTTATTCTTTGCACTCATAAGCTGAAAATAAGACCACCAGCCCTCTTTAAGCTGACTGCGGATATAGTTCTCGATATAAGCAAGCAGAGTCTTGCCTATACCCTCTCCCTGATATTCGGGAGCAACAATAAGGTCTTTGAGAAAGAAAGCCATACCTCCGTCACCTATAAGTCTTGCCATAGCGATAACCTCACTGCCATTCTTTACAGCGAATGTAACATAGCTGTTTTTCAGCGAAGTTTCCACAAGCTCGCGTTCAGGCTTTCCCCAGCCTGCCGAGTCGAAAAGCCTTATAAAATCCTCTGCACAGAGCGTATTTATTGATATATCGTATTTCATTTCCGTCCACTCCTTTTTTAAAAGAGTATACCACAAAATAGCGTTTTTTTCAACAGTCTCAAGCAACGGCTTGCAAATCAGACACAAAAGTGATATAATAATATAGAGATCGAAATTTAAGTTAAAATAAAAAAATATGTATTTTTATGTAGCAAAATGTAATTGTACTTCGATTATTATAACAGAAACGCTCAGATCGGGCAAAAAAAGTTCTGAAAAGGAGAAGTAAAAATGAAAAAGAGAATATTAGCGATCATGACATTTGCAGCTATGCTTTCACTGGCATCATGCGGAAAGGTGGTTGAAGGACAGCCAAGCGCCGTTACAAATACAACGACAAAGTCTGCCGTAACTGCTTCCACAACCGCTGTTTCAACTACAGAAGCACAGTCTGCCACAACAACTGCTGATAACGAAGTAAGCACGGCGTCTGCCGAAGCACAGACAACAGAGTCTGCTCAGAATACATATTCCGAAGCTGCAACAGAAGCTGTTCAGCAGCAGGCAGTCCCCGCAGGAGGCGGAGACCAGACCTCAAATCAGTCTGCACCTCAGCAGTCAAACGCAGTATCAAGCGATACAGCTCCCACACCTAACGATTACAACTACGGACCTGCTCCTGTACAATATAGTTATGACGGTCTGACTTATATACAGGGCGTACTCATAGCAAACAAGAGCTACAGCCTCCCTTCCGACTTCAATCCCGGACTTGATGCAACTTGTCAGAATCAGTTCTATAAGCTACAAAATGCAGCTGCACAGCAGGGACTGAATATATGGCTCTCTTCAGGCTTCCGTTCATATGACTATCAGGCTCAGATATACAACAACTATGTTGCCCGTGACGGACAGGCTGCGGCAGATACCTATTCCGCACGCGCAGGCTATTCCGAGCATCAGACAGGTCTTGCCATAGACGTAAACCAGATAGACGACAGCTTTGCAGGAACTCCCGAAGCAATATGGCTCGAAAACCACTGCCACGAATACGGCTTTATACTCCGCTACCCACAGGGCAAGCAGAGCATCACAGGCTATCAGTACGAATCATGGCATATCCGCTATGTTGGAACAGATATGTCCTATCCTATCCACGCAAGCGGACTCACACTTGAGGAATACTTCGGTATCGACTCTTACTATCATTGATAAAATCAAAGCTCCTGTTCAAACAGGAGCTTTTTTTCAATATCACTGAGAGTTTTCAGCTTTTCATACGTCTAATATTGTAAGATAGTTTTCCATTCACAAAAATATGTATACCTGCACAAATAACCAAAAGCTCTCTTGTGTATTATTACAAAGGATACAGAATTAGTCAGCTGATCTGTTTCGGCATAATGTTCAACTCGTGGGCACAATATGCCTTTTTTGCCTATTTTGTGTAGAAAATACAGATTTTTCGTTGACATGGGAAATACGTGATGTTATACTGTTAATATGGAAGATATTCCATAAAATATCCACTTATGAAAGGAGTAATTCACTATGGAAAACATGAAAAAACTAAACAAGGTTACCGCCGGTATCCTGAGTTTTGCACTGACTCTCGGAGTTGCAGGCAGCCTTCCTCCCAAGATAACTTATCCTGCACTTTCGGCAGCTGCCGAAGATGATTACAGAACCAACCTGCACGAGAGAATGAATGAATACGAATATGAACTCAAAGATGTTTATATTTATAACGTATATTACGATGAACCCGCAAGTTTTAAAGTCGTCCCAAAAACAAACGGATACTATTCAACATGGTCGTCCTCTAATATACTCGAATTTGGAATAGATCCTGTTTTCGGCGAGCTGTCAGACTCAAACAGGGCGATGCTCGATAAGCTTACTCCCGGAACAGTAGCCACGATCAAATTCACATCAAGTGAAGATTATCCCGAGCTTCGTCTGATAGATGATGATTTGGAAAAAAACATCACCTGTAAGAGATATTGGATAAATGATATCACTCAGATAAAAGCTCCGGGTATTTACTATTACGGAGATATCAATGATGACGGAGTGATCGACTCCTTTGACCTTATCGGCTACAGAAAGTACATAAGCGATCCTGAAAAAAATCCGCTTTCAAAGGAGCTTTTCCTCAACGCGGATATAGACCAGAACGATATTGTTGACGAAGCCGATCTCCAGCTTGTATCCGATTATTTACTCGGAAAGATAGACAAGTTCTACGGAGCTCCTATGATCGGCAGTGTACGTCTTACCGATCAGGTAGATATAAAAGCATCTGAGGGTAAGGTAACTGACGAAACATTTGCAAAGGCAGAGATGAAGTTCGGCATAGATCTTCTCAAAAAAGCCTTTGATCCTACTAAGGAAGGTGAAGAAAATCTCCTTATCTCACCTCTTTCCATATCATCAGCCCTTGCTATGACTGCAAATGGTGCTGACAAAAAGACATTGGAACAGATGGAAGCCGTACTCGGAAACGGTATGACTCTCGATGAACTCAACGAGTATATGGCTTACTATGTTGCAAATCTTCCCGATGAACAGAAGCAGAAGCTCCTTGTTGCCAATTCTATATGGTTCAGAGATGATCCTACATTCAAGGTACTGGACGAGTTCCTTGAAAAGAACAAGAAATATTACAACTCTGAGGTATATAAGTCAAAGTTTGACGATTCTACAGTAAACGATGTAAACAGCTGGGTAAGCGAAAATACCAAAGGCATGATACCAACTCTTCTTAAAAAGGGCGACCTTGACCCTACAGATAAAGAGACAGCAATGATGATGCTCATTAATACCCTTTACTTTGAAGCAGAGTGGCAGGTTCCTTTCGGTGAATCCTATGATGGAAAGTTCACTGATCTGGGCGGCGTTGAGCACGACATAATGAAAATGTCCAGCGAAGAAAGCGAGTATTTCGACCTCGGCGACGCAGACGCTTTCAAGAAGCCTTATATGGGCGGCGAGTACAGCTTTGTAGGTATTCTTCCGAGAGAAAAGAATATCGTTGACTATGTAAACGATCTCGACGCCGATAAGCTTATGGAAGACCTGAAGGAATGCGAAGATCCGAGTTCAGTTGAGCTTCATGTTACAATGCCAAAGTTCAAATACAATTACAGCAAAAAGCTCAAGGACATTCTCATTGATATCGGTATGGGAGACGCTTTTGACGATAAACTTGCTGACTTCTCAAAGATAAACGATCTTACAGTTGAAGGCTCAGCTCCTCTTTATATAGGCGATGTTCTTCACAAGACAAAGATCGAGGTAACAGAAAAGGGCACAAAGGCTGCTGCTGTAACAGCTGTACTGATGATGAAGGCAACTGCTTTTGAGCCTAAGAGGATAATACATATCGACCTCAACAGACCTTTCGTATACATGATCGTTGACAAGAACAACGTACCTGTATTCATCGGTGCTGCAACTCAGCTCGAAGAAAACTAAAGCTGCTTTCATACGAGGGCTGAAAAAAGGGTTTTTTCAATGAAAAAACATTGATTATCAGAAAAATATTATTTAATACCGTCGGAATAAATAATTTCGGCGGTATTTTTCTTGCATTTTGAATAAAAACTGAGTATAATATAATTAAAATAAAAAAATAATTCTGAACCCGTTACGTTTATGTCTCCAATGGAGAATAGATATTATGAAAGCCAACATGATGCATCTTAAAGCTTTACATAAGAGGTGAACCATATGACACATGAAGAGTATAAAAAAGCTTCCGACCGCTCAAAGGAAGAAGCTCAGCGTATAATATTCAATGAGTATTTCAAATATGTTTATACAATAGTTTTCAGCCGTCTGCGCAGCTGCGCCAGCCGTGAGGATATCGAAGAATGTGTAGGAGATGTTTTTGCTGATGTTTACATACATTATGACAGCAGCAAAGCTGCCGGCGACAATATCTCAGGCTTTATCGGTACAGTTGCCCGCAACAAGGCTGCCGATATGTACAGAAAGCTGACACGAAAAAGATTTACGTTTGTTTCTGTTGATGACGAGGACGTACCCGAACAGGAAGCTCCCGAAAATACAGAAGCAGACTATGAGAAAAAAGAACTAAGGAGCAGCCTTATGAACTGTATATCACTTCTCGGCGAACCCGATTCAACTATTATAATGCAGAAATATTTCTTCATGCGAAGCTCACAGGAGATAGCAGATAAAGTGTCATTGACTCCCGAAGCTGTAAGAATGAGATGCAGCCGCGCTTTGAAAAAGCTCAGGGAAAAACTCACCGCTATGAACATATCACTTTAAAGGAGGTACAGTTATGAACGATAAGGAGTTTGATCTTACAATGCTTGAAAACGCAGACAATGAAACAATAAAACAAATCGCTGAAAACTGTCCTGCTTCCGACGAAGAAATGGAGAGGATGTTCGCTATGAGCAGAAAGATATATAATGAAAGAACCAAAGAAAGAAATAATAAAGATAATATGGAAGTATCAGGCGTAGAGCGGTACAGAAAGCCTGTATGGCAAAAATTCACTGCTGTTGCAGCTGCACTGGTACTCACAGGCGGCGTTATTGCAGGCGGAATGTATTTTATGAAGAATAAAAATAACTTCAATACTAACGATCCTGTCCCTGTAGTAACAGAGCCTGCAACAAGTCCGTCAACTCAGCCTGCTTCACCTGTTGAGGAGGGCTGCCCCTTCGGAGATATCTCCAATGATAAGGTACGTATAACATATGCCGCTATCACCCCAGGAGTTGTTGACGTAAAACAGGATTTCGTAAAACAGCTTGCTGAAAAATTCAACAACGGCAAATGGACAGAATTATCCGATGCGCCTCAGTTTATGGGAGAATATTCAACTATTTTCATCTATAACAACGGAGATCCATATCAGCTTGACTGCTGCCTTTACAATACAGAAAACGACAAAGGTGCATATATAAAATTCAATAACGGCAAAGATCTAAAATATTACAATGGTGATGAATTTGTTGTAAAAGCAGTTCAGGGGCTTTACTCTTATGGATTTGATATGTCTGAAGTTATCAAGCTTGACGAATCAGACTATGACGATCTTATCCATAAGGTATGGAAAGACCAGAAAGCTCAGACAAATGCCGAAAAGGTCAAGATCAAGATACCGCTTCTCGAAGGCGCAGCAAGTGACGATGCAGTAATGCAGCTTGGCAAACTCGGACTTAATGTTGCGATCGTTGAAGTAGCAGGTACTACAGCAAAGGCTGGCGCAGTTGTCAAAACAGAGCCTGCTGCCGATACCGAAGTTGCTAAGGGCTCAACTGTTACTATTTATGTAACAACAGATGATACTTCCGAAGCATCAAATAATGACAACAACACAGTCTCAGCAGGAAATACAGAAAATTCAGAGCTTATCGCAAAGGCACAGAATTTCTATGAGGAAGCTATTAAGGCAGACTGTAAATTCGGACGTTCAGCTCCGCAGTACTTCAATATTGATACTATGAACTGCTTTTCAACAGCAGAAGGCCGCACACTTTCCTATGTATATGATATAACTCTCGACGAATTACGTTCTCAGTACCACGAAACTTTCAGCGACAGATATGCTGAGAACGATGCGACAATAGACAAATGGTATTCAATAAATGACGGTAAGTTATGCTGGCTCACAGGCAACCCCGGTGTTGATCTTTACCTTGAAAGTACAAAGGTAACAGAAGTACAGCGTCAGACAGATGATGAGATTTTCTTTACAGTTGAAAGACATTACAGCGATTTCCGTCACGTTGATCTCGAAGGAGACTTTGAACCATTTACAGAAAAGGACGACTTTTCTGTAGTTATCCAGCCTGACGGCTCGTGGAAGGTGGGCAAATTCCATAATCCTCAGCCCAACTGATAATATCAGCATTTTACACCTCCTTAAAGTTAAATTCATATAGATCAAAATGAAAGACTCCTCACATAGAGGAGTCTTTTATTAATATCTTTCTTAAAGCAACAACATCATAAACATCTATTGCTTCATCTTTATTGATATCATATTTTTCAAGTGTTATATCGCTGCTTGCCTCTGCGGAAGCACCGAGAATAAACCTCTGGAGCTTCACAAGGTCGGATACATTATATTTGGTCTCATCAGGCTGCTGTACTGTCGGAGCATTTTTCAGATACGAGTCAATAAGTTCAGCCCAATACTCTCCCATAAGCTTATAGCCCTTGTTATTAGGGTGAACTCCGTCCATGAGCTGAGTTTTCACATCTGTGATAACGCTCGAAACATCGGCATTTCTCAGCTGAGGACCTTTCAGCGAGTTCTCATCAGGAGTCTGATCGTCTTTTTCCATATCCCAGCTGCTGAGTATTTTCACGCTTCTCATTTTCTGCACAACGCTTGTAACGTTTGCATTATAAGTAAGCAGAGTCTTATGAATGTTTTCCTCTGCCACATCATCGGGATAATTGGTCTGCCAGTCCGCAGAATGGCGGTAATTGCCGAACCAGTCGTAAACACCGCTGCGGTTAGGGTCAACATCGGGTATAGTAGTCACGAAAAGTGTGGAGCTTTCAGGGATATTGCCCATGATATACTCAATAAGCTCCTGTAGCCTTTTAGGCGCATTATCCATGTCATGGTTATCAATAACATCGTTTGTGCCTATCTGCAATATAACGATATCAGGCTCGCACTTTGCAAGGCAGTCCGTAGACTTCAGCGTTTCAAGAATACCGTTCCTGCCCGGGTACTCCTTTATGGCATAGCCGCTGTAGCCCGTATTGTCATCATCATAGGTGAAGCTCTTCCCTGTTTCACTGTCCGTGAACTCAGCCATGAAGTTATTACCCTTAGAGCCTACCATATCAACGGAATATCCCTTTTTTGTCAGTTCATTGTACAAGTACTTCCTGTACGAACCTGCCACTCCGTAGCCGTCGGTTATAGAGTCGCCTATTGCCATAATTTTTATCTTATCAGTCTCCTGCTCATTTGCAGCACATACTCTTTCCCCTGTAAAAACCATACCATTTAACAATAAAGACGCTGCTGATAAAAAAGTTATTATTCTGCGCATTATATCCTCTCCTTCAATATTTTATTTAATTCTACCACACAAAAAACAACTTTTCAACCGAATAAAACACCGATGAAGTTGATTTTTTACAGGAAATAACTCTGCCTGTTATTGCTTTATTTCCGCTCATATGTTATAATGATATTATAATAAGTATGTGTACTCAATAACGGCTTTCAGGCAGTTTCGCCGCGCATCACATTCGGCGGACGCACCTTGATCTATTGCAGCAGGATTCGTTCACAAAACGTTAACAAATTGTTTACAATTTTCTTTGCACATTCTGCCTGCGTGAACAGTTATACATTAATGAAGGGAGGTTTCAGCGTGTCAGTGGACATAAAAGATCAATACGATAAGATATTCCGCTACTGTTACTACAAGATTCACGACCGGGATAAAGCTGAAGATCTGACACAAGAGACCTTTCTCC
>JAEEGL016077050.1_pt1 | contig 22370 bp, 16 predicted proteins | sample 9134231 | NCBI WGS metagenome assembly JAEEGL01 (sample SAMN16246548, study PRJNA631951) | gut metagenome | biome: gut microbiome; feature: rumen; material: fiber-attached | host: Bos | place: Iran: Karaj | collected 2018-10
CGTAGGGGAAGGGGTTGGTATCGTTCCAGCTGATCTTGGTGGTGAGGAAATAATCCACGCCGCAGCCCTTCATGATCTGCGGGATCGCCGCACTGTAGCCGAAGGTATCCGGCAGCCAGAAGCAGTTGGAGGTGTAGCCGAAATGCCTGCGTGTAAAGCGCTGGCCCCATAAGAACTGCCGCACCATGGATTCGCCGGAGGTGATGTTGCAGTCACACTCCACCCATACGCCGCCGTTGGGCTCGTAGCGCCCTTCGGCCACCGCGGCTTTGATGCGTTCAAAGAGCTCGGGGTAATGGGTGCGGATAAACTCGCCGTGGAGCGCCGAAGACTGGATGAACTTATACTCGGGGTATTCCTCCATCAGCGCCAATTGGTTCGCGTAGGTGCGGGCGCACTTTTTCACGGTTTCGCCCATGTGCCACAGCCAGGCGGTATCCATATGGGAATGGCCGATGATCGCCGCCGTGCCAACGCCGTCGCCGTTGGTTTCGGCGAGAACTCTGCGCAAAATGGGCGCGCCGCGGCGAAGGGACGCGCGCAGCTCCTCTTCGGGCGTATCGGCCACGGTAATATTCACCGTTTTATAGGTTTCGTACAGCGCTTCGATCAGCTCCCCGCGGCGGAAGGTATCACCCAGGGCGCCGGCAAGCTTCAGCGCGGTTTGCAGATCGAAATAGAACGATTGTATCTCAGGGTCCTTCACGCAGATCTCGGCCCCGTGGTACCCGTAAACGAAATCGTTGTCGCCGAAGGTATCGCCCGGGTGGCAGCCCGGGTACCGGTGCCCGGCGTAATACTCGAAGGCGATGCCGATCTTCTTGCCGGGGACGGCACTCTTCACGATCAGGTCGCAATCGTGGTTGCCGTGGCCGGTATAAACGATCTTGGTGTTGAACGTACCGAAGGCCTTGCCGTCCACAAACAGCAGGGCCTCGTATCCGCCGATGCGCGGGCGCACGTACAGTGCTTTGCCCGCAAGAGTTTCATCGGGCGTAAACTCGCCCGTGAACCAGCAGTAATTCCCCTCGCCCTGCCAGGTCATGCCGGGTTCGGCGGGGGCGTAATCCAGCGCGGGAAGCGCGTCGTAAGGGGTATCGGTGCAGGCGTAACGCACGTTTCGGAGCGCGCCCACCTTTACGAACAGTTTTGGCTCAAGGTCGTCGGCAAAGCGTTCGAGCTTTGAAAGCAGCCGTTTGATCTGTGGAGCGTTGAGCATAGTATACTTCCTTCCTTTTTTATACGGTCTCTTTTATTTGAAAAATCCCGGCAGTATTCGTTTGCCGCCGGGCGGCGGGGGCGCGGGCACGTTTTTTACCAGCACGGCCTCGGCGCCGATTTTTACGATATCCTTACGGCAGATCTTCACCGGCGGTCTCGGGCGGAACAGGCCTCCGCCCTGCGCAACGCACAGGTGTACCATTTCGCCGGTTTCCATATCGAACTCCACGTCCGCCACCGTGCCCACCCGGGCCGCGGTATCAATGGAGATCACGTCCTTCATACTGAGCTGTTCTACCGTACAAAACATGGGATCACCTCGTGTACAGTATATGCAGTGAAGTTAGGAGTTAGGAGTGAGGAGTTAGGAGTGGAACGAACCGACGGTGATTCGGGTTTGTATAATGAGGAATTAGGAATGAGGAATGAGGAATTTCGGAAAACACTTCGTGTTTTGATCATATAAAAATCTCAGCTCTCCGCTCTCATATCTCCGCTCTGGAAACAACTCCTAACTCCTAACTCCTCACTCCTCACTTTTAAATAAGTCCGAGAAATCTTCCCAGCCAGTAGCTGAGCTGCCACGAGCTGGGGGCGACGGCGGCGGTATCGTTTCCGCTGCCGATCTCGCGGGCGGCGCCGTGCATCTGCCCGGTAACGCGCTCCGAGGCGGGCAACGGATGCTTCAGATGCTCTTCTTCGCCGAATTCCTCCACGCGTTCATCCAGCTCGATATCCGGGCGGCCCAGATTCGTCATTTTATAATAACGCAGGTCGATGGGGTATTCCTCCAGCACGTGCACGGCTTCGTCCAGATCGGTATGGCCGCCGTTTGCCAGCGCGAACACGAAGGAGCTATAGGGCCAGTGGTTTTCTTTGATGTATTCATAGTGCCGCCTGAGGCCAAGCCGCAGATAACGCAGCAGCGTTTCGTCCGTTTCGAGCCGTAAAAGGTGGGTCATCACGTACATAGTAAGGCGGTCGTCGATCACGCAGGAGTGGGCGTCGTCCTTCTTATATGCCAGCACGTTCATCGCGTAGTGGTGCTTCCCTGCCAGTTCCCGCTGCAGTTCAATATATTTTTCGTCGCCGGTCATATGGTACGTGATCAGCAGAAAGCTCAGAAGCTCCAGCGAATTCACACCCTTTTCCCAGCACCAGGCGTCGTCGTGGTTCAGTTCCTCCGGGCCGAAATGCGCCCATGAGGTGGGGGCGCCGTCCGCGTCGCACAGCGTATAGCCGTGGGTGAGGATATGATCGGTCATTGCGCGCACGGCCTGCGCGAGCTCTTCTTTTTCGGCGCTGTCGGCGCACAGGTCGTAATACCAGCACGCGGCGTAATAATGCCCCACAAGTTCGTCGGAGCTGGTTTCGCCCTTCCACTCCAGCGGGCCGGTTTCGTCTTCGGTAAGATGCCATTCGGAGCTGCCGTTGCCGAAGCGATCCTCCCCCGGGCGGCGGTACGCACGCGCCGGAAAACCGGGGATGCCGGTGATATACTGCAGTTTCAGCAGCGCGCGCATGGAGCGGCGGGCGTTTTCAAGGGCGAGAATATCGCCGGTGACCGAGTATTTCATGCTCTGGTATGCGGTATACTCGGCGGTATAAAGGCCGTCGTTATCCGTAATGGAGGCGGCGCCTGTTGCGAAATCGCCGTTTTTCATGCCCCTGCGCCCGGTAACGTACCCCTCGCGGGTGAAATACGGGATCAGGCTTTCGTAATACGCTTCCTTTTCTTCAAGGCTCATCTCTTTGAAGCGGATCACGCTCATGCCGCCGTCTGAGCATACGGCAACGGCGGTTTCATCCGCGTTCGGCAGCACGGCGTTCACCCGCGCGCCGGTCAGATATCTGCCCGCGCCGTAAAATCGGGTATGCTCGCCCGAAATAATATAAAGGCCGAATTCCGTACCCGCGTAAACATTCTTTTTGCCCAGCGCCAGCGCGGTGATATTGCACCGGGGGAAACCGGCGAGCTCTTTGGGCGGGACCCATTCGCTTCTGCCGTCGAACACCCAAACGCCGTCGGACGCGCCGCACCAGACGGTACCGATGGGATCAACAGCCATGCAGTTGATCGATATTTCAGGCACGTTGGTCATGGCGGGCGTCATGGTGCCGAAGCGGGTGCGTTTTGCCATCAGGCGCAGCACGGCCCGCGGCCCCGCCACAAACACCTCTTTGCCGGGCGTGGGCGCCATGCATACGGCATCGCCGAAGGTGGTGTTCTGCTCCCACTGAAAGCGTTCGCCGTCAAACTTATAAAGGGTTTCCGCCGTGAGGGCATAGGCGTTTTCCCCGCCCCGGGCAAGCGCGAGCACGGGGGCTTCCAACGTCTGCAATAAAGAGATCCTGTCGTTTTCGATCAGGTACACGTTTTCGCCCACGGCAGCGGCGAGCCTGCCGCCGGGCAGGGCGCAGAGGGCGCTCACACAGCTGTGAATGCCGCTCAAACGTGAAAAACGGGCGTTTTCATACAGTAAAACGCCCTTATCCGTGCCCACGTACAACCGCCCCGCGTCACTGAGCGCGCAGCAGTTTGCCGCCGTGGCGGCGGCAAGGGCGTTGGAAAAATATTTTTCGGTAAAGATCTGCGGGCTCTTTTTCAGCCCCAGGGTATAATGCTCCATATCAGCTCCTGAGAAACTCGGGAAGGAACTCGCGGTGCGCGTCCTTCAGCTCTTCGTAGCAGGCGCGGCTGCGGGCATAATCGCCGATCAGCGGATGCACAATCATCGCGTTGTAGGCGGCGGTATCGCTGCCGGTGAGGGCGGCCTCGATGGTGTATTTTTCATAGGCCTTGATGCAGGTCATCAGGCTCTTTATATGGCGGTTCCAGTAGGGGCCCACTGGCACGGGCTCAGCGCCTTCGGCGCCGATCTTCGCCGCGATCTCAACCACGTCGTCGTCTTCCATAAAGGGCAGCGTGCCTTTATTGAGAATGTTCACCACGTGCACGTCGCCGGTATCGTTGGCGATGGAATCGATCAGAGAGCAGGCGGCAAGCGAATACTTGTGGCCGCCGCGCTTATCCAGCAGGGCGGGCTTCACGCAGAGCTCTTCATCCTGATACATTTCGAGAAGCTGCTCTTCGATCTCCATGCACACGCGGGCGCGGGTCTTTTTATCCTCTTTGAGGTGCCTGAGCTTCGCGTCGCGGTTATAGAAATACTGCAGGTAACTGCTGGGCCATCCGCCGCAGGCCTTGAGGCAGTCGATATCAAAGCCGTCGTCCACGATGTTGGCCATCACGCGGGGGGCGAATCCCTCGTTGAACAGCTTGCCGATCAGCTCCTCGCCATCTTTCTTCACGCTGGTGATCCAGCTCAGGTGGTTGAGGCCGAGGTACGTGATATCCACGTCCTGCCCGAGGTTCTCTTTGATGTCGTCCAGCATGTCGATGGGCACGTTGCACAGGCCCATGCACTTCACCTTCGTATGGTTCAGCACAAAATCGGTGATGATGCCCGAGGGATTCGTGAAATTGATCAGCCACGCGTCGGGGCACAGCGCTTCGATTTTTCTGCAGATCTCCGCCATCACCGGGATGGTGCGCAGCGCCTTGAACATGCCGCCGATGCCGGTGGTCTCCTGCCCGATCAGATCGTACTTCACCGGGATGGATTCGTCAAGGTACCTTGCGGGCAGCTTGCCCACGCGGATCTGCGTCACCACGAAATCCGCCCCGGGAAGCGCTTCGTCAAGGCTGTTTGTGAGCAGCACCTCGGTATCCATGCCCGCTTTTTTCAGCATACGGATGCACAGGTCGCCCACGATATTGCGCTTGCGGTCGTCGATATCCATCAGCACCAGGCGCTTTAACTTCAGGCTCCCCTGCCGCTGTAAAAATCCGTCCACCAGTTCCGGGCAGTAGGTGCTGCCCGACCCTATTACGGTAACGTTTATTTCTCTCATAGTTTTTCCACCCTTTTTTTGATGAATGATGAATGATGAAAAATGAATAATTAAAAATGAAAAATGAACAATGAACAATGAACGTCAAACGAATTCCGAATTATCTCCGCTCTCCGCTCTCATATCTCCGCTCTGAAAATCATTCCAGCATCCAGTTGATCGCGCCGGTCACGGGGGGCACGGTGAGGCGTTTGAATTCGCACTTGCGGCCGGTGAGCTCTTCGGTATAGGCCTTCATCTGGGCTATGTACGCGTCACTCACCAGCTTCGTGTGCATGGAGCCGGAGAGGATCACCTCGATCACGTCGCCCGCGAAATGCTGTTTGCGGATGTGCCCGGCGATAAACTCGGCGCCGCGGCGCGCCATGTAATCGGAGACCTTCGCGGTTTCGGCGTCCCCTTCTGCCAAAGATTCAAAGAACACGTCGATCATATCGCGGATAAACGCGGGGTCCTCCTGCTCGTAGCGGGGGATCAGCGCCAGAAGGCTGTCCCGGTCCGGCTCCATGCCGAACTTCTCGGTCATTTTTTTGGAGCACAGCGTCTTTTCGCCGCCGAGGCAGATCTCGTTATAGGCGAGCTGGAAGGCCTGCCCGGCGATCCACAGGCCGCCACCCACGTCGCCGGAGAGGACGCCGAAGCCGCCGATCTGCAGCAGGTTGCCGTCGTCGTCGATGGAGTTGCAGCAGGTGCCGGTGCCGCAGTTGTAGCCTACGCCGCTTTTGCCGGAAGCGCCCGCCTTCACTACGATGAAGCCGTCGTTGCACAGTGAGAACGGAATCCTGAGCCCGGCCTTCTTCAGCGCCTTGGTCATGGCCTTCTCCTGATAGGGGTGGTCCATACCGGCCAGCGCCATCAGCACAAAGGTGACGTCCTTCTGCATCAGGGCGTTGTTCATCAGCAGATCCTCGATGCCGCGCATGATGATCTTGGCCGCCGCGGTAATGCCGCCGGCCATGTTCTCGTGGTTGGTGCCCTCGGTTTTCACCGTGCTGAGCATATTCTTCTTTTCGTCGAACAGCGCGTACTGGGTCTTGGTGCCGCCGCCGTCCACGCCGATATAATACTTGCTCATTTCTCTTCCTCCCTGTGTTCAAAAAACTCTTCGCAAACCGCGTTCACGCAGTATTTCGATCTTCTGAAAGGCGCCCGGTCGATCCACTTGCCGTTGGTAAAATCCGGGATCGGCACCGGCATGCCGCCCATGGCCACGCTTTGCTCCGAAAGGCAGGTGATCGCCATCCACGCGGCGGTATCGTACACGTCTATGGGCGGCTCGGCGTCTTCCTGCACCGCCTCGGCAAAGGCGCACAGCACGAGCCAGTCCATGCCGCCGTGGCCCGCCTTGACGCCGGCGTTGCGGTACTCGTACCACAGCGGGTGCTCGAATTTTTCTATATGATCGTTGAAATCTTCGTAAGTATGGGTGTTCTCTGTAACGCCCTCCAGCGCGATGCGCAGTTCCCGCTCGGTGGCCTCCTTGAAGATGCCCTTGGTGCCCTGGATCACGTAATCGCGGGAGTAGGGGCGGGGCAGAGAGCAGTCGTGATTCAGCAGAATGGTTTCGCCGTGGGCGCATTTGATGATGCTGGTCACCACGTCGCCCTCGGTAAACGGGTAAGAGCTCAGATCGTAGTCTTCGCCCATGTGCTGTTTGTTCCAGGGGCGCAGCCCCACGGCTTTGGAGGCAACGGAGCAGATCGTGAGCATCCGGTTCTTGCGGTTGATATCCAACAGCTTCGCAATGGGCCCCAGCTGATGGGTGGGATACAGCTCGCCGTTGCGGTTCTGGAAGTTATACAGCCTGCCGTGGATGTTCTCGCGGCCGAGGCTGATCTCATCGCGCAGATCGTGCCGGTAGCCGCCCTCGCAGTGCACCACTTCGCCGAAGAGGCCCTCTTTCACCATTTTGAACAGCGCCATCTCTTTGCGGTCGTAGCAGCAGTTTTCGAGCAGCATGCAGAACTTGCCGGTCTCTTCACTGGTGCGCACCATCTGCCAGCACTCTTCGATGCTCGCGGCGCCGCCCACCTCGATGGCTGCGTGAAAACCTGCCTTCATGGCGGCGACGGCGATCTCGGCGTGGGTGATCCACGTGGTGGAGATCATCACCGCGTCCAGCGCTTCTTTCGCGAACATCTCTTTGTAATCCGTATACGAACGCACGTCATAGCCCGTGTAGCCCTCGCGGCCCTTTACGATCTTCACGCCTTTTTCTGCGCGTTCGGGCACCCGGTCGCACACGGCGGGGCACACTACCCCGGGCACGTCCGCCAGCAGACCGAGCATACCCTCACCTCTTCCGCCGAGCCCGACGGCGCCGATCCGCACGGTTTTCTTCTTCATAACCACATTTTCTCCCATTATATTTATTATTACACTACAGTATAACACATAGATTTAGCGATTTCTATAGTTTTAACAATATTTTTTTCGTTTTTTCCGTCTTTTTTATCGCAGAAAACGGGAAAAAGCCCTGCGTGGCAGCACGTTTTCACCGTGCAGCGCAAGGCTGTTTTTTAAGCTGTGTTTTTTCCTCTGCCCGACAGTGTATCAGCCGGAGGGCCGTTTCGGCGTCAGTGCGAGAAAATATGGATCAGCCAAAGCAGAAGATCTATAAATCCCCCGCCCTCGTCGATATCGTCCTCAGGCTCCGGCAGCTCGGGTTCCATGCACAGATCGTCTTCAAATTCTTCAAATAACATGATTGATATACTCCTTCGTTTTTGTTTATATATTGTTTTTGTTTTCCTGTTTTGTTTATCCTGCGACAAACCCCATCGAATAAAGGAGCCCGTGCAGGAAGGCAACGATCCTGCCCCAGAGGCCGGTGTGGATTTTTCCGCAATACCGGCAGACCTCCGCAAGGGTCGCGCCGCAGCGGTCGCATTTGCCCTGATCGTTCGCAGCCGTGTGCCCGAGCATCTCCACGGCTTCGGTTCTCGTTTCGCCGCACACGGCGCAGGTATAGGTCTTAACGCCGTCTTCGGTACAGGTGGGCTGCCGCGTCACAATGCCGCCGTCCCAGGTGTGCTCCGAATACGTCGGTATGATCTCCAGCCGTTCATATCCGCAGATGACGCAGCGATACTGCCGCGTGCCGTCATGGGCGCAGGTGGGTACGATCACGTCTTCGGCAACGACCAGATGCGGTTCCGTATAACGGCGGCCGCACACGGTGCAGAGCACGGCGTGACAGTCAGAGTCAAAAAACTCCACAACGTCGTTATGACGGCCCTCTCCGCAATCCATCACCAGCGAGTTCAGCAGACCCGCCAGATACGCAGCTGTGCCGCCCGCCGGGGAAAACGGTGTGAGCGTGATGTCGAAGGCGTACCCCATGCTTCCGCATACCATGTTTCCGATCGAGAATAAGACCTGGGTAAACAGATCGGGTGAAGGAATCGGGTTTTCCCTGAAAGCGCACTCGTCAACGTCTGTCCGGGCTGTAACGGTCACTTCGTCCGAAGCGGGAATGCTCAGAAGCATCGCCGCGCCGCCGCCCCGATAAAATGCGATCAGGTCAAGGCTTGTAAACGGATCGTTCTGCACATAACCGACCAATGTGTAAAGCGGATCGAACACCGTTTTCGCCATCTGCGCGCCGGTCATTTCCTCCGTCAGCGAAGGGAACGGGCAGGAGATCACACTGCCGAGGCCGAGGCTGCGGTACACGGGAACGATATACCGGCTGTAATAATGGCCTGCCGAAACACTCAGGTCGCCTTCCATATCGAACGCAATGAGCTGCGTCTGGCTGACCGTAAACAACACCTTGATTCTGAAATCGTTCAGGATCGCATGGCAGAAGTCCTCTTCACCGCTGATCGGCGCGGACCATTCGCTGTCGCCCAGCACCGCTCTCAGCAAAGGCGCGGCGTCCAGAAGCGTACCCACGGCGTCTGTGAACGCGGAATACCGCGCCGCCGGGGACGGGCTTGCGTCAACGCCCCAATCGAAGCTGAAACGGTACGTGCCGTCCTCGGCGTATTCCGACCAGCTTTCACCGCCCGCAAGCAGCGCGCTGCCCACGTCCGCAAAGCCATGATCGCATAAATACGCGCCGAGCGTATGAGGATATACGCTTAACCCCACCGACGCAAGAAACGCGCTCAGTTCGGAGGTGCCGTCCGCGCCGTCCATATACACCTCTGCGTTTGCGCAGAGAATCGGCTCCTCGGAAAACGTTTCCTCGATTTCCGAGGCAATTTCACCCGGCGCGTTTTCAGCATAGCCTTCCCACGCTTCGCACATCTGCGGAAAAACCTGCAGCAGGTCATTGAGCGTGTCGTCGGAAAACAGACCGTAACCGAACGCGTCTATGATACTTACGGCGGCTCCCGCAGGGACGTCCGTCGCAGCCGCAGGGACCGCTGCGCCGGCAATGAGAAGCAGGCTCAGCAGAACACACAGCAGATTTCTGGTTTTTTTCATAATAGATCTCCTCTCTGAGCATTCCCCACCGGGGGGATTCCGCCCCGGCGAAGCATAAAAAACGAAGGAACGGGGATCCGTACCGCGCGGGCGCGGCCCCGCGTTTCTTTATCCGAACAGGTGCTTAAAGAAATACGCGATGTTATGGAAGAAGCCCACGATATTGCCGAGGAAGCCGGTATGGACCTTGCCGCAGTATTTGCACGCATCTGTAAGCGTCGCGCCGCAGCGGTCGCATTTGCCCTCGGCGTTGGGCGACGTATGGCCGAGGCTCTGCACGGCTTCGGTTTTTGTTGCCCCGCATACGGTGCAGGTAAAGGTCTTAACGCCGTTCGCGGTGCAGGTGGGCTGCTGCGTTACCGTACCGCCGTTCCAGGCGTGCTCCGTCAGCTTTGCCACCGGCTCTTCTTTCGTTGCGCCGCAGCCGTTCAGGCAGGTATATAAGCGCTTTCCTTCCGCTTTGCAGGTGGGCGGCTGGATGACGGTACCGGCATCCCATTTGTGCTGCAGCGGGTCGATCCGGCGCCCTTGGGAGATCGGCTGCCCGCAGCCGAGGCACAGGGTATCGCCGGTGTAACCGGCTTCGGTGCAGGTGGCGGCGATCACGCCGGTGACGCGCGTTCCGCCCGCGTGGCGGCCCGGGTCTTTATTGATCGTAAGGTTATCGATCACATTGCCTTCCCGGTCGATATTTTTTTGGCACACTTCGCAGGTATAATGCCCTTTTACGCCGGTATGGCTGCAGTCGGCAGGGGTTTCAGAGATCCATTCACCCAGAGTGTGCGCGGCAGGCAGAACGGTATCTTCAAGCGCGATCTCCCGGGTGCAGGCTTCGTCCGCAAAGTATTTTTCACACGCGCTGCAGTACCAGTAAGCGACGTTGCCGGGGGCCTCGCAGCCGGGATCCTTCGCAGGCGTTGCGGTAAGGGTATGGGAAGCGGGCAGCACCTCGGTATCTTCCAGCACCGCGCCGCATTTTTCGCAGATCACCCCGGCGGTATAGCCGCTCTCGGTGCAGGTGGGCGTTTTGCCCGCGGTCTGAACGGGGGTGTGCGCTTCGGTATAGCTGCGCCCGCATACGGCGCAGGAAACGCTGTGGGTGTTTTCATCAATGGGAGTAAAGATCGAATCGTCGTGATTGCCGTCGTCGCAGAGATAGATCTCTTTGCTCTCTTCAGCGCCGCAGTTAACGCAGGTGCGGATCGCAAGGCCGTTGTGGGTCGTGTCCGGGGTCACGGCGACCTCCCAGTCGCCGTAGGCGTGTTCGGCGTTCCCGGCAAGCCATGCCGCATCCAGCGCATTGCCCAGCGCCACGCGGGCGTTGTTTACGGTGGTGCAGGTGCAGGGATCCCATTCCGCGGCCTCCGGGTTCCAGATGCTCTCGATGCCGTTGGCGGCGTATTTGGGCAGCACGGTGTTGATGGCGTTTCGGTACGCATCGCTTTCCTCACCGAGGAATTCTTTGGTAAGCTGCAGGTAATCGTAATCGTCAAGGCCCGATACGATCTGCTTCAGGCGCAGCGATACCACGGGTTCGGTGGCGGGCAGGCCCAGCGCCGTGCCGGGATAGATCATCAGCGATTCACCGTTGCCGTGGCCCGGGGCGTGGTTCGGAGGCAGGGTATTGTTTTCCCACACGTTATATACGGAACCGTCGTCGTACACGGGCAAAAAGGCGCAGTTCCAGTTCAGCATGCCGTCGCTGTGCAGCAGATCCTGCTGCCAGTACAGGATGCGGCGGAAAATGCCGATCGTGCTCTTTTTCGACTTGTACAGATAGAACTGGCCGTAATCGATATGGTCCATATAGCGCCAGGTGCGCGTCCAGGTGCCGTCGGTGAACGCCGTGCGCGCGCCTTCGTAGTTTTTCAGAAGCGACTGCACCATGCAGAGGATATCCGTTTTGCCGCGCCGCGCCTCCACCGAGCCGGTGTTGTAGCTGTTCATCGGCACCGTGATGTGCGCGCCGGGCCAGATCGCCTGGATCGCCGCGTACTGCGCGTTGAAAAGCGCGTCGGGGGTGCCGGATTCCCAGTTCTGTTCGTCCGCAGGGTAGAAGAAGGCTTTATCTTTCAGAAACTCGTTGTCGTAAACAAGGTCTTTGTAGCGCAGGATCATCTCTTCGGTGGCGGTATTGAAGCGGTTCTGAGAAATGCTCTTGCGGCTCAGAAGCGGCACGCTGAACACCTTGCGCCGGGGATCCGCCATGGTCAGCTCGGCCGCTTTCGAATCCGTTTCGATCAGAAACCGCGGGATCTCGGAGGCGGAAACGCCGTGCTGCAGCAGAACCTCGTCCCAGGCCTCCAGAATTTCAAGGGCGAGCGCGCGGTCCTCGGGAATGATATCCTCATCCCCCAGGCGGTCCGCTTCGTTAAAACGGACGCCGCTGGCGCGCAGGAAGCCGGAGGTGACGGGATAGCCGGAGATGGCGTCGAACAGCCCGAACATGTTGGTGGCGTAATGGGCTTCGGGCAGGGCAAAGTGCCACACGGTGGCTGTAACGGTACGTGTGGCGAGCACCGTATCGCCGTCGTACAGCGTAACGACCGAGCGGTAATCGCCCGGAACCTGATCTTTATCGGATCTCAGCTCCACATAGAACATCATATTGTCGTTCGGCACGGTCTCTACGGGTTCGCCGTCGTAGGGAAGCAGCGCCTCCGCGAGGTTCGGGCAGCCGCCCACTTCATCCCCCGTCATATAGATCTCACGGTACACCGAAAAAGCGAGCTCGTCGCCCGCGCTGTTGACGAAGGGAGACACGGTGATGCGCAGAGACCGCGTTTCGCCGTCCGTATTGTCAAACTCGGTAAAATAAAGCTGGAAGCCCTCCGCTTCGTTGCGGGCAAGGCAGATCTGCCGGCTGCCGTCGGCTTTCAGCGGGAGCTGCTGCGTCCACGCATTTTTGCAGTTTCCGTTGTACGAGAGGTCGTGGCCGAACGAGTAGGCCTGGATATCGCCGGACATCACGTAGAAGAAATAACTTCCCGCGGCGCGCGCGACCAAGGGCGAAACGCCCGCAGACGCGGCGGTGAACAGCAGTAAAGCGACGAGCAGTACGGAGCATATCCGTTTTGCGGTCTTCATAGATCATGCATCCTCTCTTTTTGGTTTTTGTGTTTTCAGCATAGCACTTTTTTTTGTTTCGGGAGCCGAAAAGGAATGAAACGCGATTTGCGGGGAATGAAATAAGGACCGGACCCCATCGGAGCCCGATCCCGCAGTTATGATTTTTATGTATTATTTGTCGCCGCCGGTGAAGCGCAGGAAAATGCGCAGCTCGAATTCGCCGTTTTCGGCGGAGAAGGATACGTTATCTTTGCCGTAATTGGCGGCGGCCCTGCGCATGCTCCGCATGCCGTAGCCGTGGGCGTTTTTATCTTCTTTGTCGGTCGCCAGTTCACTGCCGCGGCGGCGCAGCGTGCCCGCCATGGGGTTGGTCACCGTAACATAAACCGTATCGCCAACGATGTGCGAGCGGAACCGGATCACCCGTTCGCCGTCGGTCTTTCTGCAGGCCTCAATGGCGTTATCCAGCGCGTTCGGGAAGATCGTATAGATATCGTCCGCTTCGATCCCCTCGGCCGGGAACACCGTATCAAAGGGCACGTCCAGCGTGATGCCGTCGCGCTCGGCGATCTGATCTTCACAGGCAAGCACGGTATCGAGGCGGTAGTTTCCGGTGTGGAACTTCGCGCCCGTATGGGCCACGTAATCGCTGAAGCCCTCCGCCATTTCGCGCGCTTCGTCGGTGCGGTCGTTATCGAGATAGGCGATCAGGGGGCGCATCTTTTTCGGAAAATCGTGGCGGAACATGCGCAGGTCCTCGTTCATCTGCTCCAGCCACTGGTACTGGCGGATCTGCATGTTCAGCTGCTCGCGGTAGGTCTCGGTTTTTACGCGCATCCTGAAGAAGCTGAACAGCGCGTAGGTCACCGTGGCGGTGAGCACCGGGATATTGAGCAGCATAAAGCCGAATTCACTGCGCCGTTCGGCGGAATAGGCGGAGCCCATCAGCATCAGGGAGGTCACGAACACGGCCACGCTCGCCACGGTGAGCAGAAACAGTACGGCGGCCGTGCGCGTCACGTTCAGCGCGTCCGTATGCTTTTTCGCCCAGCGCGCCAGCAGCAGCCCCGTGAGCAGGAACACTGCCACGTCCACAAGGAATTCCACGATCAGCTCCAGCGGTTCGTTGCGGCTGTTGTTGTCGAAATTGAAGAAGATCAGCAGGATCACGAACCGGATCGCTTCCACAAAGGTGTAGCCTGCGGTAACCAGCATCGCCTTCCAGAGGCCCTTCTTTTCAAACAGGATCGCCATGCAGGCGTAGGGCAGCACCAGGCCGAAAACCGAAACCAGAAAGCTCGTGAAATCGCTCTGGCGGAACGCGGCGTACGCGTCGAACGTGCCCATCAGAAAACAGATTACGGCGCATACGATGAATACAACAGGTTTTTTGCGCAGTACCAGCCGGAACAGCGATATCGTTATAAAGGCGCTGCCCGCCACGTATACGAGGTTGTCGAGCATGGAGATCAGCGCGAAGATCTCGGGAGATTGCCTGATCAGATCCAGTATCGCGTTCATATGCGGCCTCCTTTCGTTTTGCTTACGGAAACCATCCGTTGTTATCGGTTGATCAAAAAGATGAAGTTACGGTAGGCGGACTGGAAATTCCGGTCCTTGAGCGGCAGGGTCTCGCCGTTTTTCAGCGTGACGCTTTTGGCGTCGTAGGATTCCACGTGCTGCAGGTTGATCAGATACGAGCGCTGGATGCGGTAAAACAGCGTGCGGGGCAGCATTTTTTCGAGCTCACCGATCAGGTAGTTATAGGTCTCCACCCGGTCGATCATGTGCAGAAGGATCTGCTTGCCCGCGGCCTCCGCATACAGTATATCCTGCGCATAAACGGTGCGGAAGCGTTTTCCCTGCCGCAGCTCGAACCGGTTGAAAAACGACATGCCGTAAAACCGGTCCAGCTTTTCGCCCAGCAGGGCGGGGTCCAGCGGTTTTCTGAGAAAGCCGTCCGCGTGGATCTGCCGGTTGATGCTTTCGGCGGCAGCGGTCTCGTAATTGGTGAGAAAGCACACCGTTACCGCGTTGCTGTATTTCTCCTTCAGCGCCTGCGCCACCTCGATGCCGTCCATGCCGTCCATGCAGAAATCCAGAAAATACAGGTCGTAGCGTTCGCGCTCCAACAGCTCTTTTCCGTTTGTAAAGGCCTCGCAGGTGATATCGTAATTCTTTTCAAAGGCGTACTGTTTTATCAGCGTTTCAAGCCGTTCGTTCTCTTTCGGTTCGTCGTCGCACAGCGCGATCCTCATACCGATCCCTCCTCCTGAAATCTTACGGGTATCATTATATCACGTTCCGGCGTCTTTCGCAAGCGCCCTTCCCTAATGCCTATTGCCTATTGCCTATTGCCTGATCCCTATTGCCTGATCCCTATTGCCTGGTCCCTATTGTCTGATCCCTGATCCCTCATCCCGCCTTCATCATACACCAAAACCCCGAATTTATATCCAAAACGGAACAGAAAACCGTTTGCGGGGCATGAAAGGCAGCATCCGCCCGTATTTTTGATTGAACTCCCGCGTTTTTTGTGCTAAGATAGAGGCAGACCGAAAAAAGGAGAACTGGTTATGAGGCTTTATCAGAACGCCCGTGTGATCGGGGAAAACAATATAACGGACGTGTGCGTGCTCACGCAGAACGGCAAAATACTGGAAGTGGCGCCCCGCATCGACGCGCCGGACGCCGAAACGGTCGACTGCGGCGGCAATTATCTCTCCCCAGGCTTTGCCGATATCCACGTGCACGGGGGCGGCGGGTATTCCGCGATGGGCAGCCCCGAAGACGTGGTGAAGATGTGCCGCGCCCACGCAAAACACGGCGTGACAAGCATTGTGCCCACCACCCTCGCCGCGCCGATCCCGGTGCTGCAGAAGGCCATCGACGCCATCGGCAAAGCGATGGATATCTGCGGCGACGTCAACATTCTGGGCGTGCATCTCGAAGGGCCCTTTCTCTCGCCGAAAAAGAGCGGCGCCCAGAGCCCGGAAAATATTCTTATCCCAACCGAAGAAAGCGTTGCTTCTCTCTTGGACCGCGCCCCCTATATCCGCATGATCGGCGCCGCGCCGGAGATCGAAAACGGCATGCTCGTGGGCGAGATGGCGGCAAAGCGGAACATCGTTGCCAGCGTCGCCCATTCGGACGCGGGTTTCGAGACCGCGGAAGAAGCCCTGAACCACGGCTACAGCGACGTTACGCACATCTTCTCGGCCTGCTCCGCGATGCACAAAGAGGGGATCTTCCGCAAGGTAGGCGTAGCGGAGGCGGGCCTCGCGCTGGACGGCTACACCGCGCAGTTCATCGGCGACTTAAAGCACCTGCCCGCCGGGGCGGTAAAGCTCATCTATAAATGCAAGGGCGCGGACAAGGCCTACCTCATCAGCGACGGGCTGGAATTTTCCGCCTGCGAGCTTAAAGAGGGCGAAACCGTGCTGCAGCATAACGGCATGACAGCCGTTTATGAGGACGGCGTGATGCTGCTGGGCGACCGGAGCTGCCTTGCGGGGAGCGCCTCAAGCCTTGATATTATGGTTAAAAATATGATCGCCTGCGGAATCCCGCTGGCCGACGCCGTGAAGATGGCAAGCCTCACGCCCCTTACCGTGATCGGCTTTAGCGGCAGCAAGGGCAAGATCGCCCCCGGGTATGATGAGGACCTGATCATATTTGATGACATGATTAATATAAAACAAGTGTTTATAGGCGGAAAAAATTTTATTTAATCGCTTGTAATTAAAGTCTGAAAATGTTAAAATAATATAAAAGATTGTTTACGTTATTGTACCGAATTTGTCAGGAGAACAATTATGGTTGACACGATCACCACAATCGGGTATTCCGGTTTCTCATCTGAAGAGTTCCTGAAAACCCTAAAAGAGAATAACATTGACGTTCTGATTGATGTGAGAAGTTCACCATATTCAGAATTTTTCAGACAATATAACAAAGAGCCCCTCTCGGTCTTTCTGAAACAGAACGGCATATTCTACAGGAACTATGCGAGGGAATTCGGAGCACGGCAGGATAATCCGGAATATCGAACACCCACCGGGTATCTGGATTTCAGTAAGTTTTCTAAATCTGCGCCTTTTTTGGAAGGTGTTGATAAGATATGCAAAAGTATGCAGCAAGGTTACAGAGTAGCTTTCATGTGTTCTGAAAAGAATCCGATAAACTGCCATCGCGCAATACTGGTTTCACGGACTTTTCATGAACTCGGCTATCATGTGAAGCACCTGTTGCCCGAAGGCAGCTATATTACCCAAACGGATCTGGAACAGGAACTTCTGGATCTATATTATCCGGAACGATTTCAGTTATCGTTATTTCAACCGAGTTCGCTTAGCGAAAGCTATTATATTGATAAAGCATATCAGCTTCAGAATGAGAAAATCGGATACGTGATGGCTGAAAGCGAAGGCGCATAATATGACTGTGTACACAATAGGATTTGCACAAAAAACCGCAAAGGAATTCTTTTCTTTGCTTAAGTATAATCAGATACAGGTTCTTGTTGACGTGCGTCTGAACAATAAATCCCAACTTGCAGGATTTACAAAGGCAAACGATTTGAGCTTTTTCCTCAAAGAGATCTGCGACTGTGAGTATTTATACTATCCATCAGCCGCCCCTACGAAAGAAATACTGGATGCATACAAAAAGAAGAAGATCACCTGGGAAGAATACGAAACTGCGTATCTGCCTCTGATGAATATAAGGCACGCCGCAGCTCAATTGCTGAAAAAAGTGCAGAAATATGACCGAATCTGCCTGCTGTGCTCTGAGCCTTCTCCGGAAAAATGTCATCGTCGACTTTTTGCCGAATTACTGCAGAAGGAAGACGAGTCCATTATAATCAAACACTTGGAGACATTAAAACATGAATGAGATCCGCATGCTGGTGCTCACTAAGTCAACAAAAAACCGAAACTACTGTGTAGCAGGTATAGATGTTGATACAGGCAAATACGTTCGTTTGGTTTCTGATGATAAAGAAACAAACGGCGCTCTCTCCAGAACGCAGGTTTTATATGAAGCTCCCAACGGTCAGAATTATGAGATTGTTCCGTTGGATTTTGTAAAAGTCAGTTATATTTCTCAGCAGGTTTTATATCATCAGACAGAGAATCTTCTTGTAGGAGACAAACCCGTTATTTGCCGGATCAAACGAATCAGTACGGATCAACTGTATACATATCTTCATCCGGAAGAAAAGAACGCTGTTTTCAAGAATTCAAATAACAAGATCTCATTTGAGGAAGCGGCAGGCATTCATCATTCGCTCGAAACCCTTCTGGTGAATGATTTAAGAATATATGTAAAAGATGATGCAGAAAAAGGTTCCGGTAAAATAAAAGCTGATTTCCATTCTGCCGGTGTTTCTTATTCCGGTTTTTCCGTTACAGATCCAAAAATGAAAAACGGGGATAGGTTTTCCCGCGCAATCATCGTTGTTTCGATAGCAGAAAAAACATTTTACAATAATCAATACTACAAATTTATAGCAAAGGTATTTCCTTTGGAAGAATCCGTTCAATCCTGATAAACCGCATATCAATGCTTTCACCGGCATTGATTATTTTTTTGAAAAGATGAGAGATTACGAAAGGGAAATTTATAAAACCTCGGGTAATCGGATACTGCCGTGTAATCTTAAAGTATTCTTAATCTTTTCCCCGATTGTTTCTTAAACTTGTTTCTGCAATAATGAAGATGCGAAAGGAAGTGGATGCATCTTGTATACCGTACTGGTCTGCGACGACGATAGGGATATCGTTTCAGCGTTAAAGATCTATCTCACCGCCGACGGCTACAACGTGCTTACGGCGTATAACGGCAGCGAGGCGCTGGAGGTCCTGAAGGAAAACGAAGTGCACCTGATATTGCTCGACATCATGATGCCCGGCATGGACGGCATTTCGGCGCTGGTGAAACTGCGGGAGGCCTATAACATGCCCGTGATCTTCACCACGGCAAAAAGCGAAGATAACGATATCATTCTGGGGCTGAACCTCGGTGCGGACGACTACATCACCAAGCCCTTCAACCCCGTGGAGCTGCTGGCGCGGGTGCGTTCGCAGATCCGCCGCTATACGAGGCTGGGCGCAAAGCCCGCCGAGAGCGTGATCACCGCGGGCGCCATCGAGATCGACGACGCGGCAAAGGCGGTGCGGGTGGACGGCGAGGCAGTGAGCCTGACCCCCACGGAATACGATATCCTTCTGCTGCTGGCCCGCGCGCCGGGCAAGGTATTTTCTCCCGCCGAGATCTACCGCGAGGTATGGCACGACGAGCCCTATTCCGCCGACGCCACCGTGGCGGTGCACATCCGTCACCTCAGGGAAAAGATCGAGATCGACCCCGCAAAACCCAGATATCTGAAGGTCGTGTGGGGGCAAGGGTATAAAATCAATTAGGCATCAGGCAATAGGCATCAGGCAATAGGGATGAATGATGAATGATGAATGATGAAAAATGAAATTAACAATGAACAATGAACAATTAAATTCTGTTCAATTTCTCATTCCTCATTTGCAAACAGCTTCCCGCCGTATCACTCCTAACTCCTAACTCCTCATTCCTAACTAACAGCAAGTCTCTCCTTCTCTTTCGCAATTCAAATTAAGGGGAAATGATCATGTACAAATTAAGGCGCAGCCGCCCGGTGAAGATCGTTTGTTTTCTTCTGGGCTGCCTGTTTCTCGGGCTCTTTGTTCTGAACGCCGCCGCCGGCGTATACGCGCTTTCAAGCGACCGCATCGATATTTATTCAAGCACCTTTGCCGACGACCTGCGTGAGGACGTGTTCACCGGGCTCGCCGCCCGCAAGGCAAGCGAACTGCGGGGCCGCAGCGTCATCTATTACGCCGTGGACGGCGATGCGGACGATTATTTTTCGTCGAACCGCGGCGTAAAGAAAGGCAGCACGAACTTTGCCTTTTCGGTAGCCGATGAAAAAGGCCGGGTGCTGCTCAGCAATTTTACGCCGGAAACCGTTCTCGCTACCTATACCGCGAACACCCGCGTTGCCGTGTATAACGACGGCGCCTCCGAATATACGGTCTACGACGACTATGACGATTACGTGACCGACAGATACGATCCGGACGCGTGGGAGCAGACCGATACCTCTGCCGCGACGGAAACCGAGATCTCCGGCGCCGACCCTACAACGGCAACGGATACTTCAACCACCGTTATGAACACAGAGGCCGCCTCTTCCGAAGCGGATAACACAACGACGCCTGCCGATCAGCCGACCTCCGAACCGACGACTGAAATTACAACGGCATCCTCTGCGGAACCCACTTCGGCAGCCCAATCTCCCACCGCCGCAACCGAAACAACAACGCGCACGGAGGGCCGGGTAAACACCGATCCCGTGAACAGAGAGACCGAGGACGTGTTTATCCAGGACGATACCGCCCAGGGCCTCAAGAGCATTCTGATGTATATCTACCCGATCGAGGACGGGGTCGACGAGGACATTCTGAACCACTGCATCGAGCTGTACCACAAGAGCTACGAGCCGAAAGAGGCGCAGTATTACCGCAGCGGCGCGTATGAAGTATACCACCAGACCGATTTCGCCGTGAGTTCCAACGGCAACGCCTATTTCATAGGCACCGAGCGCGAGGAATACACCACCACCGCCGCTCCGCCGCGCCTTGATCCGGTCGACGTAAAATACTATACCCTTACCGTGAGCGTAGACGGCGCTTTGCAGGCGAAGGATATCGCCTGGTACGCAAACAAAGGGCTGGGGCTCGTCACCTGGTACCTCACGCACTTTATTTCGCTCACCGCGGTGTTCGGGCTTGCCGCGCTGTTCTTTACGGTATGCTCGCTGCTCCTCGCGGGGTACGTGAAAAACGAAGAAGCGCCTGTGGCGAGAGGGATACACAAATTCCCCACCGATCTGCTGTTTATTGTTTTCTTTACGCTGGCGGCGCTGTTCGGCGTGCTCCTTTGGGACGATCTGATCGACCGGGGCGGCTTTTACGATATCACCGACCGGCTTCTGCCGATGCTCTGCCTCCCCTGCCTTGCGGTTGGATTGTTCGCCTGCGTGTACGTGTTCACGGTGAAGCTCAAGAGCCATACCGCCGTGTCGTCGATTCTGATCGTGCGGCTGGCGAAGCGGTGCGCGAACCTGATAAAAGAGGCCTCGAACGCAATGAACGTGCTGTGGAAGCTGGGCGCGGTGTATGTGATCGGCGGTATCCTCGGGCTGATCGTGCTGGCGCTGTTTCACGATGCGGGCGGCATGCTGGTGGTCTTATACCTGCTGTTCAAACTGGCGGAGCTGGCATTTCTGGTGCTGCTGGGCGTCAACCTCAACACGCTGCAGAACGGCGCGAAGGACCTGAGCGAAGGCAAACGCGTAACGGTGAAGCACAAGTGGCTGTTCGGCGAGTTCAAGAAGCACGCCGGGTATCTCAACAGCATCGGCGACGGCATCAACGCCGCGGTGGAAGAGCGGCTGAAGAGCGAAAACACCAAAACCGAGCTGATCACCAACGTATCCCACGATCTGAAGACCCCGCTTACCTCCATTGTGAACTACATCGACCTGCTGAAGAAGGAGCCGATCGACAACCCCAAGGCGCAGGAGTATATTGAGGTGATCGACCGCCAGAGCCAGCGCCTCAAAAAGCTGACCGCCGATATCGTGGACGCCAGCAAGGCCGCCGCGGGCAGCGTGCAGATGAACCTCGAACCCACCGACCTCAACGTGCTGCTGGGGCAGGTAAAGGGCGAATACGAAGAAAAGCTCACCAAGGCAGGCCTTACCCCGGTGTTCACCGCGCCGGAAGAAAAGGTGACCGTAACGGCGGACGGTCGGCTGCTGTGGCGGGTGTTCGATAACCTGCTGAACAACGTCTGCAAATACGCCCAGCCGGATACCCGCGTCTACCTTACCCTGACGAACGAAAACGGTAAAGCGAAGGTGGTGTTCCGCAATATTTCCGCCGAGCCGCTGAACATCAGCGCAGCGGACCTTACCGACCGCTTCGTGCGGGGCGACGCCAGCCGCAATACCGAGGGCTCGGGCCTGGGCCTGTATATCGCGAAGAGCCTGTGCGAAACCATGGGCGGCGGCATGACGGTAGAGATCGACGGAGATCTGTTTAAGGTGACGGTGGAGTTTGTCGCGCTGTAAGCGCAAAAGCCGTTCGCCGTTCGCCGTTCGCGATGTAAAATGAAAACAAAAGGTTTTGTTATTCAATTCGGTATAAAAAAAAGAAATCTACGGATCGAATTGACCTTCAGATATAACAACGCTTTTTTTGTTTCAGTACGAACGGCGAACGGCTTAAATGTTCCCACTTTTTTAAAATGTTCCCACTTTGTTCCCACTTTTGTTCCCGCCTCTCAGAGGCGGTTTTTCCTTATATGGCAACAAATCTGTTGAAATGTTCCCTATGTTCCCACTTTTTTGTATGCATATATAGGGCTTTTGAGAGATATATGTTTTTCAGTGGGAACAGTGGGAACACCGGGAACAAAATGCATCAAGCTGAAACGCATATGCATCGGCAGCCGAAAAATTGAAATTCAGCGAGATGTTTATATTATCTGAAAAAATGTCTCTGGAAGAATAGCATTTCACTATGATAAAGCGCAGGAGGTTCCTGTTTATTTGTAGGGGCGGGCATGACCGCCCGAAAAAACCATCCATTACAGTTTACCTTATGTAAGCGCATAGTGTGTTTTATCGC
>JAEEGL012085516.1_pt1 | contig 22369 bp, 17 predicted proteins | sample 9134231 | NCBI WGS metagenome assembly JAEEGL01 (sample SAMN16246548, study PRJNA631951) | gut metagenome | biome: gut microbiome; feature: rumen; material: fiber-attached | host: Bos | place: Iran: Karaj | collected 2018-10
CGGAACATGCATAAGTGATGATGCAGTTACACTTCTTTATATCAACAACTCTTTACTTGATGATATGTACGAATAGTTCATCATGTGCAAGTTTGATTTCATGCACACATATACATTCTTGTGCTTCCACTGCGGAAATACTTGCACAAGCAAGCTTGCTAGCTGCGAGATGAAGTTCCAGAGAATCATGGCTAGAAACCTTCCTGAGGAAGTTACACAGGGAACACTTGAGGGAGATATCAAGCCTGGTGATATCACATTCTACAGACTGCAGAGCACATCTGACAACCACCTTAAGGCATATGTTGCACAGGGTGAAGTTCTCAATGTACCTACAAGATCATTCGGTGGTATCGGTGTATTCGCTATTCCTGAGATGGGCAGATTCTACAGACACATCCTCATCCAGCACAACTTCCCTCACCACGGAGCTGTTGCATTTGGACACTTCGGAAAGGCACTCTTCGAGGTATTCAAGTATGTTGGAGCAGAGGTGATTGGCTACAATCAGCCTGCATCTCTTCCATACCCAACAGAGAACCCATTCGCTTAATTTGGTGAAGGGGGACGGCGAGCTGAAAACTATGATTCTGCTCACTTCGTCTGCGCGGTAATTCATTAAAACTCATAAGAGAGGAAAAACCTCATTTCGATGTTACTCAGAGAAATCGGTTTTTCCTCTCTTTTTCGTTTTATGAATTATCCTGCTCGTCCAAATGATTCGCATAATCATAGAATTTCCAGCTTCGCCTGTTTCTTTTCCCAATTTAGCGGTTGCATCACGGCTGTTGGGATGAAAGCAGATTTTACTGCTTAGTGACGCCGGTAGGGTGGAAGAAGAGAGGTGTATTGCTAGGAATGAGAGCACGTATAGAGAGCACGCTTAGAGGATGAATTTCACAAAAATGTGCAGTTCTTGGACGAGGAGACGTTTTCCAGAATGAATAAAGCAGGAAGTGCTGACTGTTATGAACAACGCTGAAAGGAAGCACTTCCTGCTTTATGAGTTTTAGGAAAACGCGACGCAGACGAAAACAAACATTTTTGTAAATTCATCGGGATAAAGGCGTGCATCGAATGGCAATAGTGGGTATAATGTGGGGGAAAAGAATAGTGCAGCAAAGGAAGGTGACAGCATGAAGATTGTAGTGGCAGATAAGGATAGCGTCGGAAAGGATATGGACTATAGCTTGTATGACGAGCTTGGTGATGTGACTTATTATGACGATAAGATAACTGAGGAGAATGCGGCGGAGAGACTTAAGGATGCTCAGGTCCTGATGATCAATAAGAGCTTTATTACTGATAAGATACTTGATGCGGCTCCAAAGCTTGAACTGATATGTGAGTTTGCGACAGGATTTGATAATGCCAACATACCTGCATGTGACAGACATGGTGTTAAAGTGGCAAATGTGGTCAATTACTCAACTTCATCGGTTGCACAGCACACTTTTGCAATGCTCTTTTATCTGATGGAGAACCTAAGACACTACGATGAATTTGTTAAAAGAGGTGATTATGCTAACCAGCCACATTTTTGTTGTCTGGATATTCCGTTCCATGAGCTTGACGGCATGACATACGGAATCGTGGGAATGGGACATATTGGTAAAAAAGTGGCTCAGATAGCAACTGCATTTGGCGCGAAGGTTATTTTTTATGCATCATCAGGGCACAGCGATTGCACAGATTATGAGCAGGTAAGCTTTGATGAGCTTCTTGAAAGGTCTGATGTGATATCACTTCATTGTCCTTTGAGCGACAGAACAAGGAATCTATTTAACAAAAACGCCTTCGATAAGATGAAGGAAAATGCTATACTAATAAATGTAGCAAGAGGCGCGGTAGTCAGTGAACAGGACTTATATGAAGCGCTCGCAAGTGGTAAAATAAAAGCAGCTGGACTTGATGTTTTGAGCCCTGAGCCAATGGCAAAGGATTCACCGCTTCTCAAGATTCAGGACAGTACCAAGCTGATTGTTACACCACATCTTGCCTGGGCCAGCACGGAGGCGCGTGTTCGCTGTCTTGAGGAAGTTAAGAAAAACGTTCAGGCATGGCAGGCCGGAACACCAAGAAATATCGTGAATTAATAAAAAACTAAGGGGTCAGCTTTTTTATCAGAAAAAATAATACTAGAGGTATTTTGTATGAGAAGGATTATGGGGCTTTGTAAGAAGACGGCTTTGGGAATTGCCTCAGCAGCAATTTCATTTAGCATGATGGCAGGTATGGGGGTATCTGCTTATGCGCATGAGGGAAATTTACTTGGGCAGTCTGAAGTTACAACAATAGGACAGGCGGAAGTCACACCGGTTGAGCACGCTGAGCAAATCGAGGAAACTGAAGCGGAAGAGAATGCTGAAGCTGTGACAAAAAAGGCTGTGAAGAACAACAAGATTGATTTCGGAACCTGGAAGCAGACGTCCACAATGGATGGCTACTATTATGCTGAAGGCGTTCCTGGGATTGCCATGACTGATCCTGAGTTCAGACTTAGAGCTGAGGCAAATATGTCATATATAGAGTACTTTTTTGTTACTACCTGGGACATAACGCAGGACACAGCGCCGCTTGCAGTCAACACTTTCAGAATTGTAGCTGCTTCGGAGAACGCACTTCTTGGCCCTGTTGTTCAGATCAATATCAATAAGGTGGTTAACAGACATCACTATTCCCTTGAAGGAAACCCTGTCCAGGTAACGACCATGATTGGAATACCTGAGGATTTCAGGATGAGCGGTGCAAAATTCGGAGTTGTTTGTGTAAAGTCCGGCGGAGTATATGAAATTCTTCCGGATCTTGATACCTATGACAGCACTGTCACCTTTAAGGCAAAGGCCGGAGATGCAGCATACGCATTGATTAGATACTAATCTGATAGAGTTTTGGTTACAGAGAATAAAGATAATAATTTTCAGCCAGATCCTCGGCATAAAAGATTTTGAGGGCTGGCTGAATTTTTATTAATTGTAATTTTAGCCTTCAGCCGTTATAATATTTGTTAAGGAAACTGTAATTTTTTATTGGGGGAGAGTATGTTCAATAAGTTTAAAAAAGTCATTGTTACACTGGGGATACTTGTGGGCTTTTGTCTGGCCCTGTCTATTTTTTCCAACCACACTATAACTGCACAGGCGAGAGGACCGGAAATTGCTGTAGGTATTGATGTGTCCAAATATCAGGGAGTCATCAACTGGCAGCAGGTTAAGAATTCAGGCGTTAAGTTTGCCATGATAAGAGTCGGTACTACCAAGAAGGGCCTTGATGAGCAGTTTGTTAACAACATTGTAGGAGCTAATCAGGCCGGTATCAGAACCGGTATTTATATTTATTCTTATGCCACAACACCTGAGCAGGCAGCAGCAGAAGCAAATCTTGTTCTTGCATGGATTTCTCCATTCACTGTATCTTTTCCTGTTGCAATTGATATCGAGGATTCCTGCCAGAAGGGACTTAATGCGGCACAGCTTCAAGCTATTGCAGATACATTCTGCGCTATAATGCATGCAAATGGATATGAGCCAATGGTATACGCGAGCAAGAATTGGTTCAACGGCAGAATGCCTGTTGTTTCATCAGCTAAATGGGTTGCTCAGTACAGCTCAGCCTGTGATTACGCAGGAGATTATGCTATGTGGCAGTCAACAAGCCATGGCACAATTCCTGGAATTCCTTCAAGAGTAGATATCAACCATCTCTATGTTGACTACTTCTCAAGGATGATTCCTGAGGGCTTCAATAGCTACAACGGCAGTATTTATTACTATCATGATTACAAGAAACTTCACGGTTGGATCAACCTTTCAAACGGAAGATATTTTGCCGACGCCAATGGCGTTATTCAGGCTGGATGGTTTGCTGATGATTCAGGTGTTTACTATCTTGATCCTGCACAGGGCGGACTTGCAAAGGTAGGATTTGCAGATATCGGCGGTTCAAGATATTTCTTCGATGCAAATGGTGTCAGAAGAACAGGACTTATAGATGTTGGCGGAGCGATCTGCTATGCAAATGCTGACGGCGTTTGCCAGAAGGGCTTTGTAGCACTTGAGGACGGACTTCACTATTTTGACGACCAGTACCTTATGCACATCGGACTTACACAGGTTGGCAACAACTTATACTTCTTTAACGAAGCCGGTGTAATGCAGACAGGAATGCTTGCATTTGAGATTGGTAAGTTTATGTTTGGCGCTGACGGAGCTGCTATCACAGGCTGGTTCTCCAATGAACTTGGACAGAGATTCTACTTCGGCCCTGATCACAAGGCTTATGTAGGACTTCAGATAATCGACAAGGCAGCATACCTCTTTGGAAATGATGGTGTAATGTTTACAGGTTGGACAGGCGAGCCTGGCTCCAAGTATTTCTTCGGAGTTGATGGCAAGATGGTCAAAGGCTGGAACGCCATCGATGGAAGATCCTATTACTTCTCACAGGATGGTATACTTCAGACAGGTCTCGTTGGTGTTAAGAATGATATCTACTACACCGATCCTGTTCAGGGCTACATGGTAGTCGGCTGGGTACAGCTTCCTGACGGATGGAGATACTTCGATGCCAATAATGGTAAGATGCTTGCAAATACAAAAGCAGTTCTTGATAATGTGGAGTGCTCATTTGATAAAAATGGTCTCTTGATTGCTCCTGCTGGATGGGTTCCCGGAACACCTGCTCCTATCGATCCGGCACTTCAGGCACAGGCTGAGGCACAGACTGCTGTAGCAGGTGCAAAAAAAGCACAATAAAATGGTCATTTAAACCCTGAGATATGTACAATCTCAGGGTTTTTTATTTGATTCTTTCATGGTAAAATAGTACGGCGTATAAATAAAAACGTTTATAATTTCTGAATTATGAAAGGGATTTGTATTATGAATTTTGAGGGTGCAAAAGAGAAACTTGAAAAATATGGTCAGCAGCATGTTCTTAAATACTATGATGAGCTGACAGATGCTGAGAAGGAAGAGCTTCTTCAGCAGATAGATGAGACTGATTTCGCAGTACTTGAGAACTGCAAGAACCTTGGCAAGAGCGAAGGCAGAGGACAGTTCCAGCCACTCGCTGCTATGCAGGTTTCTGAGATTGAGAAGAGAAGAGATGAGTTCTTCAAACTCGGCGTTGAGACTATCAAGGCTGGTAAGGTAGCTGCAGTTCTTCTTGCAGGCGGTATGGGAACAAGACTTGGTTCAGACAACCCAAAGGGTATGTATGATATCGGTCTTACAAAGCCTGTTTATATTTTCCAGAGAATTATTGAGAACCTTCTTGATACAGTTAACCAGGCAGAGGGTTCATACATTCATCTTTTCATTATGACAAGTGAAAAGAATAATGACGCAACAGTTAACTTCCTTAAGGAGCACAACTACTTTGGATATCCTGAGGAGAAGATCACATTCTTTAAACAGGATATGGCTCCTGCTTCAGACTACGATGGAAAGGTATACATGGAGAGCAAGTCAAGAATCTCCACATCACCTAACGGAAATGCAGGTTGGTATTCTTCAATGCTCAAGGCAGGCCTTCGTGACACTCTTTTGAAAGAGGGCATCGAATGGATCGATATCTTTGCTGTTGATAACGTACTTCAGAGAATCGCTGATCCTTGCTTCGTTGGTGCAACAGTTAACGCAGGCGTTTCATGCGGCGCTAAGGTCGTTAGAAAGAACGCTCCTGATGAGAAGGTTGGTGTTATGTGCCTTGAGGATGGCAGACCTTCAATCGTTGAGTACTATGAGCTTTCACAGGAAATGATGGATGCTAAGGATGAGAACGGCGATCCTGCTTACAACTACGGTGTAATCCTTAACTATCTCTTTAACGAGAAGGCACTTAATGATATTGCCAAGAACACACTTCCACTTCACGTAGTTGAGAAGAAGATTCCTTATATCGATGAGAATGCAAACCTTATCAAGCCTGAGAAGCCAAACGGATGCAAGTTTGAGCAGCTCGTACTTGATATGATCCACGAGCTTGACAGCTGCCTTCCTTATGAGGTAGTAAGAGAGCATGAGTTTGCTCCTATCAAGAATAAAGAGGGTATCGATTCAGTAGAGTCAGCTAGAGAACTCTGCAAGAAGAACGGAATCGAGCTTTAATAAGACTAAATCGCAATAGAAAAAAGATTGTATAACATTTTGACAGGTGGTCGTAACATAATATTGTTGCAATAGATGTCCTTTGACCATACAATAAATTCAAACATAACAAATAATTAGATACTATTCGAAGGCGGTCTGCTTCAGGGATAAATGTGGCAGATGCAGAAAGAGGTTGAACATGGCAATTCTTGTAACAGGCGGAGCAGGTTTTATCGGATCACATACTGTAGTTGAGCTTCAGAATGCAGGCTATGATGTTGTAGTAATGGACAATCTGGCAAATGCAAATGAGAAGTCTCTCACAAGAGTAGAAGCAATTACAGGTAAGAAGGTTACTTTTTATAAGGCTGACATCAGAGACAGAGAGGACCTCGAGAAGATCTTTTCAAATGAGAAGATTGACAGCGTAATCCACTTTGCCGGACTGAAGGCTGTTGGCGAATCTGTTCAGAAGCCTTGGGAGTACTATGATAACAACATCACCGGAACACTTACTCTCGTTGATGTTATGAGAAAGCATGGATGCAAGAACATCATCTTCTCTTCATCAGCAACAGTATATGGCGACCCTGCATTTATTCCAATCACAGAGGAATGCCCTAAGGGAACATGCACTAACCCTTACGGCTGGACAAAGTCAATGCTTGAGCAGGTGCTTTCAGATATTCAGAAGGCTGATCCGGAGTGGAACGTAGTTCTTCTCAGATATTTCAATCCTATCGGAGCTCATAAGAGCGGCACAATTGGTGAGAATCCAAATGGTATTCCTAACAACCTTATGCCTTATATCACACAGGTTGCTGTAGGTAAGCTTCCTGAGCTTTCTGTTTTCGGTAATGATTATGATACACATGACGGCACAGGAGTTCGTGACTATATCCATGTTGTAGATCTTGCTAAGGGACATGTTAAGGCACTTGCTAAGTTACAGCCAGGCAGCGGCCTCAATATTTATAACCTTGGAACAGGCGTTGGCTACAGCGTACTTGATATTGTTAAGAACTTTGAGGAAGCAACAGGTGTTAAGATTCCTTATGTTATCAAGGGTAGACGTCCAGGCGATATCGCAACCTGCTATTCAAATGCTGATAAAGCTGAGAGGGAACTTGGATGGAAGGCTGAGTACGGCATCAAGGAAATGTGCGCTGATTCATGGAGATGGCAGAGCCAGAATCCTAACGGCTACGAGGATTAATTAAACCTTAAGTATGGGGAAGTTTGGGGAAACGGACTATTAAGCAATGGCCATTTGGCTATTACATACATGAGGTAAATTGATGTATCAGATAGAATGTGATACCCATACACATACTTTATATTCAAGACATGCATATTCGACTATCGAGGAGAATGTGAGGGCTGCAGCAGCAAGAGGCATCAGGCTTCTTGCCAGCACCGATCATTTCAGCGATATGTTGTTTGATGATTACAAGAGCATTAAGAATTATCAGTATTTTCTTTGCACAGGCAACTGGCCCAGACAATGGAACGGTGTTACTCTTCTAAGTGGCTGCGAGGCAGATATTGTGGACATGGAGGGACATCTTTTTGGACACGATATCGAGATTACAAAGTCGACAATAGGCGATACTTATGATCCTCCGAGGAATCTTCAGGAGATGGTATTTGGCAAAATGGATTTTGTGATCGCATCTGTACATGCAAAGCGCCACACAGAAGGTCAGACAATTGCAGCTAATACCAGGATGTACATAAAGGCTATGGAGAATCCCAAGGTGTTTTTCATTGGACACATCGGAAGAGCCGGAGTTCCTTTTGAACTTGATGAAGTGCTTAAGACGGCAAAAGATCTGAATAAGCCAATCGAGATCAACGAACATAGTTTTTCCTGGGAAGGTCATCACCAGCAGGTTTGCAGAGATATTGCTGTCAGATGTGCCGAGCTGGGAACGCAGATCTGCGTGAACACTGATGCTCACATGTCAATCGAAGTTGGCAGTACTGATAAGGCTCAGTCTATGCTTGAGGAAATCGGATTTCCTCAGGAACTCATCATCAACCGCACGAGGGAGAGCTTTTTGGAAGGCTTGAAGCTTAGCGGTGTTAATGATGAACTGGCGCAACTAATTTAATAGTATGCGCATTATCAATATGGTATTATAAGTCCGGGACAGCTATGGCTGCCTCGGATTTTTTACAATTATTTGAATTGAGTTTTGGAAATGTGTGTTACATATCGCATTTCGTGAGTTTATATGAAAACTAGGGAGGAAAAAATGTTCAGACTTTGGGTAAGGCTTATAGATGATAATCATCTTATAAATGACATGGTAGTTTGCGATGATTCCGCAGATACCAGAACACATAAGGTGATGAATGCCATAGAGAAGGCCTGCTATGAGATGGATCTTTCAAAGCCGATCTGGCTTGATACAACTGTTAAGGATTTCCAGCTTCATGCAAAATGCAGGTTCACAAAGGACGCTTTTATCGAGCAGGTACCCTTTGATTACATGGAGATACAAGTAATAGAGGACGATTATTGAGGTTCTTAAGGGTATTTTATATTTTTTTAATAATCAAAGCACAATTCCGTCACAGATAAAATCTATACTTAACGCATACAAGAGAAAAAACCGATTATTAAAAGAATTAAAATACACAGAAAGAAGGTAATCGTCATGTATGAAGATGACAGGAACGAACAGGGTGGAGTAAATTATAATTCATATTCTAATTCACAAGGATACAACAGCTCTTCAAACTACAACAACCCGCAGTACAATACACCGGGTAACAATGGACAGGGCTACAATGGGGGAAACACCTATCCATACGGCAATGGCCAGAACAATGGCGGATATAATTCTTATTCATATGGAAACGGTCAGCAGAACAGTTACGGATATAACAACAACGCTTACTCTTATAATCAGAGCAACGGCCAGGGTTACGGCACATATCAGTACAGCACTGTAAACACAGCATCACCTGTTGAGCCACCTAAGAAGAAAAAGGTTTTTGGCAAGGTAGTAGCAGCTGTTGCAATACTTGCACTTTTAGTTGTTGGTGTCGGAGCTGCATATTACACAGTCAGCAACAGAGCTTCATTGATCGACAAGGCTAGTCAGGCAGTTGCAGAAAAAGAAGAGACTACTGAGACAACAAATGAAGTTGCTAAGACTCAGGTTGAAGAGAAAGCTAAGGCAACAACAGTAAGCTCTGAGACAAAGACAGTAGTTACTGATGTTACTGCAGTAGTTGCAGAAGTTATGCCTGCTATGGTTATTATTCATAATAACTATACACAGTCAGCATCTTACTTCGGATACATCCAGAAGCAGGAAGCAACAGCATCAGGAAGTGGAATCATTGTAGGACAGAATGATTCAGAGCTTCTTATTGCAACAAACTATCATGTTATTGAAGGTGCTGATTCCCTTGAAGTCATCTTTAACGATGAAACCACACTTGAGGCAGTTGTAAAGGGAACAGATTCTGACATGGACCTTGCTGTTATCGCTGTTATGCTTGATGACATTTCTTCTGACACAATGAGCAGCATCAAGGTTGCAACTCTTGGAGACAGCGACGCACTTACTCTTGGTGAGCCTGCTATAGCAATTGGTAATGCTCTCGGTTATGGACAGTCAGTTACAACAGGTGTTATTTCAGCACTTAATCGTGAGGTTGAACTTGATAGCAATACAACAAAATCATTCATCCAGACAGATGCAGCTATAAATCCAGGTAACTCAGGTGGAGCTCTTTTGAACATCCAGGGCGAAGTTATCGGTATCAACTCCAACAAGATCGGCGGAGAAACTGTAGAAGGAATGGGTTATGCAATCCCGATTTCTGCTGCAAAGCCTATCATCGAGAAACTTATGAATGAGGAAACAAAGATCAAGGTTTCTGATGAAGAAAGAGGTTATATCGGTATTTCAGGCGTTAGCGTAACTTCTGATGTTTCACAGGTTTATGGCCTTCCACAGGGCGTATATGTTGCTGAGATTTCTTATGGCGGCGGCGCAGAGGCAGCAGGCATCGAAAAAGGTGATGTAATCGTTGGTCTTGATGGCGAAGAGATCACATCAATGGATGATCTTCAGACAAGACTTCAGTACTATAGATCCGGAACTGAAGTAACTGTTACAGTAATGAGACATGATGGCTCAGGATATTCAGAGCGCACATTTAATGTAACACTTGGCAGCCTTTCAACAGGAAGCAGCAAGGATTCAAATGCTGCAGAAGAGAACCAGAATAAATATGACGGTAATCAGCAGCCTGCACTTCCTAGCGACAAGAACGGACAACAGGGCAACGGACACTAAAACGTTTGTATAGGACGCACAAGTATAATGATAAAAATCTGACTTGCTCACTTCGTCTACAGATGTTCTAGGCTCGATAGTACCTCGCCAAGTGCATCTGTATGGCTTGTACTAGACTCGAAAAAACCTCGTCAAGTACTTCACGCATGCGCGGTGATTCATTAAATTTCAAAATAGGATAAGCCTCTCATTTCGGCGTTGCTCAAAGAAATCGAGGCTTATCCTATTTTTCAATTCATGAATCATCCTGCTCGTCCAAGAACTGCGCATTTCCGGCTGACTCATAACTTCTGGCTCGCCATAGTTCATCGTAGCTCGGCTATTAAGAGGAATGCTGTAAGTGAGTTTCATCATCCTTGTGCTGTCTGTGAGAGCCGTTATGATTTTAGTGTTTCAATACTGAAGGATTGCCTTACTGCTTTAAAAGCGGTGAGATAGGTTGGTTTGGTGAAAGAGTTTTGGGGTATTAGATAGTTAGCTGCTGTTGATGCGGGATTTTTGCAGGGATTTAGGGAAGGTTAGGCTTCTTTATAAATGCAGTTTTTTATGAGATAATATTTTTGATATTGCAGTGTAATTGTAATTGGTAATGCTAGTTGGTTTTTTACATGGAGAAAAGAATGACAGATAATTTTGATTTCAGAGAAGTAACAGATGATGAGAATGTTGATATAAAGGATGAGCCTGTTGTGGAGAAGAAGGACGATACGAATGGAGCTGCGCAGGATAATAATGTTATGAATGCTGCAGGTTCAGATGGAAATGGTTCTGATTCAAAAGGCGGAGACTTGGAAAAGAGTCAGACTTCACAGGGAACATCAGGAAACAATAATGACAGCAATCAGTTTGAATATGAGGATGTTTGTTTTGTTTGCAGAAGGCCTGAGAGTAAGGCGGGAAAGATGTTCCATCTGCCAAATAATATAAGTGTCTGCAATGAGTGTATGCACAAGACTATGGATGCTGTGAGCCAGTTTGATTATCAGGGAATGCTCAATAATCCTAATCTTATGAATGAGCTCAACAAGAATACCGGTGGTTTCCCTAACATTGGCTTCTTAAATATGAATGATTTTCAGAATGGCAATTTTAATTTTGGCGGCGGAATTCCTAACACTCAGAAGATTAAGAAAAAGAGTGAGAGTTCAGCTAAGCCTGCTTTTGACATTAAGAATATTCCTGCGCCTCACAAGATCAAGGCAAAACTTGATGAGTACGTGATCGGACAGGATCAGGCAAAGAAAGTAATGTCAGTTGCTGTTTATAACCACTATAAGAGAGTCGCTACTGACACGATGGATGAGATAGAGATTGAGAAGTCCAACATTCTTTTGCTTGGACCGACAGGAAGCGGTAAGACTTATCTAGTAAAAACTCTTGCGAAGCTCCTTGACGTGCCGCTTGCAATTGCGGATGCAACATCACTTACTGAGGCAGGCTACATCGGTGATGATATCGAGAGCGTTGTTAGTAAGCTTCTTGCGGCAGCAGGCAATGATGTTGAGAAGACTGAGAGCGGAATTATTTTTATCGATGAGATCGATAAGATTGCGAAGAAGAAAAATACTACTTCAAGAGACGTAAGTGGTGAGTCTGTTCAGCAGGGAATGCTCAAGCTCCTTGAAGGATCAAATGTTGAAGTTCCTGTCGGTGCTGGCAGCAAAAATGCCATGGTTCCTCTTGCAACAGTTAATACAAGAAATATCCTCTTCATCTGCGGTGGTGCTTTCCCTGACCTTGAGGAGATCATCACTCAGAGATTAAACAAGCAGACTTCAATTGGTTTTGATGCTGACCTTAAGGATAAATACGAGGACGATCCTAACCTCCTTACGAATGTTACAGTTGAGGACCTCAAGAAGTTTGGTATGATTCCGGAGTTCCTTGGAAGACTTCCTATCATCTGCGCACTTCAGGCACTTGATAAGGATATGCTCGTTCAGATACTTAAAGAGCCTAAGAATGCTATTTTGAAGCAGTACCAGAAGCTTCTTGCACTTGATGAAGTTGATCTTCAGTTTGATGACACTGCTTTGGAGGCTATCGCTGAAAAGGCTCTCGAAAAAGATACAGGTGCCCGCGCTCTCCGTGCTATCATCGAGGAATTCATGCTGGATATCATGTATGAAATTCCGAAGGATGAGAACATCGGCCGCGTGACCATAACACGTGACTACATCGAGGGTAAGGCTTCACCGCTAATCGAAATCCGCGGCGATAGCGTTCAACCTAAGCTCCCTAAACTCGACATCGAGCAGGCAACAAACGTCTGACATCGATTCTATGTCCCGAATAAAGAGATGCAACCTGACGATTTTTTAGATCGGAATGAAACAAGGGACGGTTCTGAGGTACAAATAAAAAAATGCAATTTGGCGATTTTTTCGTAAGAAAATGGAGCTCAAATTGCATTTTTATTTGGACAGCAGAACCGTCCCTGTTTCATCTCTCTCAATAAATCTCAACCTGACCGTTGAATATCTTTTGGAGCTTTCCTCGCACCATAAAGAATGCAGGAATGAGGAAGGCGTCTGCGAGAATCCAGGCCATCGGGGTTGCGAGGCAGATTGCGACGAAGCCGATCTTGGGAACCATAAGAACAGCCATTGCAGTTCTGCCGATCATTTCCATAACACCGGCAAGGACTGCGAACATTGAGTAACCCATTCCCTGAATAAGGAACCTTACAATATTAACAAGCGCAAGCGGGATGTAGAAAAGGCTGTTGTAGATAAGGAAAAGGTGCGCGTTGTCGAGGCAGGCTGTTTCGCTGGCGTTCAGGAATATCATGCAGAAATATCTTCCAAAGAAATAAAGCACAACGAACGCGAGTATCGAATAAATGCTGCCAATCTTGCATGCGGCCTTGAGACCATCTGTGAGGTGGTCGAGGCGCTTTGCGCCGACATTCTGCCCGCCGTAGGTTGCCATTGTGGAACCGAGAGCATCAAACGGGATACAGAAGAACATTCCAACTTTGCCGGCTGTTGTAACAGCAGTAACAGCATCTTCGCCGAGGCTGTTGATGGCGGTCTGCAAAATAACGCTTCCTATAGCAGTGATGGAATACTGAAGTCCCATAGGTACACCCATGTTGAACAGGATAAAGAAATGAGATCTGTCTGTTTTCCAGTCTGCCTTGGAAAGCTTTAAAATGTCTATTTTTCTGATTATATGTACAAGACACATGATGCCTGTTGCAAGCTGTGACAAAACTGTTGCAAAAGCTGCTCCAAAGATTCCCCAGTGGAACACAAGGATAAATATAAGATCAAGAGCGATGTTGAGGATTGATCCGACAATAAGGAACTGAACAGGATGCTTGCTGTCGCCGAGTGCTCTGATGGTAGCTGAGAGCAGGTTATACATATATGTAACCGGAATTCCCAGGAATATAACTATGATGTAGTTATAAGCAAAATCGATAAGCGAATCGGGAGTTTTCATTACGACAAGAATCTGTCTGCAGAAAATGCTGACAAAAAATGTCATGACAACTGCAAATATTGAACAGAGAATAATAGCGTGAGTGTAGAACTTGCGCATGCTCTTGTAGTCTCTTGCCCCAAATCTCTGAGCAATCGGGATGGCAAAACCGTTACAGACACCCATGCAGAATCCCATGATAAGGAAATTCACGGCGCCTGTAGAGCCCATTCCTGAATAAGCTTCTTTTCCCAAAGTCCATGAAACTATTGCGGTATCGACGATATTGTAGAGCTGCTGAAAAAGCATTCCCCACAGCAAAGATACGGCAAATCCCATAATAAGGCTCATGGGATTTCCAACTGTAAGATCTTTAATATTTGAATTCTTCTGCATCTTTTTCACCATTTGCGGCGCATTGCGCTTAAAATATGTCTTTGACCGGTTTCACTAAAAGATAAGTAAAAGTGCATACACATTAGCTTTTATGAGAAAACGCGTCAAGTAATTTGACAATGTATCGTACTAAAATGTCTTGCTGACTGATTATTTTTCTAAAGCAGTACCACATATACTACAACACTCGGTTTCTGTTGTAAAGTCGGATTTTATTTTGTACAATATGTTTGTTACTATTCACAGTATAGTGCAGGTACTTGGCTAAGGTTATGGTCAAAATTTTAACTGTTAATCATAAAATGTATAAATCTCCTTGTATATTTTTTAATGATTTATACTCATGCCAAGTTGTTCAATAAAGTCTCATGCAGTTATATGCATTATGAGTTATGCGAATAGTAGCTTATCTATTGCGAAAAAACAGCGTGGTTACCAGCAAGCTATGCAGAAATGGGGATAAAAATGGACAGTTTAAAAGCAGTTGTTTCTCTTGGTCACGAAGCTCTTGGTGTTAATACAAACGAGCAGATGAACGCTACCAGAAATGCCGCAAGAGCACTTGCAGACCTGGTTGAAGCGGGATATCAGCTCACAATCACTCACAGTAACGGCCCGCAGGTCAGCATGATCCACAAGGCTATGACTGAGCTTCACAGAATTTACATTGATTACACAGCAGCTCCCATGTGCGTGTGCAGCGCTATGAGCCAGGGCTATGTAGGATATGATATTCAGAACTCACTGAAGACAGAGCTCACAAGCCGCGGAATCTCCAAGGCTGTCAGCACAATACTCACTCAGGTGACTGTTGATCCCTATGACGAGGCTTTTTATGCGCCCACTAAGGCAATCGGCCGTTACATGTCAAAAGAGGATGCTGACACTGAGATCAAGAAGGGCAACTTTGTTAAAGAGGATCCGGGCAAGGGATACAGAAGAATAATTGCTGCTCCAAAGCCTATTGATATAGTAGAGATTGATGCTATCAGAACACTTGTTGATGCAGGTCAGATTGTCATTGCCTGCGGTGGTGGCGGAATTCCTGTAATCCAGCAGGGCCATGTTTTAAAGGGTGCTTCAGCTGTTATTGAAAAAGATGCTATCGCAGGAAAGCTCGCTGCTGACCTTAAGTCAGACAGACTTATCATCTTAACTTCCGTTCCATTCGTTTACAGGAACTTTGAGAAGGAAGATCAGGAACCAATTGCAAAGATGAGCGTTCAGGATGCCAAGAAATACATTGAAGCCGGTGAGTTTGGCGAGGTTGATATGCTTCCTAAGATTGAGGCAGCCATCGAATTCCTCGAGGCGAACCATGAAGGCTCAGTTCTTATCACATCTCTCGACGCAGTAAAAGATGCGCTCAAGGGCAAGGCAGGCACACTTATCACATATTAATTTGTTTGATTAGGATGAAGATATAAGCTGCAAGTGATTACAGGTAAAGTGAAATGCTGATCTTTCGTAAATTAACTATCATGATCAGCTAATTGAAATAGGAAAGTGAATATATGGGAAAAGAGAATTTTGACAGAAAAAAGAAAACAGATCAGCCCGTAATAGCTATCTGCTACGATTTTGATAAAACTCTTACTCCTGATGACATGCAAGCACAGGGATATATACAGTCCGTGGGCTTTGATGTTCCCAAATTCTGGCAGGAGTGCTCAGAGCTTGCGAAAGCCAACGATATGGACCAGAATCTTGCGTACATGTACAAGATGCTTGAGGAGTCGCAGGGAAAACTTATTTTGTCCAGAAAAACACTTCAGGAATATGGCTCTAAGGTTCAGCTTTTTCCCGGTGTTGAGGAATGGTTTGAGAGAATTCGTGAATATGGAAAAGAAAAGGGCGTCATAGTTGAGCACTACATCATATCCTCAGGACTTAAGGAAATGATAGAGGGCACAAGCGTAGCGAAGGCAGGAGCTTTTGAGAAGATCTACGCAAGCTGCTTCTACTATGATGAGCGCGGCGTTGCCAGATGGCCTGCGCAGGTAGTCAACTATACCAACAAGACTCAGTTCCTTTTCAGAATAGAAAAAGGTGTGCTCGACATCAACGATCCCGGTGTTAATGACTACTGTAATCCTGAGGACAGACGAGTTCCATTCAGAAACTTTGTATACATCGGCGACAGCGATACAGACGTGCCCTGCATGAGACTTGTAAATGCCTACGGCGGTCATTCAATTGGTGTTTACAATACACAGACCAAGGACAAATCCAAGGTATACAAGATGATGTCCGAGAACCGCATCAGGTACTTTGCTCCAGCTGACTATCAGAATGGAAGCGAGCTCGATCTTCTCGTTAAGTGCATCATCGACCGCACCGCTACCAACGAGAAGCTTGAATCACTCCACTACTGCTACATCGCAGAATCCCGCTCTGAGCAGTAGATACGGGTGTGACAAGGGTGTGACAAATAAAAAAATGCAATTCGGCGATTTTTTCGTAAGAAAATGGAGCTCGAATTGCATTTTTATTTGTATAGAACCAATCCTTGTTTCAGGTCGCCTGGTCCAACGCATTCTTCATATTTTTAAGCTGGCTTGGATCGAGGTTGGGATTTATTTTTGTAATGCGGCGATCGTAGGTAACGAGGCCGTTAACTTCTTCTTCAACGTCGGAGAGCTGAGTGTAGACTGCTCCGGCGAGACCCTTTGCCACAAGGGGCTTTAGTGTTCCGTTTATAAGGTTGTAATATGCGACACCAAGTTCATCGAGGGTGTCGTATTTTTTATATCCGTAGATTCTGTCGACGCTGGAGTGGCCGTCCACGTGGAGGGCAAGGCCGCCGTACTCTGAGATGACAAAAGCTCGTCCGGCGCTGTCTTCTTCAACTGAGAGCGGACGGAAATAGTTATGAACGCTTCTGTAATCACCGGATCCTTCATCAAACCAGCCGCTTGCCTGATCTATTGGACGGGTGTTGTCGAGTTCTCTTGCCATAATGGTTGCGCCTGCAGCGTTGAACTGTCCCCAGCCTTCATTAAATAACACCCAGGAGCCGATGCTGGGAACGTTGTAGAGATACCTTATGGTATTCTGCATCTCTTTTAACCATTCCTTGCGCCCTTCAGCGGAGCCGCGAGAAAAGGTCTTGTAATATGCAGGGCCGTCATTCATTTTGCCAAACACCTTAGGGAAAAGAGTTGGAAGATATGATACAACGGGCTTGGCGTAAGATGAACCGCCGCTGACCATATCCTGCCACACGATCATGCCCAGTCTGTCACAGTGGTAATACCATCTTGCAGCCTCAACCTTGATGTGCTTGCGCAGCATATTGAAGTGAAGACGCTTCATTTCAGTGATGTCAAAAATGAGTGCTTCGTCAGAAGGCGCTGTGTAAAGGCCGTCGGGCCAGTAGCCCTGATCAAGAACGCCCATGAGGAAATACGGCTCATGGTTTAAGCAGAACCTGCTGATGCCTGCGGAGTCTTTTTTTATGGAATAATAGCGCATAGCAAAGTAGGATCTGACGTGGTCATGCTCTGTATCAATCTGAAGAGGGTAGAGGTAAGGATCCTCCGGGCTCCACAGATGAGGATTATCAATTGTGAAAGTGAAATGGTAATAGGACGGATTTCCCGCTGAATGGTCCTCACCGATACTTGGATAGGTATCTGAGGAAAAAGAGAAATCGCCTGTAAATGCAGTGTCAAAAGAGTCAGAGGAAGCCGGTGATTTAACCATCTCATGGCCGGGAATCCTGACATTCACCTTGGACGGATGATTGGTGGAAACCTCGATGGAGATAGTTTTAAGGTCCGCTTCCGGACGAATTCTAAGCTCTCTGATATAGGTCTCAGGAACTTCTTCAATCCAGACAGTCTGCCAGATACCGCTCTGACAGGTATAGTACATACCGCCGCGCCTAAGGGTCTGCTTGCCCCTGCTGTGATAAGAGGAGTCGCTGGTATCTTTTACGCGGACCCAGAGAGTGTTATCTTTAAGGGCTTTTCTGTCCTCTGTAAAAGACAAAAAGCCTGTAATGTCAATTGTAAATGGAAGATAGCCGCCGCTGTGTGAACCGACAAGGATGTCATTTATATAGACGTCGGCGAACTGATCTACTGCACCAAAATGCAGAAGGAATCTTGAATTTATAAAAGAGCGTTTGAGGTCAGGAAGAGCTCTTTTGTACCAAAGATACTGATTCGGCTCAAGGCGTCTTTCAACACCTGACAAAATTGCTTCAGGAGAAAAAGGCACAAGAATTTCACCATCCATTTTAGAGGGAAGCGATTCTCCGCTTTCCTCCGGAAGGATACAATATTCCCATTTTCCGTTGAGATTGGAGTAGTTGTCGCGCTGAAACTGCGGACGTGGATATTCTTTCAGAACATTTTTTTCATCGAGCTTCTCGCCCCATGGTGTATAGAGCCTGTTCAGGACGTCGTCCTCGTGAGGCTTGTCGATAGCTTTTATGGCGTCAATTAAGTCCATAATCTACATCTCCTTTAGAGCAGATAAATGTCCCAAAGATTTTCTGGTGCTATTCAGCAGAGGAATTTCCTGCTTTTGCAATAAGATCCTGATAAAATGCTGCGATTGTAGCATATCTGTAAACGCTTATCCAAAGCAGAGGGATAAAAAGACTTATAACCCCAAGAACATACAGTGGAATGAAGCTGATGTTTACGTAAAGGAGCTTTAAGCGGTTTCCGTTCATCAGGTTGCGGCTTGTCAAAAGCAGCTCTTTTGCCGAGCGGTCAGGAAAGTCGTGCAGAAGGAAAAACGCCTGTGAGTACGTGAGTGAAACATAAATATTGATGGCAATGCCAAAAATCAGGGCGACTGTAATCGCGATGTAAGCGTTCATGGACGGATTGTAGCCGCTAAAGAAAAGAAGCAGTGCTGCAGGAAGGCTTACAAGGAAGTCCACGATTACGAACAGAGCCTGAATTGTAACGGCCTTCTCAGGGTGCTGCTTTAGTCCAAAGAAAATATCTGAAGCTGAGATAGTCTGCGAATAAACAAGATTCATGTAAAGATAGGCCTTGCCCGAAACGAGAAGACCTAAAAGTATGCTGACTATAAGTGATATAAACTGGTTGATAACAAAGATGAGAAGATTTCCGGAAGAAGATATTGTAGTTATTCCGGAGATAATTATCTGGATTGCAAAAATAATGACATTCGCTGCGATCAGAGTGCCATATTTGTCTAAAGACCTCTCTTTGGCAATGGCCTTTAATTGTGCTGCTGAACTTAAGTTGGACATATAAAACTTTTCCCCGCTGCCTTATACAGCAAGGTCAACATTTGCCCCAAGTAAGCCCTGTTTATCTATGGCTTTTCGATCCTGCTGGTAAGGATTCTTTTCATTACTATATTTGATCTTGGTGGCTGTTGTGCCGCCGCTTACATAAACTCGACCACATTCAGGACATACTGCTGTTCTAAGAGAAACAGATGCCTGTAAAACTTTGCCGTTGTTCTGAGCTGCGTCCTTGAAGGCGTTGCTGACGTGCTCTGCCTCGTGACCGCGAACTCTCGCAGCAGCTGCATTTGGATCAATGTGCTGCGCAGTTTTAAAAGAAACCATTTCATCGGAACCGTCCTGATATTTGCGGTTCTTACAGGTTTCACATTCTGCCGGAGATGATAATTTCCCCGGAGCCTTTTGTGTGGATTCATTGGGGTTGAGTATCGGCTTACTTCCCTCGGCTGCGGCACTTCCAAAAAGTCCTACACCGCCGTAAGCATTATACCCTCCGCCTATAGCACCGATCATACTCATAGGCACCTCTTTTCCACATGCATGGTTCTTGGAAAAAATTAATCAGAAATCGATTCCAAGCTCCTTAAGCATGTCGTCGAAGCTGACACCGTTAACCTGCTCGGAAACTCGGTTAAGTTCCTGCCTGTAGGATGGATTGGTCATCAAAGTGTGAATATTCGATACAAAAATGCCATATCCTAAAACTATACCGATTGTTCCGTAGATAATACCTTTTTTAGCCTGTCTAAGAAACTTGTCAGCTGTACCCTTGGAAAGAATGGCAAACACAATCGCCATACCGCCTAAAATAATTCCGGTGTAAAGGAAGAAACAGAACGGAATGGAGATCAGCCCCAGAATAAGGGCAACTGTCGCCATGTTTACATGTTTATCAAGCTCGTTGTGAGTCTTGTTGTAGTTGTAATTGTTGTAATAGTACTTGTCGTCCCCGGAATCTCCCATCAAAACTTTCCTCTCAAAACATAGGTTCTTACTGTAGATTTTACAATAAAAATGCATTTTTTACAATGTTTACGCCCTTTCGAAAGGCTTGAAAACGGTACAAAAGCATTGGTATAATAAGGGAGTGTGCTGTTTATTAAACTTTAAGGAAAAATTACCATGGAGTTTATTAGATAGCGGTGTGAAAACAAGAGTTTTTATGTGAGGAAAGTATGGATATTGTATTAAAGATCAAAGAAGAACTTAATGTTGAAAAGTGGCAGGTTGAGGCAGCGGTCAAGCTGATCGATGAGGGCAACACAATTCCCTTCATCTCCCGATACAGAAAAGAGGTAACCGGATCACTTAACGACGAACAGCTTCGTAATCTCGATGAGAGACTCAAGTATTTAAGAGGCCTCGAGGAGAGAAGAGAACAGGTACTTGCTTCTATTGAGGAGCAGGGCAAGATGACAGACGAGTTAAAGGCTAAGATCATTGCTGCGGAGACAATGGTAGCAATCGAGGATCTTTATCTTCCTTACAGACCTAAGAGAAAGACAAGAGCCAGCGTTGCAAGAGAGAAGGGACTTGAGGGACTTGCTGAGATTCTTTTGGCACAGGAGACCACAAAGCCTCTTGCAGAGGAGGCAGCAGCATTTGTTGACCCTGAAAAAGGTGTTAACGATGCGGCTGAGGCTATTCAGGGAGCTATGGATATCATTGCTGAGGATGTCTCTGACAATGCTGATTTCAGAACATATATAAGAGAAGTTACAATGGAGCAGGGCGTGCTCACAAGTAAAGCCAAGGACGAGAAGGCACAGAGCGTATACGAAATGTACTACGATTATGAGGAGCCAGTTAAAAAAGTTCTTGGCCACAGAGTACTTGCTCTTAACAGAGGCGAGGCTGAGAAGTTCCTCGTTGTTAAGATCGAGGCACCTGAGGAGCAGATCTTGCAGTACCTCAACAAAAAGATGCTTAAGAATGACAATCCTGTCACAACTCCCGCAATTGAGGAAATCAACCAGGATGCCTATGAGAGACTTATCGCTCCTGCAATTGAGCGTGATATCAGGAACGAGCTCACAGAGAAGGCTGAGGATGGTGCCATCACTGTATTTGGCAAGAACCTCACACAGCTTCTCATGGCTCCGCCTATCGCAGGCAAGACAGTCCTTGGATGGGACCCTGCGTTCAGAACAGGTTGTAAGCTTGCAATCGTAGATGCTACAGGAAAAGTCCTTGATACTAAGGTTATTTATCCTACAGCTCCTCAGAACAAGGTTGAGGAAGCTAAGGCTGATCTTAAGAAGCTCATCGATAAATATGATGTTGACCTTATCTCAGTTGGTAACGGTACAGCTTCAAGAGAATCTGAGCAGGTAATCGTTGAACTCATCAAAGAGCTCGACAGACCTCTTCAGTACGTTATCGTAAATGAGGCCGGTGCTTCAGTTTACTCAGCAAGTAAGCTTGCAACAGAGGAATTCCCTCAGTTTGATGTAGGACAAAGAAGTGCAGCTTCAATCGCAAGAAGACTTCAGGATCCGCTTGCAGAGCTTGTTAAGATCGATCCTAAGTCCATCGGTGTTGGTCAGTATCAGCATGATATGAACCAGAAGAAGCTTGGCGAGACACTTGAAGGTGTAGTTGAGGACTGTGTTAACAAGGTTGGTGTTGACCTCAACACTGCTTCAGCACCTCTTCTTCAGTACATTTCAGGTATCAGCAAGGTTATTGCCAAGAATATTGTTGATTATAGAGAAGAGAACGGCAAGTTCAAGAGCCGTGAGGAACTCTTAAATGTTCCAAAGCTTGGACCTAAGGCTTACGAGCAGTGCGCAGGTTTCCTTAGAATTGCTGACGGAGAGAACCCTCTTGATGCGACCAGCGTACACCCTGAGTCCTATGAAGCTACTTTGAAGCTTATGGAAAAACTTGGCATCACTTTC
>JAEEGL013378626.1_pt1 | contig 22369 bp, 11 predicted proteins | sample 9134231 | NCBI WGS metagenome assembly JAEEGL01 (sample SAMN16246548, study PRJNA631951) | gut metagenome | biome: gut microbiome; feature: rumen; material: fiber-attached | host: Bos | place: Iran: Karaj | collected 2018-10
GACCCCGAGGCGCTTGGTGCCGGAACTGACTGGCTCAAGGCAATTACCCGCACGGCTCCTTTCCAGGAGTACGGCCTTTCGGTCAGCGGCAACAGCAAGCAGACCAATTACTTCTCCTCTCTTGCCTATGCCGATGACGAAGGTATTGTGAAAGACTCCGGCAACCAGAGGACGAGTTTCCGTTTCAATATAGGCCATAAGTTCAACAAGTGGCTGAAAGTCAATTATAACGTCAATGTCCTCTATCGTTTCGCCAGGAACAACAAGGCAAATATCGGCGGCACGGGAGTGTGGTCCGGTGCAGTCTATATCTCTCCTGTGCTTGACATCGACAGTGAGATAAACGATCTCTACAATTATGGCCAGGGTTCGCCCTTCAACAATCCGTATATCACTATAATGCAGTCGGTCAACCAGCGTAAGACCTTCTCAAATACACATACGCTTGCCATTGACCTGACTCCCGTCAAGGGTCTGACCATAAAGAGCCGCAACACCTATTATCGTTACGACACTCATCTTTACAAATACTCGCCGGGAACCCTGCCTGTAAGGCGTCTCGCATCGACCGGGGGCGAGGCTACACGCCAGGAATCTTCGATCTCCCAGTTGAATACCGATAACACCGTTACCTACAAAACTGATATCAAGCGAGTCCATCATCTGGATGTAATGGCCGGTATGTCAATGTATTATAAGGCGAATGACTATCATCAGATGATAGGCAAGGGGATGCTTGTGGACGATCTGACCTGGAATGACTTTGCGGCAATCGGCGACAAAGACAACTACAATATTTCTTCCCACGAGCAGACCGTCAAGAGAATGTCCTTTATGGGGCGGCTGAACTATAATTACAAGCAGCGCTATTATCTGACCTTCACCTTCCGCGAGGATGCCTCGTCCAACTTTGCCGAAAACAACAAGTGGGGCTTCTTCCCCTCGGCTGCCGTAAAATGGAATCTTGCCAATGAGCCCTGGCTCAAGCGTACACGAATCTTCCAGGATTTGTCCCTGAGGCTCAGCGCAGGACGCACCGGTAACGATGCCATAGCGCCATACAGTTCGCTCCAGCGGCTCTCATCCTCAACCTCCGGATATCTCATAGGCGACGGTCAGGCTACATATTATTATCCTTCGCGCCTGGACAGCCCGGATTTGACCTGGGAGAAGACCGACCTGTACAATGCCGCCCTGGATATGTCTGTGTTCAAGGGCAGGCTGAAATTGACGGCTGAAGGCTATCTTTCCTATACGAAAGACCTCCTTCTCGAGGTCCAGAAGCCACAGCAGACCGGATATAGCAAATATACCCAGAACCTTGGCCGGACATCCAACAGGGGAGTGGAACTGACTCTTTCGACCAAGAATATCGTCAGCCGGAAGTTCTCTTGGACAAGTGATTTCACGATTTCCCACAACCGTCAGATGGTAGAGGATATCGGCGGGGAGAGCGAAGTCGTTGCAATGAAGGACCAGAAGGGATATATGATCTATGGCTACAAGGCCGGCTATCCGCTGAACTCTCTCTGGGGCCTGGAATATGGCGGAGTATGGCATAATTCCCAGGAAGTCGCCGACAATGACATTACTCACCAGTATGTCGACTATTACGCCAAGCCATACAAGAGCGGCCGTCCCAGATATGTCGATCAGAACCACGATGGAATCCTTGACAATCAGGATATTACCTATCTCGGTAATGCGGATCCGATTGTCTATGGCGGCCTGCAGAACAATTTCCATATCTATGGATTCAACCTTGGGGTTTATTTCGCCTACTCAATTGGCGGAAGTATCTACAACTACTCCGAATTCTTTATGGCGGGCACCTACTGTTCCAACCAGTACCGCTATATGCTGAATGCCTGGCATCCTTACCGGAATCCGGAATCAGACTTTCCTGCGGCCGGCGCCAGCGGTTCCAGTATGCTCCCGAGTGATTTTATGGTCCACGACGCATCCTTCCTGCGCCTTAAAACACTGAGCCTTTCCTATACCTTCGACCTCAAGAAGAAGATAAAATGGGCAAAGAGCCTGCAAGTCGGAGTCAGCGCCGACAACCTCTTCCTTTGGACCAATTACAACGGCTTCGACCCGGATGTGTCCACAAAGGTCGAGGACCAGGAATCCACAATCCGGCGGGCTGATATCGGAGCCTATCCGAGGCCTCGCAAAATCATCGGTATGTTACAACTTAAATTCTAATGGCCGTGAAAAAGAGAATACTTTACCTTGCAATCGTGGCCGTAGCGGCCGTGTCCTGTGATTTCCTGAAGGAAGACCCCGGCTCTTTCGTGGACCGGGAAGGCTACTATAAGACTGAAGCCCAGTGCCGCAGTGCCGTGAACTCCTGCTACGAAGGCCTGAGAACCATCTATACAACAAGTTTATTCACTATCGTTGAGGGCAATACCGACCTGGTGGTTGTCCCGTCTGTGTCCGACGTGAACGCAATAATGGACATCAATCCCAGCCAGTGCAACATCTCGAAGACTGTCTGGAGCGCTTGCTACAAGGCTGTGATGTACTGCAACGCTGCGATAGCCGGAATAGAAAAATCGACCACCATCGACGATGCTCTGAAAAAAGACCTCCTTGCCGAGGCGAAGACAATGCGGGCCTACTGGTATTATATGCTCACCTCTTTCTTCGGGGATGTTCCTTTCTATACAGACGATGTGGTGGATCAGGCGACTATGGACCGCATCGGCCATCTCGGCCGGATGGACGCTGTCCAGACAAGGGCCGCTCTTATCGATGAACTTCGGGAGTGCTACAGTTATGGAACTGACTCGGAAAGCGGGGCTGAGGTTTATACCGGGGCCTTGAAAGAGGAAAGGGCCTGCAATCTTGAAAAGGGCCGTGCCGGATGGGCGATGGGTATGATGCTGATAGGGAAGATGGCGCTTTGGAATGCCTGTACGGACAAGGGTGACAGCGAGGACTGGTACCAGTTGGCCATCGATGCTCTGGAGCATCTGGTGCCGGTGTACGGCCCCCTGTCGCAGTACCCGCTCAGCGAACTGTACTTCAGCGTCAAGGATACTCCGGAGCGTATTTTCGAGATCCGTCACACCTATTCGCAGGGCACATTGTCTTATGCCGGGAATCTGGCTCAGAACTGTATGCCATCTTACAGCTCAAAGACCGACCTGTATGACGGAGTATCGATCCCTTGGCTGGGAACAGAAGCGAAAGTGGGGACCTGCAACCGTCCTACCTCGTATTTCTTCTCTTTCCTACAGCCCGATAACGGAAAGGATCTCCGCACGGATATCAACCAGGGACGACGCTGGGAAAAGACTAATTTCAAGAACGGTCTGGCAAATCCCTGGATGGGCCCGAAATTCTGGTGCCCGTATATGAAAACTACCTATGATTCAAATAATTATCCGGTTTTCCGTTATGCCGACGCCCTCCTGATGCTCGCCGAGTGCTACTGCGCAAAGCAAGACCAGGCCAATTACGAGAAATACCTGAATGAGGTCCGCTCCCGTGCCGGCCTTGCCGCGTATACAGTCTCGGACTGGGAGGAGGCTATGCAGGAAATAAGGGATGAACGGGCCAGGGAACTTTTCGGAGAGTTCCAGCGCAAGTTCGACCTGGTCCGCTGGGGTATCTGGTACACCGCCGTCCGGGAATACTGGGAGCCTGAAATGAGGCGTAAGAAAATAGAGAATACCCACGCTCTGCCTTGCCATCGTTATATGCCCATTCCGATTGAGCAGGTGGTCAATTCAGGCTATGCCTTGGACAATAAAGAATACAATGCTTATGGACTCTAGATTTATAAAGATATTTGCCATTGTGGCATTGATCCTGGGCGCAAGTGCCTGTTCCCAGCGATATGAGCTTCATCTTCCGCTTTCCCTCAACCGGGAGAAGATGGAATTCAATAAGGAAGGCGCTTCCTATTATGTCCTTGTCTATACGGACAATAACTGGACTGCCAGCCTGAGCGAGGAGGCCTCCTGGCTGGAACTTTCCCGCACGAGCGGAAGCGGCAACTCTCAGATTATGGTCACGGCCAAGTCCAATACGAGTGCGGAGAGGGAAGCCGTCCTGACAGTGGATGACGGAAGCGCGAGAAAAACAATGTTGATTACCCAGAAAACCGGGATAGAGGAATAGCTATGAAAAGAGTATTCATAATCTTATTCGCGGCGCTTCTTTCCGCCGCCTGCGCAAAGGATCCCTTTGCCCGCAAGATTCACGAGGGCAGCGCCCTTGGTTATCCCGTAAAGCTGATAGACCTGGAGTCAGCGGCCGGGGAAAAGATGGTTGCGGTCATTTCCAACAAGGAGTACTCGATTCGCAGTGACGCCGGATGGCTTTCCGTCCCGGGGTCAGCTCCTGCAGGCCGCGATGGCTTCCGTCTTGGCTACACGGAAAACAACTCACTTCCGAGAAAGGCTGAAGTCATCGTGTCCATTGATGAAACGAATCATAAGGATACCCTGGTGGTCCGCCAGAAGAGCAAAGAGTCACCGCGGCTTAATGTCGCCACCAATGTGATAAGCCTCAAGGGTTCTGCCGGAGGAGAGATCAGTGTCACTCTGGATACTAATATCCCCGACGATAAGATCAGCCTTGACTATGAATGTGAAGGGAACTGGATCAGCAATATGAAACTTTCCGGAGGCGTTCTTTCATTCAGCTATGAAGCCAATCCGGAGGAGTTTGTACGTCGCGCCAGGGCAAGCCTGAGCTATACCGATATTTTTGAAAAGGAGTACAGGATTGATTTCCAGATCAGCCAGAAGTCGTCTACCGATTCTTCCGGTGACGAACTTACTCTTCCGGAACTCTTCGCCCTTGCCGGCGAGGAGGGTTATCTGATTACCAAAGACGTTGTGACAGAGGGAATTGTAGTAAGCAATAAAGAATCCGGCAACTGCGGCGAGCCTCGCCAGACAGGCCTGACTTCAATAGACTACGATCCCGCTTTCAGCACTGTTTATCTTGAGGCCCTGGACGGCTCTGTCGGCATTATGCTGAAAATGGATTCTCCTGAGGACAATGCCTTCGAGCAGGGCGACAAGGTGAAATGGTCCCTCAGAGGCGCGACTTTGTATAAGTCGAAAGTCGTTGATGCCCAGACCGATCCTGTCTATTATTACCTTACCGGAGTCAAGGGGAATATGGCCATAGAGAACGAGCATCTTGGCCGCGAAGGAATCCCGGTAAAGGAGAAATATATCGGCGGCCTGACGGATGAGGATATCTTTACTTACGTGACCATCAAGGACTGCGAACTGCCGGTGAGAAAGGGTTCCCTTACCCCCGTAAGCGAGAAATTCACTATGGCCGGAGGTTCGGACAAGGTCACCAAGTTCGCCATCCTGCTCCACGACATTACCGGCGCTTCGATGTATCTCTATACCAATATGACCTGCCCATATCGCCGTGACGGCTCTATGCTTCCCCAGGGAAGCGGAAGGATGAGCGGCGTCGTGGTCCACGAGAGCTATCCTCGCTTCAATTATCTTGGAAGCATTGGCCGTTACCAGCTCCGGCATACCTCCAAAGATGATTTTGATATGGCCGAGAAGATGGAGGACGGTTCATTCTCCAAGATTATCTGCGAATGGCGATATATAACGGCCAAGAATCTTGAGCAGTATCCCGCCACCGACGGCGACAAGTCCGCCTACTTTACCTACAGCTTCGTTTATCCTTATTCGGGTGGTTATCTCGAAGACGGCAGGGCGGGGAAACTCCCGATAATCAAGGCTTCAGACTGGTCGTATATCGGGCCTGCCGGTATGAATTCCACAGGTCATAATGCCGGCCTCGGAGTGATTCTGTCCGACGGTCAGGACTGGATGAGTCCATACTGGAGCGGAGCCGGAGCGGAATACGCCGAGAAGATAAATGCCAACGGCTACGGGGAAGTCCCCACCGATGCAGGCTCTGCGTGGAGCACTAACCTTACGGCAAGAAACGGTGACCCTCAGTACACCACTTTCGTGTTCTCTACCAAGGGAATCACCAGTTCCAAGATGAGTATGCAGATATCGTCGATGAACCGTTTCTACAGCAGTACGCAGAATATCAGCGGCATCCCTTATTATCTGGAAGGTCCGCGCTACTGGTGGGTCGAGTATTCCCTTGACAACAGCAGCTGGACTAAGCTCGCTAAATATGCCCTTCCGGAACTCTGTCAGGAAACTCCTGTCACGCAGCCTTGGCAGACGCCTGGTTTTATGAGCGTGAACGTCGCCCTTCCGGCATCGATCCTGCTTGACAAGGAGACTGTCTATGTGCGTCTTATCCCTGACGAGGGGCTTCAGACCGGCAGCCAGACCGAATACCTTGAGCCGTCGATAAAGTATCCCAATTCCGGTTCATTCCCGACTTCCTGGAACTATATCGGCTTCCGTTACAATAAAGTCGATGCTCCCGCGACGGAGTTCGGCGGCGATGGCGGAAGCGACATCGATCCAGTTAATCCCGTTCAATATACTTGGTAGGCTTATGAAAAAGTACTTTATAATAGCAATGGCCATAATTGCGGCCGCTTGTTCAAAGATATCGTCTTCGGAGCAGAACGAAACCAAGATTCAACTGTGCTTTTCCGCCGAGGCTTCCGTCAGCAAGACCAGCCTCGGGGCGGACTGGAGCGTGAGCTGGGTCGAAGATGATCCCGTGTCTATCCTATGGAACGGAGGCCGGGCCGATACCAAGGCTAAGCTGAAAGACGGGAAAGCCTTTTTCAGCGCTGTGGTTGATGAAAAGGAGGAGTATTACGCAATTTATCCTTCATCGATTCCTGCAACGGTCACCCCTGACGGGAAAATTGATTTTACAATTCCTTCAAGCCAGAGCGGCCGTTTCGAGGACTGCGCTGTTATTACTGCAAAGACCAGCCGTAAGAGCCTGGATTTCGGACGCTTCAAAAGTGCAGTCGCGCTGGTGAGTTTTACAATTACAGGAGATGATTATGGCTCAGTGGTCTTTACGGCTCCCGAAATTGATCCGGTAACTATTGCGACTCCTTCCGCCGGGAAGTATTATTTCGCCCTTCCGGCGGGGGTAAGCCTGTCTTCCCTTAAATTCACCCTTGGAAGCAAGGGAACCGCCGAAGGAAAGAATCCCGTCACCCTTCAGTCAGGGGATATCCTCTGCATAGACAAGCCTTTGGAGGAGAATATGGAGGTGATCGGCGATGTCCATATCAGTGATGTCTCCGCCCTGATCGCCCTGCTGACAGACCCGGTAAAGCTTGGCTCACTGGACGGGCATACCATACATATCGACGAAGGAACTTATGACCTCGGCTCTTCGGAAGAAGCCATTGAGTTGAAGCTGGACAGTCCTGTCAGCCTCCGCCTTGCGGGCGTTGCAGGGAAGACTATATTTACCACCTCGCTCACGGGTGAAAAGGGTTGCATCCTGACAGCCAGCAAGAATGTCAGCCTCACCCTGGAAGGAATCCGCTTCACCGGCGCCTCGCACAACGGTACCGGCGGCGCCCTCTGCCTCACGGCCGGAGATCATTTAATCCGGAACTGCGAATTTATTGAAAATGAGTGTACTTCCTCAAGTTCGGACCGCACCGGAGCCGGCATCTATGTCGGCGGCACGGCCTCGGCTGATATCAGGGGCTGCCTCTTTGAAGGAAACAAAGTCGCCGTAACCGGCGGCGGCGCCATAGGCATTTACACTGAAAAAGTCTGCTCCATCGTGGATTGTACCTTCAATGGCAACAACCTTGGCAAGAAGGGAAACGGCGGCGCCATCCTTCAGAAAAAGGCAGGGAATTATCTATATGTGGTCGACTGCCATTTTAAGGGAAATGCCTGTGAAACAAATGGGTCAGATATCTTTTCTTCCGCCGGCGCCGGCCTCCTCCTGTATGGATGTGACTTTGCGGATCCCATCGGCAATAAGCCCGGAAACCTCGGCTGCGTAAGATCCAATGTGCCGCTTTTTGCCGGAAGCTGCACAATGACGGCAGCCAAAGTCGGTGAGGCCAACGGCCTGCTGGCCATAGGTAAATCAAGCGAGGACGGCAATGTCATAGTGGACAATATTCTTCTTTGCGACGAGGGCAATGCCATCAGTTCGGCCTTCACTTCCAGCAATACCTCTCTCAAGCGGACTGTCGTCTCCTTCGGACACAACCTCTATACCAAGGCTCCGAATATCGATTTTAAAGGAGATGGCGTCTCCCTTGACAAGAGCGGAACAACTTTGTCGGAATACACTGCAAACGGTGCTCCGGAAGGCTATACCAGGGCTTCCGACGCTGAGAAAGAGGCGGCCCTCAATGCCGCTGTCGGCGGAGGCGATTTCCTCTCCTGGCTTAAGACGAACAATCTGTTCTAAAGGATGAGACGCCTGACGCTCATATTGCTGACACTTCTTTCCCTTTCTTTGTCGGGGAAGGAAATGCCGCGCTTCAAGGTCGGGACCTACAATCTCTTCACCTCGGATTCCCGCCTGAAGTTTGTAGGCCGCGACTCTACGATCAGCACCCAGAGGCTCTGGTGCAACAGCGCCGTGGCCGTCGCCGATATGATCGTCCATCTGGACTGCGACATTATGGGCGTGCAGGAGGTCTGCGACAGCATCTGGAACGGTCCACAGAATATCCGCAAGCTGGTTGCGGACCGTGGCCTTGAATACGAATGGATCCTCTATCCCAACACCACGCACGGCCATATTTCCTATGATGATGCTATTGGCTACAAGCCTTCGGTCTTTGAATGTCTTGAAAGCGGTATCTTCTGGATGGCGGGGGTCTTTGACAAGCCGGAAATGGCCGAAGATGCGCCGCAGGGTTCTATGCGTCCGTGCGTATGGGGCCATATGCGCCACAAGGCTTCCGGAAGGGAGTTCTACTTCCTCTCGACTCATCTTTTGGTTCCCCGGAAACTTCCGGACGGCTCCTGGAGCCACGAGGGAAATAAGTACAACGCAAAAATGCTGAGGCAGTGGGCCTATGAGAATATCCCGGATGACGTCCCGTCCATCCTTGTGGGCGATATGAACGTGGATGACAAGGCCAAGCACTGGCTTTCCCTTGCCCAGTCACGCTTCTTGGACACGAAACTCTATATGCTTCGGGCAAAAAGGATTTCCACCGACGCCAAGACCTGGGGTACGCAGGATACCAAGAACGAGGACGGCTACAGCAAATGGTGGCCTGACCATATTATGTTCAATATGTTCCGGCCCCTGGACTATGTCATCGACCGCAGCAAGTTCCCGACCGCCGACGGTACTCTCCATTATCCTTCGGACCATCTTCCCGTGACCTCAGTGATGGAATTCCGGGACTACAGCGAAAGCGGGCTCCCGACTCCGGCAAAGAAGAAAAAAACTGTCCGGGCAGTCTCTTTCAACGTTCGTTACCGCAATAACAATGTTGACTGGGAAAACGGCTGGGACCACCGCAAATTCGCTATCCCCGCTATGATGAAGGATGTGCTGCCGGACGTGATGGGAACGCAGGAAATCCAGCTTGATCAGATTCAGTATCTGGACAGGGAAGTTCCTCAGTACAAGCACGTAGGCATATTCCGTGAGGGTGAGGAAAAGGGGGAGTGCGCTAGCGTCTATTACAACAGTGAGACAGTTGATCTTCTGGATTGGGGTGGTTTCTGGCTTAGCGAGACTCCGGAGCGCTCCTCCCTCGGCTGGGATGCGGCGGTCAAGCGCACGGCGGTATGGGCCCGTCTCAAGATGAAGGACAGCGGCAAGGAATTCCTTTTTGTTAATACCCATCTTGACCATAAGGGGATTGAGGCGCGCCGGAAGGGGATGGACCTCATTCTGGACACTCTGGCCGTGATAAACAAGGCAAAGCTGCCGCTTATCGTCGCCGGAGACCTTAACAGCCAGCTTGACGACAAGGCTCTGACAAGGCTTTGTTCTGAGATGCAGGACGCCCGTTCCACCGCCCGTAGCAGCGATGACAAGTACGCTTTCAACGGCTTCGGCTATTCCTGGACCGGGAATATCGACCATATCTTCTACAAGGGATTCCGTAAGTGTACCGATTTCAAAGTCGTGTCTCGGAAGTATCTGCATATCAATTATATATCTGACCATTATCCCATAAGGGCGGACTTCGAGCTATGAAAAATATACTGAGCATATTGTCGATGCTTGCCGCCATCACGGCGTTTGCCGCCCCGAAAGTGCCAATCCGGGTCGGGACGTATGAGATAACAAATTCATTCAACCGTCGTGTCCAGGCTGAAAAAGGAACGATGTCGCCTCAGCGGATGTGGTGCAACAGCGCCGAAGCCGTGGCGGAGGCCATTATCGATGCCGACTGCGATGTAATGGGCATTCAGGATGTCTGTGACAGCATTGCAGGCCGCCGCGAGGCTGTCGTCCCGTTGATTGATGTCATAAAGTCAAAGGGAGGGGATTATGAATGGCTTGTGCTGAGCAATTCCAATCCCAATTTCCCGCTAGAAGGTACGATGCAAAACGGTACAGGAGTCATCTGGAAGGCTTCGCGCTTTGATCTTCGTGACTATGGAATCTACTGGCTCAGCGGCATCTATGACAAACCCGGGCGGGATAAGGATTATCAGTACGGCAGCGGGGCTGTGTCGGTAATGTGGGTGAAACTGTACGACAAGTCGTCCGGGAAGGAACTGATTTTTGCCAGTGCGAATGTGAATGGTCCCACCCAGTATGACAAGGGGCAGAAGATTGTCTATCACGAGATAAACATCGTCAACTGCAAGAATCTCATTCAGATTCTCAAAAGCGAAGTCGTGCCCAATGGAATGCCGTCCATAATTACGCTCAATTCCCATAATGCGCCGTCACACGATGGCTACAAAGCGCTGATTTCCGATGTCTGGCAGGATGTCCATAATGTCCTGAACGACGAGGGCTCGCTTGACGAGAGCGCGATAAAGGTCAAGGATACGATGAACTCCAACGACGAGTCCAAACTTCAGGGTGGCCGTCCGGACCATATTCTTGCCGATGGATTTACTCCGTTGACCTATGCCGTGTTGAGGAAAAAGTTCCCGACTTCTGACGGAACGCTCCATTATCCATCTCTGCATTTCCCTGTAATCGCTGATCTAAAGTATTGATGAAAAGAGGAATCATATTGTTCTCGTTAATCTGCCTCTGTGCCTGCGGCAAAGAGACTGCTTCTGTTTCTTTGAGGGCCGGGATAGCTCCTTCGACAAAGAGTTATGCAGGAGAAAAGTCCGCGGATATTTTCCCTCTATGCTGGTCGGAAGGTGATGTCATCAGCGTCAACGGCTGTCTTTCAGCTCCTCTCGGTGAAGCCTTTGACGGACGAAGCGAAGCGGAATTCCGTGTCGAGGGAGCATCGCTTTCCGCTCCGTATCGACTGCTTTATCCAGCCAGTGCCGGGCTAAGTTCCCAATTGACATTTGACGGTGTCCTTCCACCGATGTATGCAAGCGGAGACGCTCTTTCAGAGCCTTTTGAATTCCACCAGGCATCTTTCGGAATCCGCTTCAGTATCAGCGGGGATATACCTTTGAACTCAATCACTCTGGAAGCTCCTGGAGGTGAGAGTCTTACGGGCAGTTTCGCTCTTTCGTTCTCCGACGGCTCCCTGACTCCGCTTTCCGGGAATGCGCTCTTTACAAAGGATTTCGCTTCGCCGGAAGATATAAGCCAGACGAAGACCTATACTTTCTTTTTCTCCCCGGGGACCTTCTCCTATGGTATCGTCCTTCGTGCAGACAGTTCCTACGGACAGTCACGCCGCTGGCTTTTTGCAAGCGGCAGGGAGCTTGTGAGAGGAAAAATGTACTGCCTGCCGGAACTGTCATTTGTACGCAAGCCCGGAATAATCTATGTCGGCCTGGAAGAGATGACTGAAACCGAGGTCCCTTTTGAATTATGAGTTTTATGAAAAAAATATTGTGTCTGCTGCTTCCCGTGACGTGGCTGCTCTCCTGTTCCAAAAACAACCCGGCCTCACAGGACAGAGGCTTTTCCTTGAGAGCGGGCATGGAGGATGTAAGCGTGAAAAACTCTCTCGGTCCGAGAGGAACGGATAACAAGACTCCGATATACTGGGCTGACGGGGATGAAATCAGCGTTAACGGAGTCATTTCCAGGCCCTTGTCCGGCCAGAGCGGTGCAAGTTCCTCGGCTTTGTTCGATTTTGACAGCACACCTGCTTCCGCTTCGGTTTACAGTGTTCTTTATCCGGGGACATCGGAAACTGACAGACTCAGCTTTGACGGGAAGAGAATTCCTCTGTATGGCAGTGTGCAGTCGCTGAGTTCGGCTGTTTCCTTGCGTACTCCCTCTTGTGTCATCCGTTTCAAAATCAAGGGCTCGGCTACTTTGACGGCTGTGGCCCTGTCATCTGTGAGCGGCGAGAGAATTGCCGGAGGCTTTACTCTTGCCAAGGATGCCGGCGGTGCCTTCACGGGAGTCCTTATTCCTGCAGCGGACGCATCCTCGCATATAGATTATTCTTTTGATGTGCCCCTTGTCCTTACTCCTGAGGGCAGGACAGTTGTTCTTGTAATCCCCGCCGGAAATTATTCCAAGGGACTTAAGGCGGTCGTTTCGGACAATGCGGGAAAGAGTATGACTCTCCGCTTTTTCGTCAGCGGCGCCCTTCTTCCAGCTGCACAGGTCTGCGCCTTCCAGAGTATAGAATACTCCGCAGGCAGCGAAGTCGTGGCGACCGAGGCGGAAGGTTTTGGCTCCGAGGACATAGCGCTCGATACTCAAGGGGGGCTGCAGGATTTGACGTCTGAGAGCGGGCAGAATATGGTCTCAATCAAGGCCGGAACATATAATATCTGGTCTCCGGAGGCGAGGAAAACCGTGATGGACGCAGATCCCGAGGTAAGTGAACAGCGCTCGTGGGCTAACAGCTACGAAGCCGTGGCGGCGATGATAAACTATCTGGACTGCGACGTAATGGGCCTGCAGGAGGTATCCAGCCGTGCTTTCAGGACTACTTTGACTGGCCCCAGGGAGGACTATGACGGCAATGTCCATACCCTTAACGAGAAGATTCCCTCCTACAAATGGGTGATTTACAATGCCCATAATACCTCTTACGACAATCTGACGAGCAATACGACGGCAAACGGCCTCGGCTCGACAGATGCGATTATCTATAAGTCTTCCGTACTTCAGCTGGAAGCCTCCGGCAGATATTGGATTACCGGCACAAGAAAGAAGGCTCCTCAGGATGATCCCAATTGGTCGACTATCCAGAATGGAGGTACAAACCGGCCGGCTACCTGGGCCAAGTTCACGCACAAGGCCAGCGGGAAGCAGTTCTATTTCATTACGACGCATCTTGACCTGCCGAATGCCGGCCCGTCGGAGGATCCGCTCTTGCCCCAGAGGCGTAATGCTTCGGAACTGATAGAGTGGTTCGCTCCGCTGGTGGTCCAGGACGGCCTTCCGTCCATCATCTGCGGAGATATGAACACAGATACCGGAGAGTGCTATGAAAAGCTTAATTCTGGAGTCTGGAAAGATGTCTACGACAGTATGAAAGCCATCGGAACGCTTGAGTTCACGGAGCTTCGTTATCCCGGAACTATGAATGCCGACAAGCGGGAGTCCGGCATCGGTACCTGGCGTCCGGACCATATCCTGACAGATGGTTTTTCCCTGTCTTACTATAAGGTCGGAAGGGAAAAATTCGCCACCAAAGACGGAAGTATGCATTATCCTTCCGACCATCTTCCGATAAAAATAATCGCAAACTTCTGAGGAATATGAAAAAGGCTGTCTTTATAGCAATCACCGCACTTGCACTTGTTTCCTGTTCCAAGGAGTTTGCGTCTGAGTCACAGGTTTTTACACTCGAGGCAAGTATGCCCGGGACTCTGACCAAAGTCACCGTCGGGCCTGAGAGTCAGGGGGTATTTCCGCTTACGTGGGCAGAGGGTGATGTGATCACAGTGAACGGGATCACTTCTCTTCCTTTGCCCTCATCGCGCGCCGGAGGTAAAACGGCAGCGTTTTCTTTTGACAAAAGCATCAGTGCTCCCTACCGTGTCCTCTGCGGGGCGAACTCTTTCGCCCAGATTGCTCCTCCACAGCTACAGCTGTATTCGCCCCAGGGAATACGGGGAGAGTATCTGCGTATGGAAGCGAACAGCGAGGAGACCTCTTTTACGCTGGCCCACAGGACAGCCATAGTTGCCGTTTCACTGGTCGGCAGCGTATCTCTTGTCGGTATGGAGCTGAGCTCGGCGGATGGATCTCCGCTTTCAGACGGCGGTTCGGCGACTGTCGTAATCTCGTTCCCTCAGGGTGGAATCAGCCTTTCTGGAGGGAAGACTATTTATGTTGCGACATCTCCTGGAGAGCATCCCAAAGGACTGGATATCAAACTTGTGGCTGCCGACGGCAGCGTGATGCATTATGGCGCCCTGAAGGCTGTGACGCTGGAAGCCGGGAAGGTGTATGAACTGCCTCAGACTGCATTCTCGGCCAACGCTGAGCCGGTCGAACTAATCGGAGATTATGCCGCCTTGAAGGCATTTGCCGCCAGGGTCGCAGACGGAGAGCTTTATCTGAATGCCAGGCTTGTTTCCGACATCGTCGCGGACGACAGCTGGCAGCCGATAGAAGGCTTCAAGGGAGTGCTGGACGGCGGAGGACATACTCTTTCAGGGCTTCACAAGGCAATTTTCAATGAACTGACCGGTTGCGTGAAGAACCTTGTGGTCAATGCCGAAATCAATATCAGCGGCGCTGACGACATAGTGGGGGACAACGGCGTATTCTGGGCTGGCATTATTGCGAACCGTCTATATACATATTCAAGCGTAAGTAATTGTATCACAGAGGGAAGCATATCTTATACCCAGTGGGGCAAAGAACTGCGTGTCGGAGCAGTCGCGGGCTATGCGCCACGCGGGACGATTCTCTCTTGCGTGAACAGGGCTTCCGTTACGGCAACAGGGGACGGAAGCGCCATCGTCCAGGCCGGTGGCCTTATCGGCCGGAATTATGCCTCGTCTGATGAAATCATAATCCGTAATTGCCGTAATGAAGGGACGGTCCTTGTCAAAGGTGCCCTCAAGGGAGTTTATGCCGGAGGAATCATTGGAATGATGGACTCAAGGCATACTTCTGTCCTTTCCGGCGATGTGAACTGCGGCTCCGTGTCCATAGACCCGTCGGCGAGCATAAGCGGGGAAGTCCGCCTGGGAGGAATCGCCGGCTATGCTCTCGCGGGGATGGAAAACTGCCTGAATTACGGGACGCTCCATAGCGCGGCGCCGATGACTCAGCCCCAGAGTGTCGGCGGCATTGCCGGCCAGATAATCACCTCTTCGGTGTCAGGCTGCGAAAACTCCGGAACCATAGTGCTGGATGCGCCCCAGGCCGGAGTTATCCGCGCCGGCGGCATACTCGCTTATGCAGGAGGAGACAGCGTGGTTAACTCGATAAATCTGTCGTCTTGCAGCTTTACAGGCAGTATGGAAGTGAATGTCGCCTCTCATTCAAGCATTTATGTAAAAGCTATCACCGGACTATATTCGGATATCACAAATACGGAAACAGATTGTATTTCAAGCGGAAGCGTGAATGTGAAATGAAAATTAAACTGACATTATTGGCTTTGCTGTCTGTGACGGCCCTCTCTGCCCAGAGCTATACTGTGGGAACTTTCAACCTGTGTACCTCGGGTTCCAGGAAAAGTTTTGTCGAAAAAGGAAAGGCCGGTGTGATTGCCGGGCCGCAGAGATACTGGTGTAACAGTGCCACAGCAGTTGCTGACGCCATTGCAGATATGGAGTGCGACATCCTCGGTGTCCAGGAAGTCTGTGACAGCATCTGGGGAGTAAAAGGGGATAAAGATATCAAAGCTCTGGTCGCGCAGAGGAAGGATATTTACGATTGGATCCTCTACCCGAATACAAAAAAGGGGATTTCATACGATGTGGCCATCGCCTACAGACGCGAGCTTTTCGATACCCTTGCGACAGGTATTTTCTGGACCGGCGGACATCCGGAGAAGCCCGTGACTAGAAAAGGGGAGCCCAAGTATACTTGCAAGCCCTGTGTCTGGGCACTGTTCAGTGATAAAAAGAGCGGAAAGCAGTTCTATTTCCTGGACACCCATACTGTAGTCCCGCAGAAGTATAAGAATGACGAGTGGCCTCGCAACCGGGGCAATATCCTGAACCTTCAGGAACTGCGCCGCTGCGCCGAGGCCCTGGTACCGGAGGATGTACCGTCCATCCTTGTCGGAGACTTGAATGTCTCTCACAAGTCGAACGACTGGAAAAATATCTCCGAAGGCCGCTGGGAAGATGTCTATACCCGTTTCTATGAGGACGGGACCTTGGATTTCGACGACCGGAAATGGGGTACCCAGAACAGCAAGGACGAGGAGTCGTGGACAACGTGGCATCCAGACCATATTATGCTGCACGGTTTCAAGGCTAAGGACTTTATGGTAAAAAGGGACAAGTATCCGAGCGCCGACGGGACCTTGCATTATCCCTCCGACCATTTCCCGCTGGTGGCTAAGGTCATTTTTGACGAAAAGCGGCTGGAAAGGAAATGGGAAGGGGCTGTTTCGCCGGACGGGCGTATATCCATTGAAGTGAGTTCAGCTGACAGTTGTGCCTTTTACCGTGTCGTTTCGGACGGAAAAACGCTCGTAAGCCCGTCCCGGATTTCTATGACCCTGAGTGACGGAACTGTCTTCGGGGCAGGACGGCCGAAAAAGATAGAGAAGGGCGAGGGCAGACTTATGCTGAATTACAAAGGCTATTCGCTTGAGGCGCGTGCCTTCGACGACGGCGTCGCCTGGCGGTGGAGTACGGCGAAAAGGAAGCCGTACCAAGTCGTTTCCGAGCAGGCGTCTTTCATTTTTGACGCTTCTGCGAAGACCACTCTGTCATATACCCATAAGAATGTGGACCCATACCAGGACGATTTTCAGAACCTTTATACGGATTTGCAGTTCCCGGTCTGGTCAACGGGTAAGCCGCTTCTGGATGTAGCTCCTGGGCCATTTGACAAGCCGGTTGATATGAGCGCGCTGAAAATGGCGCCTTTGGCTGTCGTGCCGGCACTGGTAGAGACCGGTCCAGTGAAAATGATAATCGCAGAATCAGATTTGATCTCCTATCCTGGTATGTTTCTTAAGCCGTTCGGCTGCGGTTTCACGGCTGACTTCGCCGGATATCCTTCCGATTTGAAGCAAGGCGGAAAGAGAAATCTGCAGTGGATTGTAACAGCCAGAGATAATTATATCGCCTCCTGCAACGGCAAGGCACGTTCTTTCCCCTGGAGAGTAATCTGTATCTCGCGAGAGGATAAAGAATTGGCAGAGAATGACTTGATTACCCGTCTGGCGCCGCCTGCCGAGGGCGACTTCTCGTGGGTCAAGCCCGGGAAGGTGGCCTGGGAGTGGTGGAGTCAATTTGCCATTGGCGATGTCGATTTCACGCCCGGGGTCAATACTGAGACTTACAAGGCGTATATCGATTTTGCCTCCAGAAACGGTATTGAATATGTCCTTATGGACGAAGGCTGGGCTGTCCGCTATGCCGACGACCTCTTTGCCGTCGTCCCCGAGATTGACCTCAAGGAAATCATTGCCTACGGTAAGAAAAAGAATGTAGGAATCATTCTCTGGGCCGGTTATTCAGCCTTCGTGAAAGATATTGAAAAGGTTTGCTCTCATTATGCGGCGATGGGGGTCAAGGGCTTTAAAATCGACTTTTTCGAACGCAACGACCAGATTGTCCAGGACGTGATGTTGCAGACGGCACGTCTGGCGGCCAAGTATCGACTACTTATTGACTTCCACGGCTGCCCGCCTCCCGCCGGCCTTCAGAAACAGTTCCCCAATGTCCTTAATTACGAGGGAATCTTCGGACTGGAGCAGCTTCGCAACCGTGCGCTGCCGCAGTATGATATGGTGAGGTTCGATGTCACGGCCCCGTACATTCGCTTTGTCACCGGTCCTGCGGACTATACTCCCGGGGCGTTCCTGAACGGTACGAGAGAGACTTTTGTTCCCTATAAGCCTGCTCCGATGTCGCAGGGGACGCGTTGCCGGCAGCTGGCTGAATACGTTGTCTTCGACGGACCGATGCAGATGCTCTGCGATGGCCCGGCCCGTTATGAGGCCGAGCAAGAATGTGCGGAATTCATCTACCGCGTGCCGACCGTATGGGACGAAACCAGGGTATTGGACGGAAAGATCGGCGAGTATATCGTCACTGCCCGCCGCAAAGGAAACAGCTGGTACATCGGTGCCTTGACCGACTGGAATGAACGCGAACTGAGCATCGATATAAGTGAACTCGGTCTGGCCGGGGCTTCCGTCGAGGCCTGGGAAGATGGCCCGGAGGCCGCTTCAAAGGCTTCCGACTGGAGCAAACGTTCCTTCAATGTTTCCGAGGGGGCATTCAAAATCAGCCTTGCTCCCGGCGGAGGTTGGGCGGGAATTGTTAAATTTGCGGAATGAAACGATTGTATCGGACAGTTATCGTTCTTTTGCTAGTAGCGTGTTCATCGGTCGAAAAACACGACGGGTATTCTTTGCTGCGCCAAAATAATGGTCCCGAACTTGGATATGATTCTGCTCCGATAATTACGCAGGATGGCCGATACTTCAAGGATTTGAACCGCAACGCCAGGCTGGATTCATACGAGGACTGGCGGCTGAGCCCGGAGGAGAGGGCAGCGGATCTGGCCGCCCAACTGCCTCCGGAGTACCTTTCCGGCCTTATGACCAATGGACATACGGTCAATGTCCCCGGGATATCGTCTATGAGTGTCAGTGGAATTACCTACAATGGAATGCCATATTCCGAGAGCGGTGCCGAGCCATCAGATATCTGCGACCGTCTTCGGGAGGCCTTGGAGAACTTCGATACCCGCCAGGTCCTTCTTGCCCATTCCGACGGCCCCGAGACAATCGCTCGCTGGAACAATAAGGTCCAGGCCTTGGTAGAGGCTCTTCCTTTCGGCATTCCCTGTGCCAATTCCACCGACCCTCGCAACGAGATAAAAGCGACCGACGAGTACAATGCCGGAAGCGGGGGAGTATGTTCCCAATGGCCGACTCCGCTTGGTCTGGCGGCTACTTTCGACAGCGCTGCAGTCCGGGATTTCGCAGCCTGCGTCAAGCGGGAATATCAGGCCCTGGGCTTCCGCACGGCGCTTTCGCCGCAGGCCGACCTCGCCACGGAACCGCGCTGGAGACGCGTCCCCGGCACTTTCGGGGAAAATCCGGAATTGGTGTCCTCAATGGTCCGGGCATATATTGATGAAATGCAGCCTGAGATAAGTTGCATCGAAAAGCACTGGCCGGGTGGCGGCACGGGAGAAGGAGGGCGTGACGCCCACCTTGCAATAGGAAAATACGGCGTCTTCCCCGGAGGGCGGCTTGCCGCTCATATGGACGTCTTTGATTTGAGTGCGGCCGGCATAATGCCCTATTATACAATTTCTTATGGACAGGACCCGTCGGGAGAGAACGTTGGCAACAGCTACAGCTCCTATATGATTGATTCCCTGCTCAGGAAAAAGTATGGCTACGATGGGATTGTGTGTACCGACTGGGGCATAGTCGCTGACTATAACGGCGACCCGCTTACTACCGGAGGCAAGTGCTACGGTGTAGAGGACTTGAGCATAGGAGAGCGTATCCTGAAGGCTCTGGAAGCCGGTGTGGATATGTTCGGCGGTTCGGTGAAGGCAGCTGAAATTATGGATGCCTGGAAGCTTTGGTGCAACAGATACGGTGAGGACTCCGCCCGAAGGCGCTGGGAGAATTCCGCCAGTAAAAACCTTGCTGCGATGATCCGTACCGGCGTTTTTGAGAATCCGTACGTTGATGTTTCCAAAGCCGTGGAAGTATTGTCCGACCCGGAGTCTTTCGCCAAGGGGGAGGATGCGCAGGTGAAGTCTGTCGTAATGGTGAAAAACCATAGCGGCGTCCTGCCTTTTCCCCGCGGATCGAAGGTCTATGTCCCTCTGAGACATATCCCCGGAGTCTATTCAATGACCGGCCGGCAGAAAAAAGCTCCGTATGAAGGATATTCCGTCGATACCACGGAAGTTGCGAAGTATTATACGGTAGTCTCGACTCCGGAAGAGGCTGATTTCGCGCTTGTGGCCATCACCGAGCCGGAGGGAGGAATAGGTTACAAAGATGGACAGTATATGCCCATCTCTCTTCAATATTCGCCCTATACGGCCGTAAGGGCACACAAGGGGGAGCGCTCCTATCGTGGGAAGACCATTCGTGTGGAAAACGAGACGGACCTCGGTCTTGTGCGTGATACCAAGGCTGCTATGGGCGGAAAACCTGTAGTGGTGCTGCTGCAGACGACTCGTCCTGTAGTTATGGAATTCGAGCCCTTCGCCGACGCTATCCTGGTCGCCTTCGGCGTGCGCAGCAAGGCTTTTATGGAACTTGTATCAGGCTCCCGCGAGCCCACCGGCCGTCTTCCGATGCAGTTCCCGGCTTCAATGGATGAGGTTGAATGCCAGAGGGAAGATGTCCCGCAGGATATGACACCCTGGACTGACTCTGATGGAAACGTGTATGATTTTGGCTTTGGACTGCGCTGTAAAGCATCGCTCGAGCCGGAAATAGATCCCTTTGTTATGCTGCGTCTCCGAGGAACGGCAAGTTTTTCCGATGAGAACTGGGAAAAGTCATACCGGGCAATCAAGGACAGTCCCGGCTGCTGCGACGAGGTCTGGTTTTCTACCGGGCTGGGCTTCGCGGAAGAGGAAACTATGCGCGACAGGGCGGAACGGATCAGGCAGGGCTCAAGGCAGCTGAAGCAATTGGGAATAGGCAGTTCTCTCCAGATCCAGATGACCATAGGGCACGGGGATCAGATTGCCAGGGGAGAGGAGCACTTGTACGATGCGCTTACTTGGGGACGATGGACCGGATACTCCGGCATCGTGGATAAATACTGTACTTGTCCGCGTGATCCCGAGTTTCTCGGCTATATCCGCAGGATGTCGCAGATCTATGCTGAAACCCGGCCCCGCAGCCTCTGGATCGATGATGACCTGCGTTACGGCAATCATCAGCCGGCCACTACCAAGACTTCTCCGATAGGATGCTGGTGCGAGCGGTGTATAGCCGATTTCAACTCGCTCGATGGCTCCGATTGGACGGCGAAGACCCTGCTGGAAGCTATGGAAAATGATCCGGCCCTTTCGGAGAAATGGGAGCAGTTCTGCATCTCTTCTCTCACCGAAGTCGCCCGTATCATCGCAGAAGAATTCACCCGGATCTCTCCGGAAACCAGATTTGGCCTTCAAGGCGGCCGTAAAGCCGAATCTGTAAAGGTACAGGCTGCAATCTTGAGCACGCTGCACGAGGTCAGCGGCAATGATTGCGGCTACCGTCCCGGCGGCGGTTCCTACTATGACGACAGTTCTGCCGCTCCTCAAATCATAAAGAGTATGGGCTCGGCCCGTTTCCGCAGATTGCTTGGGGAGTACGATTGGATTACGGAGTGGTGTCCCGAGATAGAGACTTTTCCAAGGGTCTATGGTTCTCGCACCCCGCAGGGCATACTCGTAGAGGGCTTTGCGGCTCTTGCGTATGGCCTTGACAAGCTGAGCCTCTTCGTGATGGCCCCGGAAATGGAAAGCGATACGCTCTATTCCCGGAGAATCCTGCAACCGATTGCCGAGGGTTTTCCTATGCTGAGGGCCTATGCCGAGGCGAACAAGGCTACGTCTCCAGTCGGCTTTGCAGCGGAAGCTTCCTGCGACAGCCTTTATCTCTTCGGCTGTATGGCGATTCCGGTCTTGCCCGGCCCCGGAAAGGAACTTGGAATGCTTGGAGTGGAGGATCTGGACAAAGCAAAGCTTACCAAGGAAAGCTCCTCACAAGTGCAGCAGCTTCGCGAGTTTTATGACAGGCGTGGAAAATCCCCGCTTGTGTGCTGCTCTCCCTTTGTCGGCCTGGTGATCCCCAGGATTGACGCCCTCGGAAGACTGCGTACGCTTGGCTTGCTGAATGTCCGGATTGACAGTCAGGGGCCCGTCAGGCTGCGTTTCCCGCGCCTGCCAAAGAGCGTCAGAGATGTAGTCTGGTACGAAATGAAAGGAGAACCGGTACATCTTGGCGTCGAGAGGGAGACCGGCGAAGCATATATTACGATTCCGAAGCTTGGCGCCTGGAACGCCGGTTTCCTGTCTTTCAATGAACAATAGCTGGAAATGAAACGTATTCCGATAATTCTTTGCCTTATTTTAGCGTTAGCCTGCACGCGCAAGACCGAAGTCCCGGCCATACTCTTCGGCGGGGAAATGCACAATTCCAATGCCTCGACCCCGGAGTCCATAGACGCATCAATGGACATTGCCCAAGCCTTGGGTTTCAACGCCGTGCTTGCGCCGGTAAGCTGGGAAC